>SKEU01000175.1_pt1 | contig 54800 bp, 53 predicted proteins | sample 4819571 | NCBI WGS metagenome assembly SKEU01 (sample SAMN11008801, study PRJNA524170) | human gut metagenome | biome: Human fecal sample; material: Feces; isolation source: fecal sample from pouch patient p8, p16 | host: Homo sapiens | place: Israel: Tel-Aviv | collected 2015-06-23
ACATTATCTGCTTTTGAATGGGAGAAGGATAGAAAAACGCTGATATATGGGCAGGTAGACTATATGTATGGAGAAGCACTTTATAAGCCTGAAATGAAAGAAGGAAATCCTATAAGGTTATATAGTTTGGATGAAATCACGGAGATATTCTGTAAATTAGGACTTCGTATTTGTAACAGCTTTGCTGATTTCAGTGGAAAGCCGAGTTCTGATAATGATATTCAAGTGATGGTTTATTCCATACGGGAATAAATCTTCATCAAATCTTTATTTTTTTCTGTTAGATTATATTTCAGTAAGAAATGAAATATAGAAGGAAGGATAGTAAAGATGGAAATGATGTTACAGACACAAAATCTATGTAAATATTTTAGAAAACAGAAAGCGGTAAATAATGTTTCACTTAATATAGAAAAGGGACAGATTTATGGACTGCTTGGACCGAATGGCGCTGGTAAATCTACCACATTGAAAATGCTGACCGGTATGATGAAACCAACTGCAGGAAAGATTTACTTTGATGGAAAACTTTTGGATAGGAAAGATTTATCAAAAATAGGAGCGTTAATTGAAAATCCGCCTATTTATGAAAATCTTTCCGCCAGAGAGAATTTGAAGGTAAGACAATTATTGCTTGGTACAGATGAAAACAGAATTGATGAGGTCTTGCAGATTGTATCACTTACAAACACCGGAAAGAAGAAAGCAGGACAGTTTTCTTTGGGGATGAAGCAAAGACTAGGCATTGCAATGGCATTGCTTGGAGAACCGGAACTTTTGATATTGGATGAACCTACGAATGGATTAGATCCAATAGGCATCGAGGAATTACGAGAGCTGATCCGGTCTTTTCCGGAACAGGGAATCACTGTAATTCTCTCCAGTCATATTCTCTCAGAGGTACAGTTACTTGCAGATAAAGTCGGGATTATTTCAGGTGGAATCTTAGGATACGAAGGAGCATTAAGGCAGGGAGATAATCTTGAAGATTTGTTTATGAATGTGGTAAGAAAAAACCAGAAAGCAGGTGAAATCCATGGTTAATATTATAAAAGCAGAACATCAAAAAGCCAAAAGAACCATGCGAAAAAAGTTTATCTGGGGATTTCCTCTTCTTACATTTGTCATGGCATTTATATTTACTCTTGGGATGACAAATGCTTATGCAGAAAGTGTTTGGAACTGGTGGTATACACTTTTGCTGCCGGGGATGATTGCTCTATTTTGTTATCTTTCTGTGGCGCAGGAGAAAAAGATAAAATACTATCATTTAATGACTATTCCCACAGACAGAAGAAAATTGTTGCTGGGGAAAATTATTTATATTGGGTACATGATTTTGTTTTCTAATGTGATTGTGTTTGCAGGAGCAACGCTTGGAGGCTTTCTTCTAACGACACATGTTCCAGTTGGAGGAGCGTTGATTGCAGTATTGTTTCTGACGGTTTCTGAGTTATGGGAGATTCCGGTAGCTTTATTTTTAAGTGAACGATTTGGAATGATTGTAAACCTGCTCGTCTGCCTATTTATTACCGTCAGCGGTGTGGTAATATCACAAACCAGAATCTGGTATGTACTTGTTTCTGCAATCCCTATGCGAATGATGTGCCCGTTGCTTCATGTTTTACCAAATGGACTTGCCGCAGAAGCAGGGAATCCTCTTTTGGATACGGGAGTCATTGTTCCGGGAATGTGTCTCTCAATCATCTGGTTTGTTTTTGTAACGGTTCTGTTTTTGAAATGGTTTGAGAGAAGAGAGGTGAAATAAGATGATTGGAAGATCTCTTAATGCAGAGTTGCGAAAGATGAAAGGAACATCTGTGATTCTGGCACACTTACTGATTCCGATTATAACCAGCGTTATATTTTTAATATATTACTTTTTTTCACCATGGAATGAAAATATGAAAGTGATTGCATTTTATCAGGCAATAGGAGCAGGACTTCCGGTACTTATTGGAATTTTTACAGCAAGTGTGATGGAACAGGAACAAAATGCAGGTGATTTTCAAAATCTGTTGTCTTTACCGGATAAACCTGCAGCATTTTTATCGAAACTGTTGATGCTACTGGTTTTGTGTCTGTGCTCTATCCTATTGACAGCAATCATATTCGGAATTGGATTTGGAAGAATCGCATCAAGCGATATCGAAATCATGAAAGGATGTATATTTGCAGCATTGCTGCTGTGGGGAAGCAGTGTTCCACTTTATCTGTGGCAGCTGATTCTGGCTTTTCAGTTTGGAAAAGGGGTATCCATTGGAGCAGGGATTATATCAGGACTAATTAGTGCATTGATGCTTACCGGACTTGGAGATTATGTGTGGAAATATGTATTTGTCTGCTGGACGGGTAGAGTACCATATACTTATCTGCAATCTGTATTGGGAGAAACTAGTGTAGGTGAATGGTTGTCATTCATACCAGGTTGCTTAATATTTACAGGGATTAGTATGGTATACTATTTTTGGTGGGTAAACCACTGGGAAGGAAACAGAATATCGGAATAGAATCGAGGGAAACTATGGCAAAAATACTGGCAGTTGATGATGAACCGGCAATTCTGGAAATGATAGAAAGCATTTTGAATAAGGATGGACATCTGGTTACCAAAGTAAGTAATCCGCTGAAACTTAATATGGAAGAATTACATCGTTATGACCTGATTTTACTGGACATTATGATGCCTGGAATTGATGGCTTCGAATTATGCAAAAGAATCAGGGCACTTGTGGATTGTCCGATTTTGTTTCTTACGGCAAAAACGGAGGAAAACAGTCTGGTAAACGGACTTTCTTTAGGAGCAGATGATTATATTTCAAAGCCATTTGGAGTGATGGAACTTCGGGCAAGGATCAATGCACATCTTAGAAGAGAGCACAGGGAACATTCTGTCCGGATGGTTTTGGGGAGGGTCTGTATTCAAATATCTCAAAAGAAACTATTGGTTGATGATAAGGAACTTCCTCTTACGAAAGCGGAGTACGAAATCTGTGAATTTCTGGCTAAAAACAGAGGACAGGTTTTCTCGAAGGAACAGATATTGGAAGCGGTCTTTGGCTTTGACAATGAGAGTAATGACAGTACTATAATCACGCATATCAAAAATATAAGAGCAAAATTTGCGGATTATGATTATACACCGATAAAAACAGTCTGGGGGATTGGATATAAATGGGAAGAGTAAAGAGAAGCAATGCACTCAGCAGGATTTTTATGAGATATGTACTGGTCATGCTTGGATCATTAGTTGGTTTGGTGATTGTTGCTTATCTGCTGCTGTACCTTTTGATTAGTGTGGGCTGTATCTATCCGGCAAATTATGCAGAGCAAAAGATTAATGAAGCATATGATACGATTCTACGTGCAGATAAAGTGACTGCTGAGATGATTCCCGCACTTTGTGATTATGTAATCTTTTCAGAGAATGGAGAGAAAATAGGTGGAGATCTGTCAGAACAATACGAACAGATAGCATGGAATGTTGCAAAGTACGGAAACGCATCCGGGAAATATTTTTATAAAGTAATTGTAAGGGAAAATGAATATGTTGTATTGCAATATCGCCTGACACCTCAATATCATTCAGCTTTTTTGAGGGAGCATTTTATAGGACCACAGAATGTGATGAGTATTATGTCAGTGATTGGAGCGGTAGCGATTATCATCATTCCGTCCATACGTTTTGGAAAAAGAATCAAAAAGCAGATGCAGCCTGTATTAGACGCAATCAGACAAATAAAGGATCAAAATCTGGAATATGAGACATCCTGTTCCGGTATCAAAGAGTTTGATGACTGTTTATCGGCAATCGATGATATGCGAGATGCATTGCGAGAATCTTTAGAAAAGCAGTGGAAAACAGAGCAGGAAAAGAAACAACAGATGTCTGCTTTGGCGCATGATATTAAAACACCTCTTACGATTGTACGGGGAAATGCAGAACTACTTTCAGAGACTGAACTGACCACAGAACAGAAGAATAATATCACTTATGTTTTGAACGGCACAACACAGATACAAAGTTATGTAAAACAGTTGATAGATGTCACAAAATCATGGAATTGCAGTGATGTTACCTATACAACGGTGAGGTTAGAAGATTTTTTCGCAGATATAAAGGAACAGGCACTCGGACTGGTAGAAATCTATCACCAGAAAATAGATTGGAAGGCGGGACAAAGTGATAAAAAGGTAACGATTGCTTATGATCCAATGTTCCGGGCCGTAATGAATATGATTCAGAATGCAGTGGAGCATACAAAAGAAAATGGAATCGTTTATATTGACGCAAAGGAGCAGGATGGCCGGCTGACATTCATTGTGGAGGATAGCGGATCAGGATTTACAAAAGAAGCATTATTGCATGGCACAGAGCAGTTTTTTATGGATGACACAAGTAGAAATGGCGAAGCCCATTATGGGATGGGACTATTTTTTGCAAAAACTGTGGCTGAAAAATATGGTGGAGGTATTAAACTTTCAAATTCTGAAAATACAGGTGGGGCGAGGGTAGAAATATTTTTCCTGAGTAGTCAAGAAACAAGCTAAATAGACCGCAATTAAGCTATGTAAAAGAAATTTTACATGCTTTTATCTAATATGTAAAGGATGACAGTGGAAGTTCAAAAATTACAAGGGTTAATAATGAAGAACATCATTACCGAATGGTTGAAATAACTAATAAGGAAACTGGGAATTATAATGTTATGATGATTAGTACAGGAGATTCATTTACTAGAGTTGTAAATCGCGGATGTCCCAAGGATCCAACACAATTAGCACTAAATTCACAGGGGATGCTTTCGAATACAAAAGATAGAAACGAATCTAAAACATTTTTATCTCATCGGAGAAGACTCCCACCTCTACAGGTGGCGAGTAAGAAATAAACCTGTCCGATATGATTTAGGGTGAATTTGAAAAAAATATAATAAAAAATCACCCTAAATTTAAAAAATATATTGAATTTAGGGTGAAAAAGTGCCAATATATAATTATAAAATCACCCTAAAAGGAGATGGATGAATGAGTAATATAACAGAAATCCAAAGATTACTAAATGAAAAAGCTGATTTGCAGGCTCAAATTAATATCTCTGTATTTGATGGAAGTATTGAAGTCAAGACTGTAAATGATCAGAAATATATTTATGTTAGAAAAAGAGAAGCTGGAAAATACAAATCAAATTATATAGATAAATATTCTGAGGAGCTCTACGCACTTGCAGTTAATCAATCGCAGCAAATAAGAGCGGTTAAAAAGCAACTTAGAAAAATCGAAAAGGACTTAGCAAAGCTTGGATATACAGAAAGCGAACTGTCATCAAGAGTAAAGCTTAATATTGACTTTGCTAGAGCTAATGTCAAAAGTCTGATTTATGATCAGGCTGTATTGGAAGGTGTTTCCACTACATTTCCACAGACAGAAACTATTTTGGAAAATGGCGAAGTTAACGGAGTAAAAGCGACTGATGTTCAAAAAATCTTAAATTTGAAGCATGCGTGGGAGTTTATTGTGGATCCGGATGTAGTGGCTTCTCCTTGCAATTATTATATGGTAAGTCATATAGCACGCCTGGTAAATGAAGGGTTCTTCGAAAATGGTGGTTCCGTTAGAGTTGTTCCTGTTACGATTGGTGGTTCAAGCTATGTGCCTCCAATTCCAAATGAGTTGGATGTAAAAGAGAAAATAGATGAAATTATAAACTCAGGACTTGAGGACGTTGATATTGCAATTGAGCTTACGCTTTATTGTATGAAGACACAGATTTTTATTGATGGTAATAAGAGAGCTTCTATTATCTTTGCTAATCATTTTATGATTGGAAAAGGTATTGGATTGTTAGTTGTGCCGGAGAATATTGTGCCTGAATTCAAGAGTCTTCTTGTAGCTTATTATGAAGGTCGAAATGAAGATGAGATTAAGGCATTTTTGAAAGAGAAGTGTTGGCGTAAGTTTTAGTAGATAAGTATTTATATCCTAAACGAACGAATCGTGTCATTAATTGGAACAATGTAGTTGTGAAGAATATTCGATAGAGGAATATGCTGGAAAATTGTGTATTTCAGCAAGCCGATTATCTCATTTATTTAGTGAACAGGTAGGGATAACGCTTAAAAAATATTTAACACTGCATCAGTTAGAAAGAGCATTTTAAGATTTATTAGCTGGGAAACGGATAACGGAAGCAGCATTAAACGCAGGATTTGATTCACCATCACATTTTGCATCTACAGTAAAAAGGATGATGGGGCTTCCGGCGAGAAGTACAGTAAAAGATAGCGAATTTTTGAAAGTTTATTAGAGGTTTGTTTTCTATAATAGAGCCATAAGAAGAAAGAGAGGCGATATTATGGAGAAGAAATATCTTGAAATGACTAAAATGCTAAATTTCGATGTAGAGAGTATACAGTCTCTCATAAAAAATCGTAAACGGATAGAATTAGATGAATATAATAAAATAGCTGCCATTTATGATTTCGTAAGAAACGAGATATTGTTTGGATATAACAGTTCAGACTTGCCAGATTTCAACGAAAGAGATTTTGTCACAAAAGAAATTTGGTTTTGGACAGATACTTCCGGTTCAGTAAATCAAGATGCGCTTGAAGCAGTATATGCAGAAATTAGAGGTGTTATTGAGCAATTTAATGGTAAAATAAAGGGAAAGCTTGGGTTCTTTGATACAGATGTAACCCCACCAATTTCGTTTGAAAATATTAATGAATTAGAAAAAATAATACCATATGGTGGAGGTGGTACTGATTTTACGGTTGTGTTTCATTATATAAAAAGTAATATGAAACACGACCTGCCATCTGTCATTATTATATTTACTGATGGATATGGTTTATTTCCAGAAGAAGCAGATATACTTGATATTCCGGTTCTCTGGTTGATTGATAATGAAGATGTGAATCCACCCTTTGGAAAAGTAGCAAGACTAAGAAAGGCACAACAATGACAACCAATCATCTGATTTTAGATTTTTCGCATGTATATTGCGATGAAAACATACCAAAGAATACCGGCATTCACTGGCTGGACTGCTCTGAAATTGAAGAGTGTGATTTGTATTGTTCCAGACAGGCGGAAGAGAAAATCGGAGAAAAAATCAAGCCATATGGAATTCATGGAATCCATTTTCTGGATTCCGGAAATTATCATTATGTGACAGAAATTATGACAAGCCAGATTCAAAAGGAATTCCAGCTTGTTGTATTTGACCATCATACGGACATGCAAAAGCCGATGATTGAGCACATGACAAGCTGCGGAGACTGGGCAGAAAAGGTGTTAGAGACGAATCCATGGTTGCAGCAACTGGTATTAATCGGACCGCAGGAGAAGGATATAGAGCAGCTTTATCGGGAAAATGATGGCTTGATGAATCGTAAAGAAATATCAGAAAAACTCCTTACTTTTTCCGCAGAAGAAATTCATACCGGAGAAGACAAAAATAAGATTTCCAAAATGAAAAAGAATCTGCCGGTTTATATATCCATAGACAAAGACATCTTGGATAAACAATATACAAAGACTAACTGGAGCCAGGGGAACATGTCACTTCCGATGCTGGAGCGATTGCTCTCACATTTTCTGGAAAACGGAAATATACTTGGCATTGATATCTGCGGAGAATGTCAGCAGGGAATTCCACTGCCGGAATATTTGCAGGCTGAAGAACTGAATGAAGAAACGAATCAGAAATTATTTGAGTTCCTGTCCCATTATATTTTATAACATTCTAAAGTAGAAAATAGGATAAAACCCCACAAGAGGTGTCGGTTGCGGCACCTCTTTTTTCGTGCTAAACTTTAACTTAAGAGAGAAATTATTTGAATTATATTGAAAGACAAAAAATTGGGAGAGGATGATGGCTGAATGGAAATAAAAAGTATTTTAATCAAAGATACAACCAGGGAAGAGCGGATTCGTATCGTGCAGGAGGGCCTGAACCAGTGCAGAGGAGCCTGTGATTTTTGCAATGGCTGCGATAATTTAGGTGGCGGTTCCATGGATGCATTTTATGAGCCTTATATCAACGGCGAAAAGGAGTTGCGGGAAATCAATGAGGAATACCGGAGCAATTCCGGCACCGTCAGGTAGGTGGCAATATGAGAGCGCCGGAAATAGAGACCTCTACTGAAACGGAAAGAAGACAGTATATCAAAAATGCTTTTCCATGTATTGCAGACTGCGAGATGTGCGGACTTTGCACGGTATTTCGTGAAAAAGACCCGGAACTTGCCTATGCAGATTATATCAGTGGAAAGCGAAGCTATTTAGAGGTATCCCAGGAATATCGATAAAAGAAACGTGGAGAAATAAAAGGGTAAAATGACGGGATAAAAGAAAAGGCAAAAAATAAAGCCAGAATCAGGAGATGAACTTTATATGACACATGAAGAATTTGAACAGGCAGCGCAATACTGGAACCGCAAAGAGCAGACGGCAATGCCAAAGGAGGCTTTGCAGCAGGCAGACGTATTTATTTTAAATTAGCGCCGAACAAAATTGTGGCTTGAAAGTCTGCATTTTGCTCAATGAGTAGTTTCAGATATTGGAGATAAATTATGGTTAGGAAAATAGTAAAAGGAACACACATTTTTTCAGAGAAAGCAATACCGGCAACGCCTGCAGATAAGCAGGTAATAACAGACCTTTTGGATACCCTTCGGGCGAACCGGGAAACCTGCGTTGGAATGGCAGCAAATATGATTGGCATAAATAAAGCGATTATTGTAGTGGCAGCAGGCCCATTTCAATTTGCAATGGTGAATCCGGTGATTACGAAGAAGTCAGGCGGCTACAGTACAGAGGAAAGCTGTCTTTCGCTGGATGGAGCCAAAGCCTGCACAAGATACCAGGAGATAGAGGTGGATTATCTGAATGGTGATTTTAAACCACAACATGGAAAATATTCCGGCTTTACCGCGCAGGTTATCCAGCATGAGATCGACCACTGCAATGGAGTGGTAATATAATGAGCAGAGAATGTTAATTATGAGTAAATTTTGCTCATGATATATATTGAAAAAATAAAAGGAACCTGCATAAAAACAGATTCCTTAAACGAGGGGAAATCCCTGTCGAAGAATGGAAGTCCAGTTACTTTTCTGATAGAGAAAACGGACGATGATTACAGTCTGTTTTTCTTCATCAATCGTATAAAAGACAAGGTAATTATTAATTTTCACAAAACGAATGCCCCAGCTTGCCAGTATTGGATTGTCTGCCGGATGAAACTTCTGTGGCAGGTCCGGCTAATGAGTCTATCCGCTCGGTCGCAGCATCCAACAGATTATCTGCAACATCAGGATTTTTGAGGGTAAATTCGATGTAATCCGCAGCACGCATAATATCGTGTTCTGCGGTGGAAGTGATATAAACCTGATAGCTCATCGACTGCGGTGGCTCCTGATATCAGCCATAGCTTCGGAAAATAGTCTGGTATTGCCTGTGGCAATATCGTCCATTCCTTCCTTAATCTGACTGTAAAGTTCAAAGCGGCTGGTCAGTTCTTCGTAGGCTTCAATGCTCATAACAGCAAGATCGCCTTTTCCATTCTTCGTAATGAAAACTGGTTCAGGATAATTATGACAAAATGTAGAAATTTCATTGTAATTATTCCTTAAATCAGCACTTGATTTAATTGTTGGCATAAAAACACCTTCCTGTTTGATAACAAAATCATACAAAAATTTTGCTATATGGTCAATGGACATCTCCATAATAGTAGCTAAATAAATAGCTAAATAAATATAAAAACTGCCGGTAGCAGGTTACAGATGCTTAATATATTCCTTTGGAGTAAGCGTGCATAGATGAAGCGGAATATGAAAAGCAGAATCATAAATCAAAAGGGAAAGTATCTTTTCTAAAAACAAGGAATGTTATACAATATATCTGTTAAGATAAAAATATGCGGAGGATGTCCAATGTATACAACATACAAAGAGTACTTAAAACAGGAGACGTCACTGCCCTTTGAAGAAGCCATGCAGATCTGGAACCAGATTGCAGAGCGGGGGGAAGCGGATGCAGCCTGCAGGGAACTCATAGACCGTTTTTTGAAATGTGCAGTAGACTATGTGCGAATCAGAAACGGATGGAACCAGAAATCGCTGGCAGAGAAAGGACAGGCAGATGCGGAGCGCACCCGCTGTCATAATCTTGTGATCAGTGCGAAAAACAAACTGTCCGTTTATATGTATGAGCATAAGCTGGGCAATGACTGGGATGATTGGTTAGGGGAAGAGCGAAAACGAATTGGAGACTTCGCATGTTATGTGGTACTGCTTCAGGGACTGGAAGCAAGATAGTATAGAAAACAAAAGAAATCGAGGAACTTATCACATGGCAAAAGTGATTATGATACAGGGAACAATGTCTAATGCCGGAAAAAGCCTGATTACAGCAGGCTTATGCCGTATCTTTCATCAGGATGGATACCGCGTGGCGCCTTTTAAGTCGCAGAATATGGCATTGAATTCCTATATTACAACAGAAGGGCTTGAAATGGGACGGGCACAGGTTATGCAGGCAGAGGCAGCAGGAATCGAGCCGCAGGTCTGTATGAACCCGATTCTTTTAAAGCCAACCAATGACATTGGCTCCCAGGTGATTGTCAACGGTACGGTCATTGGCAATATGCCGGCGCGGGAATATTTTAACTATAAGAAAAAGCTTGTCCCGGATATATTAAAGGCATTTCACAAACTGGAAGAGCAGGCGGATATTATTGTAATAGAAGGAGCCGGAAGTCCGGCAGAAATTAATCTCAAGGAAAATGACATTGTAAATATGGGCATGGCGGAGATGGTAAATGCACCGGTTCTTCTGGCAGGAGATATTGACCGGGGCGGTGTGTTTGCACAGCTTTTAGGAACACTGATGCTTTTAGAAGAGCAGGAAAAATCCCGTGTAAAAGGTTTAATCATCAACAAATTCCGCGGAGACGTATCCATATTGGAACCGGGCATTCAGATGTTAGAGGAAAAAGGCGGCATTCCGGTCTGCGGAGTGGTGCCTTATATGAAGGTACAGCTTGAGGATGAAGACAGCCTGACAGGAAAATTCAAGCATCGGAAAGAGGCATTGATAGACCTGGCAGTTATCCGTTATCCGAGAATATCTAATTTTACGGATTTTGATGTTTTCGAGCATATGGAGGGAGTATCGGTGCGCTATGTGACTTCGGTGCAGGAAATCCATCATCCGGATGCCATTATTCTGCCGGGCAGTAAGAATACAATGGGTGACCTGAAATGGATGCGCGAAAATGGCATGGAAGCTATGATAAAGAAACTCTCCGCAGACACTCCGGTCATTGGAATCTGCGGCGGTTACCAGATGTTAGGAGAAAGCCTCGAAGACCCTTATTCGGTAGAGGAAGGCGGCAGCTTACGGGGTATGGAACTATTGCCACTTAAGACGGTGATGAGCCGGGAAAAGGTACGCCGTCAGGTAACGGGAACCATAGACCCTCTCACCGGTATGTTAGCTTCCCTTTCCGGCAAAGAATACAAAGGCTACGAGATTCATATGGGACATACTGCACAGGAGAAATCCAGTACACAGGATGCAGTCGTTGTGCAGAAGGAAAATGTCTACGGAACGTATGTCCATGGCATTTTTGATGAAGGAGATATCGCATCCACTTTTATCCGGGCATTAGCGGAGAAAAAGGGAGTGCATTATGAAGATAATCAGGGCATGAATTATCAGCAGTATAAGGAGAGCCAGTACGATTTGCTGGCGGATACACTGCGGAAATATCTTGATATGGAAGCGGTTTATGGAATGCTGCAGGAGGCAGAATATGACAAAAGCAGAATTGGATAATAGAAAGATTTTGCCTTTGGAGGATAGTTGGTATCGCAGGGTAAAAGAGAAGCTGGATGGAATCGCCAAACCATTGGATGGGCTTGGAAAGTTTGAATATCTGATTGCACAGATTGGAGCCATAGAGAAGACGACCAAAATATCCATTCAGAAAAAAGCAGTTCTTGTTATGTGTGCAGACAATGGCGTGGTGGAAGAGCAGGTCAGCCAGAGTGGAAAAGAAGTAACGCTTGCAGTGGCAAAAGCCATGGGAGTAAATAATTCTTCTGTAGGAAAGATGGCAGCAGTGGCAGGCGTGGATGTAATTCCGGTGGACATTGGAATTGATACAGACGAATTGATTCCCGGAGTATTGCCACGAAAAGTTACAAAGGGAACGAAAAACTTTGCCAAGGAACCTGCAATGACAGAAGAAGAGGTCTTAAAGGCAATAGAAACCGGAATACAACTGGTGCAGCAATGCCACAGAGAAGGGTATGAGATACTTGCCACAGGAGAGATGGGAATCGGAAATACAACCACAAGTACAGCCGTTGCAGCAGCACTTTTAGACTTAGAGGTAGAGCAGGTGACCGGCAAGGGCGCCGGATTAACGGATGAAGCATTAAAAAGAAAATGCAGGGTAATTGAAGAAGCGATAGAAAAATATTCCCTTCGTGATGCGGATGCATTTACCATATTAAAGACTGTAGGTGGACTGGACATAGCCGGATTGACAGGCGTATTTATCGGAGCAGCAATCGAGCAGATACCGGTTGTCATCGATGGCGTCATCAGTGCCGTTGCGGCACTTTTGGCAGAGACTCTTTGCAAGGGTGCCGTAAATTATATGATACCATCCCATAAGAGCCGGGAACTGGCAGAGACAGCGATTATGAAAAAGCTGCATTTGGATCCGGTACTGGATGCGGATATGGCACTGGGTGAGGGAACCGGTGCAGTGATGATGATGTCCCTGCTGGATGTGGCACTGGGCGTGTATTTGCAGGGAGCATCCTTTGCAAATTTTGAGATAGAACAGTACAAGAGGTATGAAGAATGATTACATTGGTAATCGGCGGAAGCGGCAGCGGAAAATCTGCATATGCAGAACAAATGGCAGTGAAAGCCGCAGGCAACGGCAGCCTTTATTATGTAGCCACCATGCAGGTGTATGATGAAGAAGGAAAGAAAAAAGTAGAGCGTCACCAGAAAATGCGGGCAGGAAAAGGCTTTCTTACGATAGAGCAGCCGAGAAGACTTAAAGAGGCAGCAAAGAAAGTGGCAACCGAAAAAGTGTCAGCAGGAAAAGTTGCAGCAGAAAGAGTGCCAGCCGGGAAAATAGTTTTGCTGGAATGTATGTCGAACCTCGTTGCCAACGAAATGTTTTCAGAAGAAAATCTGTCTGCTGTGATGGATGATGCGAAAATAAAGCAGCTTTCCCATGAAATTATAAGTGGAGTAACAGCATTGCAGGATTCCTGTGATATACTGATTATTGTCACGAATCAGATATTTGAAGACGGAATCCGTTATGACGCATCCACAATGGCTTATATCCGGTTGTTAGGAGATATAAATCGGCAGATTGCAGAGCGGGCAGAGCAGGTCGTTGAAGTAGTAGCAGGAATTCCGATTTTTATAAAAAAGGATGGAATTTAAGAAAGAAGAGGAATACATGAAAATTTTAAAAGGATTCGTCATTGCATTTTCCATATATTCAAAAATACCGGTGCCACAGTTTGACTGGAAGGAAGAAGATATGCAGTATCACCTCTGCTTCTTCCCATTGATTGGTCTTATCATTGGTGCATTGGAAGCCGGCTGGTTCTTTCTTGGAAATGCAGTCGGGATAAGCCATCTTTGCAAAACACTGATAGCGGTGGCAATTCCACTGCTTGTTACCGGTGGCTTTCATATGGATGGATTTATGGATACCATGGATGCATTTCATTCCTATCAGGATAAGGAGAAGAAGCTGGCAATTTTAAAGGACCCGCATATTGGAGCATTTTCCGTATTGATGCTGGTTTTATATTATCTTATTTATGGAGCAGCATATGCGGAGCTTACGGAATTGTCTGCAATTCTTGTAGTGGGAATTGGCTTTGCGTTATCACGAAGTTTAAGCGGAATTGGTGTGGTAAGCCTGAAGGCGGCAAAAAAGGATGGTATGCTTGCTTATTTTGCAGACAGCGCCCAGAAAAAAAGAGTGCTGGCAGTCCTCATCATAGAGGCAGTTGTCTACAGTGGATGTATGATTTATGTAAACCTGTGGGCGGGGCTTGCAGCAGTAGTTGTGGCATTGCTCTGTTATGGATATTATGGCTGGAAAAGCCGGAAGGAATTTGGCGGAATCAATGGTGATACCGCAGGATATTTTGTGTCATTATGCGAAAATGCCATGGCAGTTGCAGTGGTAGTTGTTTTTCACTTTACAGGAAATTGCTTTCCTGTAAAGTAAAAAACGCTCCGCGAGTATGCGCACTGCGGCGTATAAGGTAGATGCCGCAAGCGCGAGAATGTGCCGAGGCACATTCTTTGTTTTATAGCAGGCTAGAAAGGAAAAATCATGGAATTATTTTTGGGCGGATGTTACCAGGGAAAAAAGGAATATGTGTTAAAGCTTCACCCGGAATGTAAAGGTCAGGTGATAGAGGGCGAAAACCTTCCTGCAGACTGGGATGGAATGATAAAAGAACTGCAGGAATTTGAGAATTCGGTCATCAACCATTTACACCTGTGGATTCGGAAATGTCTTGAGCAGCAGACAGATGTGGAGCTGTTAGCTGATAAACTGCTGGAGACATATCCGGGACTTATTTTCATCTGTGATGAGATTGGAAATGGAATTGTACCGATGGATGCTCTGGAACGGGATTACAGGGAGCGGACCGGAAGACTACAGATACGGATTGCCGAGAAGGCAGAAAGGGTAGAACGCATTGTATGTGGAATCAGCCAGAGATTAAAATAAATTTATTGCTTATCCGTCATGGAAAGACCCCGTCAAATCGGGAACACCGATATTTGGGTGTAACAGAAGAAGCTTTATCCGGGGAAGGCAGAAAGCAGTTGGAGATTCTTGCAGAAAAAGACATTTTAAAAAAACCATGGCTGCTTTTCATCAGTCCGATGCTGCGCTGTCAGGAGAGTGCTGGTATACTTTTTCCGGGAAAGAAAGCTTATCCGATAGAAGAATGGCGGGAGATGAATTTTGGTGCATATGAGGGAAAGAATTACGAAGATCTGAAAAATGATTCCTATTATCAGAAATGGATTGACAGCAATGGCACACTGCCTTTTCCGGAAGGCGAGAGCCAGCAGGAATATATAAAACGTTGCCAAAGGGGACTTCATGCCGCAACAAAAATCATAGAGGGAAAAATCACCGGAGAAATCGCAGATGCTGCAATGCCGTTATCAAAGAGTCGAATAACAGAACTCCGGGAGCCTGAAAAACTGATAGCAGAAAATCAAATGACAGAAAATCCGATAACAGAAAGTCAGCCCCGGAACGTGACAGCGGTTGTACACGGCGGCACAATTATGGCACTGCTTCACATTCTTGCAGGCGGAAATTATTTTGATTATCAGGTGAAAAATGGAGGCGGCTACTGCTGTAAGCTCAGACTTTGCGGGGAAGAATGGAAATTAGATTCCCTTGAGGAGATTATAATATGATTTATCACATGATTGCGTTCGGACTGGGATTTTGCCTGGACCTTCTTTTGGGAGATCCATACTGGCTGCCACATCCCATCCGGGTGATTGGAAATTTTATAGGGATATTGGAAAAAAGAATGAATAAAAAGGAGTGCAGTGAGAAATACCTTGTAAGAGCAGGCATTGGAATGGTTGCGCTTGTTTTGCTGACAGTTCTTATGGTGACCGCCCTTCTTCTGATTCTTGCGTACCGGATTCATCCGGTGGCAGGTGTTATCTTGGAAATGATTATGACCTATCAGATTCTTGCTGCAAAATGCCTGAAAGTAGAAAGCATGAAGGTATATAATTGTTTAAAGGAGAATGACCTTATAGCGGCAAGACATGCTGTTTCCATGATTGTAGGCAGAGATACCGAGCGGCTGGATGAAACCGGAGTGGCAAAGGCTGCCATTGAAACGGTGGCGGAAAATACTTCGGATGGAGTCATTGCACCGATGCTATATACCGCACTTGGCGGACCGGTTCTGGGCTTTTTTTATAAGGCAGTCAATACGATGGATTCCATGGTAGGATATAAGAATGAACGTTATCTTCATTTTGGCAGAGCTGCCGCAAAATTTGATGATATCTGCAATTATATCCCATCCCGTATCAGTGCATACCTGATGATTGCAGGGACGTATTTCCTTGGAAAGGAATATGACGGGAAGCATGCATATTACATTTATAAAAGGGACCGGTATCATCATGCCAGCCCGAACTCTGCCCAGACAGAGGCAGTTTGTGCAGGAGCACTGTCCATACAGCTTGCAGGTGATGCCTGGTATTTTGGAAAACTGGTGAAAAAGCCGTTTATCGGAGATGCACTGCGGCCGGTGGAATACGAGGACATCAGAAGAGCAAACCGGCTTTTGTATGCGACTGCATTTTTATGTGAAGGCATTTGCCTTTTGGTGATGGGATTGTTATTCTTTATATGATTGAAAGGATGAAAATTCAGGAAAGGAACAGGAATATGGTACATGGAGGAGACATCTACCGTAATTGCATATCGTTAGATTATTCTGTAAATATCAATCCTCTGGGCATACCGGCATCTGTAGAGGCAGCCCTTAGAGAAGCGGTGTCTTTATGCAGCCGGTATCCGGATATCAGGCAGGAGAAGCTGAAGGCTGCCATTGCTGAGATGGATAAGGTATCGGCAGATGAGATATTGTGCGGAAATGGAGCTTCTGAACTTTTTCCTGCAATTCTTCATGCATTAAAACCAAAGAAAATACTGATTCCGGTTCCTTCTTTTTATGGTTACGAGTGGGCTGCCGGAACGGAAGCGTGTGAAGTAAGTTATTTTCCATTGCGGGAACGGGATAATTTTGTGCTGGGAGAGGACTTTATTGAGGCATTAGATAAAGAAACGGAGCTTATATACCTTGCTAATCCCAATAATCCCACCGGACAGTTAATTCCACCGGAGATTTTAAAAAGGATTTTAATGCGGTGTCAGGAGCTTGATATAATAGTGGTGGTAGATGAATGCTTCCTGCCGTTTTGTGAAGAAGCAGAGTTTTATGAAAAAATGGAAGCTGGCATGAAATGTGGGAATCTGATTCAGGTGAGAGCATTTACCAAGACCTTTGCCATACCGGGAGTCCGGCTGGGTTATCTTATCTGCCGGAACAGGGAAGTCTGTCAGAAGATTGCAAGGCAGCTTCCGGAATGGAACTTATCGGTATTTGCCCAGATGGCAGGATGCGCTGCAGCAAAAGAAACGGAATTTATCGGGGAAAGCAGAAAACTCATCAAAGAGCAGCGGAGTATTCTGACAAAAGAGCTGATATCCTTAGGCTTCCGGGTGTATCCTTCCCGGGCAGATTATATTTTATTTTACACAGAGCTGCCATTATATGAGTTACTTTTAAAGAAACAGATTTTGATTCGAAATTGTGAAAATTACAGAGGTCTGTCCAAAGGATATTACCGGATTGCAGTAAGAGGGCAGGCAGAGAATGAGCGGCTGATAAGCGCATTAAGAGAGGTGACAGAGAAATGAATCCCATCGAATTTGTATTGCCGGGAGAGATTGAAAAACGCAGCTTTGAGATTATTTCAGAGGAATTAGAAAAGCGTCAGATTGTATTGCCTAAGGAGCAGGAGCCTGTTACCAAGCGTGTGATACATACCAGCGCAGATTTTGATTATGCAGAGACAATGTGTTATTCTGACCATGCAGTAGAAATTGCAAAGGAACTGATTCTTAAGGGCGCCGATATTGTAACGGATACCAATATGGCACTTGCCGGAATCAATAAGAAAATACTGGCATCATTTGGCGGAGAAGCCCATTGCTTTATGGCGGATTTGGATGTAGCACAGCTTGCCAGAGAGCGGCAGGTAACAAGAGCCACCATCAGCATGGAGAAAGCCGCAGCCATTGAAAAACCAGTTATTTTTGCGGTGGGAAATGCACCGACGGCGTTAATCGAGCTTCATAAAATGATAACGGAGGGACGCTACCAGCCGGCATTTATTATCGGAGTTCCGGTAGGCTTCGTAAATGTGGTACCGGCAAAAGAATTGATTATGGAAACAGAAGTACCTTATATCATTAACCGGGGCAGAAAGGGCGGGAGCAATGTTGCCGCAGCTATCTGCAATGCAATTTTGTATCAATTAAGACGATAGTAAAATCAGGGGGAAGAAAGATGCAATATGGGTTTACCTCCGGAAGCTGTGCCGCAGCCGCAGCAAAGGCAGCAGTCTATATGCTGCTGAGTGGAAGAAGAAAAACAGAGATTACCATTGAGACACCAAAGGGAATTTCCTACCATGCAACGGTGGAGCATATCAAAATTCAGGAAACAGAAGTTTCCTGCGCGGTACAAAAGGACGGCGGGGATGACCCGGATGTGACAACGGGGGCATGGATTTATGCAGCGGTGAGCATTTGTGAAGAAAATAACAATCAGATAGAAATAGATGGCGGCATCGGTGTTGGCAGGGTTACGCGGCCGGGATTAGACCAGCCGGTAGGAAATGCCGCAATTAATACGGTACCACGGCAGATGATTGCAAAAGAAGTATCAGAGGTCTGCCATCTGTTTGATTTTCAGGGCGGAATCAAAGTCGTAATTTCAGTGCCGGAAGGAGAAAATCTTGCGGCGCAGACTTTTAATCCGAGACTTGGAATAAAGGGCGGAATCTCGATACTTGGAACCAGCGGGATTGTGGAGCCTATGAGTGATAAGGCATTGCTAGATACCATAGCAGTGGAATTGAAACAGAAGCGGGCAGAAGGTCATTCTATTGTTGCCATATCACCGGGCAACTACGGATTGGAATTTATGAAACGGACCTATGGTTATGATTTGGAGCGCAGTGTAAAATGCAGCAACTTTATCGGACAGACCATTGACATGGTAAAAGAACTTGGATTTTCCAAAATGCTCTTAACCGGTCATATCGGAAAGCTGATAAAGGTATCCGGCGGCATTATGAACACCCATTCCAAAGAGGCAGACTGCCGGATGGAGCTTCTGGCGGCAGCGGCAATCCGGGCGGGTGCAGAAGTGACACTGCTTCGGGAAATATTAGACTGCATTGGTACAGAGGATGCGGTAGACCGGATTAAAAAAGCCGGATTTTTAGAACCTGCCATGGAATATGTCATGGAAAAAATTAAAGACCATCTAATGCATCGTGCCGGGGGTGGACTGGAAATAGAATGTATGGTTTATAGTAATGATATCGGACTTTTAGGTGTAACGCCGGGAGCAGTGGCATTATTAAAAGAACTGTTGGAGGAAAAGGAATGATTCATTTTGTTGGAGCAGGGTGCGGAGCACCGGATTTGATTACCGTAAGAGGAATGCATCTTTTGGAGAAAGCGGATGTGATTATCTATGCCGGTTCACTGGTAAATCCCAAGCTTTTAGACTATGCCAAAGCAGATTGTCAGGTATATAACAGTGCAGTGATGACATTGGAAGAAGTCCTTGCAGTTATGGTGGAGGCAGAGCAGGAAGGAAAAGATGTGGTGCGGCTGCATACCGGAGAACCAAGCATATATGGAGCAGTGCAGGAGCAGATGCAGGAGCTGGATGCAAAAAAGATAGCCTATGATTCTACGCCGGGAGTAAGTGCCTGCTTTGGAGCAGCGGCAGCCATGAATCTGGAGTATACCCTGCCGGATATTTCCCAGTCCCTTATCATTACCAGAATAGAGGGACGGACGGCGGTTCCGGAGAAAGAAAGCATTGAGGCATTTGCTGCCCATCAGTGTTCCATGGCAATCTATTTAAGCACCGGAATGTTGGAGAAGTTATCTGAGCGACTGATAAAGGGTGGCTATTCAAAGGATACCACTGCGGCACTGGCTTATAAGGTAAGCTGGCCGGAGGAAGAAATATATATCTGCACGGTAGAAACATTGGCACAGACAGCGGCAGAACATGGAATTACCAAAACGGCACTGGTTCTCGTTGGAGATGTCATTAACAAGAGCGGATACAGCAAATCCAGACTGTATGCAGAAGATTTCTCCACAGAATTCCGGGCAGCAAAAAATTCATAAGAAGGCGGAAAGAAAATGCAGTCATTGAAATGGAGTGTCATCAGCTTTACCGAAAAGGGAGCAGAGCTTGCCGAAAAGATAAAAAGACTTTCCAAAGAGCAGCAGCTTCCCAGTGAAATTCATACTTATCATGGCAGAAAACAGGTGGAAAATCTGAACGCGTGGACAAAGGAGCAGTTTTCCCTAAGAAATGCAATCATTTTTATCGGAGCATGCGGAATTGCAGTGCGGACAATTGCCCCATTTCTTAAGGACAAGCTGACAGACAGTCCGGTGCTGGTACTGGATGAGGCAGGCAATTATGTCATTCCTCTTTTATCCGGGCATGTAGGAGGCGCCAATGAGATAGCACTTTTACTGGCAGAGTTATTAGGAGCAGTTCCGGTAATTACCACAGCGACCGACATTAATAATGCCTTTGCCATAGATGTATTTGCAAAAAAGCATGAACTTTCCATTGATAAAAAAGAAGGCATTAAGAAAGTTTCTGCAAAGGTGCTGGAAAAAAAGAAGCTTTCCATGACAATTGCTCCGGAATATGCCGCAAAAGTGGATGTGGCAATCGGCACACCAGAGGATGGACAGAAGCCGGAGCCATTATTGACCTTAATCCCCAAAGAATATATTCTTGGAATCGGATGCAGAAGGAATAAAGAAGAACAGGAACTTAAGGCATTTGCAGAAAACTGTTTAAAGGAAGCCGGAGTAGACTGGAAACAGATACGGGCGATTGCTTCGATTGATAAAAAGAAGGATGAGAAGGCAATTCTAAAACTTGCGGCAGAACATGGCATTCCATTTCTTGTCTTTGACGCAGAGACCTTAAGCCGGGTGCCCGGGACATTTGATACATCGGCATTCGTGGCAAGCCAGGTGGGCGTGGATAATGTCTGCGAGCGGGCAGCCATGGCAGCCTGCCGGGATAATGGAAGGCTGGTGCTTCAGAAAAGAGCGGAAAACGGAATGACACTTGCAATAGCAAAAGAAGATTGGAGACTGACTTTATATGAAGAATAAAATATGGATTGTTGGAATGGGACCGGGAAAAGAAGAGATGATGACAGGCAGAGCCATCGAAGTATTAGAACAGGTGGACGTAATCATCGGATATACCGTATACCTTGATTTGTTAGGAGAACGTTTTCAAGACAAGGAATTTCTTTCCACGCCGATGCGGCAGGAAGAAAAACGCTGCAGAATGTGTTTTGAGGAAGCAGAAAAAGGCAAAAGCGTAGCAATGGTATGCAGCGGCGATGCCGGTGTCTATGGAATGGCATCACTGATGTATGAGATTGGAAAAGAATATTCGGCGATTTCACTGGAAGTGATACCGGGAATTACCGCAGCCAACAGCGGTGCGGCGGTTCTTGGAGCACCATTAAATCATGACTACTGTGTTATCAGTCTCAGTGACCTTATGACACCATGGGAGTTAATTGAAAAGAGGCTGATTATGGCAGCACGGGGAGATTTTGCTATTGCACTTTATAATCCGTCCAGCCGGAAGCGGGCAGACTATTTGGAAAGAGCATGTAAGATTCTGCTTCAGGAGATAGAACCGGAGCGCGCATGCGGTTATGTGGAAAATATCGGAAGAGACGGAGAAAGCACAGTTACCTGTACTTTAGAAGAATTACAGAGTAAATCAGTAAATATGTTTACTACCGTTTTTGTCGGAAATTCCAGAACCAGAATTCAGGATGGAAAATTAATCACACCAAGAGGCTATAAGATAGAGCAATGAAAAAGATCATCATTTTTTCAGGAACAACAGAAGGAAGAAAATTATCGGAGCTGATGGCGGCAGCAGGCATAGCCCACACCGTATCGGTGGCAACCGATTATGGAAAGCTGGTTATGAAGGCGCATCCGAAGGTGAAGATTCAGGAAGGACGCCTTTCCAAAGAAGCTATGTCAGAATTTCTAAGGAAAGAATCCTTTGACATTGTAATCGATGCCACTCATCCCTATGCGGTGGAAGTGACCAGAACCATAAAAAGCTGCGTTGCCGGAATGAAAGCGGATGGACTTGAGGTCACTTACTTACGGCTGAAACGGAGCATCCAGGCGTCAGAAGAAACGGGACTTCGTTTCTTTGACAGCAATGAAGCCTGCGCAGAAGCATTAAAGGAAATCAAGGGAAACATCCTTCTTACCACAGGAAGCAAGGAACTTTCCGTATATACCGCATCCGAAGAAGTAAAAAAACGTCTTTACGTCCGGGTACTGCCGGGGATGGAAAGTCTTGAAATCTGCCGGAGAGAAGGAATTCTGCCACAACAGATTCTGGCACTGCAGGGACCTTTTTCCGAAGAATTGAATGATGCACTGATTCATCAGTATGGGATAAAATGTATGGTAACAAAGCAGGGCGGCATTACCGGAGGCTTTTTAGAGAAAAAAGAAGCAGCTTTAAAAAATCGTATCCCTCTTTTGATCATTCGTCGGGAGGCAGTAGAGGAAGACGGACTTTCCTTTGATGCAGTCTGTGAGAAAATCGAAACATTAACAGGAGTAAACCTTTCCTTAAGACCGGCGGAGCTTATGATTACGCTGGCAGGAATCGGACCGGGGGATGCAGATATGATGACCGTCCGGTTAAAGGAAGCATTGGCAGAAGCGGACCTTGTATTAGGTGCGAAACGTCTGATAGAGGCAGTGACACCGAAGCTTGAGAAAGAGGCACTTTATCTGCCGGATAAAATCCTTACATGGCTTAAGGAAAAGAGCAGACAGTATGCAGTGCATGAAAAACTGAAGGTAGTCATCCTTTTTTCCGGGGATATTGGTTTTTATAGTGGCTGGAGCAAGGTAAGAATCTGTCTGCAGGAAGCACTGCAAAAGGGCATACTTCATGGAACCTTGCAAAGCATTCCGGGCATTTCTTCCATTCAGATGATGGCAGCAGCCTGTGGCGTAAGCTGGGAAAATGCCGGAATTTACAGTATACATGGCAAAACAGATACGGGTGGCTGGCAGGCAGAAGTGCTGCACAGGCTGCATGAAAATGGGCGGCTGTTTCTTTTGGTATCCGGAGCAGAAGACATCCGGAAATTAGGAACACTTTTTTCGGATAAAGAGAATTACAGAATTAAAGTGGGGTATCAGTTATCTTATCCGCAACAGAAGCTGATGGTGCTTACACCGGAAGCGTGCAGGGAGACAGAACAGGAAGGATTGTATGTTGTCATGATAGAGAAGGAAGAACAGAAAGCGAATGAAGAATGTGGGGAGCAGGGAAAGCGCAGGGAACAGGAAGCGCAGGAAGAGCCGGCAACTTTGTCACCGGGAATCCCGGATGAAGCCTTTATTCGTGGGAAAGTTCCAATGACCAAAGGGGAAGTGCGTCAGGTCAGCCTTTGCAGCCTGCGGCTTCAGAAAGATTCGGTGCTTTATGATATTGGAAGCGGAACGGGTTCGATTGCTGTGGAAGCAGCCCATTTATCCAAAGGAATCAAAGTCTATGCCATTGAAAAGAAAGAAGAGGCGGTAGCACTTCTGGCACAGAATAAAGAGAAGTTTCAGGTAGCAAATATGGAGATTATCCGGGGAACGGCACCGGAGGCATGCAATGGATTAGAGGAACCGACACATGTTTTCATCGGGGGAAGCGGTGGACATCTGATGGAAATTTTAGAAGTACTGGCAGCAAAAAAGAGAAGAATAAGAGTTGTAATGAATGCTATAAGTCTTGAGACGGTGGCAGAATTCAAACAGGTAAAGGAACGGTTTTCGGTATGCAATTTTGAAATGATTCAGATGCAGGTCAGCCGTTATCATGAGCTTGGTTCTTATTATATGCCAAAGGCAGAAAATCCGGTTATGATATGTTCCTTTGATTTGCAGGGAGGAGAAGCGGATGCAGAAGCGTAAAGGAGTAGTTCTTGCAGCACCCAAAAGCGGCAGTGGAAAGACACTGATTACCTGTGCGTTAATCGAAGCCTTGAAAGAAGCAGGAGTCAATGTCTGCACATTTAAGTGCGGACCGGATTATATAGACCCGATGTTTCACCGGACGATTTTAGGTGTGCCGGGTGGGAATCTGGATACTTATTTTACCGGCGAAGCAAAGACAAAAGAGATATTTATGGAAGAGACACCGGAAGATGCATTTGCAGTGGTAGAGGGTGTCATGGGGCTTTATGACGGACTTGGCGGAATTTTAGAAGAAGGTTCCACCTATCACCTGGCAAAAGCAATTTCTCTGCCGGTGATTCTGGTAATTGATGCACATGGCATGGGAAGAACGATACTTCCGCTGATACAGGGACTTTTATCCTATGACAAAGCCGGAATCATAAAGGGCGTGATACTAAACCGGGTCAGCAAAATGTTCTATGCGTCATTAAAAGAGTTAATCGAAACCGAATTATCCATAGAAGTGCTGGGCTGTTTTACGGAACAGAAGGAGCTTCATCTGGAGAGCCGCCACTTAGGCTTAAAACTTCCGGAAGAAAAGCGTGATTTAAAAGAACAGGTATGCCGCGGGGCAGACAGCTTAAAAGAAACGGTATCGATAGAGCGGATTTTAGCAATTGGTGGAGCCGGAGAAAAGGATGCGGCATCCCCAAAAGTTGATAGTCATGAAAACAAAGTGACATATCAGAGAGCAGATATCAAAGAAAATGACACCCATGAAAGTAAACTCCGCCTTGCCATCGCAAGAGATGAGGCATTTTGCTTTTATTATCAGGAGAACCTGAAACTGCTTTCAAAAAGGGGCTTTGAGCTGGTGCCGTTTTCTCCCCTGCATGATAAGAAATTGCCGGAGCATATCAGCGGATTACTGTTAGGCGGGGGATATCCGGAACTTTTTGCAAAGGAATTATCCGAAAATGACAGCATGAAGACAGCCATCCGGGAAGCCATCCGGGGCGGACTTCCGTCACTGGCAGAATGTGGCGGGTTTCTTTATCTTCATAAATCACTGAAGGATATGGAAGACAGACAATATTCCATGGCGGGCGTAATTGATGCAGATGCAGATTACCGGGGAAAACTGGTGCGTTTTGGCTATGTGGAGCTTACCGAGAAAGAGAGCTGTTTCCTGCCGGAAAAAGAAGGAATCCGGGGACACGAATTCCATTATTTTGACAGTACGGAAAATGGAACGGACTGCGTGGCAAAAAAACCGATCGGAAGCAGAAGGTGGGAATGTGTCTGGGAAGGAGAAAACCACTGGTGGGGATTTCCTCATCTTTATTATCCGTCCAACCCTTCTTTTGTAGAGCATTTCTATCAGCAGGCAGGATTGTATCAACAATCGAAATTGAAGCAAAAAGATAAAACGAAGTAAATGATAAATAGAAGTAAAAGATCATTTAAAATAAGAGGAAGACAGATGCAGAAAGAAAAAGCACAGAGTGGAATTTTATATGGAATCGGAGTAGGACCGGGGGAGCCGGAGCTTTTGACCCATAAAGCGGTTCAGGTGATAGAATGCTGCGATACCATAGTAGTGCCGTCCGAACCGATAGAGGAGTGTAATGCTTTTCAGATTGTAGAAAAACTGGTGCCGGACATACGGAAGCATCAGCTTGTGGCATGGAATTTTCCCATGACCAGAGATGAGAAAAAGTTAGAAGAAGCCCATGATAAGATATGCGAAAATATAGAAGCATATCTTGCAAAGGGAGAAAAGGTTGCCTTTTTAACGCTGGGGGATCCGGCAATTTATTCCACCTATACTTATCTTTCACAGAAAATCGAAGAGCATGGTGGCCATACGGAAATGGTCAGCGGGGTACCGTCTTTTTGTGCAGTGGCAGCAAGACTTGGTATTTCGCTGGGAGAAAAGGAAGAGCAGATTCATATTATTCCCGGTTCCTATGAGATAGAAGAATCGAGACAATTTTCCGGCACCAGAATCTATATGAAGTCCGGAAGGAAGCTGAAGCAGTTAAAAGAAATGCTGCAAAAGGAAAGCACCATCCGTCCGTTAGAAGTGTATAGTGTTTCCGATTGTGGAAAAGAGGAAGAAAAAGTCTTTTCCGGTGTGGATAATATACCGGAAAACAGCGGATATTTTACCATCGTGATTGTAAAGACCAAAGATGAGCCGGTGCATAACAGCAGCCGCTTTTTTGAGAATCGTGCATGCGCTTATTATCCCTGCCATAGGGACATTGAGCAGATTAACTGTATGTTCTGCTACTGCCCGATGTATGAAATGGAGCATTGTCCGGGAACACCGGAGTACAAAGAGACAAATGGCAGAAAACTTAAGATTTGTACCAACTGTACGTATCCCCATCAGGCAGAACATTATGATGCCATTATGAAGGTACTGACCCACCGGCTGAAAGGCTAGAGAACTTTTTAAGGGTGAAGTTTGTTGAGGCTGGGTGAACTATGGCTTGTGAAAAAATAAAAAGTGTGTTAGTATAGTAGCGATTTCATAGAAAGATAATCGGTGCCTGCAATGAAATTCATTCATATGCAGGGTAAAAGGGAAACAGGTGTAAATCCTGTACGAACTCGTCACTGTAAGAAGGGAGTAACGTAGTCAGGCTTTTAAAAGCGCCACTGATGCACAGACATTGGGAAGGTGATTACGGAGCGTTAATCTTTGAGTCAGGAAACCTGCCGTTTATCTGGTACGGGAAGAGATTCCGGGTCACGAGTAATTGGCTGTACTGTTTGATAACAAGGGAAATCCGTAAAGCGTATTTCCTGTAGTTAGTATGTCATTTACTTCGTTCATAGCAATATGGAACGGAGTTTTTTCATGTGTAAGTGAAACCAGAACATGAGAAAAGGAGAAAAAAATGAAAAAGAAAGCATTGACTGTAGTTCTTACACTTACTATGGCTGCAACCATGTTTGCAGGATGTGGTGATAAGAAAACAACAGGGACAACTGAAACAACAGAAGCTGTTTCGACAGAAGATGAAAAGGATGATCAGGCAAAAGCAGATGAGGTAGCAGCATTGATTGATGCAATTTATGTGCAGGAAAGAACTGATGAGACAGATGCACAGTGTAAGGCAGCAAAAGAAGCATGGGATGCACTGACAGATGCTCAGAAGGAACTGGTATCCGGAGAAAATGCAGACCCGGATTACTTTGGAAGAGATACCGGAGATGCATCAAAGGATGATCCTTTAAATCAGGATGATATTGGAGAGAATGAGCTTTTAGTAGTAAGCTTTGGTACATCCTTTAATGACAGCCGTGCAACAGATATCGGCGGCATTGAAAAAGCATTACAGGAAGCAAATCCTGACTGGTCTGTAAGAAGAGCATTTACAGCACAGATTATTATTAACCATATACAGGCCCGTGATGATGAAAAAATCGATAACATGGATCAGGCATTAGAGCGTGCGGTAGACAATGGCGTTAAGAATCTTGTGGTACAGCCGACCCACTTAATGCATGGTGCAGAATATGATGAACTGGTAGAAGCAATTGAGAAGTATCAGGATAAATTTGAAACAGTCCGTATCGCAGAACCTCTGTTAGGTGAAGTTGGAAGTGATGCAACTGTAATCAACGAAGACAAGGCTGCCGTTGCAGAAGCAATTACAGCAGAAGCAGTTAAACTTGCTGGATATGACAGCATGGATGCTGCAGCAGAAGACGGAACAGCATTTGTATTTATGGGACATGGTACTTCCCATACTGCAAATGTAACTTATGACCAGATGCAGACCCAGTTAGAAAAACTGAATTATAAGAATGCATTCGTTGGAACCGTAGAAGGTGAACCGGAAGATACCGCATGTGAAGCTGTTATTGAAAAGGTAAAAGAAGCAGGATACAAAAAAGTAATTCTTCGTCCGTTAATGGTTGTTGCCGGAGACCATGCAAACAACGATATGGCTGGAGATGATGAAGACTCATGGAAGAGCCAGTTTGAAGCATCCAAAGCATTTGACAGTGTAGATACACAGATTGAAGGTCTTGGAAGAATCAAAGCAGTCCAGGATATTTATGTAGCACATACAAAGGCTGCTTTAGAGGCAGAGCCACTTGCAACAGCAGGTGGTTCCAATTCCTCTGCAGCCTTAGAGGATGGAACTTATACCGTAGACTTCAACACAGACAGCACAATGTTTCACGTAAATGAAGCAAAAGAAGGCAAGGCAGAACTTACGGTAAAGGATGGAAAAATGACAGCACATATCACACTTCCATCTAAGAACATTGTAAATTTATTTGTTGGAACAGCAGCAGATGCACAGAAAGATGGTGCGAAGCTTCTTGAGCCTACTACAGATACGGTAGAATACAGTGATGGAACCAGCGAAGAAGTATACGGCTTTGATGTTCCGGTTCCTGCAGTGGATGAAGACTTTGATCTTGCATTAATTGGAACAAAGGGAAAATGGTACGACCACAAAGTATCTGTTTCTAATCCTGAAAAAAAAAATTAGCTGATGGCTCTTATGAGGCAGAAGTAACTTTAGGGGGCGGAACCGGAAGAGCAACGGTGGATTCACCGGCGAAGGTTGTGATAAAAGATGGAAAAATTACTGCAACCGTTGTGTGGAGCAGTCCAAACTATGATTACATGTTAGTAGATGGAACAAAGTATCTGAATGAGAACAAGGGCGGAAATTCTACCTTTACGATTCCGGTATCCGGCTTTGACTGTGACATTGCAGTAGTGGGTGATACTGTTGCAATGAGCACACCTCATGAAATTGAATATACATTGAATTTTAAACTGGTAAAATAAAATGCAGAAAAAACGAATTATGATAGTGAGCGTTATCTGTATACTTCTTCTGACTCTTTGTGCCTGTGGTACAAAGAAGCAGGAGAAAAAAGCAGATACCGTAGATTTTAGTTCTCTCAGCAAGACCGGGAGTATGGAATTAAATTATGCAACACAGTATAGTGTCGATGAATATGACGGGTACAAAATGATTACGATCGTGGATGACGGTCGTTTTTTGCTTATTCCGGAGGGCGTGGTGGTGCCGCAGAATATCCCGGAGGATGTTACGGTTTTACAGCAGCCGCTGGATAAAACATATCTGGTATCCACTTCTGTCATGGATTTGGTAAGACAGATTGATGCCATGTCAGATATCCGGCTCTCCGGAACGAAGGAAGATGGCTGGTATGTAGAAGAGGCCAGGGAAGCCATGGAGGAAGGAGACATTTTATATGCAGGAAAATACAGTGCTCCGGACTATGAACTGATTCTGGATGAAGGCTGTAATCTGGCAATTGAAAATACAATGATTTATCATAACCCGGAAGTAAAAGAAAAGTTGGAAGAACTTGGAATCCCTGTACTTGTGGAGCGTTCCAGCTATGAATCACACCCATTGGGCAGACTGGAATGGATCCGTTTATATGGAGTATTATTTGATAAAGAGGAAGAAGCAGATTCTTTCTATGAAGCAGAATTAGAAAAATTAGAGCCGATTATGAAGAAAGAAAGCTGCAATGTAACAGTAGCATTTTTCAGTGTGACAGCAAACGGAACAATCAGTGTGCGGAAATCAAATGATTATGTAGCGCAGATGATTGCTCTTTCCGGTGGAACCTATGTGCCGGAACAACTGGCGGGCGAAGAAGAAAATGCACTTTCCACAATGAACATACAGATGGAGGATTTCTATGCAGATGCAAAGAATGCCGATATCTTAATATATAACAGTACAATTGAAGGCGAAATCAGTACGCTGGAGGAATTGAAGCAGAAGAATGCACTGTTTGCAGATTTTCAGGCAGTACAGGATGGAAATGTCTATTGTACCACAAATAATTTCTTCCAGAAATCCACGGCAATCGGAGATTTTATGGAAGATCTGAATAAAATAATTCGGAATACAGATACAGAAGAAGCAGGATATTTAAAGAAGCTGAGGTAAAAGAAAATGAAGCGGTATGCAGTCTCTTTTATAACAATTATTATATTGCTGGTGGGATTAATTTTCTGGAATATTGGTTCTGGAAGTATTTCGATTTCCTGGGATGAGCTTTGGAATGTTTTGATGAAGCATACAGAAGAAGGTACTGCTTATCATATTATCTGGGATATCAGACTGCCACGGATTCTGGCTGCTGTCATGCTGGGGGGAGCATTGTCCATTTCCGGATTTTTACTGCAGACTTTTTTTGGAAATCCAATTGCAGGTCCGTATGTGCTGGGAATTTCTTCCGGTGCCAAACTTATGGTAGCACTGGCAATGATTTATCTTCTGGGAAGGGGAATTACAATCAGTTCTTTTGGAATGGTAGCAGCAGCCTTTGCCGGCTCACTTCTGGCAATGGGATTTGTACTTTTAATTTCCATGAAGGTACATAGAATGTCTCTTCTGATTGTATGCGGAATTCTAATCGGATATATCTGCTCGGCAATTACAGACATCTGTGTTACTTTTGCAGATGATTCGAATATCGTAAATTTGCACAACTGGTCCCAGGGCAGCTTCTCCGGAATGAACTGGTCGAATATCCTGATGATATTTATCCTGACCTTGCTGTCCTTTCTTGCGGCAATGTTTCTTGCAAAGCCGATTGGTGCGTATCAGATGGGAGAGACTTATGCCAGAAATATGGGGGTTAATATAACGGTGCTCCGGGTAAGCCTGATTCTGTTATCCAGCTTATTGTCGGCTTGTGTAACAGCGTTTGCAGGGCCGATTTCCTTTGTAGGAATTGCGGTGCCACATCTGATAAAATCTGCCACAGGAACAGCAAAACCACTGGTGCTGATACCGGGCTGCTATCTGGGGGGAGCGGTAGTGACACTGTTTTGTGATGGAATCGCAAGAACACTCTTTGCACCGACAGAAGTAAGTATCAGTACCGTTACAGCGGTCTTTTTAGTTCCGGTGGTAATTGTAATGATGCTGCGCAGACAGGAGGAGCGGGGATGACAAAACAGATGGCAGGAAAAGCAGAGTACACAGAGAAAGAATGCATGGCAGGAAAAATGAAATTTTCTGAAAGAAAACAGGGGCTTGTAACAGACAAATTCAAAGTTGGATATGGAAAAAAGGTCATTCTTTCGAATGTTAATCTGATGGCAGAACCGGGAAGGGTATTGACGTTGATTGGCCCAAATGGTTCCGGTAAATCTACGATTCTAAAGAGTATTGTAAAGCAGTTGAAATCCCTTGGTGGTGTAGTATACCTGAACGGGAAAGCAACCTCGGAAATGAAAGAGACAGAAATCGCAAAGAGCCTTTCCATGGTAATGACAGAGCATATTCATCCGGAACTGATGTCCTGCCGGGATGTGGTTGCAACCGGACGATATCCCTATACCGGAAGACTTGGAATCTTAGATAAGCAGGACTGGAAACTGGTGGATGAGGCAATTACCATGGTTCATGCGGAAGAGGTGGCAGAGCAGTCATTTACAAGAATCAGTGACGGACAGAGACAGCGTGTTATGTTGGCGAGAGCCATCTGCCAGGATACAGCAATCCTGGTATTAGATGAACCTACCTCTTATCTGGATATCCGCTATAAGCTTGATATTTTAAACAGCATCCGGAAACTGGCAAGGGAACGAAATATAGCAGTAATTATGTCACTGCATGAACTTGACCTGGTACAGAAAGTATCGGATATGGTAGCCTGTGTAGATGGGACCACCGTCAGCCATATTGGACCACCGGAGGAAATCTTTCAAGGTTCGCTGGTACAGAAGCTTTATGGAATTGAGGAAAAGAACTTTGATTCCATGCTTGGAATCATGCAGATGCCGGGAAATAAAGCTGCCCCGAACGTATTCGTAATCGGAGGCGGTGGTGCTGCAATACCAACTTATTACAGACTGCAGAGAGAACATATTCCATTTGCAGCAGGAATCTTATTTGAAAATGACGTAGAATATCCTGTTGCAGCGGCACTGGCATCAAAAGTCATTACTGCAAAAGCATTTTATCCGATGGAAGAAGCACAACTGGAAGAAGCAAAGAAAATACTTACGGGTTGTGAAACCTGTATTTGCACCTGCGAGAATTTCGGACCTTATAATATGTTAAATAAAGAACTGCGAAGGTTTGCAGAAGAACAGGGAAAATTGAAATAAAGAAATTGGAATAAAAGAAAAGCCCGTGGAATCAAAGTTGTTTTATGATTTCACGGACTTTGGTATATTTTACTGTTCAGTGTCTTCTGGTAAGATGAATTTTCCAACAAGTTCATCTAAGGAAGTTGCCTGTGCAGATAACTCCTGGCTGGTAGCAGAGGTCTCTTCTGCGGATGCGGAGTTGGACTGAACTACCTCAGAAATCTGGTTTACACCCTGTTCTGCCTGATCCATGGCATTTGCCTGAGTCTTAGCAACATCACTGATGTGCTTGGAAGATTCTGCAATCTGCTGGATACCATTTACAACGTTTCCGATAGATTCAGCAGCATGGTCTGCAGCAACATTACCTTCAGCAATCTCCTGAAGGGCACCTTCGATTAAGTCTCTGGTATCTACAGCAGATTTGGTTGTCTGCTCTGCAAGCTGACGAATCTGGTCAGCAACAACGGCGAATCCACGTCCTGCTTCGCCGGCTCTTGCAGCCTCGATAGAAGCATTCAGAGAAAGTAAGTTGGTCTGGGAAGCAATATCTTCGATTTCAGAAATAATATTTCCAATCTTCTTAGAAGTTTCATCAATACGTGCCATAGCATCAACCATGGCTTTCATTTCAGCACTGCTGTCTTCTGCTTCAGCAGCATACTGCTTTGCCTGATCATAAGCAATCTGAGCCTGATCAGCGGACTGTTCAATATTACTTGTAATATCAGTGATTGTTGCCTGAAGCTGTTGTACGGCACCGGCCTGCTCAGTAGCACCTTCTGCCATACTCTGGGAAGATTCTGCAAGGTTCATGGAACCGGCAGAAACCTGGGAAGAAGCTTCTCCAATCATCTGGATAGTATGTACCATTGCATCACGCATGCCACGCATTGCGGTCAGTAACTGTTCGAAGTCACCGACATATTTGTCGGAATGCTCGGACTGAATGGTGTAATCACCATTTGCCATGCCCTCCATCAGAACACCTACATCAGTGATGACTGCGTTCAGTGTTTCAGCCATTTTAGTAGAAGTGGCTGCAATACTTGCAACTTCATCGTTGGATTTCACCTCCGGGAAAGGGTCATGTAAATTACCCTGTGCAAAAGTGCTAAGACGATTCTCCAGTGCGACTAAAGGTTTTGAAATTCCCTTTGCAATGGAAACTCCCATCTTGGAAGAAACAAGGATGGATACAATAATAATTACAGCAATGATAATGATAAAAATAAGGGTAACAACAGAAAGTGTATCTGCTAAATGATCTCCTTCTGTTACTTTGGTATTCATCAAGTCCCTCATTCCGGAATAGATTTCGTCATATAATGGGGCTACTTCATCAATCATTATATTCTGGGCTTTTGCACTCTGACCCGGGTCGGTTGTTTTGCCGGTATCAATTGCTTTCTGCTCAGTAGTCCAGTAATCTTCCAGCTTGGCATCAATGGAATCATAGATTTCCTGCTCTTTGCTGGTGGTAGTAACTTCATCTACAATTTCCCAATACTGTTCAAAAGTGGCCTTTCTTTCGTCATGGGTATCGGACATCTGACTAATCAGACTGTCATCATCATATCCGACAATAGCACGGGTGGCAGATCTGGTATCGGTAAAGGCAACCAATGCTTTGCCGATGTCACCCTGTGAAAAACCATAATTGTTCAGGGCATTCTTATACAGAGTCATGGTTACAATCAGCATAACCACACCAAGGACGGCTGCGATGGAGCAGGTTGTCACGATAATACGGAATGCCTTCCCCAGACGGTTTCTAATTTTAAGATTCTCAAACATAACGTTCCTCCTTCGTTATATACAATGGCACTATGGCACCAATTGCGTTATGCAACAGTAAAAGTAAAAGCGAAAATCTAAATATTTATCATAATTTTACTACTTTATGGGAAATATGCCAAAAAATATTCAGACAATAAGTGACTTGGAAACTGATTATTCCTCAAATTTGTTTAAACATATGAAAATTGACATTTTTCCGGTGAACCGCTAAAATGACGAAGAACATAAATAAGGCATTAAGGGAGAAAACAGTATGGGATGCGTATATTTTGTCCGGCACGGACAGACCATATGGAATGTAGAAAATAAGATATGTGGTGCAACAGATATTGCACTGACTGAGCTTGGACATAAGCAGGCAATTGAGACCGGAAAGAAAATATTAGAAGAAGGCATAAAGGCGGATGAAATATTATATTCCCCATTAATCCGGGCAAAAGATACTGCATTGCATATTTCGGAAATTACCGGAATTCCGGCAAGGGAAGAGCTTCGTTTAAAAGAGCAGAACTTTGGCAGATTTGAATCCACACCGCGGGATGGAGCAGATTTTAAGATTGCAAAGGGACAGTTTATCACCCGCTATGACGGCGGAGAATCTATGCTGCATCTGGCACAGAGGATTTACAATCTTCTGGATGAAGTAACAGCTTCCGATAAGACTTATATTCTGGTGGCACACAATGGCATATCAAGAGTTGTGCAGTCCTATTTTTATGAAATGACCAATGAAGAATATGCTGCATTTGGCGTGAAGAATTGTGCCATATTAAAATATGAATTCTAAGAGACGAAGGGCAGGAATGAAAAATGAAACCGAAGTCGGAAAAGAGTATAGAGCTTTATCATATCATGACAGAGCGGGGGTATCCGGAAGAATTCTGTGATGTCATTACCCGGAATCTGAATACGGATTTTACGGCACAGAGGATGTTATGGTATTTATCACACAATGAATATCTGCCGGAGGGTGAAATTGTAGATGAAATGCTTGCCATTTTAAGTGACCGGAATGCGATTATGCAGAAAAAAGAATTAGAAAAAACCAATGCTGCATGGAATGAATTCCTACAGCATGGTTTTGAGGAAGAAGACTAGCGGAATCGTAAAGACGGAGCAAAGTGTCATGACAAAGCAGGTCTTAGAAGCAAATTCCGCATCGGAATGGTAGTTTTCTGCCATCATCGGAATGGCGGACATGGCTGGCATACATGCCATCAGGGTAAGAATGGTTGTTTCGGTCGGAGTAAGGAAATGTGATACCACGGCTGCAACACCAACCGGAATCAGAATCATTTTGACAATTACCAGAAAGAAATAATCATAAATAAAGTCGAGATTCTTTAAGGAAATATAAGAAAGAGTTGCACCCAGGAAAATCAGCGCAAGACTGAAGCTTACATTTCCAACAGAGGTAATTGTATGTTATTCCGGCAGCTTTTCCAAGGTTGTGGCACCGGGGCTTAGTGTGGGATTTATGATTGCCAACAAGAAGATTATAGAACGTGGAACACTGTTAAAACAGTTTACCGATGTACATACAAATATTCTTGCACAGATGATTGTTTATGAGTATTATAAGAATTATGATATTAAGAAACATCTTGCAGAGGTATCCGCTTTCTATGCGAAAAAGAGCGAATATATGTGCAAATTAATCAGGGAAAAGCTTCCAAAGGAGATAAAGTGTATTGAGCCGGATGGCGGAATGTTTGTATGGTGTACCGATACCTCTGGTAAGATTAACATAGCTTGTCACATATTGGCTATGAGAAAAGCTTTGGCTTTCTGAAAAATGAGGTTCTTTCTTGTACTTTTATTCATAATAAGGTATACTTTAGGGAAGTAATTTGTTGAATTAAATATGTTTGTATGGAGGATTAATTATGGACATGAACATTGTATGCCTTGATCTGGAAGGAGTATTGGTACCGGAGATCTGGATTGCATTTGCAGAAACAAGCGGAATCCCTGAATTAAAGAGAACTACAAGAGACGAACCGGATTACAATAAATTGATGAAATGGAGACTTGGCATCTTAAAAGAACATGGACTTGGATTAAAAGAAATTCAGGAAACCATCGCAAAAATTGACCCGATGCCGGGAGCAAAAGAGTTCTTAGATGAACTTCGTTCCATGACACAGGTTATCATCATCAGTGATACCTTTACCCAGTTTGCAGGACCTCTGATGAAGAAATTAGGCTGGCCTACCATTTTCTGTAATTCTCTGGAGGTGGCAGAGGACGGTGAGATTACCGGATTTAAGATGAGAATTGAAAATTCCAAGCTGACTACAGTAAAAGCATTACAGTCCATTGGTTATGAGACGATTGCCAGCGGAGACAGCCACAATGACCTTGGAATGATTGAGGCAAGTAAAGCAGGATTCTTATTCCGCAGCACCGAGCAGATTAAGAAAGACCATCCGGAACTGCCTGCATTTGAGACTTATGATGAGTTAATGGAAGCAATCAAGAAGGCTCTTTAATTATGGCAGAGGAAAACCAGACAACCCACAAACGCAGGGTGCGTTACAGTGGAAAATATCCGAAGAAATTTGAAGAAAAATATAAAGAACTTCAGCCGGAAAAATATAAAGATACGATTGAGCATGTAATAAAAAAAGGAAACACACCTGCCGGAATGCATATTTCCATAATGGTAAATGAAATTCTGGATTTCTTAAAAATCCAACCGGGAGAAACAGGCTTTGATGCGACCTTGGGATATGGCGGTCATACGAAAGCAATGCTGCAGTGCCTAAAAGGGCAGGGACACATCTATGCAACGGATGTAGACCCGGAGGAATCAGCCAGGACAAGAAAGCGGTTAGAAGAGGCCGGTTTTGGAGAAGATATTCTGACAATACGATTACAGAATTTCTGTACGATAGATGAAATTGCAAAAGAAGCCGGCGGATTTGATTTTATTCTTGCGGACCTGGGTGTATCTTCCATGCAGATTGATAATCCGAAGCGTGGATTTTCTTTTAAAGTGGATGGCCCACTGGATTTACGGCTGAACCAGGAAGCCGGAATCAGTGCAGCAGAACGCCTGGCTGCCATTACAAAGGATGAACTGGCGGGAATGCTTTATGAAAATTCGGATGAGCCATACTGTGAAGAACTGGCAAAAGCGATTACCGATGAGATTCGAAAAGGCAACCGGATTGATACCACCACAAAGTTAAGGAATATCATTGAAAAGACGCTTGATTTTCTACCGGAAAAAGAGAAAAAGGATACGATAAAAAAGACCTGCCAACGAACCTTCCAGGCACTTCGTATTGATGTGAACCGTGAATTTGAAGTGCTGTATGAATTCATGGAGAAACTGCCGGATGCATTGAAACCGGGCGGAAGAGCCGCAATTTTAACTTTCCATTCCGGCGAAGACAAGTTAGTAAAGAAAGCATTAAAAGAAGGCTATCGGGCAGGCATTTATGCCGATTATGCCAAAGATGTAATCCGCCCATCTGCACAGGAGTGTGCGCAGAACGGACGGGCACGTTCTACTAAGATGCGCTGGGCAATTAAGGCAGAGTAGGTTATTTTGAAAATACAATGAGATGGAGACGAAAACAGTGAAAATGAAAAGAAAACAGATTGGTATGCTGGTATTTATTGCGATTATTGTGATACTTATGGTCGTAACAAGCCAGACACCAGGAACAATTGCTGATGCTGACAGCTATCAGTGTAAAGTCTATGCAACGATTTTATCTTTGCTTCCGCCGGTTATTGCAATCGGACTGGCATTGATTACCAAAGAGGTTTATACCTCACTTCTGGCAGGAATTATTGTAGGTGGTTTACTGTATTCCAATTTTAACCTTGAATTAATGTTAAATACCATTTTATTCCAGGAAGAAGGTGGTATGATATACAAACTGTCAGATGCAGGAAATGTGGGAATTTTAGTATTCCTTGTCATGCTTGGCATTTTGGTATCCCTTCTTAACCGTGCAGGTGGTTCTGCCGCATTTGGAAAGTGGGCATCCCGGCATATTAAAACCAGAATCGGAGCGCAGATTTCCGTTATGATTCTTGGTGTATTGATTTTCGTGGATGATTATTTTAACTGTCTGACCGTAGGAAGTGTAATGCGTCCGGTTACAGACCGGCACAAGGTGTCCCGTGCAAAATTATCTTATATTATTGATGCAACGGCAGCACCGGTATGTATCATCGCACCAATCAGTTCCTGGGCAGCAGCAGTTACTTCTTCTGTTCCGGCAGATTCCGGAATCAATGGATTTGCGGTATTTATCCAGACAATTCCATATAACTTATATGCATTGCTGACATTGGTAATGTTAATTGGAATTACTCTTTTGCGCGTGGATTTCGGACCGATGAAAACCCATGAAATGAATGCAATCAAAGGTGATTTGTTTACCACACCGGGAAGACCGTATGAAGATAATGAAGAGGAAGTTGTAAAAGAAAACTCTCACGTACTGGATTTGATTCTTCCGGTAGCTGTGTTGATTGTAAGCTGTATCGTAGCCATGATTTATACCGGTGGCTTCTTCAGCGGAACTTCCTTTGTAGAGGCATTCTCTGGCTGTGATGCTTCCGTCGGACTGGTTCTTGGCGGCGCAGTAACACTGGTATTTACTTTTATCTATTACATGTTGCGTGATGTTTTATCCTTTAAGGAATTTACCGAATGTATTCCGGAAGGATTTAAGGCGATGATTGCTCCGATTCTGATTCTGACTATGGCATGGACCTTATCCGGAATGACCAATCTCTTAGGAGCAAAAGTATTCGTGGCTGATCTGGTAGCAAATTCAGCAAATGCAATGCAGGGCTTCCTGCCAATGATTATCTTCCTGGTAGCAGCGTTCTTAGCATTTGCAACCGGAACCTCCTGGGGAACCTTCAGTATTCTGATTCCGATTGTCCTTGGTGTATTCCCAAGCGGACAGATGATGGTAATCTCCATTGCGTCCTGTCTGGCAGGAGCAGTTTGTGGAGACCATTGCTCACCGATTTCAGATACCACAATTATGGCATCTGCCGGTGGCCACTGTGAGCATGTTAACCATGTAGCAACCCAGCTTCCGTATGCATTGACAGTTGCAGCAGTCTGCTTACTGGGCTATTTCCTGATTGGTATCCTGCAGGCAGCAGGACTGGCAGGAATTTCATGGCTGGCACTTCCGGTTTGTATCGTGGTATTAATTGGCGTATTATTCGTAATTCGTTCCAGAACAGGACGGGAAGAAATTTAAAAAATAAAAAAGATAATGCGGGATACGGAATTGGTGTCCCGCATTTTTGTACAATAGAATCTATAATAAAAATAATTTGAAAATTTGAAACAAAAGAAACATAAAATAGCAGAAAAGAGGAAAAAAATGTTTTGTACAAAATGTGGAAATGAATTACCGGTAAATGCAAAATTCTGTACCAAATGCGGAACGAAAGTAGAAGCTTTTCAGCCGGGAGCAATCCAGCCAAATCCGACACCGCAGAAAGCTTCAGTGCCACAGCCACAACAAAAAAAGAATGAGAATGAGAAAGTAACAAAAACAAAGAACAGTGAAAAAATATCAAATAAGAATGAAACTGAGAAGAAATCCGGCTCCGGTGCCATGGTATATTTATTAATCGGTGCAGCAGTTCTTATTATTATTCTGATTGCAATTATAGTATTGTTATTTATCAAGGGCAATCAGCCGGCAAAGCAGGATGATATTACCGATAAGCCGGTGGTTACAACAGAGCAGACCACAGAGACGGAAATGTCTACAGAGCAGACAGCTAGGAAAGATGTAAGCGGACAGCAGGAAGCATCTGAGAAAACTTCCGAAGTAATAAATAAAGAAGATACAACTGGAAATGAGGACATGGGAACAGACGGAGCAGTTGGAGAAGAGGAAGCAGAATATATTCTTCCGGAGAGTGCCAGCCGATTATTAACGGAAGCTGATTTGGAGAATCTGACCCAGGAGGACCTCCGGATTGCCAGAAATGAAATCTATGCAAGACATGGAAGAAAATTTTTAGATGAAGGACTGCAGGAATATTTCAATGGAAAATCCTGGTACAACGGAACCATTGAACCGGACGATTTCAAAGAAGATATGTTATCGGAAATAGAGAGAACCAATGAGGATACCATCGTGAACTATGAGACGAAGATGGGCTATCGTTAGAAATAACATTCAATGAAACAGGAAAAGGGGTAGAACAGATATGCCATGTACAACTATTTTAGTAGGGAAAAAAGCTTCTTATAATGGAGCAACCATAATTGCACGAAATGATGATTCCGGTGCCGGACATTTTACACCTAAGAAATATGTGGTAATTCATCCGGAAGAACAGCCGACAATCTATCAGTCTGTATTATCTCATGTGAAAATAGAATTGCCGGAGCATCCGATGCGTTACACGGCAATGCCGAATGCGGTAGACGGGGAAGGTGTCTGGGCTGCCTGTGGAGTCAATGAGGCAAAGGTTGCCATGACTGCAACAGAGACCATAACTTCCAATCCCCGCGTCTTAGGAGCAGATCCTCTGGTGACCTACCATCCGGCAGAAAATGGCAGGGAAGAGATTATCGGCGGCATTGGAGAAGAGGATATTGTATACATTGTGCTTCCGTACATTCACAGTGCAAGAGAGGGTGTCATTCGCCTGGGCAGTTTGTTGGAACAGTATGGAACCTATGAGATGAATGGAATTGCATTTCAGGATAAGGATGAAATCTGGTGGCTTGAGACCATTGGCGGACATCACTGGATGGCAGGAAGAGTGCCGGATGATGTCTATGTGGTAATGCCAAACCAGCTGGGACTTGATACCTTTGATTTAGAGGATGCCCTTACTACACAGAAGGACTATATGTGCTCAAAGGATTTGCGGGAATTTATTGAAGAAAATCATCTGAATCTTTCTTTGGATGGCAGCTTAAATCCAAGAGATGCATTTGGTTCCCATGATGATTCCGATCATGTATACAATACACCAAGAGCCTGGTTTATGGAGCGTTATCTCAACCCACATACCTATAAATGGGATGGGGAGCAGGCTGATTATACGCCGGCATCCGATGATATTCCATGGTGCTTGAAGCCGGAGAAAAAGGTAACGATCGAAGATGTAAAATATGTATTATCCGCACATTTTCAGGGAACACCGTATGACCCGTATGGTTCTTATGGGGAAAAATCCATGAAAGGCGCATTCCGTTCCATTGGAGTCAACCGGAATGATTTCCTTTCAGTGATTGAAATGCGGCCGGAGCAGGCGGACATTACCAAAAATACCGGAAGCATCATACAGTGGGTAGCATTTGCATCAAATGTATTTAATGTGCTGGTTCCGTTTTATGGTGAAGTGGAGACAACGCCGGAATATGTATCCAATACCACCGGAGAAGTTTCTACAGATAATTTCTACTGGGCAAGCCGTATGATTGCAGCTATGGCAGATGCCTCTTATCACAGATCCCTTTTTCACATCGAACGCTACCAGATGCATGTGATGGCAAAAGGACGGGAACTGCTGCATACCTATGATGCACTTCTGGCAGAAGAAACGGACGCAGCAGATAGACAGAAACTGATGCAGCAGGCAAATAATGCGATAGCAGAAATGCTTAAGAAAGAGACACAGGATACTTTGGATAAAGTGCTGTTTGAATTAAGCAGCCAGATGAAAAATGCATATTCACGTTCGGATGCATGACAGAGAAGGGCACAATAGAGAAAAGGAGCGTAAGTGGAATGCAGACAGATTTTCATTTATTATATCCACCGGATTATGACCGGAACAAAGCCGTTCCCATGAAGGATTATAAATTTATCCACGCATTAAAAATTGATGCTATGGTAATACTGATTAAGGAAAGTTACCGGGGAGTGGCAGACCTTTCACTGGAAAATTTCTTCTCTACAGATGAGCGGGTATTAGAGTATCGTCTGGGCGTAGTAGAAGATCTGGTGGAAAATCCATCACTTTACGAGGCATTTTGCAAGGCGGTATCCATTATTTATAATATCAATGATATGCGAAGGGTATTAAACAGTGATTTTACGACGGATTCAGCCCTGCGTTCGGTGCGATATCTTGAAATGTATCAGGAAATTGTAAATCTGTTTGCGGATGCATTGGAAAAAGCAGAGATTCATTCGGAAGGTATGCAGAATTTCAAAAAAGAAATTCATTCAATCGTAGCAAGCAGCGAGTACCAGAGCCTGAATGAGGAACTTCCGAAAATGGAACTGAACTTCGGGCATATCAAAAGCGTAACCGTAGGTATTAATCTTGATGGCAATTTAAGACCGAAAGAAGCCGGACTGATTTCTGTCAATGAGGAGCAGTTCCATCCAGGAACTATCATGGACCGGCTTTTGAAAAAAGGGAAAAAAGATAAATGGCATCTGATGTCGGCACTCTATCCACTGAGCCGGGTGCTGCACAATGATGAACAGGATGCTATAGACTATTCCATGAATGCAGCTTTGCAGACTATTTTTGCAAAGTCGCTGAGGGAGTTTGAACCGCTGGTGCAGAATTATTATCACATTAATACAAATATGTTTATTGCTTTATTGGATGATATCCGTTTTCTGACTGCCGGAGTAAAATTTATCCGTTCCATGAAAGAAAAGGGATTTGCCATGTGCAGACCGAAGATTGCATCCATGCAGGAGAAACGCTGTGAGTTAAAGCATGTATACAATCCCATGCTGGCAGTGAATTCCGTAGAGGAAACAATTGTGTCTAATTCCTTTGAGCTGGATGAAAAAGGAAGATTCTATCTGATAACCGGCCCAAATCACGGAGGGAAATCTATTTTTGCCTATTCCATCGGAATGGCGCAGGCGTTATTCCAACTGGGGCTGTTTGTTCCGGCAGAAGAGGCGGTAATGAGTCCGGTGTCTGGAATATTTACACATTTTCCATCCTCTGATGAGAATAATTATGGAATGGGCAGACTGGAAAGTGAGTGTGTAAGACTGAGTGAAATCATGAAACAACTGTCAGATACGGATATGCTGTTGATGGATGAATCTTTTTCCAGTACCAGTGGACTTGAGGCAGGCTACATAGCATCAGAGGTGCTGACCGGAATCGGAATTATCGGCTGCTGTGGCCTTTATGTGACCCATATTCATGATTTGACACAACAGCTGGATACCTATAATGAGCATCCGGAGAATAAAGGCAAAATCGATAATCTGGTGGCAATGATGGAAAGTAAAGAAGAGGGTACCCGGAGTTACCGGGTCATCCGGACGACACCGGATGGCTTAAGTTATGCAAGAGATATTGCCAAACGTTATGGTCTGGATTTGGAAGATATTTTAAAAAGATAAAAGAGAAAATCCGTATCTTACTCCTGTTATATACGTATACTATTTGTTGGAAGATTGCAACTAAGATAGCAATTGACTAACAGGGCAGGTGAAAACTACAATAGGAGAAAAGGAGGAATTTCTATGCAGGCATTGTCAAAAGCAACACCAGGTGAAACCTATACCATTCAGTGGATGTTTGGTCAGCCGGAAGTGCTTGATTTCTTGCATAGCCACTCTGTAGATGAGGGGGAACGCATACAGCTCATCCAGAAAATGCGTGACTGTGTAATTATTGGGGCAAAAGACAGCAGATTTGCAATGGGAAATGAAATTGCAGACCGAATACAGGTGTAGGAAAATCGTATAAACGCGGGAAAATATTTTGTGGGTTATCCGCATAAAAAAAGGGAAGCAGTTCCGATGGAACGGCTTCCTTTTTTCTATCAAAGGTCCATAAGAATCTATTATGCTTCTTTCCAGTAATCCGGAGTTACATCCCTGCCTAAATCTTCTAACAATTTCCGGTCACTTCTTATGGTAGCGCAGGCAACGGTAGTCAGCATATTTCCGGTAATGGTTGCAGATGCACCAGCCTGAAAAGCAGTTTCACCATCGTTGGTAAGCAGTGCACGGCCGGCAGCCAGACGGATATTTGCATCCGGATTGATATAACGGAAGAATGCGATGGTACGCAGAATATCATCTTCGCTTAACTGCGGCAGATTTTCTAATGGAGTTCCCGGGATTGGCATTAAAGCATTGATTGGAATAGAATCAATTCCCAGTTCAGCTAAACTTACTGCCATATCCAGACGGTCTTCCCAGGTTTCGCCCATTCCGATAATACCACCGGAGCAGGCGCACATGCCTTCCGCTTTTACTTTCTTTAAAGTTTCAATTTTCATATCGTAGGTATGGGTGGTGCAGATATTTGGAAAATTCCGGCGTGATGTTTCTATATTATGATGATAGCTGGTAACGCCTGCCTCATGAAGGCGGTGCAGTTGTTCTTCGTCTAAAAATCCCATGGAAGCACATAAATCGATTTTGCATTCCCGATGCATGGATTCAAAGGCGTGAAGGGCTTTTTCAAACTCCGGACCGGTCAGCGCTTTTCCTGCAGTTACGATAGAAAATCGGTCAACACCTTCGCTTTCGTTCATTTTGCAGGCTTTGATAATATCCTCCTCCGGCAGGAAGTCATATACTTCACAGTTGGTATGGTTATGTGCAGACTGGGCACAATATTTACAGTCTTCCGGACAGCGTCCGCTTCGTCCGTTTATGATAGAACATAAATCTACTTTATCTCCGATTCTTGCAGCACGGATTTTGTCGGCACCTTCGCATAATTCCTTTAAATCGCAGGTAAGAAAAAAGGATAAATCATCCTCTCGCGTAATGCGTCGTCCGTCAATAATTTCCTGTGCCAGTGTCAGTGCATCCATGGTTTGTCTCCTTTGTATCTGTGTGAATTTTACAGTTCTTTATGATAAACAAAAATCAATAGAATGTCAACCTACAATAAGACATGAGTTAACAATACGAGAAACAGGAGAAACTACAATGGATGATAGATGCATGAAGAAAATTGCAGGAAGAAAGCTGCCAGGATATGATTGTAGAAATAGTGGAAATTGGTATAATGAAAAGTAATGAGATAAGAAAAGGGGGATTCAATTTGAAAGCAACTGTATTAGTAGATAATATAGGAACGGAAATTGCAACTGGAGAATGGGGTTGAGCATTTATATCGAACAGGCAGGAAAAAATATACTGCTTGATACGGGTGCATCAAACCGTTTTCTGGTAAATGCAAAAGCATTGGAAAAGGATATCGGGGCAGTGGATTATGGGGTATTGTCCCATGCCCATTATGACCATGCAAATGGGATGCAGGCATTTTTTGAAGAAAATGAGAATGCAAAATTCTACCTTCAAAAGGGAACCGGTGAAAACTGTTATTTTAAGAAGTGGTTTATTCATAAATATATTGGAATTCCAAAACATATCTTAACCAGACAGAAGGATAGAATTGAATATGTGACCGGAAAGTACAAACTTTATGAAAATGTATATCTGATTCCACATACGACAAAAGGTCTTGAGACAATCGGAGCCGCCAATAAAATGTATATCAGAGACGGCAGACGTTGGCGACCGGACGATTTCGCCCATGAACAAAGTCTTGTAATAGAGGAAGAGGATGGTCTTATTATTTTTAACAGCTGTTCGCATGGTGGCGCAGACAATATTATAAATGAGGTCAGCAAACTGTTTGAAAAGCCGGCAAAAATGATGATTGGTGGCTTCCACATTTTTCAAAAGGGGGAAACTGAAATTCGGCAGTTGGCAGAAAAAATAAAGGCAACCGGTGTAAAAAAGATTTATACCGGTCACTGTACGGGAGGAAGAGCTTTTCGGATTCTACAGCAGGAGTTAGGCGATATGGTGGAGCAGTTAAAAGTTGGTCTCGTAATAGAAGCATAGATATTTCAAAAGAAATAAAGGAAGTAACAGGAAAGGAATCAACAGATGAAAAAATACAAAATCACAGATATTATTGAGGATGAATTCGGCTGTGAAGGACGGCCGGAAGGGGAAGAACCGATGGTTACGATTCTTCTGGTGGATGATACCGGAAAACAGCGTAGCATCCGCATGGCGGATAAGCTGGCTTATGAAAAGAAACTGGATATCGGAGCGGAAATGGAGCTGCCGGAAGAAGAGATAATGACATTAAACGGAAAAGAATATAAAGTGAAAAAACTGCTTGGAAAGGGGAAAGGCGGCTATTCCTATCTTGTGACAGATGGGGAGAAGGAATATGTCCTGAAACAGATTCACCATGAACCATGCAGTTATTATCAGTTTGATAATAAGTTAGAGGCTGAAAAAAGGGATTATAAACGGCTTATGGAAATTGGAATTACCATGCCAAAGCTGCTTGATATCGATGAAACACAGGAACGCATTTTAAAGGAATACATTCCGGGAGACACTGTCTATCAGCAGGTGGAAAAGGACGCACTGCCGGAAATCTGCCTGCAACAGGTAAAAGAAATGTGCACAAAGTTATATGCTGCACATACAAATATTGATTATTTCCCTACAAATTTTATCCTGTGGCAAAATGTCCTCTATTATGTGGATTATGAGTGCAATGCCTATATGGAAGAATGGAATTTTGAAAACTGGGGAATCAAGTACTGGTCTAAGACAAAAGAATTCTTAGAATATGAACGGACCCATTAATAGGACTTAAGAGATTCTTAGAAATCTAAAATATTCATAAAAGGATTGCCGGGGACAAAATCTTTGTGATACAATAATCCAAAGCATAAAATACAATCCAGATAGCATTTTCTATTATTCCATTCTGGCAGTCTTAAGCGTTATGACATTTCTGTATCTATCTATGCTTTTTATACCATTTATTAAATAAAAAGCAGGAGAAGTTACAGGAAAAGGAGTATGTAGCAGCTTCCTGCAAATCAAAGGAGGAACTACATATGACAAAGAAAGTACCAGCAGCAAACCGCAATTATAAGGATACGATTTTTCGTATGCTTTTTTCAGACAGGGAGTCACTTCTGTCACTCTATAATGCGGTAAACAAACGGAATTATACCAATCCCGATGACTTGGAAATTGTAACATTGGAAAATGCTGTTTATATGGGAATGAAAAATGATCTGGCATTTATTTTAGACATGAATCTCTATCTTTATGAACATCAGTCTACAGTAAATCCCAATATTCCTCTTCGGGACTTGTTTTATATTGCAGCAGAATACCAGAAACTCATCGACCGGAAATCGTTATATTCATCTGCAATTCAAAAGATTCCGGCTCCCGGCTTTTTTGTTTTTTATAATGGAATAGAGCCGTTAGAGGACTGTTGCATCAGCCGGTTGTCAGATGCTTTTTTACATACCGGAGCAGAACCGGCATTGGAACTGATTGTGACAACATTAAATATCAATGAAGGACATAATTGCGAATTAATGCAGCATTGCCGAAAATTAAAGGAGTATGCGCAGTATGTGGCGAAAGTCAGAAAGTATGCAGAGCAGCTTCCGTTGGAGAATGCTGTGGAACGAGCGGTTACAGAATGCATCCGGGAGAATATACTTGCTGATTTCCTGAAAAAGAATCGTGCGGAGGTAGTTGCGATGAGTATTTTCGAATATGATAAAGTGGAAGAAGAAAAGAAACTTCGCAAAGCGGAGTTTGAGGCAGGGGTAGAACAGGGTATAGAGAAAGGTTTAGCACAAGGCATCGAACGTGGTGAAAAACAGGCATCTGTTAAAACTGCAACCCGGATGCTCCAGATGGGTAGCTTTTCTCTGGAGCAGATAGCAGAAATTTCAGGATTATCTGTGGATGAAATCAAAGGATTAATAGAATAAATTTTTTTGAAAATTAATGATAATATTTCTCAAGAGGATAACCGGAACTTGGTTATCCTTATTTTTATGCTATAATTCCGATTAGACATGACTAACTCGTGCAAAAAAGGAGAATATGGAACTATGAAAAAAGAAACAAAAAAAACAATTGTTGAGTTTAAAGATGTGGTTCGTACATATGGAGAGGGAGAAGCACTGCAATATGCGGTCAATCATGTGAACTTTACCATTGAAGAAGGGGAATTCGTGGTAATTTTAGGACAGTCCGGTGCAGGAAAATCAACCGTGCTTAATATGTTGGGCGGAATGGATCAGCCAACAGAGGGAGAGGTTATTATTGATGGGGAAATAGTCTCTTCCATGAACGATAAACAGCTATCCGATTTCCGGGCAGATAAGATTGGATTCATCTTCCAGTTCTATAATCTGCTGCCAAGTCTTACCGCATATGAAAATGTGGCATTGACAAAAAGTATCGTAAAGGATGCGGAAGACCCGGGCAAAATGTTAGAAGCCGTAGGTCTTGCTGACCATAGGAATAAATTTCCAGCACAGCTTTCCGGTGGAGAGCAGCAGCGTGTTTCTATTGCAAGAGCATTATCCAAGAAACCAAGAATTATTCTTGGCGATGAACCGACTGGTGCATTGGATTCCGAGACCGGAGTGATTGTATTACAGTTGTTACAGAAACGAAGCAGAGAGAATCAGGATACTGTAATTTTAGTAACCCATAATGCAGATATTGCAAAATGTGCAGACAAAGTCATTCGCATGAAAAACGGAAAAATACGTGAAATTGTGGAAACTGAACATCCACTGACTGTAGAGGAGGTGGCGTGGTAATGTTATTTCGCAAAATGCTGCGTGATTACAAGGCGAATTTTGGCGCATTCTTTTCCGTATTTCTGCTGGCTGCATTAGCGATGGCATTATTCTGTACCTTTGAGGGACATGTATTATCCCAGACGGTTGCCAGAGAAAATTACCATAAAGAATGTAATCTTTCCGATGTCTGGATGTATGGAGAAGGCTTTTCCGATGATGAGCTTGATACCGTAAGAAATCTTGATTTTGTAAAAGATGCCCAGCTTCGTATGTCCGTGACCGGAAGTGCACCGGATTGTGATGGTGCACAGGTGGATATTTATTTAGAACGTGAAAACCTTGTAGATACACCATATTATATATCGGGAGAACCTTTTGACCCGACGGATACCGATGGAATCTGGCTTGCCAATGCATTTGCCAAGCTTAGAAATATTAAAGTGGGTGATGATTTTACCATTGAATACAATGGAATCACCTTTACCAGAGAAGTAAAAGGATTGGTAGAGAGTGCAGAATACGAATTCCGTGAAGCCGACGGAGATGCAGATATGTATCTTGAAAATATTGCAATTGTATACATGTCTTATGATGCATTCCCAATCCGTGATTACATCAATCATATGGTTGATACCGGAAAAATCACCTGGAAGGATGTTAAGAAAAATACCACTGCTTTAGATGAAAAAGTAGAGCAGTTAAAAGAGGCAGGACTTACAGAAGATGACATTACCCAGGAAATGTTAGGTCAGATGGTAGATAAAATCGGCGATGAAAAGCTTGCCAAAATAATGCCATATACCCAGATGATTATTGTAACCACCGATGGCGGCGGGCTTGCTCACGAAGAGGCTTTGGCAGAAAGCATCGACCGTGATTATTCAGCCATTGTAGACAGAAAATCCATTCCGGGACTGGCAAGATTAGACAGTGAATTAGAGCAGCACCAGTCATTTTCCTACTTATTTGTCATTATATTTGTTGGAATTGCAATTTTAGTCATTGCGACATCCATGGGAAGAATGGTAGAGCAGCAGCGTACCCAGATAGGAACCATGAATGCGCTCGGTTTGAAACGGCGCAAAATCATGCTGCATTATATCAGCTTCAGTCTGGTTGTTTCGGTAGTTGGAGTCATTCTTGGACTGTTGGCAGGAACTTTGTGGGGAAGCCCGGCAGTCATTGGCATGTTTGCAAACTGGTACATCGTACCGGGATTACATTCTGTATTCCATCCGATGTATTTAATCATTGCAGCAGGCATTGTGGCAGTATGTGTACTTGCTTCCTATATCACCTGCAGGAAACTGCTTCGTATTAAACCGGCAGAGGCATTGCGGCCGGCAGCACCGAAGAAGGGAAAGAAATGCATTTTTGAGAGACTGCCATTCTGGAAAAAACTTTCCTTTACCAGCCAGTACAATCTCAGGGATATTTCCAGAGCCAAGTTAAGAAGCTTTATGTGTGTAATCGGAACGGCAGTCGGTATGCTGCTGATGATATATGCAGTCGGCTGTAATGAACTCCTAGGCAGTATGATAGAGATTAACTTTAACCGCGTAACCGTAGGCGAATATCAGATTAAATTTTCGGAAGATGCCAAGACTGAAACTGTAGATGATATGGCAGAGGAACTGGACGGCGAAGTGGTTATGATGAACCAGGTGGAAGTGGCAAAAGAGAAAAATGCACCATCTGATAAAAAGAAAAAAGAAACAGTTACCGTTTTGGAAGGAAAGAACTTATATAATATTCTTGACCTGAATAATCAGGTTAAAAAACTGACACCGGGAACCATCGGCATCAGCCGTAAACTGGCAGCTGCCCTTGATGTAAAAGAAGGAGATACCATTTACTGGCATCTTTATACGAAAAACACCTGGTATGAAGCAAAGGTCGGAACTATTTACCGGAGCCTTGAGTCCCAGGGAATTGCATATCTTAGAGAAGATTATGAGAAAACAGGTGCGGAATATATACCAAGCTTTCTGATGACGGATGATAAAGCAGCAAAAGACAAGACCGACCTTGATTATGTAACCGGAGTAAACAGTAAGAGCGAAATGCAGGCAGCCTATGAAAGCAGTATGGAAATCATGAATATGATGGTAGGTATGATGGCAGTGTTTTCCATACTTATGATAGTTGTCGTATTATATAATTCCGGCGTACTTTCCTTTCGTGAAAGAATAAAAGAATTTGCAACCTTAAAGGTATTGGGACTGCGTTCCTCTAAGATAAGAAGAATTTTAAGCATGCAGAATCTGTGGCTTAGTATCATTGGAATTATTATCGGAGCACCTCTTGGAAATGTTTCACTGAATGCCATGATTAATACCAATGGAGAGAACTTTGATTACAACCTGATGCTGGCACCGGTGGATTATGTGATAGCAGAAATTTTTGCTATGATTATTTCCATGCTGGTAAGCTTCATGTTCTCGAAACGAATCCGCAAGCTTGATATGGTTGAAATCTTAAAAGGCGTAGAATAGCAGCAGATAATAAAACAGCAAGACCTTTTCTTTTCAGAACCCTTGTGGTATTCTGAGAAAAAAGGTCTTTTTATCAGTTTAAGAGGACAAATGAAAAATACAGGAGAGAGAAAAATGCCAGTTTTTGACTTTAGTAATGCACCGGGCGGGAAGAAGACAGAGTCCGTATGCACTTATACAACGTTTCAGTCCAACGAGAAGGAGAAGACAGCGGAGGAGCCGATTCTTATACTGGACAATAAGAGCCGTCATTGGAAACATCATTCCGGTGGTGTGTTTGCAAACCAGAGCCAGCAGACTGCTTTTGAATTTAAGGAAGAAAGCGAGACTTACAGCGCAGATATTTTAAAAGTAGATGCACGTTTCGTCAGCCTGATTAAATGGCTGGGAGAAAATCATATCAGTGTGCGCCTTTCCGGAGAAAACCGGGAAGAAGGATATGCTGTATACAAGATTCGGGAGACAACCTTTGGTGCAGGAACCAAATTGTCGGCAGAGGATGGATTTTTACAGTTTATGATAGAGAGACTTCTTGCCAGCAGTGCACCGACAGAGGAAATGGACGAGGAAGAAGAGGATGAAAATGGAGATGATATGAAGCTGACCAGCTTACAGAGCATTTCCGATTTTATGACCTGTGCCGGCAGAACCATGCCGGATAATATCCGCCTCTGGGCGAGAAGAAACCTTGCAGTAGCACGCTCCCATGAGGTATCACCGGAGGAACGCCGTCATGCCCAGAGAGCATTGTCTATTATGATGAATATCCAGTGGAAGAGCAATTATTTTGAGGCAATTGATCCGGTAGAAGCAAGAAAGATTCTCGATGAAGAGTTATATGGCATGGAGAAAGTAAAACAGCGTATCATGGAAACCATCATTCAGATTAACAGAACCCATACCCTGCCGGCATATGGACTGCTTCTGGTGGGACCGGCAGGAACCGGAAAATCCCAGATAGCCTATGCGGTAGCAAGAATCTTAAAGCTGCCTTGGACAACACTGGATATGAGTTCCATCAATGACCCGGAGCAGCTGACCGGAAGCTCCCGTATCTATGCCAATGCAAAGCCTGGAATTATTATGGAAGCATTTTCCATGGCAGGAGAATCCAATCTGGTATTTATTATCAATGAGTTGGATAAAGCAGCATCCGGCAAGGGAAATGGAAACCCGGCAGATGTGTTGTTAACCTTGTTAGATAACCTTGGATTTACCGACAACTATATGGAATGTATGGTTCCGACCGTGGGAGTTTATCCGATTGCTACTGCTAACAATAAAGCCGATATCAGTGCACCGATTTTATCCCGTTTTGCAGTAATTGATATCCCGGATTATACCGCAGAAGAAAAGAAGATTATCTTCTCCCGGTTTGCACTCCCGAAGGTATTAAAACGAATCGGCCTGCATCAGGGTGAATGTGTTGTAACAGAGGATGGACTGGATGCAATCGTAGAGCAGTTTAAGCATACTTCCGGTATCCGTGATTTAGAGCAGGCAGCAGAACATTTGGCAGCCAATGCCCTTTATCAGATCGAAGTAGACCATGTGCCATCCGTAACCTTTGATGCTGAAAATGTGAAGAAGCTGTTTGCGTAAAAGTGATTGGTAAGGAGAATAAGGATGAGCGGATATTTAATCAAAGATACAACAAAAGAAGAACGTGAGGCAATTGTTGCAGAATCCTTGGGAAATATTTCTGCAACCTGCGATGGATGCAGTGCCGGAATCGTGGAAATGTATCAGGCATACATTGATGGAGAGAAGGAACTCCGGGAGATTAATATGGAATTCAATGCCCGGTATGTAAGCGGCATGGAAGGACCGGAACGCCGGGGATGCCCGATGGAATAAAGGTGGTTTACATAATATAAAGGAGAAGGAAAAATGAGCAAAGAAAAAACAGAATACAGATTTAGCGTGCATGCGGCACCGGAAGTGATTAACCAGGTGATTCAGAATTATCTGGCAGCCAACCAGTATGTACAGATACCAAAGCCAAATGCCAATTATTATTTCTTCAATGACCCGTGGATAAAGGGAAAACGTTCTATAGAATATTACATTCATGGAACAGAAGTGATTGTGCTGGCATATATGGGAACTTTTGAGAAACCAAGAGGGCTGGAAGGCTTTGTAGGTGCCGTTCCAAAGAAATCTTTCCGGGATGATTTAGAACCGCTGTTTGTAGAACTGCATCGCATTGATATGATGGGTATGACACCACAACAGGGAATGCCAATGCAGCAGGGAGGACCGATGCAGCAGGGAATGCCAATGCAGCAGGGAGCACCGATGCAGCAGGGCATGCCACCACAGCAGGGGTATATCCCGCCACAGAACAGTGCCAATCAGTTTGTGGAGAAATCCAGAAAGACAAGGGAGAACTGGACGATTGCAGGTTTTGTAATCAGCTTGGTGGGACTGCTGTTATCCTTCTTTGGTATTACATACGGAGCAATTATAATTGTGCTGGAATTCTGGTGTGGATTCCAGGGCTTACAGACGAAGAAAAAAGGACTTGCAATTGCAACCATTGTGCTGGCGGGAATCAGTGTACTGCTTTTAATCCTGTCAATCGTGTATACCGCAAGCCATCCGGTGAGAAGTTACAGATACTATTAAAAGGAAACGTAAAATAAAAGAAGAGAGGTGACGGAGATGAAAATAGCTGTATTACACGGAGCAATTATTAATGCCGGCGATTTTTTGATAAAGAACCGGGCAATTTCATTACTGAAATATTTTTATCCAGACAGTGAAATCGTGGAATATTATCGAAATCAGAGTCTGGAAGAAAAACTTCCAGAAATAAATGCCTGCGATATTTTAGTGTTTGCCGGTGGACCTGGATATTGTAATGGATTTTATCCAAGGATGGCACCAGTTACAGATGATTTAAATAAAATTAAAATCCCAGTTATGCTCCTTGGCATGGGATGGTGGGAACACAATTCAGATGTGGTCAGCCAGTATAGTTATCAATTTGAAGAACCTATGAGGGCACTGTTTCAGAAAGCAACGGAAAAAGGCCTGAAGATGGGATGCAGGGATATTGCAACCGTGAATGTATTGCGCAACAATGGTTACGATAATATAGCGATGACAGGTTGTCCGGCATGGTATGATTTGGAACATATTGGAATTACAAGATATACCGGAAAAGGGCTGACATCCTGTAGAAAAATCTGTATTTCGGATTGCGGAAACATGGCGAATTGGGGTCTGGCAGTAGAATTGACCCAGTTTGTAAGAAGATTCTTTGGAAACTGTGAAATATACTTTGTCTGCCATAGAGGCTTCCCGGATGCAAGGCTTGGAATAGAACCAATTATGAAGGAACTGAATGTGCATTTTATGGATATATCAGGCAGTGATGAAGGATTTAAAGTATATGATGACTGCGATTTGCATATCGGATTTCGGGTACATGCTCATATCTATAACCTTTCCAGAAGAAACCTCTCCATATTACTGGAAGAAGATGCAAGAGGAAGCAGCCTCAATGAAACATTGGGACTGCCTGAGATTAAGACAAAGTATCTTCAGGTAGAAAAAGGAGCATTACAGTACCATATCAATGATAAGATGATTTACCAGGTGGAGGATGCACTTCTTAATCTTGCAGAGAATCATTATTGCAGCATGGAAAATGCATATCGCATGATGAATCAGTATTTTGAAAATATGAAACGTCACATTTTATCCATTAAGGATATTATATAAGAATGAAAATAAAAGAGATAACCCCGGTGTCGGTGTGATATGTACCCAGAATCCTGGACACATATTTACGAACTAGGCTGAACACATGGATGCTATCCTGTATTGTACAGGCGGCATCCATTTTGTTTTTGCCTGAATTCTTTTGTTATTATAATAATCTAT
>SKEU01000184.1_pt1 | contig 53259 bp, 52 predicted proteins | sample 4819571 | NCBI WGS metagenome assembly SKEU01 (sample SAMN11008801, study PRJNA524170) | human gut metagenome | biome: Human fecal sample; material: Feces; isolation source: fecal sample from pouch patient p8, p16 | host: Homo sapiens | place: Israel: Tel-Aviv | collected 2015-06-23
GGATAAAGAGCAATTAAGTGATACTTCTTCGGTTGAATTATTTAGAACCTTTAAAAAAGAAGAACCGGATATCTATCGTTGTACGCAAGAAATTGTTGTGATGATAGATGATTTACTGAAAACCAGAAGTACGGATGAAGAAATTTTTTATTTAATGATTTATGTTAAAAGAATCGTACAACAATCTAAAGAAAGAAGTGAATAAAATGAGCAAGAAGGAAAAATATCAACAAATTGTGACAGATATTTTAAAAGAAATTGGAGGAAAAGAAAATATTATTCAGGCTACACATTGTATGACCAGATTAAGATTAAATTTAAAAGACATGGGCATCCCAAATGATGAAAATGTTAAAGAAATTCCCGGAGTCTTAGGGGTAATGCGTGCAGGTGGACAATACCAAATTATTATAGGGCAAACAGTTAATGATGTTTACGACGTATTCACAGATGTAGCTAGCTTGAGTAAACAACCTACTGTAGAAGAATTAAATGAAGAAGACATTCGAAAGGACAAGGGAATCAAGGGGGTATTTAATAGTGTACTAAATAAAATTTCAGGGTCACTAACTCCTCTTATTCCACTACTAGTCGCGTCCGCAATGTTTAAAATGTTCATTGCTATTTTAGGAACAGGGATGCTTAATGTAATTCAACCAGCCGATGATTTGTATAAAGCCTTAACAATTGTGGGAGATGCCGGTTTTTATTTCTTGCCAGTTGTTATTGGTTACACTGCAGCTAAACAATTTAATACTTCTCCGATTATGGGGATGTTGTTAGGTGCGATTATGCTAGATCCGAATTACGTGAATATTGTAACTGCTGGAAAACCTTTTTCAGTATATGGGATTCCTGTTTCTTTAACTAATTATGGTAGTACCATTGTGCCAATCTTACTTTCGGTTTGGATTATGTCATATATCTACCGTTTTTTAAATAAATATATTCCAGCTTCTTTAAGGACTATTTTTTCTCCAACTTTAACGATGATTATTATGTTGCCACTCGTTTTTTGTGTGTTAGGTCCATTGGGTGGATTTTTGGGAGATTATATTTGTAATGCGATTCTTTCATTCGGTAAATTAGGTGGTATTGCAACCATTATTGGTGTTGCCATAGTCGGTGCTTTATGGGAGTTCTTAGTTATTACTGGCATGCATTTAGTGATGATTAGTGCGATGATGTTGATTTTCTCACAAGGTGGATACGATAATTTTGTGACGCTAGGTGCAGTGGCTGCTTCATTAGCTGTAGCAGGTATGAGTTTAGGAGCTGCTTTAAGATTAAAAGATAAGCAAGAAAAATCTTTAGCACTAAGTTTTGTTGTAGCAAGCCTAATTGGTGGGGTAACTGAACCTGCGTTATACGGCGTAGCAATTAGATATAAAAGACCATTTATCGGTATGATGATAGGCGGATTTTGTGGAGGTTTATATGCTGCACTTACTCATATTACTGCATATGTCATGGTTCCAGTGGCAAATTTCTTAGCATTAACTGCTTATGTTGGTGGAAATAGTTCAAACTTAATAAATGGAATCATTAGTGGAGTGATTGCATTTGTTGTAGCGGCGATTGCAACATATATTTTAGGTGTAAAACCAAAAGGAGTCGAATAAATGATGAAAAATATTTTGGTAAGAGCTGATGACTTAGGTTATTCTAAGGGAATTAATTATGGTATTTATGAGTCTGTACATCGAGGGTTAATCAATAATGTTGGGTTTATGGTGAATATGGAAGATTCAATTCATGGTTATGAACTAATTAAAAATGAAGATGTGGACTTGGGCTTACATACAGTGATTTGTGCTGGACATCCAATTTCAAATCCAGAGTTGGTTCCAAGTTTAGTCACTAACTCAGGAGAATTTAAACCATCAAAGATATATCGAAGTGCAAAGGAAGATTTTGTCGTCCTTGAAGAAGTAATGATTGAGATAGAGGCGCAGTACTTACGCTTTGTCGAAATAACTGGACGAAAACCAGATTATTTCGAAGGGCATGCCGTTGAAAGCGAAAATTTTGTTGAAGGTATGAGAAATATTGCACAAAAGTATGATGTGCCATTTTTGGAGTTCTCCTTTGAAAAAGAGATAGTTGTATTTAAAAATTCTAAGCTTAGACCGTTAATGTATAGTCAAATGCCAAACTATCATCCTAAAAAAATACTTGCTGATTTAATCGAATCTGATGAGGATAAAATAGCCATACCGATGCTTATTTGCCATCCAGGATATTTGGATGAATATATTACTAGTCATTCTAGTTTACTTGAGCCAAGAATGTATGAAGTAGAAATGGCATGTGATACTCAATTGATAGAGTTAGCTAAACAGTATCAAGTTCATTTTGTAAGGTATAGTGAACTATCCTAATCATCAAAAAGCTAGCCTTACTGCATACTCATTGCAGCAAGGTTAGCTTTTTTTTACCCTTCGCCAAGTAAATAGCGAATTTTCAGTACATAGCAAATTTTTGGAGAAATCGCAAAAATTTTCAGTTAATAGAAAGTTTTTAGGAAAATCCACAAAATTTTCAGTACAGAGCAAGTTTTTGGCGCATAAAAAATCCCCACCACTTTTATTCAAAGTGCGGGGAAGATTTTATTGGGCTAATTCTTGTTTCGCTACGTTTAAGGCAGCTTCAATGATTTTATGCATATCAAAGTACTGATACATACCCAAACGCCCACCAAAAATCACATTCGGATAATTTTTAGCAAGCTGACAATATTTTTGATATAAGGTGGCATTTTCCGGTGTTTGTACCGGATAATAAGGTTCGTCGCCTTTTTGCCAATTTGCGGGATATTCTTTGGTAATCACCGTTTTTTCCTGTTGACCAAATTCAAAATGCTTATGTTCGATGATGCGTGTAAAAGGATATTTGGCATCAATATAATTAATGACCGCATTGCCCTGATAATTGGCTTCATCTAGCAATTCATGTTCAAAGCGTAAAGAACGATACTCTAAAGGACCGTACCTGTAATCAAAAAACTGATCAATCATTCCGGTGAAAATAATTTTATCGTAATTGTTCAAATAGTCCTCTTTCTTAGCAAAAAAATCTGTCTTGAGATGCACGGTAATGTTTGGTAAATCGAGCATCTTCTCCACCATTTTAGTATAGCCGCCAATCGGGATTCCCTGATATTTATCATTGAAATAGTTGTTATTAAAAGTCAATCTGACCGGCAGACGCTTGATGATAAACGGCGGCAATTCACTGCATTTACGGCCCCATTGTTTTTCGGTATATTCCTTAATCAGTGTTTCGTAAATATCCGTTCCTACTAAATCAATCGCCTGTTCTTCTAAGTTTTCCGGTTTTTTCCCATGAAGGACTTGGCGCTGCTCGTCGATTTTTGCTTGAACCTCTTTAGGCTTGGTTAATTTCCAAAGCTGATAAAAGGTGCTCATATTAAAAGGCAGCGAGTAGAGTTCGCCATGGCTGAAGGCAAACGGCGAATTGATAAAATGGTTAAATTCGGCAAACTGATTCACAAATTGCCAAACTTCTTCATTCGAGGTATGAAAAATGTGCGCGCCGTATTGATGGACCTGGATACCCGCTACTTCTTTAGTATAAATATTTCCGGCGAGATGGTCGCGTTTTTCGATGATGGTGATGTGATGTCCAGCTTTAGCGAGTTTGTGTGCCATCGTTGCCCCGAAAAGTCCCGCGCCGACAATTAAATAGTTCATGATGCCACCCTTTCTTTTTTTGGTTTCATTATAGCACAGGTCGCATTTTTTCGATAAGGGCAGTTTCACAAGTCTGAGTTTTCGCAAAGGTATCTTTTGGGAAACTTACGGCAAAAAAAGTGTCTACTTCCTATCTGTTGGCTTTAGGTCTATAGTAAAGAGCAGAAAGAAGGAATAGGTATGTTACAATTAGGTCCCGTTTATCTCAATGTACTTGACTTACCAAGACTATCGCAGTTTTATCAAGAAGTTGTCGGTTTAAGTGTATTGTCTAAAACAAAAGCGCAAATCGTATTAGGTATTCAGGCAGATCAGTGTCCATTAGTGATCTTGCAACAAGCCACTAAGGAAGATAAGCAAACAGCCGGACTTTATCATTTGGCGATTTTGGTACCGACACGGCTTGCACTCTCTGAAGTTTTGCATCATTTGGTTCAATGTGGGGTAGCGTTAGAAGGTGGTGCGGACCATGGCTATAGTGAAGCTTTGTATTTTCATGATTTAGAAGGTAATGGGATTGAGATTTATCGCGATAAACCACAGACTCAGTGGGATGTGAGAAGCGATGGGCGGATTATTGGCGTCACTGAAGAATTAGCCGCTCAAGAGATTTATGACATGATTTCGCAAGCCCCCGAGCCTTTTTTCTTACCTCAAGGCACTAAGATGGGGCACGTTCATTTAGCAGTAGGTGATGCATTGGCTAGTTCCAAACGTTATCAAGCGCTACTCGATATGCAAGAAAAACACCAATATGCCAAGGCTTCCTGGATAGCGGGTGGTGACTATCACCATCATCTAGCGTTTAACCAGTGGCAACGACGTCATGCGGTTCATCAAGACAAGCAAGCCGGACTTTCTAAAATCGGTTTTGTAAGTGACCAAGCAGCCGAACTTTTAGCCATCGCCAGTCGCGCCCCTAAGCTAGGGTTTCAAATCAAGCATCAAACCACCCGCCAACTTCAATTGCTAGATACAGACGGCATTGCGATTCAAATCGATTATCAACATTAGATCGCTTTATTGGCGGTCTTTTTTTTTGCTATACATATAGGAAGAAAAAGTGCGTTTTTACCTATATTTGTTTTTTTACTACGACTGAATAAATTGTTTGAATTGTAGATAAATCTCTTTCAATTGTTTGCATCATAAGGATTAACATCTAGGTCTTAAGATGGATTTTCCTTTAACTTGCTTGAATAGAAAATCAAACAGTGTTATTATACAACTATAGAACTTAAAGGGATGAGCAAAATGCAAGCACTAATCAATTGGTTAAATCAGTCAATAGCCACCTTACCGGATTTGATGCAAGCTCTGGTGTGGGTAGGTATCATTAGTTTGGGGCTTATCGGACTTTACCTGATTTTTAGTCTAATTTTTGCGCCGTTTATGTATCTTTATAATAAGTGGACCGACCGCAATCAAAGCAATTCACTCTCAAAGGAAGATTATTTATTAGGTGAATTGACCGTCAAGATTAAAGGGGATTCGATTGGGGAAGTAATGGAAACAGGTAGTGGTCATGCACGTGCGACTTTTCCTGCCAAATTATTCCGTCCAAAAGATATCAAAGCAAACCTTGAAATTCCGGCTGGTAGTAAGGTCTTGATTGTCGAATTTGATGCTGAAGGTCGGGCACTCGTCGTCAATTATCCGCGTTAAAAAAAGAAAGAAGTGGTGTAGATGTTTAGTTTTTTGGGAAATCCGATTTTTTGGATTGTATTCGTTGTCTTAGCTTTAGTGATCTTCTTGATGGTCCGTTATCGCATAGGAAAACCCGATGAAGCCTTGATTGTAACCGGTTCATTTTTAGGTAAAGAAGGCATCAAGATTTTAAAAAACAGTGGGACTTTCGTGATTCCAATCGTGCAAAAAGCGCATAAATTGAGTTTGCTTACCCACAAATTAGAAATCGGCACACCAGAAGTTTATACCGAACAAGGCGTGCCAATCAAAGCCAGTGCGACCGTTTTAGTAAAAGTGGGCAATAGTACCGAAGCGATTAAAACAGCGGCTGAACAATATTTAGGCAAATCAACCGCTGAATTAGAAGATGAAGCACAAGAAGTATTGGAAGGTCATTTACGTGCAATTTTAGGGACTATGACCGTAGAAGCTATCTACAAAAACCGTGATGACTTTGCGGAACAAGTCCAAGCCGTGGCATCTACTGACTTACAAAAAATGGGTCTAGAAATTGTCTCCTTTACCATTAAAGATGTGAGTGATCCAAATGGCTATTTAGATGCTCTGGGACGTCCACAAATTGCCGAAGTGAAGAAAAATGCTGAAATTGCAGAATCTAATGCGTTGCGCGAAACTCGTATCAAACAAGCCGAAAATGAACAATTGGCGCAACAAGAAGAAATTCGCCGCAAAACCGAAATTGCTGAAGCGAATAAAAACATGGCCTTAAAACAAGCGCACTATAAACAAGAACAAGAAGTAGCTGTGGCACAAGCAGAACAAGTGGCTGTGGGTGAAAAGATGAAGGTTCGTTTGATTGAACAAGAAAAGAATATCGAAATTCAAGAAAAACAAGCCGAATTAACTGAAAAAGAATTAACCGCAACACTTCGTAAAAAAGCTGAAGCCGATAAATATGTGGTAGAACAAAATGCCTTAGCGAAAAAAGCTCAAGAAATTGCCTATGCCCAAGCTGAAGCCGAAAAGATCAAATTAGCTGCCGAAGCTGAAGCCCAAAGAATTGAAAAACTAGGGCAAGCCGAAGCCGAAAAGATTGCCAAAGTCGGTCAAGCACAAGCGCAAAGCAAGGAACAAATGGCCTTAGCTTTACAAAAATTAAACGAAGCTGGGGTATTAGTCGAATTTATCAAAGTCTTACCTGCAATTGCTAAAGAAGTCAACGCGCCAATTAGCAATATCGATAAAGTGGTTAGCTTTGGAGCTGGCGATGGTGTTCATCAAATGGGAGAAGCTGGTTTGGCACGTACTTTTGAAACCATCAAAGAAACCACAGGACTTGATTTAGTGAACTTAATCAACGAAACGATGTCTAGAAAACAAGCCAACCAAGAAATTGTTGCAGCACTTGAAGGACAAAAAGTACAACCAGAAGTAAAAGAAAAGATAGAAGAAGAGGGAGAATAAAGATGATTGTTACAACAACAGAAAGAATTCCAGGAAAAGAATACGAAATTATTGGGGAAGTATTCGGCTTAACGACCCAATCGAAAAACGCGATTTCTGATATTGGTGCAGGATTAAAAAGCTTTATCGGTGGTGAAGTCAAAGCTTATACGAAGATGTTAGAAGAATCACGAGAAGTAGCGATTGACCGTCTGAAAGAAAACGCCAAAGCCATGGGTGCCGATGCGGTTGTCATGATGCGCTTTGATAGTGGCTCAATCATGCAAGAGATGCAAAGTGTGGTCGCATATGGGACTGCTGTAAAATTTAAATAATAAGTCATCTACATCCCGTAAATGCGTTGAATTTAGTTGCTTTTGCGGGATGATTTTATTGTGAAAGTTTTTGCTTATTGCTTGAGAAAAAAGGCAAATAGGAGTAGAATAGGGATGTAGGAAAATTCTGAATTTTTAATTTTCCCTTTTTAAGCGGATAAAATGTAAACGCTTAAATATGTGTGAGCAAAGAAATTCGAAGTGATAGTATAGTAAAAGAGGGGAGGGTTTGTTATGGAAGTATCAGCTGTAAAAGAAAAGGTACATGAGTTGTATAATTTACTAATTGCGCATACGAAGGAAGAACAAGCGACATCATGGTTAGATATTACGGATTGTCTGTTGCAAGTTTACAAAAAAATCGACACTAATCCTTCTCCGCCAGTCTTCATTAGCAAGTTAGTCAACTATATCTATCTAACCGCAGTGGATGATCGTTTACATTTTACACCGCAAGAAGAAGGGTTGATTAACGAATTGAACCACTATGCAAATGAGGCGGGTATCAATCGGCAATATCGGGCCAATGCAGTGGATAAATCACAGTTCTATGATTTAACCGAGTATTTGCCAATTAGAAGATAGATGAATCATAACAGGATGTGAGGCAAGAATCGTACATTGCTTGACATCCTTTTTTTAGTTTTATTAAATGTTTCGATTTGTTACATTTTGAGTTATACTAGGATTATTAGAGCGCGATGGAGGGATAAGCATGTTTTCAGTGGAACAGATTAAGCAATTAAACGACCTAGAAAGAGAAGTCTACCAAGCGATTTTACAGCAAAAAGAAGCTGTACTCCACAAGACATTAAAGCAGCTAGCAACAGAAATCCATGTATCACCAAGTACGATTTTACGATTTTGTAAAAAAGTGGGATGCAATGGTTTTACAGAGTTTAAAATTCGTTATCAGTTATTTTTAGCAAAAAAAGAGACCTATCAATTCTCTGATAGTGTCAGTGAAATACTCGATTATTTCTATAAAATGGATAAGGATCAATTTTATGCAAAAGTCCACCAGGCTGCGCTCAAAATATTAGCAAGTGAAGTCGTCATTTTTGTTGGCGTCGGGACAAGCGGTATTTTGGCACAATATGGGGCACGATATGTAACAAATATGGGGAAGATGTGTTTTGCCTTGGTTGATCCGTTTTACCCCATTGTTCAAAATAATAGGGCCAAAGCAACCGTGATTGTCTTGTCGGAAAGTGGTGAAACAGAAGAAACGCTGAATCAAACCCAACATTTAAAACAGGCGAATAGTTTTATCATCTCGCTAACAAATCATAGTGATTGTACCTTGGCGCATTTGGCTGATTTGAGTTTTACCTATCATCTTAATCGTCAGCGGAGTCTAGAGTATTTTGATATCACATCACAGGTGCCAGTCTTATTTATACTTGAGTCTATCGGGAAAACAGTCAAAAAGCTTGTATTGGAGGGAAATGAATGGTAGAAAAAATAGAATTAACCAAAGCAGAACGAAAAATCGATTTGTTTGTAAATGCCAATAGCGAAAAAGTAGGCTATATGAGCGTTCGAGTTTTAGCTGCAGAAATCGGTGTATCAACAGCAAGTATTTTGCGCTATATTCATAAATTATCCTTTCCGTCTTATAAAGCCTTTCAATTGCATTTGAAAGAGCAAAAGGTACCGCAAACTTTCACTTATTCTTCTAATGAGATAATTAGCTGTTTGCAAAGGTTAGACACAGATTTCTTTTCGGAACAATTGCAAGAAGCGAGTGAATTGATTGATGCTGCAGATGTTGTCTTGTTTGGCGGAATTGGGAATAATGAAGGAATTGCGCAGTATGGTGCACGTTGTTTTTCCAATAATCATAAATTTGCGTTGAGCTTAAATGATCCGTTTTATAATTTACAATCCTTACCGCAAAATATGTTGTATATTGCGATTAGCGTCTCCGGAGAAAGTATCGAAATGGTTCGCTTGGTTCAGAATTTTAGAAGTAATCATATACCAATATTAACGATTACTGCAAATAGTCATTCTACTATGAGTGCTTTATCTGATTTGACTTTATCTTACTCTTTACCTGAACAAAGAGAAGATGAGTTTTTTGATATGTCTTCTCATATTCCGGTGGTATATATTATCGAAAAGTTAGCCAATTATTTACGAAAGGCCAAAAGTAACAATTCATGACAATTTTGTTACTTTTTTCAAAGAGTGAGATATTCTGTTTTTAGAAATCAGAAGTATTCAAAGTGGTAAACGGATACAATATAATAATAGGTGAAAATGATCGATTATTTATCGAAGGGCCTAACAAAAAAATATTTAAGGAGCATCACTATGAGTTTCATGAATTCAATGCAGGAAAAAATGGAAGCGACATTAGTTCCATTAGCTGCCAAAATTAATGGACAAAGACATGTGGCTGCAGTACGAGATGCATTCACTTTAGCTTTTCCAATGACCTTAGCGGGTTCGATTATCGTTTTGATTAATTATGCGATTTTATCACCAGATGGATTTATAGCGAAATTATTACATTTAGGGGCAATTTTCCCTCATTTAGCAGATTATCAAGCATTATTATCTCCGGTTTTAAACGGAACAGCCAATATTATGTCGATTCTTATCGTGTTTTTAACGGCTTATAAATTAGCAGAAACCAATCAAGGCGATAAAGTCTTAGCCGCTGCCACTTCTGTAGGGGTATTCTTTATCATTTATCCTCCTTATGTTGCTACAAAAGATGGCGCCCAAGCATTGTCTACAGGATTTTTAGGGGCACAAGGTTTGTTCGTTGCTTTAATTATTGGTTTATTAGTGGGCGAATTTTTACCACGTTTGCAAAAAAATGACAAACTACGTATCAAGATGCCAGATGCCGTTCCACCAGCAGTATCGCAATCATTTACATTGTTAATTCCGATTATTATTGTGTTGGTGGCTGCTTCTGTTTTAAACTTTGCTTTCAATATGATTGCCGATGGCGGTTTACAATATATGATTTACAATGCGATTCAAGCGCCATTCTCAAAACTTGGCGGCAATATTGTCACCATTTTACTTTTTACGATTGTCCAACAATTCTTATGGGTCTTAGGTATTCATGGACCAAATACGATGACTGCTTTACGTACAGTGATGTTTGCTGAAGCGGGGGTTAAAAACTTAGCTTATTATGGCACACATGGGACAACGATTGGCACACCATTCCCTGTTACTTGGAGTGGAATTAATGATGCATTCGGAAATACAGGTGGTTCTGGGGCTACGCTAGGCTTGATCATTGCGATTTTCCTAGTGGCTAGAAAAGATAAACAACAAATGGAAATTGCTAAACTCGGTGCAGTGCCCGGTTTATTCAATATTAACGAACCACTGATTTTCGGTCTACCAATTGTGATGAACCCAATTTATTTGATTCCATTTATCGCGGCTCCAGTTGCTTGTAATATCTTTGGCTGGTTATGCGTGGCGGTATTTAAGATTATTCCACCAGTAGCAGTTGATGTAGGTTGGACGACTCCAGGGTTCTTAATTCCATTCCTAGGTTCAGGTGGTACGAATTATCTATCCTTGTTAATTGGTATTTTATGTGTTGCTTTAAGTACGATTATTTATTTACCATTCGTGAAGGCTGCAGCAATTGCAAATATGAAAGGTCAAAAATAAGAGAGTAAGGTGAAGGTAAAAATGTCATTTAAAAAAGATTTTCTTTGGGGTGGTGCGGTGGCTGCCCATCAATTAGAAGGAGCATATGATGTTGACGGTAAAGGTTTAAGCATTATGGATTTAGCAACGGCAGGAACAGCACAAAAGCCAAGAAGGATGACTGCGACGATTTTGCCAGATGAAGTGTATCCAAACCATGATGCCATTGATTTTTACCATCACTATAAAGAAGATGTGGCACTATTTGCGCAAATGGGTTTTAAATGTTTCCGTACATCGATTGCCTGGACGCGGATTTATCCAACAGGTGAAGAAGACCAACCAAACGAAAAAGGCCTCCAATTTTATGATGATTTATTTGATGAATGCTTGAAATACGGCATCGAACCTGTCGTTACGTTAAGTCACTTTGAAATGCCTTATCATCTCGTTGAAAAATATGGCGGTTGGCGTAATCGTAAGCTAATCGATTTGTTTTTAAAATTTGCGATCACTTGTTTTAAACGTTATCAGCATAAAGTGAAATATTGGATGACATTCAATGAAATCAATAACCAAGCCAACTATAATAGTGAAGGCAGCATTTATGGCAATTCGGGTGTTTTGTATCGAGAAAATGAAAATCGTGAACAAACGATGTATCAAGTGTCGCATTATGAATTAGTGGCTAGTGCATTAGCGGTGAAAGAAGGGAAAAAGATTAATCCTGATTTTCAAATTGGTTGTATGATTGCGATGTGTCCGATTTATCCAGCTACTTGTAAGCCAGAAGATATCTTGATGGCTCAAAAAGCGATGCAAAAACGTTATTTCTATACGGATGTGCATGTTTTTGGCAAGTATCCAGAAAATATTACTGCTTTATGGCAACGCAAGCACTTTGATTTGGATGTGACGCCAGAAGATTTGGCTATCTTACAAGAAGGTTGTGTCGATTATATTGGCTTTAGCTACTACATGTCCTTTGCAATTGCGCATAAAAAAGAAAATGTGCACTATGATTATGATGAAACCCATGATTTAGTTAAAAACCCTTATGTCAAAGCCAGCGATTGGGGATGGCAAGTCGATCCAGTGGGCTTGCGATATGCTTTAAATTGGTTCACTGATCATTACCACAAACCATTATTTATTGTTGAAAATGGGTTAGGTGCTTATGATGAAATTGCTGCAGATGGCGAGATTTACGATGATTATCGTGTGGATTATTTAAGCGCACATATTGAGCAAATGAAGTTAGCTGTAGATGAAGACGGTGTTGATTTAATGGGGTATACTCCGTGGGGCTGTATTGATTTGGTTTCAGCAAGCACCGGGCAAATGAGTAAACGTTATGGTTTCATTTATGTAGATAAAAATGATGATGGCACTGGTACTTTGGCTAGAAAGAAAAAACAGTCCTTTAACTGGTATCAAAAAGTCATCGCAAGTAATGGAGAGATTTTGTAGATGGATGTTTTAACGCTTGATATTGGTGGTAATTTTATTAAATATGCCATGATTGATGAACAGTTGAAAATGCATGGCAAAGGTAAGATACCTACACCAAATGACACCTTGGAAAATTTATTTTTAGCAATAGATGACATTTTTCAAAAGTTTCATGCACTTGATGGTTTGGCGATAAGTATGCCGGGTGCGATTGATAGTGATTCAGGAATTGCCTATACTGGTGGGGCGTTGGAGTATATTCAGGAGTTGCCCTTAGTCAGCCAGCTATCAGCGAAATATCACATTCCCGTTTGGATAGGTAATGATGCCAAATGTGCTGGATATGCCGAAGTAGGCTATGGCGTTTTACAAGATGTAGAAGATGCGATGGTTCTTATCTTAGGTACGGCGATTGGTGGATGTATTATTCAAAATAAAAAGGTACGTCAAGGCAAACATTTTGCGGCGGGCGAGGTTTCTAATTTGATGGTGGACTACCATGATCCCGAGCAACTTTGGTTTATGCAAGGCGGAAAAGATGGCTTGTTAGCTGTTGTTCAAAAACATCTTGAGACAGAAGAAGTGTATACAGGAGAAGAAATCTTTGCCTTACTTGCTGCGGGAAATGAAAAGGTAGAGGCTGCTTTAGATGAATTTGCTAGAGCCTTAGCCGTTCAGATTTTTAACTTGCAAGTCGTGTTGGATGTTGAGAAAATCGCAATCGGAGGCGGGATTTCGGCCCAAGATATCCTGATTGAAAAGATAAATCAACAATTTACCAGTCTATTTACCAATCCCAATGGCTGTATTGTTGAAATTCCAATCGTGGCTTGCCAATATCGTAATGATGCTAACTTGTTAGGTGCCTATTATCAATTTCAACAAGTCTATTCATAATAAATGACAAAAAGCAATCGTTTGTCTATCAAATGATTGCTTTTTACTGTGTTAAATTTACGGTAAGAAGAAAAGGAAGAGGCGATAAGTGTGTCTGTATCATCAAAAAAGCGGCTAGTATTTTTACCAAAGTGACGCCCGAATTAAAAGAAGAAGCTTAAAAAAGTTCTCGATCAGCTACAAATTCCAATGTCAACCGCGTTAATCATGTTTTTACAACAAGTGGTGAATCAACAGAGAATCCCATTTGAAATAAAACTACCGCAAAAACCAGTAGATTACGATTCCTTAACCAAAGAAGCCTTTGACCGCGAAATTCAAAAAGGCTTGGATGATTATGAAAAGGGTCATATTGTAAGTGCGGACAAAGTAAAACAAAAATATAGTTCTCAAGAGCATCGGTGATTGTGCCGGTGCTTTTTTCATGCAAAATTCACAAAAGTAAAGTTAATCTTAAGACTATTAAAAGTTGGCTAAGTTTTAGGCGGACTTATTGAAAGTTTCAGCAAATCGGCGTATAAAGAATAAGAAATCAAAGAAGAGAGGGAAAGGCTTTGAAGAAAGTAGCGCCGATTGTAAAACCTATTGCCGTCTTAACTTTATCGGTATTAATTGCAACCACAACGGGAATTATCAATAGTGAAAGTTACCGTCAACCAAGTGTAAAAACACCAACGAGTACAACGACTACGAGTACAGTTGTTTCCACGCCAAAAACGAGTGCGACCAAAGAAGAAAAAACGCAAACGACGACTAGTTCGACGGAAAGTACCCCAACACAAAAGGACAAAACAACTGATAAAGAGCAGACGGTAACTAGTCAAGATACCGAGAGTCAAAATAACGCAACAGAAGAGAAACAAAATCAAAATACCAATAACCAAAACATCAATCAAAACAATCAAGATAAGACTGAAAGCGACCAAGAAAAGACGCAAGAATCGACAAATAGCACACAAGAAAAGCCCCAAACAGACCCGCAAGCAAATGCGAATGAAGCCAGTCAGTCCTAAGAGGTGAACGAAATTGACATTATTAATTGATCTTATTAGTTCTTTTCATAAATTTCTAGGTTATTTGGAAATCAGTCCCAAATATTTAAATCGTGCGTATACGATTCTTAGTATTTTTCCGACCTTGTATATTTTACGGATTATTTATGGCTTGTTTTTAAATCAACACTATCTGCAAATGCTTTTATATAGCTTAGTCTTTTTAGTTTTGGTTTATTTTATCGTATTGAATAGTTTTTATTATTTTCTGGATAAAAATTCGAAATATGATGTGACGCAACTTTTCGCCAAATATTTACCAGAGGATGCGTTGAATATACAAACGAGCCCCTCTAAGGAAAGAAAAAGTAAGGATTTTGCCCGTGAATTAGACTTAACACAAGTACCGATTCACTTTGGCAAAGATTATCAACTCTTACTCAATCAAGTGGTTGAACAATGTATCCAAGCCAAACAATTGCCACTTGCTGAGCCTTTTATCAAGCAGCAACAAGGGTATGCATTGGAAAAAAATACACTCTTTCCATTTTATGATTTGGCCCAAGTCGGACAAAAAGAATATGTAGTGCGCATCGGATCGAGTTATCAACGTTTATTTGAAGTCGGAATGATTCGCCTAAACGAGGAGGAGAAATTGAAACCAGTGGGATTATTCTTATCTGGTGGCGATTTTTATATGAATGGTCAACTTTTCCACGAACCTTATCAATTAAAATTAATGGCCAAAAATCAAGTGGTCAAGGAAGTACCGACGATTTCACGCCAAGCAAGACGCCATCATAGTCTATAATTGTGTAGTGGTTTTGTGTATAATGGTTTTGAGGTGAAAGTGATGTTCGAACATTTTTCAGAAATTGATTTACATATTGTCGAATTACCTGTAGAAGTTCAAGATGGCAAGCCTGTCTATCAAGGATTTATCCAAGAATTCCCCTATATGCAAGCCATAGCCAACTCCAAGCGCGAACTCAATAAAGCCTTGATGGAGCAGTATTATGCTTATGTCGAGGAGCAACGTAAATTATATGCCCAAGATTTAGAAGAAGAACCGATGACTTCTTCGTTACTTAGCTATGAAGAATTGCTGAAATATTATGACGGTGAACAATTTGACGGCTTTGAGTGGTCTAATGAAACAAAATAATAAAAGGCTCATCTAGTTTCCATAGCTAGACGAGCCTATTTTTTTATTTCATTTTCTGCCAGATTTTGTAAAGTAATACGCACATCACGACTTGTAAAGCGATGGGGACGAGTCCAAATATAAAACTTAGCAACGGTAATAAATTAGCATACATCATCATTGTGCTCACACCTTTCATTTTTCGTAAGCTTAACAACTATTTTCCTGCCTGACTTCCTCTACTAGCTTAAGTATAACATGTAAGCGATTTTTTTCAAATGAGAATCACTTGGCTTGTCAAACAGTATAGCTATTTTTCATAAAAATCAAGCAAAAATGATTGACGAAAAGGACAATGTTGCGTACACTAAACTTGTAAGATGATTACAAATGTAGACGAAACAACTTGCAAGTTGTTTGCAAGCAAATATAGATTGTGAGGGATTATTATGAGTCAGGCAACTTATCCAATTAAAGGCATGCACTGTGCTTCGTGTGCGCAAAATGTCGAACGCACGATTAAAGCCTTGCCGGGAGTAAAGAGAGCCAATGTGAATTTAGCCAACGAAAAGCTAACCGTTGATTATGAACAAAACCAAGTCAATGTCGATGATATGGCGCAAGCGGTGAAGGGAATTGGTTTTGAACTAGTCAAACCAAGTGATACAGAAGTGTTTGGTATTCAAGGGATGAGCTGTGCATCTTGTGCGGCTAAAATTGAACAAGCGACCCGTAAATTGCCCGGGGTTGCCAGTGCTAATGTGAACTTAGCTACCGAAAAATTAAATATTGAGTATAATCATCAAGAACTAACAGCCAATGAAATCATGCGAGCGGTCAAAGAAGCAGGCTATCAAGCGTTTATCTTAAAAAAAGACGATGAAGAAAAATTAGCGCAAGAAAAGCAAGCAGCTATTAAACAAATGTGGCGTAGATTTGTTCTTTCGTTCGTCTTTACGGCACCTTTATTATATTTATCGATGGGACACATGATAGGCTTGCCACTACCAGGTTTTCTTCATCCAAGTACCTCACCGATTGCTTTTGTGACGGCGCAGTTGGTTTTAACTTTGCCAGTGCTGTACTTTGGTCGTTCTTTTTACCTCAATGGTTTTAAGATGTTATTTAAGGGACATCCGAATATGGATTCTTTAGTCGCTTTAGGAACCAGTGCCGCTTTTATCTACAGTTTAGTCGGTACGTTTGCCGTGTATCAAGGTCAAGCGGAATTTGCCATGCATTTATATTATGAGTCGGCAGCGGTTATTTTGACGTTGATTACGCTTGGTAAAACGTTTGAAGCCATCAGTAAAGGCAAAACTTCGGAAGCTATCAAGGAATTATTGGCTTTGGCACCGAAAAAAGCAGTCGTACTGAAAGAGGGTAAAGAAAAATTAGTCGATATCGCACAAGTGGCAGTAGGAGATGTCATTTTAGTCAAACCAGGGGAACGTATCCCAGTCGATGGTGTGATTACAGAAGGTCAAAGTACGGTGGATGAATCGATGTTGACCGGAGAAAGCATGCCTGTAGAAAAACAAGTGGGCGATACTGTTATTGGTGCTTCCATCAATAAGACAGGCAGCTTCCAATTTACAGCAACCAAAGTCGGTGAAGATACCACCCTTTCACAGATTGTTCAATTAGTTGAAGAAGCACAAGGCACCAAGGCACCGATTGCCAAATTAGCCGATCAAGTTTCAGCGATTTTTGTTCCCGTGGTGATGAGTTTGGCCATTTTAGCTGGGCTTGCTTGGTTGATTTTTGGTCACTCTGGTTTAGTGTTTGCTTTAACGATTATGATTTCCGTTTTAGTTATTGCATGTCCATGTGCATTGGGGTTAGCGACTCCAACGGCGATTATGGTCGGTACTGGAAAAGGCGCACAGCTAGGAGTGCTCTTTAAAAATGGGGAAGCACTAGAAACCGCTCAAGAAATCCAAACCATTGTCCTTGATAAAACTGGCACGATTACAAAAGGTCAACCAGAAGTCCGCGACATCCAAACTTTTGCCAATTTCACAACTGAAGAAATGCTTTATTTAGCAGCCAGTGTCGAAAAACGCTCAGAACACCCATTAGCTCAAGCCATTTTACAAGCAGCCAAAGAGGCACAGATCACTCTTGGACAAGCTTTTGACGTACATACTGTGACTGGTCAAGGGATTCAAGCCAAAGTCGATGAAAAACAAGTGCTATTAGGAAATGAAAAACTCATGCAAAGTTTTGATATCGAAATTGAAGCGGTGCAAGCTCAAGTGGCTCAATTATCTAGCCAGGGCAATACGGTGATGTATGTCGCAAGCCAAGGAGAATTGATTGGACTTATTGCGGTGAGTGATCCGGTCAAAACAAGCAGTCCTCAAGCGATTCAAGCCTTGCAAAAAATGGGCTTAGAAGTCGTGATGTTAACTGGTGATAATGAACAGACTGCCCAAGCGATTGCCAAACAAGCAGGTATTACGCAGGTGATTAGCCAAGTGTTACCAGATCAAAAGTCACAAGTGATTCAAGAATTACAAGCGCAAGGAAAAAAAGTGGCGATGGTTGGCGATGGCATTAATGACGCCCCCGCTTTAGCTCAAGCAAATGTTGGTATCGCAATAGGTACAGGTACGGATATTGCCATTGAGTCTGCCGATATCGTTTTGATGCGCGGAGATTTAAATGGTGTCGTTTCAGCCTTACGTTTGAGTAAAGCTACCATGCGTAATATCAAAGAAAACTTATTCTGGGCTTTTGCTTATAATGTTTTAGGAATTCCGGTGGCGATGGGCTTGTTACACTTATTTGGTGGTTCGTTGCTTAACCCGATGTTAGCAGGTGCGGCGATGAGTTTTAGTTCCGTCTCTGTATTATTAAATGCCCTACGTCTAAAAAGATTTAAAGGATAAAAAAAAGTGAAGCAACATGTTTATTGTGTTGCTTCACTTTTTTTGCTTAACAGGCTAATTAGTTGGCTAAATACAGCTAGGCACAAAGAGAAGATGCCGATGCGGTAAATGATTAGCCCATAATCAAGCCAGAAAATCAGATTTTGCTTATCCCCATCGATACTGCGAAGTGGGGCATACACAAGTAAAAATGAACTAAGTGCGACTAACAAAAAGATAAAGGCAGCCACTTGACTGAGACGATGGATTTTACTCATAATAATCGTATAAACTCCTAGGGTAACTGTTTTCTTCATTGTCGCAAAAGCTTAGAAAAAATGCAAATGAAAACCTAAATTTTTATTTTATTTCTTAGATTTTCTTCTCAAAATAGTGTCTTACACGAGGAGCGACTTCCTCACCATATAATTTAATCGCGTGCATGGTATCTTCATGAGGAATCGAACCAACCGGCAGATGCAGCATAAAGCGCTCTAAGCCAAGGGTTTCCATGATACGAATGATTTTGTTCGCGACATGTTCAACATTACCGACAAACATCGCGCCTTCATCGGAAACAGCTTGTAGATATTGTTCTTTTGTCATTTCTTGCCAATGTGGACGTTCCATAGCCAATTGATCAGTTAAGGTTTTCGTAGGATGGAAATATTGCTCGATGGCCTCCTCGTGATTTTCCTTCACAAATCCCCAAGAATGTGCGGCGACTTTTAAGTTTTCAGCAGGATGATGGTAAGCTTTCCCCACGCGATGATAGTAATCAATTAATGGTTTAAAATGCATTGGATTGCCTCCGATAATCGCATAAACAATCGGTAAGCCTAGACTTGCGATACGTAAGGTTGAATCCGGTGAGCCGCCTGTCGCTACCCATAATGGTAACTTCCCATTAACGGGACGCGGATAGACTCCTCGATGATCAACGGTTTGCGTGAAATCTCCTTTCCATGTCAGTATTTCACCTTTGTTCAATTCTAGCATCATGGCTAATTTTTCATTGAATAATTCCTCATAATCTTCTAAGTTATAACCAAATAATGGGAAAGATTCGATAAATGAGCCGCGACCAAGCATGATTTCTGCACGACCATTGGATAAAGCGTCCACTGTTGCAAAATTTTGAAATACGCGCACTGGATCGTTGGACGAAATGTTTGTGGTGGCGCTTGATAGCTTGATATGTTTCGTATTCACGGCACCTGCGGCTAGAATAATTTCGGGAGCAGAGACGGCAAAATCTTTGCGGTGATGTTCACCAACAGCATAAATGTCTAATCCGACTTGATCGGCAAGCTCGATTTCTTTAATCATATTGCGAATGCGTTGATTGTGGGATAATACTTCTCCGGTATGTTCAATAGGGGTTGTTTCACCAAAAGTAGAAATTCCTAATTCAATCATTTTATTTCCTCTTTTCTTTTCTTTTTCGTATAATCACTATAGAACATCAAAAAGCATTTGAGAAGTAGGCACTTTTTATTGCCCTAGTTACCAAAAAGATACTATTGGAAGGAATGGCCTATGAACGAAGAAACAATCGCAAATCCTAAGACGCTTAATGTGATGACTTGCCGTGTGGAAGATGGTTTGGAAGTCTTGAGCGGTAAGTGGAAATTGAAAATCCTGATGCAAATATTTAAAAATCCGACCGTACGTTTTTCAGTCTTACAACGAGCGATTCCTGGTATTACGCAGAAAATGTTGACGAAAAATTTGCGCGAATTAGAGGCAGAAGATTTAATTAAGCGTGTCGTTTACCCAACTGTTCCACCCAAAGTCGAGTATTGCTTGACGGAACATGGTAAAGAATTAGCGCCTATTTTGGACCAATTACATTATTTCGGTTTAAAACATCGCGCTTATCTGGAGCAAAAAAATCGGGGAGAAGAATAAAGTCCGCTTTCGTAGTGGGCATTTTTGTTGCAAAAACGCATGACTCGAAGTGAATGAGTCATGCGTTTTCATTATGAGGTCTTAAATTGTGTGATCAGACAGGAAAAAATTCAGGAGATTATCTTCCGTTGAGAAAGATATAGATGAGAGAACGAATTTTACAACGGGGATTTGTTCAATGCTATGGATTATTTTGTGGCAGATAATCTTTGCGTAAGATAGCATACATCGCAATATCAACAATTCCACAGTTATTTTTTCCTTTTTGTCGCAGAATTCCTTCAAATTGTAGTCCACATTTTTGCATTACTTTACCGGAATTTGGATTGTTCACGTCATGACTTGCTTCAATACGGTTTAACCAAGGGTAGTGTTCAAATAAGTAGGTAATCACTCGGCTGAATGCTTCTGACGTATATCCTTTATGCCACCAAGGGCGACCAATGGCATAACCAATCTCCATTGTGCCAATATTTTCATCATATTCAACCACGGTGATTGTGCCAATTAATGTATTTGTTTCTTTGACCACCAATCCCCAGTCCAGTATTTCTTTGTTTTGGTAGCGTTTTTCCCGAGATCGGAGTCGTTCTTTTACTTCATACTCGTATTGATAAGCCGCCCAAGTGAGGTATTTTGTCACTTTAGCATCACTGGCCCAATTATGAAACATTTCCTGGGAGTCCTCAACACTGAGTGGGCGTAAGATTAATCGTTGGGTAGTTAGTATTGGGGTAATATATTCCATCAAAATCCTCCTTACCAAAACACACCCTAATACCATAGCAATTAGATATAGGGTGCGCAGTTAATCTGTAACAAATTAGATATATTTTTCTGTTAATTCCATGAAGGTTGCGATATCTTTTAGAACCATATCGATACCTGCTTGCCAGAAAGTGGCTTGGTGTAAGTCGGTATCTAGGTGTTTTTTCGCTAATTCTTCAGTCGTCATACTGGCTGTGTCACGAAGTAAAGCAATATATTGATCTTCAAAACCATCTGCATGTTGGCTTGCCTTAGCATAAATGCCTAGGCTGAATAAGTAACCAAATGTGTATGGGAAGTTATAAAATGGTACTTCATCAATAAAGAAGTGTAGTTTAGCTGCCCAGAAATGTGGGTGATAGCTGCCTAAACCATTGATATAAGCTTCTTTTTGTGCTTCGACCATTAAACGTGTAATTTCATCCGTTGCTACTAAGCCTTTTTGACGTGCTGCATAGAAGTTGCTTTCAAAGATAAAGCGTGCGTGAATGTTCATAAACATCGCAATCGCATTTTGTAATTTCACATCTAGCAAATTGATTTTTTCTTCATCTGTTTTGGCTTCTTTTAGGGTTGCATCTGCCACGATTAATTCTGCAAAAGTACTTGCCGTTTCCGCAACGTTCATCGCATAGTCTTGGTTTAAAGTAGGTAAATCCCACATGACATGGCTATGGAAAGCATGTCCTAATTCGTGTGCCAAGGTGGAAACTTCATTGACTGATTCACCATAAGTCATAAAGATACGAGATTCTTGTGACTTAGGTAGACTTGTACAATAACCACCAGGACGTTTACCAGGGCGATCTTCTGCTTCAATCCAAGCTTTATCAAAGGCCATTTGCGCAAATTCAGACATTTTAGGTGAGAATTTCTTAAAGTTTTCCACGATAAAATCTGCTGCTTGATCAAAAGTATAGCGACGTTCTTCAAAATCACCTAAAACAATCGGTGCATCTTGGTCTTGCCAATCCATTTTATCCTTACCGAACAATTGTGCTTTGCGTGTCAAGAAGTCGATAATTGGTTGTTTATTTTTTTGGATTGTTCCCCACATCATGTCTAGCGTTTCTTTATCCAAACGGTTGTATTCCAAAGGTTGTTTCAAGAAATCATCAACGCCGTGCAATTTGTAGTTGTTTAAACGAAAACCATCCAAGTGATTTAACGTGTCAGCAAAAATATCTGCTTTTTCGCTCCAAGCTTGTTCCCATTTTTCGAATAATTCTTGACGGACCGCTTTATCTTGACTAGACATCATGGTGTTGAAGGCTTGACCAGCTGAAAGCATTTCGCCGTTAAATGGAATTTGGATACTTGCGACGATGGTATCGTAGTGTTGACTCCAAGCACTTTGACCATCTAACGCTAAGGTATTGATAATATTTTCAGATTGTTCATCTAATAATTCTTGGCCATCTCTGCGCATTTCAGATAGTCGGAAAGCAATTTGACTAAAGTGTGTCATTAAGTTTTGCCACTCTTCTTCGCTGTAGCTAGCAAATTTCTTATTTAAAATTGTTGTGGCTAGTTGAAAAGCAGGAAGATTGCTGTAAAGTTGACCAGTTAATAATTTGGCTTGTTGGTCGTGGATATTTGCAGAGTTCAAAGCTTCGATAAATGAGCCACATTCAGTAAAGCTTTTTTGAATTTCTTCGTGAACTGCTAAAATTTCACTCAATGCTTCCACTTGATTTTCAGCATTTGGTGTAAAAGCATCGACTAATTGGTGGAATTCTTTCATTTTTGTGCTGATTTGTTGTAATTCTTGTTGCAAGCTTTCAGAACTACTTCCACCAGCAAAAATTGATTCTAAATCCCAGTTGATTGCATACTTCATTAAAATCATCCTCTCAAATTTATGAAATCATTCTCATTATAATGTTATTTTCTTGAAAAAGCTAGGAAAAGGAAAATTATAAATTGGTTGGGTAAATTTTCGTCCAATTGGTTGTAGGGGAATCATCAAAAATCGGTATAATAAAAGAAAAGAAGTGAGGTGTGTGGATGAAGCGATGTTTATTAACCATTGGCGGGCTAGATGTGCTCGGCGGTGGCGGTATTGGTACAGATATGAAAACGATGGAGCATTATGGTTTCTTTTCGTTGAGCGTGATTAGTCTAGTGGCTGGTATAGAGCAAGGAGAATTTGTTTTTCACGAAATGGACATTGCAACTTTTGAGATGCAGCTAGCTACGATTGCGCAAAATTTTCAAAATCGATTGGCGGGCATTAAGATTGGACTGCTAGCAAATCCTGAACAAATAAAAGCAGTTTATCAATTTTGTCAGCCGTTTATTGGAAAAATTCCGATTGTCATTGATCCGGTGTTGGCTTTTAAGGAAACTCTTCAACAAGCGAATCAAGACTATCTTGCTGCTTTACAACCCTTATTGGCAATTGCGACTATCCTTACGCCGAATTTGCCAGAAGCTTGTTTATTATTGGACGAAAAGATTCCCGATGACCTGGCTAGCGTTCAGAATATGGCCCAACGCTTGCAAGCGCGGTTTCAGTGTGCGATTTACTTGAAAGTTGGCGCGCGTTTGTCAGGCAATCAAGCGGTGGATTTTTTGGCTTTGGATGATGTGTTCCATGTTTTACAGGCACCCAAAATCAAGCAGGCGACAATCAATGGTGCGGGTTGCTGTTTATCCAGTGCGTTGTGTGGGGCGTTGGCACAAAATCATTCGCTTCTTGGAGCCAGTCAGGAAGCTAAAAAATATGTGTATCAGGCCATTCAAGCAGGACTTTTTGTCACAGAGGAAAGTGGCAATGTTTGGCCGCAAATAAAAGGAAATTAGGTGAAGAAAATGAAAGTAAAAAGATTAGCACAATTGGCGATGATGACAGCTTTGACCGTCGCCTTATCAATGATGGTGATTATTCCAATACCTGCGACAAAAGGAATTGTGACATTGTGTGAAGTGGGCATTTATTTGAGTGCTTGTTTATTTGGTGGCACAGGTGGTTTGATTGTTGGTAGTTTAAGTGGCGGGCTCATCGACTTATTATCAGGATATCCACAGTGGATGATTTTTTCTTTTGTGATTCATGGTCTTCAAGGATATATTGCTGGTAAACTTTTTCATAGTGGCCTGCCCTTTGCCAAAGTTTGGAGCTTAATTTTAGCTAGTGTGTGGATGATTGTTGGGTATTTTTTTGCGACCAGTCTGCTTTATACATGGCCAGCAGGGATTGCCTCGATTCCAGGAAATATCGTTCAAACGGCATTTGGCATGGGTGTGACCTATTTGAGCTATGGAGCTATTTCGCGCAGTAAGAAAATGCTACATCTGGGGGTAAAGTAAATGATTGAAAAAGAACAATTAATCCGTGAGTTAACGACGATTACGCGAGAGGTTTTGGCTAAAGCACAGCTAAAAGCCGGGGATATTTTTGTCTTGGGTTGTTCCACTAGTGAAATTGCTGGTGGCGTGATTGGCAAAAATTCGAGTCAAGAGATTGGAGAATGGGTAGTTGAAACTTTGCTTGCGATTTTGTCTGAGCAGCAAATTTTTCTAGCAGTCCAAGGGTGTGAACATTTAAATCGTGCTTTGGTTGTGGAAAGAGCCGCACAAGAACGTTACAATCTAGAAGAAGTTGCCGTTATCCCTCAGTTACATGCAGGTGGTGCTTGTAGTGTGGCTGCTTTTCGCTATTTTAACGAACCCGTCGAAGTGGAGCATCTCGTGGCCAAAGCAGGAATCGATTTAGGCGATACCTCAATTGGCATGCATATCAAACACGTCCAAGTACCGATTCGCCCAAGCATTCGCGAACTCGGTGGCGCACACGTAACTGCCCTTTACAGCCGACCAAAATACATCGGCGGCCCACGTGCAAAATATGAATAAAGGTTGTGAAGCGACTTGCTCAGCCACGAGCGGATAAGGTTGTCCAGAACGTCGGGAAAGTCCCAACAGTAAAGACTTTCCCAGACGGACTGGCTTATACGCCGAAGTGGTTAGTCGCTGAACACCGTAAATAAAGGTTGTGAGAAGGGTCGATCAGCTACTCAGCTCGCTCTACTTCAAAGATACCGACTGTCAAAGATATCGACTATTCAAAAGTTGTCATTCGTGTTAAGCTAGAAAAAGAAAAGAAGTAGGCCAAGTGCTTCTTCATAATAATGACATAAGTAGAGGACAAAGATGTTTAAACAATCTAGAAAAAATGGGAACTTTTATCTTGTAATTACGTTAATCATGATGGCAATCTTATTTTACAGTTCATCACAGACTTATGAGCAACAATCTCAAATATCCTTGCTAACAAAACTATTAAAAGACGAGCCGCTACGTGATTGGTTGAGTAAGATTTCTTTTGATTATGCCGGCTCAACCGTGAGTATTGAACATTCGGGTTATTTTCATTTTGTGGAATTTTTTATTCGCAAAGCTGCTCACTTTACCACTTACTTTATTTTAGGTGGAAGTTTATTTTTAGGATTGAGCGCCAAATTAAATCTTGCTTGGCTGTGTGCCCCGGTTAGTGTTTTTGCGGCTTTGGGTTATGCGGCCAGCGATGAGTTTCACCAAATGTTAACCGGTGGACGGACACCATTATTCCAAGATGTGATGCTAGATGGTGCTGGAGCTTTATGTGCCGTAGTAATTGTATTGTTGTTTCGTGCATGGAAGAAAAGATAGCAAACTTTAAGCCCTTATCTTTGAAGTAAAGTCAGAGATAAGGGCTTATTTTATAGTTCAATGATTTGGTCGCATCGTTCTTTTAAGTCAGTCTCAAGATGGTGCGTAATCATTAAGACCGTACAATCTTTGAGACTAAAAATAAACTGCTCGATTTCTCTTGCTGTTTTTGTATCGATGTTGGCTGTACTTTCATCTAGCAGAATGATTTTCTTTTTGCGTAAGAGTCCCCGAGCAAGTGCCAGTCGTTGCTTTTGTCCACCAGAGAGATTATCACCATGTTCAGTTAATTCATAGTCTAATTTGTGACGAAACTCAGCCAATCCAGCATGAATGAGTGCTTGATGTAACTGCTTTTCGGTGAACAACTCACCTAAACAGAGATTATCTCTAAGGGTCCCACTAAAGACATAGGGATTTTGTTCGATATACAGTATTTGTGTGCGCAAAGTCTGCTCCTCTAAGCTTTGATAATCCTTGCTACCAAGAAATATTTCACCAGTGGTCGGTGTTAGTAGGCCGATAATCAGTTGAAAAAGTGTCGATTTGCCTTTCCCGCTTGCTCCGATGATGGCATATTTTTTTCCGGATTCAAAGGTATAGTTTAAGTTGGAAAATAATACTTGCGGGCTACCTGGATATTGAAATGAGACGTCTTTAAAACGGATTTCATATTCATCTATTTCCTGATTTGTTGGTAATTCTTGAGAGGAATAAGCGTCAAAATAATGATTCTTTTCAAAGATTGGTTCTACACTGCGGATGGCTGCGAGATATTGGCTCATATTGCCTACAGTATTAAAGACAATGGTGGCTAGACTCAATACAGTTGTCACCGCACCGATACTAATTTCTTGATGAAGTGCAAAATATCCAGCTAAGGCGATGGCGGTAATCTGTCCACAAATGTTGCCAAACCCACCAAGCACAATCACTTTAGCCATGAGCAACATTTGATCATTTTTGGCATGGCGAACGAGGTCATAAGCACGAACTAAACGTTGACGCAAAAAATCTAGACTTTGAAATAGATAAAACGTTGAAAATCCTGCTAAGGCTTCAGTGGCCAGTTGGTTGGCTTGTTCATTTTGGTTGGCATAGGCTAAGGCAAGGTGTTTGAGTTTGTTATCTAGTAGTTTTGGTAATTGCAATAAAATCACAAGTTGCACACCTACAACGATAAATAGTAACCAGTGAATCAGTAACAGCGAACTTAACGCAAAGAACAGGCTGATAAGGTTAGCGAGTAGTTCATAGACGTTCATGATTCCTTGTTGTTCGAGTTGTAAAATATCATTACTCAGTTTAGAAACATGACTTCCAATTGCTGTTTGCTTAAATTGCTTCGGTGTTTGGTGCACTATCTGTAAGATGATACGTTCTCTCAAAAATAGAACCATTTTAGCAACTAATTGGCTAGAGTAGTTAATTTGAACGTATTTTATAAACAAAAAAGTAAGGTAGCTTAGAATTAAAATCAAACATCCACGATAAAAATGAAGGGAACTTTGAGCGATAATTCCATTGAGTATCCATGAATAACTAAAACTGGCGATAGTGGTACAAGCACTAGCACCAATCATAATCACCAAAACCAAAGTATTTTCTTTCCAAAAAGTTTGTAGTAATTGCTTCATGTAGTTGACGACTCCTTTAGTAAAAGATATGATGGATAAAAAATATCATAAAGGTAAACGAGATAGGTGAAATGTTTCCTATAGGTTAAAAGGAGGTAGCGATGGAACAATTTGGGCCGATGATTCGAGAACTTCGATTATCAAAAGGAATGACCTTAAATGAATTAGCGAAAGACATTGTTTCTGTACCGTTTTTATCGAAGTATGAGCGTGGGGGAAGTGATATTTCTGTGGCGCATTTTTTTAAATTGATGGATCGCTTAAATGTGAGATTTTCAGAATTTGAAGTGGCTAATTTGGTCAGTGAACAGGAAAAACAAGATGCTTTTTTAGAAAAATATAGTTATGCAGTCAATAATGATAATTTGATTTTACTCAATCAATTATTGGCTGATGAAAAGCAATATTATCAGCAAAGTGCGAATATCCGTCATTTGCATAATCAAATCATTTTAAAACAATATATTAATAACATGACGCATTTACCTTATAACCAAGAAGATAGCAAAGTGATTAAAGATTATTTGATGAAAGTAGAGGACTGGCATCTATATGAGATTGAGTTGTTTGGAAATAGTATATTCTTTTTACCGTTAACTACAAGTGAATTTTTAGTGAAAACAGCGATTAAAAAAACTTATTTGATGGATAAGATTAGTAACAATAAGCATGTCTTAGCCCAAGTGATTGCAAATGTGATTACACGGATGATTGAAGCAGAGGAAATATTAAAGGCTAAAAAATTGATTGAGTTAGCGAAGAAACAACTAACGAATACGAATTTTTACTATGAAAAGAATTATTTACACTTTTTTGAAGGATATTGTCTTTTAAAATCAGGCAAGGAGTTAGGAAAAAAATACTGTGAACAAGCGCTTGAGGTAATGAAAATATTGGAAGATTATGAATTGGCCAATCACCTAACAATTTATCTCAATAACCACGGATTTAAACTATAGGAAAAACAGGTCAGAATTCATGTCGTTTCTGGCCTGTTTGCATATATTTTATTTTTTGCTGGTAAAGGTTGCTTCGAATACTTCGCCAATCAATTGTACTCTGATAAGATGATAGGTGTGGTTTGCTCGTGTAATCGTTTTAGGAATAGCTTTGAGGTCCGTGTATTTTTCGGTCCATTCGTCTTTTGCTTGCGTGTGATCAGTTTCAGGAATAAAGGTGGCTTCTAGCTGATTCTCTTTTTTGAAATGAACGGATAATAATTGCCACGTTTGCTTTTTCTCTGTTAAGGTTTTAGGAATATCACTTAGGCTTTGATAGGTTTTGCTGAGTGTTTGCGTGGCAGTTTTCTGAGGATTGGATGTGGTAGTAGTGCTTGGGGTAGTACTACTTAAACTTGTCTTTTGGGTGCTTTCATGAGTTTCAGCGGATTTACTGGCAATACTTTGGCAGCCTGTAAGTATAAAAAGTAAACCAATCGATACTAGGAATCTTAGAAATTGACGCATACCAATCACCTTTTAAATTGTCAGAATATTTATATAATTAATTGTAGCACGTCATGAAAAAAAGTAAATCAACATTGGTAGCGAATTCTAAAAAAAGAGCCACTCCATTTTGAGTCGCTCTTTATACGATTATTTACTTTTTTCTGTTAAGTCACTTAGCCAACGAGTCAAGAACTGACCCTTAAAACCAAGCGCACCTAAAACGAAGACAACAACGACAATTTTTAATACATCTAACCACATAAAATCGCCTCTATTTCTTACCCTCATTATATCATGAAAAGGGATGCTAGGATAGTAATTTCACTACTAATTGGGCAAAATCAGAATCGGCATTAAAGGGTGGCAAATAGTAAAAATGTTGGCCGCCAGCTTGTAAAAAGTACGCCTTATTTTCTTCTTCAAGTTCTTCAATGGTTTCCAGACAGTCCACGACAAATCCCGGCGCTACGACTAAGAGATTTTTGATTCCTTGTGTCGGTAGTTCTTTCATCAGGGCATCAGTAGCCGGAGTGAGCCATTTTCCGGGACCAAATTTGGATTGGAAACTTTCAAAATACTGAATAGGACCGACTTTTGACATGATTTCTTGCGTGGTGCTATGACATTCATCTGGATATGTGTCCCCTTTTTGTACATAGCTTTCAGGTAAGCCATGGTAAGAAAACAAAATGGCATCCACCTGATGATGGGTCAGGAAGTTTTTGATTTTTTCGGCAAAGTAGCAAATATAATCGGGATGGTCATAATAAGAACGAATAAAGCGCGTAGTAACAATTTTTTCACTCCCTTTAAAATAATTCATCACGCTATCAAATACCGAACCAACTGTGGTGCCAGAATATTGTGGATACATCGGTACAATCGTCAAGTCCGTCACCTTTTTGGCCAACATTGCATCTAGGGCGTCTTCAATACTTGGCTCGCTATAACTCATGGCAAACCCGACCTCATAATCCGGTAAGCGATGCGCTAAGTGTTCTTTTTGCGCTTGCGTATAATGAAGCAATGGAAAACCATGGTCTGTATAGATTTGTTGATATAATTGTGCTGATTTTTTGGGACGCGTCTGTAAAATAATGCCATTTAAAAGCGGCAACCAAAACCAACGCGGCATTTGAATCACTCGTGGATCGCTTAAAAATTTCTTTAAATACTTTTTTATATCTTTCACCTCAGGGCTTTTAGGGGTCCCAAGATTGATGATGAGCACACCTTTTTTCATATTATTCACCTTTTCTACAATTGAATTACTGGACATAACAAAGAAATTATAGCATAATTTTGTTATAAATAAAGGCGAGGTGTGTGATATGGAGGAAAAGAAACAACGTAAGCTAGTCTCTGTTATTCTAAATATCCTGACAGTTGTTTTATTAGTTGTGGGCTTGGTTTTAGTTTTTAATAAGCCGATTCAAAAATATTTACTCCATCAAAAAACCAATAGCTATCAGGTGACGAAATTAGATAAAAAACAAGTGAAAGCCAATGAAAAAGCTCAGGCAACTTTTGATTTTGATCAGGTCGAGCCGATTAGTTTAGAAGCAATCATGAAAAACCAAGTAAGTGCTAAAGATTTGCCGGTGATTGGTGGGATTGCCATTCCAAGTGTAAAAGTGAATTTGCCAATATTTAAAGGACTAGCTAATGAAGTTTTGCTTTACGGAGCTGGGACGACAAGTGAGCAACAGAAGATGGGCGAGGGAAATTATGGCCTTGCTTCTCATCGGATGTTTGATGATAGCTTGTTATTTACCCCACTTGATCATGTGAAAGTGGGCGACAAAATTTATTTGACCGATTTATCTAAAATTTATGTCTACCAAGCGATTAATAATCAGCGCGTTTCTCCTGATCGGGTGGATTTGCTAGATGTGGTGCCAGGGAAACGCTTGGTAACACTGGTGACTTGTGGTGAAATGAGTGGAGAAACCAGACGCGTCATTCAAGGCGAATTAAAAGAAATTGTTGATTTTGACCACGGAACCAAAGCGATGAAAGAAGCCTTTGAAATGAATAGCAACTACTAAAAAAAGGATGTGCGACAGCTTGGGCAGACATGAGAAAATTCGTACGTACCCACCGATGTGAAAATCAGTTAGTTTTAAAGACTTTCACAATCGTTTGGGCGAATTTTCAAAATGACTAGCTGCTAAACATGGATTAAAAAAAGATTGACTTTTGATGAGAAATGAGTGATAATGAAGTCGTAAATACGAGCGCTAAGTTAGCTGCTCCAAAAAGAAAGGACTGTTGTGCATTGGCTACTTTTGCTAAAAACAAGATAGATGCGTTATTAAACATAGAGTTTTGCACCATCAAATTTAGCAATCGTAGTAGGAAAACCCAATAGCTGCAGTCATCATCCTATATATTTGCATGCAAAGATACTTACTCTTGTTGTTTAATAACAAAAGTAAGTATCTTTTTTGCATTAAGGATGTGAAGCGACTTGGTCAGCCACGAGCGTATAAGTTTGTCCAGAACGTCGGGAAAGTCCGAGAAGTAAAGACTTTCCCAGACGAGCTGGCTTATACGCCGAAGTGGCTAGTCGCTGAACACAGATTTAGGTCGTGAAGCAACTCGGAAAGCCTCGAAGAAATTCGTGTGCTTACCTTCCGTTGAGAAAATCGGATGAAAGGAGATTTTCTCAAACGGGAGAGCGAATTTCACAATGTCTAGCTGCTGAACGCCGATATTAAGGAGGTGAGCTGGGTCGGTCAGCTCCAAGCAGCTTGGTTATAAAATGCATTCGTTCAGAAAATACACGAGGAGGGATTGTGATGTTGCAGTTTCAAAATCTAACCTTAATCCACCAAAAAGACCAATTTCGTTTGGTAGATGGCTTAACGGGCGTGGTTCATCCGGGGGATAAGGTCGCTATTATCGGAGAAGAAGGAACGGGTAAGTCATCATTACTAAAGTGGATTTGTCGCTGCCCTGAAGTCAATGATTATTTAGAAGCGCAAGGCAGTTATCAATGTACCTTTCAGCAAATTGGGTATTTGCCGCAATTTTTACCGAACAAAGAGGAACCGTTAAGTGTCTATGATTTTCTGTTTCATAATTTAGATGCCAATGAAATTGATTATTCCTATTTAGCAAAGTTGGCGAGTGATTTTCAATTGGACCAAGATTTCCTATACTCAAACCAAGAGATGGGCACACTTTCTGGCGGACAAAAAATCAAGATACAGCTAATGAAAATTCTGTTGCATCATCCGGATATATTGTTATTGGATGAACCTTCGAATGATTTAGATTATGAAAGTATCCAGTGGTTAGAAAACTTTATTCGAACGAGTGATTTAGCAATACTTTATATTTCACATGATGTAGTGTTATTAAAAAATACCGCAACAAGCATCCTTCATCTGGAAAAAATTGCGCATCAACAACGTGCGGTCGTCCATTTTGTCAAAGAAGATTATCAAAACTATATCGACCAAAGAAAAAGAGCGGCAGATAAACAGTTACAAATCGCTCTCAAGCAACGAAGCGAAGATAAAAAACGTAATGCTCAACTCCAGCAGGTCAAACAAAAAGTCCAGCATCAATTGCGAACCACTAAGTTAGATACGCAGGGTCGATTATTAGCGAAAAAAATGGCCAACTTAAAATCTCGTGAAAAACGGTTTGAAAAAGAGCGTGCTCAATTTACCGAAATGCCGCAACAAGAAGAGGCAATTGGTTTAAAATGGCAGACTGTTCAAGCGGTGCCTTCCAGCAAACCGCTTATTCACTTAGAAAAGTCTCAGCTGAAAATTGCAGATAAAATATTGGTTGAACCGCTTGATTTTACATTTTTTGGTCAAGAAAAAGTAGGTATCGTGGGTAATAACGGGATTGGTAAGAGCCTATTCTTACACAAAATCGCTGAAATGCTACAAAAGCGAACCGATATTCAAATGAAGTATATGCCACAAAACTATTTTGAAGCGTTGGATACCACGCAAAGTCCTGTCGCATATTTGTTATCCCAAACCAAGCAAGATCAAGCAACGGTGATGACTTATCTAGGAAGTTTGCAGTTTTTTGTTCAAGAGATGCAGCGCCCCATAGCTTATCTATCTGGCGGCCAAAGGGCAAAATTGGTGATTTTAGGCCTACTTTTGTCCCAAGCCAATGTATTATTGCTAGACGAACCGACGCGTAATTTATCGCCAACTTCCAACCAAGTCTTAACGCAACAACTTCAACAATATAACGGCACCTTGCTGACGGTATCACATGATCGTTATTTTCTAGAGCAGGTTTGCGAGAAAATCTATCAACTTGATAAAACCGGCTTACAGCGCATCTTTTAAGTAAATATAAAATTTAAGCATATGTTAAAACTTTTGGGGGAAAACGTGGTATGATAATTGATAAAGAAAATAAATAGGGGAAGAGTGTTTATATGTCACAAGTTTCAAATAGAAGAAAACGTCATAAAAAAAATAAAAATACCAAACTCATCCTTGGCTCCATTGCTGCTGTTGGGATTGTAGCAGTCGGCGGCTATGCACTGGGCAGCAATTATTATTCTAAACATTTTTTACCTAATACCCAGGTAGAAGCCGTTGAAATTAGCAATATGTCCTTAGAGCAAGCACAAAAAATCGTGGATGATCAACATAAAAATCAATCCTTCCAAATTAAGTTAGACAATCAAGTGCTTAAAGAAATCAAGAAGTCTGACTTTGGGATGGAATCAAATTCAAAAGCGACTTTGGAATCTATCTTAAAGGCGCAAAATCCTTGGTCTTGGGGTGGATCATTCTTTTCAAGTAAGAAAGCCACTGCGAATAAAACAACTTTTAACCAAGAAGTGTTAACACAACAGTTAAATAGCTTAAAGACTGAGCTAGATCAAGTCAATCAAGGGCGTACGCAAACACAAGACGCCGGAATTGCCAGAGAGGCTTCAGGTTTTGTGATTACGCCAGAAGTTCAAGGAAATAATTTCAATGTAGACCAAGCGATGAAGGCCATTGAAAAAGGTTTAAAGAGTGGTCAGACATCTGTAAGTTTAAATGATTTTATTCAAAAACCAAGTGTAACTTCTAAAGATGCGCACTTACAAGAAGAATTAAATACAGTAAATAAAGTGATTCAGGTCCAAGCAAATTATTCGATTAGTGGCACTACTTTCCAAATTCCAACTGAACAGATTGCGGATTGGGTGACTTATGAAAATAAACAAGTAACGTTGAATCAAGAAAAAGTGCAAGCATATGTGCAACAGTTGGCAGATCAATACAATACTAGCATGAACCCAACAAGTTTTAATAGTACCAAACGTGGCACAGTGAGTGTACCTGCAGGAACGCTAAGTTGGAGTATTCAAGTGGCAGATGAAGCAGCCGCCCTTACTGAACAAATTTTAGCTGGGGAAAACTTCACACGCTCACCAATTACAAAAGGGAGTGCTAAAGCGAGTCAACCACTTGTAGGAAACACCTATATCGAAGTGGACTTAACGAATCAGCACATGTGGTACTACAAAGATGGCGCTGTAGTCATTGAAACGGATGTCGTCACAGGGAAACCAACGACCCCTACACCTAAGGGAGTCGACTACATCTGGAAGAAAGAACGTAATGCAACTTTACGTGGTACCAATGATGATGGTAGTAAATACGCAAGTCCAGTAAGTTACTGGATGCCGGTGGATTGGACTGGTGTAGGTATTCATGATTCTGATTGGCAACCTGCTTATGGGGGCGATTTATGGAAAACCCGTGGTTCTCATGGCTGTGTGAATACACCACCTAGTGTGATGGCACAACTATACAATGCGGTTGAAGTCGGTACACCAGTAGTGATTTTCTAAAATAATAATAGGCACCTACTTATGGTATTTGCTCCATAAGTAGGTGTTTTTTTTGTTAGAAATATAAAAAACGCCTATCCTGAAGAATCAAGATAGACGTTTTTTTAACTTATCTATATTTAGTGCTTATTCAGCATCTAATTTAGCAAATGCTTCATCAATGATTTCTTTTAATTGTTTAGCAGAAGCATGCATACGTTCACGTTCACCATCAGTTAATGGGATTTCGATTACTTGTTTGATACCTTTTGCGTTGATAACAGCAGGGGCACCGATGAAGATATCTTCTAAGCCATATTCGCCGTCCATGTAAACAGATAATGGTAATACCGCATTTTCATCATCTAAGATAGCTTTAGTGATACGAGCTAAGGCAACAGCGATACCGTAGAAAGTAGCACCTTTTTTCTCAATGATTGTGTAAGCAGCATCACGAACGCTGAAGAATAAGTCAACGATTTCTTCTTCGTTGATGTCAGGATGGCTTTTAACCCAATCGTAAATTTGTAAACCAGCAACGTTTGCATGAGACCATACTGGGAATTCTGAATCTCCGTGTTCACCTAAGATATAAGCGTGAACGTTACGAGCATCAACACCTACTAATTCAGCAAGTGCTTGACGGAAACGAGCTGAGTCTAATGAAGTACCTGAACCGATAACACGTTCTCTTGGGAAACCTGAGAATTTCCATGTTGAGTAAGTTAAGATATCTACTGGGTTAGCAGCGATTAAGAAAATACCGTCGAAACCTGAGTTAACGATTGATGTTACGACTTCACGGTTGATTTTTAAGTTTTTGTGCACTAAGTCTAAACGAGTTTCACCTGGTTTTTGAGGGGCACCCGCAGTGATGACTACGATATCTGCATCATGTGCATCTTCATAAGTTGCTGAATAGATTGTTTTTGGAGAAGTGAAAGCTAAAGCGTGAGATAAGTCAATGGCATCTCCTTCAGTTTTTGCTTTGTTAATATCAACAATCCCAACTTCTTGAGCAATATTTTGAGTAACTAATGCAAATGCATAACTAGAACCTACAGCACCGTCTCCAACTAGAATAACTTTTTGATGTTTCTTTTCGTTTGACATCTTGTGTACCAATCCTTCCAAAGATTTTTATTTCTATGTATATGCTACCATTTTCACGAAGGTTTGTCATTACTTTTTTCGAAAAATGTAACAGAATTTTGAACTGTTTTTATGCAAATGTTTTCTTTGGCTTTAAATCGGCTTTGTTCAATTGTGAAAATATGCACTAAAATGAGAAAAATTCTCATTCTTCGTTTGTTGCTTCACGAACAAGAAGGAAAAGGAGATAAAAAAGGTCGTTTCTTGATTTTTATGTGTTTGAAAGTAAGGTTCAAGATTGTTTGTTGCGATAGATGAAAAGAATAGAGAATGATATTTTGCTAGCATATAATGAAAAAACACTCTTTTCATTTTTATGTTTTCATTTTCATATAGTGGTACAGATGAGAAAATCCAGTTTTGGTGTTTTTCGCAAATGATTTTCATAAAAAAATAGAAAACAAAAATCACGAAATATTCGCTATCATTCGGAAGTGTGCTATACTGAATAGGCAAAGCTATTGATTTTTTTGACAATTAATAGTAGGATAATGAAGATTTTTTGTTAGTTTGAAAGGAAAATATTCATGAAAATGATTGTAGGCCTGGGAAATCCGGGAACAAAATATGAAAAAACCAAGCATAATGTCGGCTTTATGGTTATTGATGAATTGGCGAAAAAACATCAGGTAACCTTTAAAAAGAATGCCTTCCAAGCGTTGGTCGGCGAGTATTTTGAGAATGGGGAAAAGATTCTACTCGTGAAGCCGCAAACCTTTATGAATGAGTCAGGAAAAGCAGTTGGACCGTTGATGACTTATTTCAATATTTATCCAGAAGAGCTAGTGATTGTTTATGATGATTTAGATTTGACACTAGGGAAGATTCGTCTGCGTCAAAAAGGAAGCGCCGGGGGTCATAATGGGGTCAAAAGTGTGATTTCACATCTGAATAGTCAAGTTTTTAACCGCATCAAAGTCGGAATTGCTCGGCCAAAACAAAATCAGACGGTCATTCACCATGTATTGACCAATTTTGATAAGGATGAACAGCCTGTTATCAACCAAGCGATGGATAAAACAGTCGAAGCTCTGGAATATTTTATCCAGACCAATGATTTTATGAAAACCATGAATCAATTTAATTAATCATCAGCCATTTTTACTGATAAAAAAGTAAAAGTGGCTAAGTCTGTTTCAAAAATAATATGAAGGAAGGATTTTAATGAGTTTAGCAAGAATCGTCGGAAAAGATCCGGCCATTGCGTCTTGGCAAGCAGGATTACAAGAAAGCTTATCGCGTCAACTGGTCTTAGGGTTAGCAGGTTCGGCCAAGACTTTAGCTTTAATCGATACATTTCAACAGCTAAAAAAATCAATTGTGATCATCTGTCCTAACTTGTTTTATGCCAACCAGTTAGCCGATGATTTACGTACGCAGATAGATGAAGTGTTTGTTTTCCCAGTGGATGAAGTATTATCTGCGGAGATGGCTTTTGCGTCCCCTGAAGCGAAAAGTCAGCGTATCGCTACGTTAAATGCGATTAGCTCAGGGCAAAAAGGAATTTATATTTTGCCGGTTGCAAGTTTAAGAAAAGCTTTGCCAGCAAAAAGTACTTGGCAAGATAGTCATCTCGCTTTAAAAATCGGGGCAACCTTGGATTTAGAAGCTATCACGCAAAAATTAACTTTAATGGGCTATACAAGAGAGCAAATGTTAGCCAAACCGGGTGAATTTAGTATTCGTGGCAGCATTATTGATATTTATCCGCTTGACCAGACATATCCATGCCGTATCGAATTATTTGATGATGAGATTGATTCTTTACGTTTATTTGATGTAGAAACCCAACGTTCGATTGAAAAGATTGATGAAGTCTTGATTTCGCCGACGAGTGAGTATGTATTTCTTCCGCAAGATTTTATCCGCGGAATTGAAAAAGTAGAGAAGTTATTACAAAAGCGTTTGGCCGTAACCAAGCATGAAGAAGATCAAGTGCGTTTAACCGAGTATTTCCAAGAGTTGATGGAACGCTGGCGCCATTTGGAAGCCACTGATGTCGTGCATTACTATGTCGATTTACTTTACGAAAAGCAAGTCACGATTTTAGATTACTTTAGCGATGATCATTATTTTATTGTGGATGACTATGCCCGTGTAATGGAATCAGCCCGTCAGTTAGAGCAAGAAACGATGGAATGGGTGGCCCAAAAATTAGAAGAAATGCGCATTTTTCCAAGCCAAGAATTTTTCAGAGAGATTCAACCCCTCTTAACCAAACACAAGGCGCCAACTACCTTTTTCTCCCTTTTTCAAAAAGGAATGGGGAATTTGCGCTTCAAGGCGATTTGTCAGGTACAATACCGTCCGATGCAGCAATTCTTTGGACAAATGGGCTTGTTGAAGGCAGAAGTAGACCGCTTTGAACGCCAACAACAAACCGTTCTTTTTTTAGTCAGCAGCACGACCCAACAAGAAAAGCTGATGCAAGCCTTTAAAGAGCACGAAATTTATGCGGTAGAAACCACACCAGAGAAGATTTTTACTAACCGTAGTCAGATTATTGTTTCTGAATTACAAGCTGGTTTTGAGTTGCCAGAGAGTCATTTGGTTGTAATTAGCGAGCGTGAAATATTCCAAAAAGTGGCGAAAAAACGAGCACGTCGTCAAAATATTACCAATGCTGAACGTTTAAAGAGCTATAATGAATTAAAAGTGGGCGATTATGTCGTTCATGCCAATCACGGTATCGGGAAGTATCTAGGGTTGCAGACTTTGGAAGTGGATGGCGTTCACCAAGATTACATGACGATTCAGTACCAAAATGATGATAAATTGTTTATCCCAGTGACGCAGCTGAACTTAATTCAAAAGTATGTCTCTTCAGAATCTAAGCAACCTAAGATCAACAAATTAGGTGGCAGCGAATGGACAAAGACGAAGCGTAAAGTAGCCAAAAAGATTGAAGACATTGCCGATGATTTAATTGAACTATATGCCAAACGAGAAGCGCAAAAAGGTTATGCGTACCTACCAGATGATGGCTATCAACGAGAATTTGAAGATGCTTTTGCTTATTCAGAGACACCAGACCAGTTAAAGAGTGCCGCTGAAATCAAAAAAGATATGGAAAAAGCAAAACCAATGGATCGCTTGTTGGTGGGAGATGTCGGTTTTGGTAAGACAGAAGTAGCCTTGCGTGCAGCCTTTAAAGCGATTAAAGAAAGTAAGCAGGTCGCCTTCTTAGTGCCTACTACGATTTTGGCACAGCAACACTACGAGACGATTTTGGAACGTTTTGAAGGATTTCCAGTAAATGTTGGCTTGTTGAGTCGTTTTAGAACCAAAAAGCAACAAAACGAAACCATCGAACAGCTTAAACATGGACAAATTGACATTATCGTTGGCACCCATCGTTTGCTTTCTAAAGACGTGACTTTTAGCGATTTAGGCCTGATAGTCATTGATGAGGAACAACGCTTTGGAGTCCGTCATAAGGAACGTTTGAAACAATTGCGTACCCAAGTGGATGTGTTAACTTTAACTGCCACGCCTATTCCGCGAACGTTGCATATGTCGATGTTAGGGGTGCGTGATTTATCAGTGATTGAGACGCCACCTGCCAATCGCTATCCTATTCAAACTTATGTGATGGAGTATAATGCCGGGGCGATTCGTGAAGGCATTATGCGTGAGATGGCTCGAGGTGGACAGGTCTTTTATCTATATAATCGGGTGGAGAGTATCGAAAGCAAAGTGGCAGAACTCCAAGCTTTAGTTCCTGATGCTCGGATTGCCTTTGCGCATGGACAGATGACAGAAGTTCAGCTAGAAAATACGCTATTTGACTTTATTGAAGGGCAATACGATATTTTGGTCACGACGACGATTATTGAAACTGGGGTCGATATTCCAAATGCTAATACGTTATTTGTCGAAAATGCGGATTATATGGGGCTTTCTACCTTGTATCAATTGCGTGGTCGAGTGGGCCGTAGTAATCGTGTAGCTTATGCGTACTTTATGTATGAGCAGCAAAAAATCTTAAATGAAGTCAGCGAAAAGCGACTCCAAGCAATTAAGGACTTCACCGAATTAGGTTCTGGCTTTAAGATTGCGATGCGTGATTTATCGATTCGTGGTGCAGGAAATCTCTTAGGTGCGCAACAACACGGCTTTATCGATTCGGTCGGTTTTGATATGTATTCGCAAATGCTAGCTGAAGCGGTCAATCGCAAGCAAGGGAAAAATACCCAATTGGAAAAAACGATGGTCGAAATCGATTTGGGCTTGGATGCGTACTTACCAACGAGCTATATTGAAGATGAACGGCAAAAAATCGAGATTTATAAACGAATTCGCGAGTTGGATAGTCAAGAAGCACTGGACGAGTTACAAGATGATTTACTCGATCGCTTTGGAGAATATCCAGATGAAGTCGCGCATTTATTAGCAGTCGGTGAGTTAAAAATGAATGCAGAACGTGCCTTAGTAGAAGCTGTGAAAAAACAAGGACTAGCTGTCAAAATTACCTTGAGCAAAGTCGGTACCCAGCAATATGTGGTGCAAGATTTGTTCAAAGCATTAACGGCTACCAAATTAAAAGCAAATATGAACCAAGCCAAAGATAAGATGGAAATCACTTTAAGCTTGACACCAAAAATGCCGGCGATGGTCTGGCTGATGGAATTAAATCAATTTATGCAAGCTTTACGTGACATAAAATACGAAAAACAAGTCGCACAAAAACAAACCGATGTGCAGAATTGAGGAGCCAATGTCCGATAAAAGTATGAAACAATTACTCAAAGGGGCGTTTATATTAACATTTGCGGCCTTTTTATCAAAAATATTAAGTGCAGTTTATCGCGTTCCTTTCCAAAACTTTGTGGGTGATTTGGGCTTTTATGTCTATCAGCAAGCTTATCCCTTTTACGGAGTAGCGATGACTTTGGCGTTAACCGGATTTCCGCAATTCTTATCCAAGTTTTTAGCGGAAAGTTCAAATGATTTAGAAAAACAGAAAAAAGCTGCGAAAATCTTTCCACTATTGGTGATATTATCTTTTACGATGACGATTGGTTTGCTGCTACTGAGTCCACTGCTTGCCAGATGGATGGGCAATGAACGATTAACTGGTGTGTTGATGGTGAGTGCTTGTACCTTTTTCTTAGTACCGTTGCTTTCTATTTATCGTGGCGCTTATCAGAGTGAATTGGCGATGCTAGCTAGTGGGGTCTCTCAGGTATATGAGCAGCTGATTCGCGTACTCATCATCATTTTGGCAGCTTTGGGCTTTTCTCACGGATATTTTGATGTCTATCAGACGGCACAATGGGCGATGACAGGCTCAGTGGTTGGTGGGATAATAGCTTTATGCATTTTAAAGAAATATCAAAAGCAACAGTTATCTTGGCTACACTTTGCTTGGCCGACTGTGGCACAAATCAAAGAACTTTTCCGAACCGAACGCTATCTGTTATCACGCTTATTAATTGAAGGTGGCTTACTTACGCTTTATACCGGACTACTGATTGTCTTTCAGTTGGTGGATAGCTTTACAGTTGCCAACGGGTTGCATCAGGCGGGACTTTCCATGCTGGATGCGCAAAATTTAAAAGGCATTTACGATCGCGGGCAACCTTTCGTACAATTAGGATTAGTCGTTTCGACGGCTTTGTCAGCGAGTTTTCTTCCTAATCTGACCCGTTATCAGATGCAAGAGAAGGAATTTTCTCACCTACGTTCTAGCAAGATGTATTTGCGTTTGATAGCTACCTTGGCGAGTGCGGCTACCGTGGGGCTGATTTTAATCTTACCTTTGATGAATAAAGCCTTGTTTAGAGATGCGTTAGGAAGTAGCGCTTTAAGTATTTTTGCCATTGCGATTTTTATGATGTCGATGATTCAGAGTTATCAGGCCATTGAACAAAGCAAAAATCATTTTCGCCCGGCTTTTTATGCTGTTGTAGGTGCGATTGTGCTAAAAATGATTTTATCTTATCCGCTCACCATTTTCTTTTCAATTAATGGTGCGAGTCTTTCCACTATTCTTGCTTTGGGATATGCTTTAGGCTATTTCATGCTAAAGACGAGTCGCGCAGTGAATGGATTTTGGAAAGAAGATAAATTTGTGCTAAAATTAGGTGTGTGTTTATTAGTGATGAGTGTAGGATTAGTAGGCTATTTACAGCTTTTACCGACTGACTTATCACGGTTGGCTTCATTAGCGGTATGTATTCTCGGTGTGATAATTGGTGCGACATTATTTTTAGTAACAGCCGTAAAAGTCCGTTTGTTGACGATTCGCGAGTGGCTTTTATTACCAAAAGGAAAACAAATTTTAGTATTGATGCGAGGGAAAAAATGAGATTAGATAAATTTTTAAAAGTATCCAGAATTATTAAACGTCGCTCTGTTGCCAAGGAAGTAGCAGATAAAGGGCGGATTCAAATTAATGGCAAATTAGCCAAATCAAGCAGCACGTTGAAAGTAGGCGATGTATTGCAAATTCAATTTGGCAATAAAACGCTCGAAGTGAAAGTGCTCGCCTTGCAAGATTCTACAAAAAAAGAAGATGCAAGTAAAATGTATGAAATTCTTTCTGAAAAAAGGATAGAAGCTTAAAAGAAAATGGTCTTTCTCTAAAAAACAGAGGAAGGCTATTTTTTTTGTCTGACTTTCAATTTAGCTATCTAGACATTGTTTTTAGATATTGGTATAATTGACAAGTATGAAAGAATCAATAGGAGGCAAGGGTGTTGAAAAAGGCAAAAAAAGGTAATGTACATATGTTGGATAATGATGCAACCAAACAATTTCATGCAAGCACTAACTATACACAGCGACAGTTAATCTTTCGCAGACGTCGTTTAACCCTCCTGTTCACGATTGCCTTTATTTTGTTTGCTAGTGCAGGTGTGGTGCTTTTCAAAGATCAAATGCGTTTGCGTGAATTAAAGACTTACGCACAAGAAACAAAGGAAAAGAATAAAAAGACGAAGGAAGAAAAGGCTGCTCTAGAAAAAGAAGTGGCGCAATTAAAAGACGATGACTATGTGGGTAAGCTTGCAAGAAGTCGTTATTTTTATACAAAAGAAGGAGAGCTAGTTTATGTGTTGCCGGAGACTAGCGATTCAAATGATTAAGGATCCATCGTGCAAGTCACGTTGAATTATATACAAGGGTTATATTAGGAGGAACTATTTTTTTATGTCAATCGAAGTTGGAGCAAAACTACCAGGAAAAGTATCAGGAATTACCAATTTTGGTGCTTTTGTAGATTTGGGAAAGGGAAAAACCGGCCTAGTGCATATTAGTGAAGTTTCAAATGGTTTCGTCAAAGACATTAATGAAGTACTCAAAGTTGGCGATGAAGTGACTGTTTTGGTAACTGCTATAGGCGAAGATGGGAAGATTGGTTTATCCATTCGTAAAGCAATTGACAAGTCAAAAGAAGAAAAGAAGGAACATTCACACAAAAAACCATTTAACAAAAATCATAATGGCCGCAAAGAAAATGCACCTAAGCAAGACTTCGATGCGTTGATGAGTTCATTCTTAAAGGATAGCGATGATCGCCTAGCTTCTTTACGCCGCAATACAGAAGGCAAACGTGGTGGACGTGGCGGACGTCGTAGCTAATTCAAATTATTATTTCTAAGCATCAGTTAAGTACTCATTATTCCAGACGAGACTTAATTGATGCTCGTTTTATTATAAGGTCGTGAAGTAGCTCGGAAAGCCTCGAAGAAATTTATGTGCTTACCTGCCGCTGAGAAAATCGGATGAAAGGAGATTTTCTCAAGCGGGAGGGCGAATTTCAAAATGTCTAGTCGACGAACACAGATTAAAAGGATGTGAACTGGGTCGGTCAGCTCCAAGCAAAAGGTTATCAATCAACTTGGTCAAATACGAGAAAATTCATGTGTTACCTACTGCTAAGAAAATCGGATGAAAGGAGATTTTCTTAAGCAGTAGGGTGAATTTTCCGAGTATTTAGTTGATTGATACCGAGAAAGCTAAGGTCTGTCCAGAGCGTCGGAAAAGTCCGAGTGATGTCACCAAATAAGGAAAGGAATGTGCTATGGATTTAGCCAAACAATTCTATCAACATTGTCAAAAAAATAGTTTTTTCCAGCCGACTGATTATTTGTTGATTGCTGTATCTGGCGGTGTGGATTCGATGGTCTTGCTCGATTTGATGCAGCGATGTTTTGCAAAAATCCCAATGGCCGTGGTGCATTTTAACCATCAACTAAGAGAAAATGCAGAGATAGAACAAGCCTTTATAAAAGAATATTGCCAAACACACCAATTACCTTTCTTTACAGCAAATTGGCAAGAAAAAGCGACCACAAATCTTGAAGCGCAGGCAAGAAAAGCGAGATATCGTTATTTTGCCCAAGTGATGAAAGCACAAGGATTTACTTGTCTATTAACGGCCCACCATGGCGATGACCAACTGGAAACCATGCTGATGAAGCTAGTGAAATACGGTAATTTTCAAAATCTGGCTGGTATGAAAGCCAAAAGTGTGCTTCCTGAGACCACCTTGCCATTGTGCCGTCCTTTACTATTTACAGACAAAAAGACACTCTATGATTACGCGCACGAAAAGCAATTAACCTATTTTGAAGATGAAACCAATCAAAGTCTTGCCTATGCACGTAATCGTATGCGTCATCAGGTACTGCCAGTGCTAAAAGGCGAAAATCCGCAAGCGTTAAATCAAGTGGCACGTTTGAGTGAGCAGCTGTACTTTTTACAGGAAATCTTGGAAGAAATACAAGATACATGGTATGATACACTTGTCAGACAAAGGTACGATACTTATCAGATCTTGCTTGAACCCTTTTTGCAACTTACACCGGCAAAACGCTATTTTGCTTTACAGGGGATTTTTCATCGCTTATCACTTAAAGCACAGATTCCCTTAAAAGAAGCCCATGTAGCGCAAGTGTTAGACCTACTTGCCGAGAAGCGCCTTACTTTTGTACTCTCAGTAGAAAACAAGTGGCAAATTCACGCCAGCCAAGACAAGCTAATCATTACGCGTCAAAAAGAAAAAGTGACGAGTCAAGATTTTTGCTACACGCTCAAAGTGGGCGAGTCAATCATGATTGATGCACATCGCTGGGTAGGGCTATTTGTCGCAGGCGAGGAAAAAATTCCCAAAAAAGTCAAACATTTCTCAGAATTTCGTCATGAATTTTTGGCAGAATTAAATCCGGTTTTAACGTTACGCCCGAGAAAGCCTGGGGATAAAATCGCGTTAAGTACAAGTTTAACAAAAAAGGTTCGGCGGTATTTTATTGACGAAAAGATACCGACAGCACAAAGAATGCAGGCAATTGTGGTCTTAGATGCGTCAAAAAATATCATGAGTTTGCTTCCTTTTGTGAATTCTTATTTGAGTATTGATGCTAAAACTGATAAAATACGTTACATACTGGTCTATCGATACATAGAGTAGCATTTAAGGAGGATAAGGTCATGTTGATGAATGACATTGAAAAAGTATTGATTACAAAAGAGCAAATCGCCGCTCGTTGTGAAGAACTAGGTAAGGAATTACAAGAAAAATTTGCAGGAAAAAATCCTTTAGTCGTAGGTGTCTTAAAAGGGGCTGTTCCTTTTATGGCGGATATTATTCGTGCGATGGATAGCCATGTGGAAATCGACTTTATGGATGTTTCAAGTTACGGAAATGCCTTAGTGTCATCTGGTGAGGTCAAAATTGTGAAAGATCTTGATACCAATGTAGAAGGCCGTGACATGTTAATCGTGGAAGATATTATTGATAGCGGTCGTACTTTGGCTTATTTAGTAGACCTATTCAAATATCGTAAAGCAAATTCGGTTACCATTGTGACCCTTTTAGACAAACCAGAAGGACGCGCGGTGGATATCGAAGCTGATTATGTTGGCTTTGATGTGCCGAATGAATTTGTGGTCGGCTATGGTTTAGATTACTGCGAACGTTATCGTAACCTACCTTATGTTGGGGTATTAAAACCTGAAATTTATCAAACAAATGAGTAAAAAAATATTGATACTTATGTTAAAATATATAGGTCAATAAAAGACAAATAAGGGCAAGGAGGAGCTCGATGAACAGGAAAAATAATAATGGTATGTTAAAAAATACCTTATATTACATCCTTGTGCTTCTTGCAATGGCGGGGATTTTAATCTTCTTTGTCGGCAATGGTAGCAGTCAGTCACCATCGATTGACTACTCGAAATTTACTGAGCAATTAGAAGACGGAAAAATCAAGTCATTTTCCGTACAACCGGCAAATGGCGTCTACAAAATTAGCGGGAAATACAAAGATGAACAGACAGTAAGTAATAACAGTGGACTTTCGATTCTGGGTTCAACTAGTACGAAGTCAAAGAGTTTTACAACGATTGTCTTGCCAAATGATTCCACATTAAGTGAAATTACTTCTTTGGCAGCAACACATAATGTAGATACAACCATTAAGGAAGAATCTAGCAGTGGTGTTTGGATTTCATTTTTAATTAGCATGGTGCCGTTTGTCATCATGATTTTCTTCTTCTACATGATTATGGGTCAACAAGCCGGTGGTGGCGGTGGTGGCCGTGGCGTGATGAACTTTGGTAAATCAAAAGCCAAAGAAGCCGATAAAAAAGCCAACCGCGTGCGTTTCTCTGACGTAGCTGGGGCTGAAGAAGAAAAACAAGAATTAGTCGAAGTAGTGGAATTCTTAAAAGATCCACGTCGCTTCTCAGCATTAGGTGCACGTATTCCAGCTGGGGTGTTACTAGAAGGACCTCCAGGAACCGGTAAAACTTTATTAGCTAAAGCAGTTGCCGGTGAAGCAGGCGTACCATTTTACTCTATCTCTGGTTCAGACTTTGTAGAAATGTTTGTCGGGGTCGGAGCAAGTCGTGTACGTGATTTATTTGATACTGCGAAGAAAAACTCACCAGCCATTATCTTTATCGATGAAATTGATGCGGTGGGTCGTCAACGTGGTGCTGGTATGGGTGGCGGACATGATGAACGTGAACAAACCCTTAACCAATTGCTTGTTGAAATGGATGGTTTCAGCGGAAATGAAGGTGTGATCGTCATTGCTGCTACAAACCGTTCAGACGTCTTGGATCCAGCGTTATTGCGTCCAGGCCGTTTTGACCGTCAAATTTTAGTCGGTCGTCCCGATGTCAAAGGTCGTGAAGCTATTTTACGCGTCCATGCGAAAAATAAACCATTGGCTGATGATGTCGACTTGAAAGTAATCGCCCAACAAACACCAGGATTTGCCGGGGCTGATTTGGAAAACGTCTTAAACGAAGCGGCTTTAGTGGCTGCTCGTCGTAATAAAACGAAAATTGATGCTTCTGATATTGATGAAGCTGAAGACCGCGTAATTGCTGGTCCTGCTAAGAAAGACCGTGTCATTAGTAAACGTGAACGCGAAATGGTGGCTTATCATGAAGCCGGACATACCATCGTTGGTTTAGTGCTTTCTCGTGCGCGTGTTGTACACAAGGTAACGATTATCCCACGTGGACGCGCCGGTGGTTACATGATTGCTTTACCAAAAGAAGATCAAATGTTGTTAACCAAAGACGATATGTTCGAACAAATTGTTGGTCTATTAGGTGGACGTACAGCTGAAGAAATTATCTTTGGTGTTCAATCTACTGGGGCTTCTAATGACTTTGAACAAGCCACAGCCTTAGCGCGCAGCATGGTGACTGAATATGGTATGAGTGACAAGCTTGGACCTGTGCAATACGAAGGCAATCATCAAGTCTTTATCGGTCGTGACTATGGTCAAACTAAAGCTTATTCTGAACAAATTGCTTATGAAATTGACCAAGAAGTTCGCCGTATCTTGATGGAAGCTCATGATAAAGCACGCGAAATCATCGAAACGCATCGTGACAAACATAAATTAATTGCTGAAAAATTATTAGAGTTTGAAACATTAGATGCTAAGGCAATCAAGTCCTTGTTTGAAACAGGGAAAATGCCTGCACAAGATGAATCTGAATTTCCAAGTGAAAAAGCGCAAAGTTATGAAGAAGCAAAACGTGCCCTAGAAGAACGTGATGCGAAAAAACAAGCGCAATCTGATGAAGATATGATAATCACACCAGATGATACAACAGAAGAATAAACAAAATGCGGCCGGTTCAAGTAATCGGCCGTTTTTTTGAAATCATGGGAGGTTATTATGCAAATTAGAAAAGAAGCATTACCAGACTACGACACAGTTTATCATGTCGTCCAGCAAGACTTCAAGCAGGCAGAACACGCAGATGGCAATGAAGCGGATTTGGTCACTGCCTTAAGAAAAGGTTCAGCTTTCATTCCCGAACTTTCACTAGTTGCTGAGATAGAGCAATTAGATGTGGAGTAGATAATAGCGAGTCGGTGTACGATAATAGAGAGATTTTATTTCTTTAAGATATGTGTTGCTATATGCGATACAAATCCTTATAATTAAGTTAAAGGAAGGTGAGTATTATGGCAGTAATGAAAACAGCAAATGTTAATGTAAGAATACAAGAAAATATTAAAGAACAAGCAGAACAGATACTGGAAACCCTAGGAATTTCTAGGGCAAGTGCTATTGATATGTTCTACAGACAAATCATTTTAAAACAAGGGATACCATTTCCTTTGACTGTTTCTAAGACTATTCCTATAAGAGAAGAAATGGATGAAGACACCTTCAATTCAATGATGGCAACAGGCTATACTCAGGCAATCCAAGGGGATAGTTATCCAATAGACGATGTTTTTGATGAACTAGAGCGAGGTCTATAATGGATACGTATACCATACAAATTACGAGTCAAGCCAAGGAACACCTAACTCTTATTAGAGACTACATTGCTTATGAGTTGAAAGAACCTGAGATTGCAAAGAATATGCTTAGGCTACTGAGAACGGAAATGTATTCTCTTGATAGTCTGCCACATCGCATTAAATGTATAGAAGAAAAACCATGGGGTGATTTAGGGTTTCGTAAACTTAGGGTAAAAAATTACTATATCTATTTTAGAATAGATGAGTCATTAAAAGAGGTTCAAATTCTCGCAGTGATTTATACAAAAATGGATCAAGAAAAGCAATTAGAAAAACTATAATAAACTCGTTGCGCTATTTGAAAAATACTGAAAAAAATAAAAGATTTCGCATAAAGTAACCAGAACTTGGTTTTTGTGTAATGATAATCAATTGAAGTGGCTGATGTGATTGAAGATGATAATGACCATCTATATGTTTTTACATTCGTGGGTGTAATAGTTGTACTTGGGCGGGTGCTTAAGTGCTAGCCTAAGTATTTGCAACATCAATCTGATCCAATTGAGGAAATGAAGCAAGTTTTAAAGGTTTTAGAGAAGTATAACTCCAATGGGCAGATTATTCGTATGTTTAACGATTTTTTCCACACTAGCACATATTCAGGCAGTTTTCTATTTCTAGGGAGCTGCTTTTTTACAATTAAACTTTAAATTTGAATTTTTCCCATGAATTCGGTATTATCTTTAGGTATCGAGGAAAAAGTGAAAAGAGCCAAAGGAGGAGAAAGATGGCTGATTATTTAGTAAAAGCGCTGGCCTATGATGGTGTGGTACGTGCCTATGCGGTAAATGCGACGGATACTGTGGCTGAAGCGCAACGCAGACATGAAACATGGCATACGGCATCGGCTGCTTTAGGTCGTGCCTTAGTGGGAACGCTGCTTTTAGGATCGACTTTAAAAGGGGAAGATAAATTAACCGTAAAAATCTTAGGTGACGGTCCTGCGGGGGCAATCATTGTCGATGGAAATGCCAAAGGAGAAGTTAAAGGATATATCCAAAACCCTAAAGTTGCCCTACCATTAAATGCGCAAGGTAAGATTGACGTGAGAGGTGCTGTGGGTACGCAAGGGTCATTTGTCGTGATTAAAGATTTAGGCTTGAAAGAACCATTTACCGGTCAAACACCTATTGTATCTGGTGAGCTAGGAGAAGATTTCACCTATTATCTAGCCTCTTCTGAACAAATCCCTTCAGCAGTTGGACTAAGTGTCTTGGTAAATCCGGATGACACCATTCAAACCGCTGGTGGATTCATGCTACAAATCATGCCTGGTGCAAGTGAAGAGCTGATTTCACGCCTAGAGCAAAAATTAGCCAGTCTGCCACGTGTATCTAGTCTTTTAGATAGTGGGATGACGCCAGAACAAATTTTAGAAACCATTTTGGATGACACGACCATTTTTTATCTTGAAACCCAACCAGTCTGCTTTAAGTGCGATTGTAACAAAGACAAATTCGCCACAGCACTGATTACTTTAGGGACCAAAGAATTACAAGAAATGATAGATGAAGATCATGGTGCAGAAACAGTTTGCTCATTTTGTGGGAATAAATATCATTTCTCTGAGCAAGACTTACAAGGATTAATCACAGAAATTGAGGAAAACAAATGACAAATACTTGGAAAATAGGCGATATTGAAATTAAAAATCGAGTCGTAGTGGCACCGATGGCAGGAATTTCTAATGCGGCATTTCGGGTGACAGTCAAAGAAGCAGGAGCCGGTTTGGTTGTATGTGAAATGATTAGTGACCAAGGCATTCATTTCCGCAATAAAAAGACTTTAGACATGCTTTACATCGATGAGCGTGAATATCCATTAAGTGTCCAAATTTTCGGTGGCAATAAAGATAGCTTGGTGGAAGCGGCTCAGTTTGTTGAAGCGAATACCAAAGCAGCCATTATCGACATTAACATGGGTTGTCCGGTAAATAAAGTGATCAAAGCTGAAGCCGGTGCCAAATGGTTATTAGACCCGGATAAAGTCTATGAAATGGTCGATGCGGTGTCTTCTGCAGTAAAATTACCTGTAACTGTGAAAATGCGTACGGGCTGGGATGAAGCACATTTATTTGCTGTGGAAAATGCCAAAGCGGCTCAAGCAGGAGGTGCGGCGGCTTTAGCAATGCATGGTCGAACTCGCGTGCAAATGTATGAAGGACATGCCAACTGGGAAATCTTGCGTCAAGTCAAAGAAAACATCGACATTCCATTTATGGGCAATGGCGATGTCCGCACACCAGAAGATGCTAAGAAAATGTTAGAGGAAGTCGGCTGCGATGCGGTGATGATCGGTCGGGCTGCTTTAGGTAATCCATGGATGATTAAACGCACGGTCCATTATCTGGAAACGGGTGAATTATTACCAGAGCCAACCCCACGAGAAAAGATTGATATTGCGAAAATTCACTTCGACCGTTTAATTGATTTAAAAGGGGAAAAAGTTGCTTCTCGTGAATTCCGTCAACATGCGGCTTATTATCTAAAAGGCATCCCACGAGCAGCCAAAGTCAAAGCAGCGATTAACCAAGCCGAAGATAAAGCAACCATGATTCAATTATTGGATGACTTCTTGAAAAAAACGGAGGAAAATCCTGTTTTGCGATAATAGATAGATGAAAAAAATCAAGCAATTCCTAAATTTCGCTTGATTTTTTCGTCTTTCATTGGCAATATTATGGATGAGTGCAAATTTTGAAACGGAGGAAAATATCTTGACTGAAATTGAAAGACAAGAAGAGTTAAATGACCAAATGTTGGTTCGTCGTGAAAAAATGGAACGACTAATCGAACAAGGCATTGACCCATTCGGTAAACGTTTTGAGCGTACCCATAACTCAAAAGAACTACACGAAGCTTATGATGACAAAACAAAAGAAGAATTACACGACTTAAACTTAAAAGCTAGCGTTGCCGGTCGTATGATGACTAAACGTGGGAAAGGAAAAGCTGGTTTTGCGCATTTACTAGATCGCGAAGGCCAAATCCAAATCTACGTGAGAAAAGATGAAGTCGGCGAAGAAGCCTATGAATTATTTAAACAAGCAGACTTAGGGGACTTTTATGGTGTGACTGGTCAAATTATGAAGACCAATACCGGTGAAGTGTCCATCAAGGCAGAAACTTTTGAAATTCTATCTAAAGCATTGCGTCCATTACCTGATAAATATCACGGACTAACCAATGTCGAACAAAGATATCGTCAACGTTACTTAGATTTGATTAGTAACCGCGAAAGTTTCGACCGCTTTATGAAACGTAGCCAAATCATCAGTGAAATCCGTCGTTACTTAGATTCTCAAGGCTATATCGAAGTTGAAACACCAGTCTTACACAATCAAGCAGGTGGTGCAGCGGCTCGTCCATTTATCACGCACCATAACGCTTTAGATACGGACCTTTATCTACGTATCGCTTTAGAGTTACACTTAAAACGTTTGATTGTCGGCGGTATGGAAAAAGTATACGAAATTTCTCGTGTGTTCCGTAATGAAGGGATTGATACCACTCATAACCCTGAATTTACCATGTTAGAAGCTTATACTGCTTACACTGATTATAAAGATGTGATGGACCTAACAGAAGGCATTATCCGCAATGCTGCTCAAAAAGTATTAGGTACGACTGAAATTAGTTACGATGGAGAAGCGATTGATTTGACTTCACCATTTAGACGTTTACACATGGTAGATGCCGTGAAAGAAAAAACAGGTGTTGACTTCTGGCAAGATATGACACTTGAACAAGCACGTCAATTAGCCAAAGAACATAATGTAGAAATTACCGATGCGATGGAAATCGGTCATATTATCAATGAATTCTTTGAAACATTTGTAGAAGATACTTTACGTCAACCTACTTTTGTTTATGGGCATCCAGTGGCAGTTTCTCCACTTGCGAAGAAAAATCCTGAAGATCCTCGCTTTACTGATCGTTTTGAATTGTTCATCGTGGGTAAAGAGTTTGCCAATGCCTTTACTGAATTGAATGACCCAATCGATCAAAGAGAACGTTTTGAAGCGCAAGAACGTGAACGCGCAGCTGGTAATGATGAAGCGCATGGTGTGGATGAAGATTTCTTAGAAGCATTAGAACATGGTCTTCCACCAACCGGAGGCCTAGGAATCGGTATCGACCGTCTAGTGATGTTACTAACTGATTCTCAATCAATCCGTGACGTCTTATTATTCCCAACCCTTAAGAACGTCGAAAAATAAACATATCATATACAACGCCTAGAAGTACAGGAGACTTCTAGGCGTTTTTGAATAAGAATGTGAGGCGAGTTGATTAGCTACGAACGGATAAGTTTTTCCAAGGCATAAAGATTTTACTAGTCGAGTATGTCTATACGCCGAAGTGGCTAGCTAAGTAAATATATGAAGTTTCATCTAATGGGAATGAAAGGTCAGAAATTTATGAATCAGTTAGAAGCTTTAACGACCTACGATGAAGTTGCTAATACTAATCTAGAAGGTGTCTTTGATTTGATTTTACAGGTAGTACTTGAGTACGAACTACCACAAGAAGCCTTGCCAGTGAAATCATTAATTATTTCCGATATGGAGTTTGATGTATGTAAGGTGCCAAAATTCGAACAAGTCAAACGGAGATTTACTTCATTTGGTTGTATCTTATCTAAAATTTCACTTTGAAATTTAGCTAGTCGTAATATTCAGCAACCAGTTATCCAAAACGAAGAAGGCACCTACTTGGTTTCGAGTGTTATCTCAGAAATTTATGAATTGGTCGCTTCTTGCTTTAAATTCTTGTCAATTTATGTTGGAGGTTGTTGAAAGTCCTCGTTATCAACCAATCACAGCTTAATGATAGAAAGTAGGTTGGCCCAAACGATGAAAGTTAACCTACTTTTTTATATAAACGAACATAAATAATGAACGAAAAATACTTGATTTAAGAAGAAACAGTCTAATTTTTCTTAAAAAGCGAATAATAA
>SKEU01000185.1_pt1 | contig 53251 bp, 30 predicted proteins | sample 4819571 | NCBI WGS metagenome assembly SKEU01 (sample SAMN11008801, study PRJNA524170) | human gut metagenome | biome: Human fecal sample; material: Feces; isolation source: fecal sample from pouch patient p8, p16 | host: Homo sapiens | place: Israel: Tel-Aviv | collected 2015-06-23
ATTTTTACTTCTTGCCTCATTGCTGAAGCAATCGGTGTTTGTTGTCTGTACTTAGGACGAATATCCTTTTCGTTTATTGAAGCTTAGTAAACCTGACTTGTCAATTGCTTGACGGTTCGTTTCTTTTACCCAGTCAACTTTCTTATTTCTAAGAAGTTAACCGCTTCTTGTACTACTTGTCTGTTTATGTAAAATCTTTCAAAGAACTCTTTCTTTAGTTGCTTAGAGTAATACTTGATTTCTCAAAAGCGAGTGCAAAAGTACGAACTATTTCCGAAACCGCCAAATGTTTTCGAAAAAAAGTTGCATTTTTATCTCGAATTTAACATTCTAAAACACTTCTTTTCCTTTTTCCTTTCAAAGCTCCTTATTATATACATGCACACGTTGGGCATGTGTGCAGGCGCACAGGCGTGTGCACATGCACAATGTATTTACTTTATTTCATTATTATGCCTACTCTACTTCTTGATAGTAAACTCAAACTTCAATCCGCCTTTCGGCAAATTGCTTACCCTGATGGTACCCCCATGCAGTAATACGGCATTCTTGACGATGGCCAGTCCCAAACCTGTGCCTCCCATCTTGCGGCTGCGTCCCTTATCAACCCGATAAAATCGTTCGAAGAGTCGAGCCAGATGCTCCGGCGGTACACCCTGACCATTATCCCTGAAGATGAAATGCCACTTGTTCCCCTGCTCCTTTGCCTCCAAAGTTATCGTACGTCCCTCACCGGCGTAGGCAATTGCGTTATCGGTAAGATTGCGGAACACGCTATAGAGCAAACTGCGGTTTCCCTTCACCACGATGCGCTCAGGCAACTGATTATCAAAGGCCATCTTGCGCTCCTGGCGTACCAATGCCGTCTCTCTCGTGATGTCATTCACCATCTGCGTAATATCCACCGCCTCAAAATCAATCATATCCGATCCATCGTCCAGACGGTTGAGCGTTGAGATATCATGGAGCAAGGAAGTAAGTCGCTCGCTCTGCGCATAACAACGCTGCAGGAACTGTTCCTTGGTTTGCTCGTTGATATGAGGATTATCCAAAATCGTCTCCAGATATCCCTGAATACTTGCCACTGGAGTCTTCAATTCATGCGCAATATTCTGTGTAAGCTGACGCTTCAGCACATCCTGTTCCTTTCGGGTAGTCTGCACACGCTTATACATCTTTATAATGCGCTCGGCAATCTCGCCCAGCTCATCATTCGGGAATTTTGCCAAATCTTCAACCTCCAGACTCTCGTTGTGATCTGCCTTATAGGCGAAAATAGTAAGTTTAGAGACGTTCTTGCCCAATCGGTAGGTAAAGCGATAGAGCACGATGGTAAGTAGGATGATGGCAATGATGGCAAACCAGATGTAATGCTGGTCTGCCTGAAGCGATTTTGCCAGATCATTATTATAAGGCAGTGCCGTACGCACAATGAGATGCGATTTTGGAAAATAAGAAGCCACATAGAAATAATCCTGCTTCAAGGTCTTCGACTGTCGTTCCACGCTAGTACCCTGTCCCACCTTCAATGCCTCTGCTATTTCTTCCCGCTTGGCATGATTGGAAAAATGGCGATAGTCCTTGCTCATGTTGTCATACACCACCTTGCCATCGGGCTTGACCAGGGTTACGCGCAGGTCTTTACTCTCGTGCGCACGCACGAATTCCTGCAGCTTAGCCTCAGCCACCCGCACGCTATCCACCATATCAATGCTATCAGAGAGCAGAATGCCCTGCGAGGTGGATAGCAGCAGATCTTCCATCAGCAGTTCATTGTAGTTGGCAAGTTTCAATGTCAAAGTATTGATTTTAAACTGTTTCTCCCTGTTCTGCTGAAATACGATAAAACTGACGGCGAACACGAGAAACACCGTCAGCACACTGAAATACAACTTTCTACCTACATTACTTATCTTAAACATAACCGTTACGCATCAAAATAATAACCAAAACCAAGACGGGTGACGATGCACTTAGCAAATCTGCCCACCTTTTTACGCATTCGGGTGATGTTGACATCCACCGTTCGGTCGAGCACCATCACATCCTTAGGCCACACTCTGTCAATGAGTTCCTGACGTGAGAACACCCTGCCCTTCTCCTCCAACAGGAGGCGTAGCAACTCGAACTCCGTCTTGGTGAACGGCACATTCTCCCCGTCGATGCTCACCGTCTTCTTATCGAGATTGAGCAGCAATCCCTGATAGCCAATCATGGTAGGCTCCTCGGCAGTGCCATTCTGCTCGGCAGTTCTGCGCAGCACGGCACGGATACGCACCATCACCTCACGGATAGAGAACGGTTTTGAGATATAGTCATCAGCCCCCAGGTTGAATCCCGTCACCGTATCATTCTCAGTATCACGAGCCGTGAGGAAGATGATAGGGATATTTGCCGTAACGGGATTTTCCTTCAATTTCTTCGCCATCTGAAAACCGCTCATTCCACCCATCATCACATCGAGCAACAGCAGATGATAGGAAGGAACATCCATCTCCAGCGCCTCCTCGGCAGAGTTGGCGGTATCTACATAATATCCTTCCGTCTCAAGATTGAAACTCAATATCTCACACAGGTCTTGCTCATCGTCAACGACCAGAATTCGTTTATTTTTCTCTTCCATCTTATCTAAACTGATTAAATCTTTAATTCTGCTGCAAAAATACGAATTTTATTTTGTAACAAGCATTACATGTGGTTACAATTGTGTGACAGCGGATATTTTTTTTGCTAAAAAATGATAAAGATAGCAATTTCGTCACACTTTTTAACTAGGTGTTATCTAATTGGCTACAAGTTTGTTTGCTAGTTAAAAACTTTAATACTACTTTTGCAACCGATAAGGTCAAAAAGTTTAGGATTAAAAGTATTAAATATCTGTGTTGTTATGAAAGATAAAGCAAAGACATCCATTGTTATAGGGGAGCTCATCCAGCGAGAACTCAAGAAGCAAGGCAAGACATCCGTATGGCTTGCCGGAGAATTAGGTTGCCATCGCACCAACGTATATAAGATTTATGATAGATCCACCATTGACTCTGGCATGCTCTTCCATATTTGCCAACTGCTCAAGGTTGACTTCTTCAAGCTCTATTCTGATGCCTTGAAGAAGAAACTATAAGAATCAATATAAATAAAATCGATACAAACAAAAAGAAAGCCTTGCCAGCTGTTTCTTCCACGAGAACTTCTGGCAAGGCTTTCTTATGTTTTAAAACTTTTTATCCCAATCTCTTTTCGAGTCTTTCGCGGATAGCTGCGATGAAGCCGGCTGAATTAACTGCCTTGGCCTCAACACCCTCCATCAGGTTGACGAGGTCCTTGGTTGCGATACCATCATTCAGGGTATCGAAGCAAGCTGCCTCCAACTGGTCGCCGAACTCCTGCAGTTCCTTGATGCCATCCAGTTCACCACGCTTTCTCAACGCACCGCTCCATGCAAAGATGGTAGCCATTGGGTTAGTAGATGTATCCTCACCCTTCAGGTAGCGATAGTAGTGGCGGGTTACGGTGCCATGGGCTGCCTCATACTCATATTTGCCGTCAGGAGAAACCAAAACGGAAGTCATCATCGCCAGCGAACCGAAGGCTGTGCTGAGCATATCGCTCATTACATCACCATCATAGTTCTTGCAAGCCCAGATGAAGCCGCCCTTGCTGCGAATGACACGAGCCACGGCATCATCAATCAATGTATAGAAGTACTCAATGCCGAGTTCGGCAAATTTCTCCTTGTAGTCGCTTTCATATACTTCCTCGAAGATCTTGCGGAACTGAGCATCGTAGGTCTTTGAGATGGTATCCTTGGTAGCAAACCAGAGGTCCTGCTTGGTATCGATGGCAAACTTGAAGCAGCTGTGTGCAAAACTGCGGATACTCTTATCGGTATTGTGCATACCCTGGATAACGCCAGTGCCATCGAAGCTATGGATTTCGATTTCCTGCTTCTTGCCGCTCTTGCCCTCGAACACGAGCTTGGCGGTACCTGGCTCATCGGCACGGAGTTCCACACTCTTATATACGTCGCCATAAGCATGACGGGCGATGGTGATAGGCTTCTCCCAGTTCTTCACACAAGGGTGAATGCTAGGGATGGTGATAGGAGCACGGAACACGGTACCATCCATGATGCTACGGATAGTTCCGTTAGGGCTCTTCCACATCTTGTGGAGCTTATACTCATCCATACGCTGTGCATTTGGGGTGATGGTAGCACACTTCACAGCCACGCCATATTTCTTGGCAGCCTCGGCAGAGTCGATGGTTACCTGGTCGTTGGTCTGGTCGCGGTAAGGCAAACCCAGGTCGTAATACTCAGACTTCAAATCTACGAAAGGCAGGATCAGTTCATCCTTAATCATCTTCCAGAGGATTCTTGTCATCTCATCGCCATCCATCTCTACCAATGGAGTCGTCATCTTAATCTTTTCCATAACAATACTATTATATAAATTAATAATTTGCAATATACACTTTATCAAGCCATCACAGGCTAATTTGATAATTTGCCTGCAAAATTACGAAAAATATCCGAAAAAAGAAAGGAATTTAATATTATTTCTAGCAAAATGATTAAAAAGAGTCTATTTTTGATATAAAAACACAAAGGCACCAGCAAGCCGGAGCCTGCTGGTGCCTTCTATATCTGCTATCAAATTATGATTCTAAAAATATCAAATTATGATTCTAAAAATTAGTTCTCCTCTGGAGCCTTGTCGATCAAGTCCATGAACTGGTCGAGCTTAGGAGTGATGATGATCTGAGTACGACGGTTGCGCATCTTGCCCACCTCTGTACTGTTGGTTGTTACAGGGTTGTACTCACCACGGCCACCAGCTGTCAAACGCTTAGGGTTCACGCCGAAGTGATCCTGCAAGTACTGAACAACAGAAGCTGCACGGAGAGCAGAGAGGTCCCAGTTGTTACGGATGTTCTTCATCTTGGCACTTGTTGTGCTTACAGGCACGTTATCAGTGTTACCCTCGATGAGTACATCGTAGTCCTTGTAGTCCTGGATAATCTTGGCAATCTTGCTCAAGGTCTCCTTGGCACGGTCGTTCACCTCATAGCTACCACTCTGATAGAGCATATTGTCAGCCAAAGAGATGTAAACCACACCCTTCAACACCTGAACATCTACCTCCTTCATCTCCTCACGGCTGAGAGAACGGGTCAAGTTGTTGGTAAGAACCATGTTGAGCGAATCGCTCTTGCTCTTCACCTCAACCAAGTGGCGGATATACTGGTTGCTTTCGTTAATCTGATCAACGAGCTTCTCAATGCTGATGTTGTTCTGGTTAGCATTGGTCAAACTCTTATCGAGAGAGTTCTGCAACTTGGCATAATCCTTCTTGGTACCAGAAAGCTGCTCCTGAAGTGAAGCGAGGCGAGCCTCAGCAGCTGCCAACTTCTCCTTAGTATCCTGATAATTCTGAGTCAATTCTCTATTCTCACTCTGGCAATTCTGAAGATCCTTCTTCAATGCACAGCTTGACATCATCAAGGTGCTTGCCATCAATGCCATAATTAAAAACTTAGTCTGTTTCATATTGCTTTCTTAATTTTAATTTCTAGTTACTATTCTATTTATGAACTCACAGTTTCGCATCTGAAAGGAAATCTTTCGAAATTCTGTCATTTGCTTTCAAAACACCGCTTTCGTGGTGCAAAGTTACTGATTAGACTCAACAAAACAATATTTGTCTAAACCATTTATAGAATTTTAACCTCTAAATCACTATTTATCACCTTCTTTAACTAAAAAAAGAAAATTATTGTGTATTCTTTGCGGCAAAGTCAGAAAATTATAGTACCTTTGCAGTCGGAAAGCCAAAACATGTATCATGTGGGCTTTTTACCGAGGTAGAATGAATACATTAACAAACTTATAAAAAGAGAAATAGTATGATTCTTTTTTTCAGAACTCCATCTAAGAGTGTGATTGCGACCGAGATTGATCACAAACCATCTCAGGACGAAATCAATGAACTTTGTTGGCTTTATGGTGACGCGACTTTAGAGGACGCCCAGCAGTTGCAGGGCTTCTATGTCGGTCCACGCCGTGAAATGATTACTCCTTGGAGTACGAATGCCGTTGAGATAACTCAGAACATGAGTCTTAACGGCATTTCGCGTATTGAGGAGTACTTCCCTGTGGATAGCGAGGACGCTGAGCACGACCCTATGCTCCAGCGTATGTACAACGGTATCGGACAGGATGTGTTCACCGTGAACCACCAGCCAGAACCTATCAAGTACGTCGATGACCTCGAAAAGTACAACGAGGAAGAGGGTCTTGCCCTCAGCGAGGACGAAATGGCTTATCTCCACAAGCTGGAGAAAGAGAACGGACGCCCTCTCACCGACAGCGAAATCTTCGGTTTCGCACAGATCAACTCAGAGCACTGCCGCCACAAGATCTTCGGCGGCCAGTTTATCATCGACGGCAAGGAGATGGAGTCTTCTCTTTTCAGCATGATCAAGAAGACCACTCAGGAGAACCCTAACAAGATTCTCTCTGCCTATAAGGATAATGTGGCTTTCTCTCAGGGTCCTGTTATCGAGCAGTTTGCTCCAGCCGATCAGACTACCAGCGATTTCTTCCAGGTGAAGGATATCGAGAGTGTCATCTCTCTGAAGGCTGAGACTCACAACTTCCCTACTACCGTAGAGCCTTTCAACGGTGCTGCTACCGGTACGGGTGGTGAGATTCGCGACCGTATGGGTGGTGGTGTTGGTTCATGGCCTATCGCAGGTACTGCCTGCTACATGACCGCTTATCCTCGATTGAAGGATGACAACGGCAAGAGCGATGCTGAGCGCGACTGGGAAGACATCATGCCAGTGCGTAAGTGGCTCTATCAGACTCCTGAGCAGATTCTGATTAAGGCTTCCAATGGTGCATCAGACTTCGGTAACAAGTTCGGTCAGCCTCTCATCACTGGTTCTGTGCTTACATTCGAGCACGAGGAGAATGGTGAGAAGTATGCATACGATAAGGTAATCATGCTTGCTGGTGGTGTAGGCTACGGCAAGAAGCGTGACTACAAGAAGGGTGAGCCACAGAAGGGCAACAAGGTTGTCGTAGTAGGTGGTGATAACTATCGCATCGGTCTTGGTGGTGGTTCTGTTTCTTCTGTAGATACAGGCCGTTACAGCAATGGTATCGAGTTGAACGCTGTTCAGCGTGCCAACCCTGAGATGCAGAAGCGTGCCTACAACCTAGTTCGTGCACTCGTTGAGAACGATGAGAACCCAGTAGTCAGCATCCACGACCACGGTTCAGCCGGTCACTTGAACTGTCTCTCTGAATTGGTAGAAGAGTGCGGTGGCGAAATCGATATGTCTAAGTTGCCTATCGGCGACAAGACTTTGAGCGCCAAGGAAATCATCGCCAACGAGAGCCAGGAGCGCATGGGCTTGCTCATCGACGAGAAGTATATCAGCGAGGTTCAGAAGATTGCCGACCGTGAGCGTGCTCCAATGTACGTGGTTGGTGAGACTACAGGTGATGCTCACTTCAGCTTCAAGCAGGCTGATGGTGTGAAGCCATTCGACCTCGATGTAGCTCAGATGTTCGGTCATACTCCTAAGACTGTGATGGTGGATGAGACCGTAGAGCGCAAATATGAAGATGTAACTTATTCTGCAGATAACCTCGACGAGTACTTGCAGCGTGTTCTCCAGATGGAGGCTGTGGCTTGTAAAGACTGGTTGACCAATAAGGTGGACCGTTCCGTAACAGGTAAGATTGCCCGTCAGCAGGGACAGGGTCAGATTCAGTTGCCACTTTCTGACTGTGGTGTCGTAGCACTCGACTACCGTGGCGAGAAGGGTATCGTAACAGCTATGGGTCATGCACCTCAGGCAGGTCTTGCCGATCCTAAGGCAGGTTCTGTACTCTCTGTAGCAGAGTCATTGACCAATATTATCTGGGCTCCATTGGCAGATGGCATGGACAGCATCAGCCTCTCTGCTAACTGGATGTGGCCTTGCCGCAGCCAGAAGGGTGAGGATGCCCGTCTGTACGAGGGTGTGAAGGCATTGTCAGACTTCTGCTGCGCCATCCACGTAAACGTACCAACAGGTAAGGACTCTCTCTCATTGACCCAGCAGTATCCTAACGGCGAGAAGATCATCGCTCCGGGTACCGTTATCGTAAGTGCTGGTGGTGAGGTTTCAGATGTCAAGAAGGTGGTTAGTCCAGTTCTCGTTAACGACAAGAACTCTAGCCTCTATCATATCGACTTCAGCTTCGACGAGCAGCGCCTCGGTGGTTCTGCCTTCGCTCAGAGCCTGGGCAAGGTGGGCAGCGATGTTCCTACCGTGAAGAACCCAGAGTACTTCGTTGATTGCTTCAACGCTGTACAGGAACTCATCAACCGCGGTTGGGTAATGGCTGGTCACGATATCAGTGCCGGTGGTTTGATTACTACTCTCCTCGAGATGACATTCGCCAACGTAGAGGGTGGTATGAAGATCAACCTCCACGACATCGCAGATGCCGACATCATCAAGACTCTCTTCGCTGAGAACCCAGGTGTTGTCATCCAGGTAAGCGATGCCCACAAGGACGAGTTGAAGGCATTCTTCGACGAGAACGGTATCGGTTATGCCAAGATTGGTTATCCAGCTCCTGAGCTCCGCAAGATTATCATCAAGAAGGAAGGCTTCGAGCACGAGTTCGATATCGATGCATTGCGTGACGACTGGTATAAGACATCTTACCTCCTCGACCGCAAGCAGAGCATGAACGGTATGGCTAAGAAGCGTTACACCAACTATAAGAAGCAGCCTATCGAGATGAACTTCGGTTACGGCTTCAAGGGAACTCTCGCTAGCTACAGCCTCGACGCCAACCGCCGCAAGCCATCTGGCATCAAGGCAGCTATCATCCGTGAGAAGGGTACCAACGGTGAGCGTGAGATGGCATACTCTATGTATCTCGCTGGCTTCGATGTAAAGGATGTGATGATGACCGACTTGATTTCCGGTCGTGAGACCTTGGAGGATGTAAACTTCATCGTATTCTGCGGTGGTTTCTCTAACTCCGACGTTCTCGGTTCTGCCAAGGGTTGGGCTGGTGCATTCCTCTACAATCCTAAGGCTAAGGAGGCACTTGATAAGTTCTATGCCCGTGAGGATACCCTTTCACTCGGTATCTGCAACGGTTGCCAGCTGATGGTTGAGTTGAACCTCATCAATCCTGAGCACAAGCATCGTTCACACCTCTGCCACAACACATCCAAGAAGTTCGAGAGTACATTCCTCGGTTTGACTATTCCTCAGAACGACAGTGTGATGTTCGGTAGCCTGAGCGGTGATAAGCTCGGTATCTGGGTAGCTCACGGCGAGGGCCGTTTCTACTTGCCAGAGCCAGAGGATCACTACAACATCATTGCGAAGTACAACTACGCTGAGTATCCAGGTAATCCTAACGGCAGTGACTACAACGTAGCAGGTATCTGCTCTGCAGATGGTCGCCACTTGGCTATGATGCCACACTTGGAGCGTGCCATCTTCCCATGGCAGAATGCCTGGTATCCAGCAGATCGCCGCAACGACGAAGTAACTCCTTGGATTGAGGCATTTGTCAATGCACGTCAGTGGATTGAAGAAAGAGTAAAGTAATAGTTAAAAGTTAATAGTTTATAGTTGAAAGCAAGATTGCTGTAAACTATAAACTATAAATTATAAACTATAATGAAGTACAGTTCATTATTTAAGACATTCATGAAGATTGGCATAGTCACCTTTGGTGGTGGCTATGCCATGATTCCTATTATAGAATCCGAAGTCGTTGACAAGCATCATTGGATGACGAAGGAGGAATTCTTGGATGCCATCGCTACTACCCAGGTTTGTCCGGGAGCCTTGGCCATCAACATGAGTTCCCTGCTCGGATATAAGTTGGCAAAGATACCGGGAGCCATCGTCTGCACCCTCGGCGCTTCGTTGCCATCATTTCTTATTATCTTGGCGATAGCCATATTTTTCCATCAGTTTGAAGACAACAAGGTGGTGGCTGCCCTGTTTGCAGGCATCCGTCCTGCCGTGGTGGCATTGATAGCCGTACCTACATTCTCGCTAGCCAAGAGCGCCAGGATTTCGCTCGTCAACTGCTGGATTCCTATCCTCTCCGCCCTTCTGATATGGCTGGTAGGTGTCAACCCCATCTGGGTGATTATCGCCGCTGGCGTGGGAGGCTACATCTATGGTCAGTTCATCCAGCCAACGGAGTAAGACTAGTTAAAAGTTTATAGTTAATGGTTTATAGGGGCTACGCCTAATATATAGGAATGCCCTATCAACTTTACACATTATTATATATATATGATATTCCTTCAGCTTTTCATCGTATTCCTTCAGATAGGCATCTTCGGATTCGGAGGTGGCTATTCCATGATATCCCTGATTCAGGGACAGGTGGTAACGCAGTATCATTGGATGACGATGCAAGAGTTCACTGATGTTGTCGCCATCTCGCAGATGACACCAGGACCTATCGGCATCAACGCTGCTACCTATTGCGGCTATACCGCTGTGCACAATGCAGGCATGGGCGGCATGATGGCCATACTCGGAAGTGCCGTGGCAACCTTTGCCCTGGTTCTCCCCTCTTTGATTTTGATGATTCTTATCAGCAGAATGCTGTACAAGTATATGAAAACCTCAGCCGTTCAGAGCATCTTCATCGGTCTTCGTCCTGCCATCATTGGCTTGGTGGGAGCCGCAGCCCTGCTCCTGATGAACGGCGAGAACTTCTCTACGCCAGCCAATCCCTGGCATTTCTATATTTCCATCGCCCTCTTCTTCGCCACCTTTATCGGCGTGAAGGTGATGAAGATCAATCCCATCCGCATGATACTCTATGCGGCATTTGCGGGATTGGTGCTATTATATTAAAGCTTTTTCATTTTAATCCATGCTATTTATGAGAAAGGTATATTTTGCCATAGCCCTTGCCTTCTGCAGCCAGGGCATTCAGGCTCAGCAAACCTCCTACCGATGGAAGGTGGAGGCTGAAGCAGGCGTCAGTTGTAGCGTGCTCGATACGGATGTATCGGGCTTGTCCACTACTACCTATAAGGTGAGACCGGGAGTGGCGACTGGTATAGGGGCAGAATATCTGGCAGTTGACAACCTGACTGTGGGAACCGGTATCCGATTCGTACAGCGTGACTACCTGTACCAGAATCTGGGCGGTGACTCCTGGAACACCCGATACAACAACAATTTCATCAGCATCCCCTTGCATGTGGGATATTATCTGATTCATAATCCCTACCACGAAAAGGGATTGTGGATCAAGCCGCAGGTGGGCGTATATTACGAGTACTTCACCTCCATGCACACCAAGGGCATCTATCCGATGAACATCATGCAAGGATACAAGGGCGACGGAACCTATATCAAGTATAACACCACCTACGATTTCAAGAAGAACGAGAACCATCTGCGCCGCAGCCTCTTTGGAGGTGAAGCCGGTATCAAGGTGGGGTATTCCTTCGGAAGAATAGATGGCTTCATCGGGTATAACTTCCAATATGGTTTCTCGCATATCTACGAGGAGAAAGCCCGTACCAGCAAGACTGCCCGCCGCAACTCCAGCGTCATCACCGCTGGCATTGCCTACAAACTATTCTAGCTCCACACGCTCTGAAAGGGCAGAAGCCTTTAAAAATTCATTTAAAAGTAACAGCAGTTATGAGAATCCCTATATATAAAATAGGTGGAATCCGATTCTTCCTGGTTTTCCTGTTGTCGGCAGCATCCCTTGCGATGTCGCTGACCAGTTGTGTATCGGATAACGATGCCAACACTAAGTCGATTTCCGATTATACCGATGCCAACGTCCGTTCATACGGCGACTTGTTTGAGATATTCTGGAGGGTGATGAACCAGCGCTATTGCGACCTCAACGAACAGGCGGGGGTCTCTTCCCTCTCCTGGGAACAGGTGTACGAAATGTACAAGCCGAAGTTTGAAGCTCTGAAAACCTTCAAGCCTTCATCAGAAAATACACAGGCTGAAATATTGGCAGACAATGCCAAGGCAAAGCAGTATTTCCAGGAAATCATGAATCAGATTATCGACCAGCATTTCTTCGTGAAAATCACCCTTCCGGTTTCCCATTCATCCACAGAAACGGTTCGGTTTGAAAGCAAACTCTACGAAAGAGAACCTATCTTCCCGATGGCTTACCACTGGGATTACACCCGCAGCCAATTAAAGGATGACGGCACAGCCTTCGGAAGCCTGACCGACGACTTCAGCATGATGGGCGGTTTCGTGAAAGATGCCCCAGGTGTCTTCTATCTGGGATTCAGTAATTTCTATATCTCGGAAAACTGTGTCTATACCTATCATTCTGATTATCTGCCTACGAATGCAGAAAACAAGTATCATATCGACGAACAGATGATTGCCACGAAAGCCAGCGAACTGGTAACTGACCCTAATCAGATAGACCAGGCAAAGGAAGAAGCCGACCAGCTCCTGGCACAAGCCAACCAGTATCTGGCATCAGACCAGGTGAAGGCAGCCATCACCAAGATGGAGGCTTACAATGCAGGCAAGAACTATCAGGGACTTTATCATCTCTCGTGCGCTGCCTATCAGAGCGCCCCATCTTTCATCCAGTCACTTCCAGCCTCAGCAGATAACACCGAGGCAGTAGGCATCCTGAAAGACCTTCTTACCCAGAATTCGAAATATCCGGCTCTGGCTGAGGAAAAAGCCTTCCGCAACTGGATGGCTCAGCAATTGGCAGATTATCTGTGGCACGAAAGGGAATTCACCAATTTCTGGGAAGATCTGAAGTTTACCACAGGCCATGAACTGGTAGAAACCTATCGCAGCAAGTTCCTGGAGCCACTGGCTAAGGGCGATATCAAGAAGCTAATTCTGGATGTGAGAAGCAATGGCGGTGGTGCCGTGGCTGATACCCGACTGCTGACCGACTTTCTGGTAACCCAGCCAGCCGTCTATGCCTACGTGCGCAAGAAGGAAGACAACAACCCATATAGCTATACCCCATGGATTCCGCAGCGAATCGCCGTTACCGGAAGCAGTCTGAAGCGGGAGATTCCTACCGCCATCCTGCTGGATAACCACAGTGCCAGCATGTCGGAGATTACCTCGCTTATTCTGAAGAGCCAGGGCGACCACGTGAAGCTCATCGGCAGAAACAGTTGCGGTGCCCAATCCATGCTGATGGATAACTCGGCAAGCAACGGCGGCTGGAAGGGAAATGTAACCAGCTATCTGTATTTCTATATGCCAACCTGCATGACCAAGGATGCACAGGGCAGACTGCTGGAAGGCGTGGGCATCACTCCCGATTATCTCCTCGACCCGATGACGGAGAATGAAATCAAGGAAATCTATCAGAATGCCGCCGGAGCCACCGACAGGGCTTTCCAGAAAGCACTCGAAGTGCTGAAATAAAGATCCGTACGCCTTAAAAGGGCGTACGGAAAATAAACAAAAAAGATAAAACTTGAAAACAATATAAACAAAAAAACAATCATGAACAAAAAGAAACTGATCTATTGTAGCAGTTGTCTGGCTGCCGCCCTCCCGGGACTGGCAGCCAACGCAGCCTCAGCTACACCAGAAGCCAACGGAAACAGCAGCCAGAAGGCTACCCCCGACCGCCCCAACATCGTCTTCATCCTAGCCGATGACCTCGGATTGGGCGACCTCTCCTGCTATGGCAGTCAATGTATCAAGACTCCGAACATCGACCATCTAGCCGAAACGGGAACCCGATTCACGCAGAGCTATGCCGGTTCGGGAATCAGTTCGCCATCCCGCTGCGCCCTGATGACAGGCAAGAACACGGGCAACACAACCATCCGCGACAACACCTGCACAGCCGGCGGACTGACCGGTTACAAAATTAATCCAAAAGGCGATACCACCATTGTGCGCAGAGCCAACATCCTGCCCACCGATACCACCCTCGCCACCGTGCTGAAAGCCGCAGGCTACAAAACCTGTCTGGTCAACAAGTGGCATCTCGACGGATACGACCCGAAGGCATCTCCTATCTACCGTGGCTTCGATGAATTCCACGGCTGGCTCATCAGCACCGTAGAGTCGAACTCACCTTATTATTATCCCTACAACCGGTTCGACAACGACAAGCTCATCCACATCAAGGCAAACGAGCACGACAAGCACGTGAAGCACAACACCGATATCTCTACCGATGATGCCATCAGCTTCATCAAGCGCAACAGGAACCATCCGTTCTTCCTCTATCTAGCCTACGATGCACCCCACGAGCCATACATCATCGACAACACCTCGTGGTATGACGACGAAACGTGGGATATGAACGACAAGCGATATGCCTCGCTCGTTACCCACATGGATGCAGCCATCGGCAGACTGCTGAAGACCCTGGACAAGCTGAAGCTCCGCGACAACACGCTCGTCATCTTTGCTTCGGATAACGGCGCAGCCGTGCAAGCCCCACTGAAACTCTTCAACTGCAACGCCGGTTTCCGTGGCAGAAAGGCACAGCTCTACGAAGGCGGCATCCGCGTGCCGTTCATCGTGAACCAGCCCAACCGCGTACCCGTGCAGACGCTCGACAACATCATCTACTTCCCTGATGTGATGCCCACCTTCGCAGCCCTCGCCGGTTCGGAACAGGCCCTGCCGCAAGGCTACAGCGGTATCAACATCCTGCCCCTCTTCTACGGCAAGCAGACCTATCAGGACGGTAAACCTATCAACACCGACAACCGACTGCTCTACTGGGAATTTCCAGGCAAGCAGCGTGCGGCAAGAAAGGGCGACTGGAAATGCGTAACCATCAAGAAGAACGCTCCGCTGGAACTCTACAACCTGAAAAACGACCCTACGGAGAGTCACAACCTTGCCAAGGAACTGCCAGAAATGGTAGAAGAATTCGACAAGGAGATGAGAGCTGCCCGCAAGCCATCACCCAACTGGCCTTTGCCAGATGATGGCAAGTAACAATTGTGCATTCGTCCAAAAGACAACGAAATGATATAAAAAAGGTGGATTTCAGCAAGAAATCCACCTTTTTACACTATATAATTCATTTTATCCACCTATCTTTTGTGCTTTTTGTGTACTTTTGCAACTGTGTATTAATAGCGGCATGGATTCAAGCACTGCTTGCTTTCATGCCATAACATCAAAAAGCAACATCAAAAACAAGCCTAAAGAATAAACAATGAATAAGAAAAGACATTTTTTACTCTCGGCTGTGCTCGCCACAACATTGGCAGCCAATGCCCAGGTAACCATCAACGTAGATGCCTCTAACCCAGGCGTCAAGGTTTCACCTAATTTATATGGTATCTTCTTCGAGGATATCAACCATGCTGCCGATGGCGGTCTCTATGCCGAACTCATCAGCAACCGCTCCTTTGAGGATGACGACAAGAACATCCCTACCTGGAAAACTGCGGCTCAGGAAGGTGCAAAGATCCAGACACAACTCATCAACAAGGGTCTGCTCAACAATGCACAGGGCAAGGCTCTCCAGCTTACCATTGCGGCAAAGCCTGCTGCCACAGCCTCTCTCATCAACGAGGGTTTCTGGGGCATCAACGCCGTTCAGGGCAGAACCTATAAGCTCTCTTTCTGGGCAAAGGGTAGCTACAAGGGCGGATTGAAGGCTCGACTCACCAACGCCAAGGGCGACAAGGTGTATGCAGAAACTGCACTCAATGCCAAGGTTGGTAAGAAGTGGACTAAATATACAGCAGAACTCACAGCCAATGCCAACGATGCCAAGGCGCAGTTTGAACTCGTAGCCGACGGCAAGGGTACCATCATTCTGGATGTGGTAAGCCTCTTCCCTCCTACTTTCAAGAATCGCGAAAACGGCTTGCGCCCTGATTTGGCTCAGCTTCTCTATAACATCCATCCTAAGTTCGTCCGCTTCCCAGGCGGTTGCTACGTAGAAGGACAGGAGTCTCCTGAAAATGCTTTCCACTGGGAGAAGACCATCGGTCCTATCGAGGAACGTCCGGGCCATAAGAACGTAAACTGGCGCTACCGTACCAGCGACGGTATGGGCTTCGATGAGTATCTGCAGCTTGCCGAGGATTTGAATGCCAAACCGCTCTATGTAGTAAACGTAGGTTTGTGGCACGGCGGTATGACTCCAGTGGACAGCATCCAGCCTTGGATTGACGAGTGCATGAATGCCCTGGAGTATGCCAATGGTCCTGTTACCTCTAAATATGGTGCGCTGCGTGCAAAGAACGGTCATCCGGAACCATACAACATCGAGTACCTGGAGATTGGTAATGAGAACAACCAGCCAGACCCTGCCCTGCAGAGCGACCACTACTATGAGCGCTTCAAGAAGTTCAAGGATGCCGTATTGGCGAAATATCCTAAGATGCATCTCATCGGCAACGTGGTGGCATGGGGCGATGACAACCCTAAGTGGAAAAGCAACGAGAGCGTAGAGCTGCTCGACGAGCACTACTACAGAAACCCAGCCTGGTTTGCCGAGAACTTCAACAAGTATGATAACTACGACCGCAAGGGCAGCGAGATTTACGTAGGTGAATATGCCGTAACCCAGGGCTTCGGCAATATGGGTTCGCTCGATGCAGCACTCGGTGAGGCTGTCTATATGATGGGCATCGAGAACAACTCCGACATCGTGACCATGGCATCCTACGCTCCTATCTTCGCCAACCTCAACAACCGTATGTGGGCACCGGATATGATTCAATATACATCTGATAAGGTATTCGGAACTCCATCTTACTACGTTCAGAACGTGATGGCGAACAACATCGGTACCCGTGTATTGAAGGTGAACCAGGAGAATCCATACAAGTATGAGCAGACCCAGGTGAAGCCAGCCATCTGCCGTGTGGGCATGGGAACATGGGGCACCCAGGTTTCTTTCGAGGACAAGGGCTACAGCGATGAGAACGGCAAGGCACTGCCAATGACGATGCAGGAGTTGCCAACCGATATCCGTGGACAGTGGAAGGCAGACGGCAGCCTTATCAAGCAGACCAGCAACGAGGAAAGCTGCATCCGTCTGAACCCAGGCGAGATTACTAGCAACGGTTATATATATAAGGTACGCGCGAAGAAGGAAGCCGGCAACGAAGGTTTCCTCATCATCTTCAACTACGTGGATAAGAACAACTACTGCTGGTTGAACCTTGGTGGCTGGAACAACACCCAGCACGGCGTGGAGTCTATCGTGAATGGTGCCAAGAGTCAGGTGGCTACCTGTCCAGGCAAGATTGAAACCGGCAAGTGGTATGATATCGAGCTGAAGGTGGTAGGCGACAGCATCTATGCCAAGTTGGATGGCAAGGAGGTATTCGCCACCAAGCTGAAGGCGAACACCCTTCCTGGCATCTTCTCTACAGCCACACTCGATGAGCAGACGGGCGAGGTAATCCTGAAGATTGCCAACACCAGTACCGAGCATACCACAGCGAAGATCAATCTTCAGGGCAAGGAGATTAAGGATGGCAAGCTCATCCGCCTTTCTGCCAAGAACGGTCTGGAGGAGAACACCATCGATAATCCGACCAACATCTATCCTGTAGAAAACTACGTAACTACAGAAAAGAATGGTGCTACGGTAGAGATTCCAGCTAGCTCTCTGAACATCATCAGATTGAAGTAAGCAACAAGATTAAAACAACAAACTACATCCAGGGCATCAGCCCTAGATATACTCGATATATATTGATACATTTTTTGAATAGTTGATAGATAGTTAGTTAGAATGAGAAGGCGGCAACCTGCGTGATGCAGATTGCCGCCAATTGTTTTATGATTTTATGATTATCCTTTATCCGAAAGCATAATTGATGAGCAGGAAGACGCTCAGGATATAGAGCGTAGGATTCAGATCCTTGAACTTACCCACCATCATCTTGATGAGCACATAACTCAGGATGCCGAGGCAGATGCCATCGGCGATGCTGTAGCAGAGCACCATCGTAATCATTGTAATGAAGGCAGGGAATGATTCGGAAATATCCTCCAACTCAATCTTCTTGAACGAATCAATCATCAATACACCCACCATAACCAGGGCACCACTGGTGGCAGCACTCGGAATCAGCAGGAAGATAGGAGCTAAAAAGATGCTCAGGATAAACATCAAACCCACAAAGAAAGATGTCAAACCCGACTTTCCACCCTCGGCAACTCCCGAAGCACTCTCCACATAAGTGGTAATGGTAGAGCTACCCAGCAGGGCACCGGCTGTGGTACCGATGGCATCACTCATCATCGCCTCCTTTACGCCCGGAATCTCACCCTTTTCATTCTCCTTGATACCCAACTTGGAAACCAGTCCCAACACCGTTCCGATGGTATCGAAGATGTTGACAAGCAACAGGGAGAAAACCACCATAAACATCTTTGGTGTAAAGAAGCCCGAGAAATCGAACTGGCAGAAGATTGGAGCAATGCTGTGAGGTGTAGATACCGGCATCCAGTTGTCAGAGAACTGGGTTACACCCATCGGAATACCAATCAAGGTAGAGATGATGATGGCGATGAACAGGGAGCCCTTCACTCTTCTCGCCATCAGACAGCCACAGAGCAGGATGCTGATGAGACCCAGGATACTAACTGGTGTAAACTTGCCAAGCTGCACGAAAGTATCCGCATTGGCAGTAATGATGCCCGCATTCTTCAAACCGATAAAGGCGATAAACATACCAATACCTGCCGAAATGGCGAATCGAAGGTTCTTCGGAATACACTCCAATATCTTATCGCGGATATTGAGGAAGGTGATGGCAAGGAAGATGATACCCTCTACGAGCAACACTGCCAATGCCTGCTGCCAGGTCAATCCCATTGCCTGACAAAGGGTGAAGGCGAAGAAGGCATTCAGTCCCATGCTGGGAGCCTGGGCAAAAGGCAGTTTTGCCATGAAAGCCAGCAGGAAGGTGGCGATGGCAGAAGCGATGGCTGTGGCAGTAAAGAGAGCGCCCTTGTCCATGCCTGTGGTGGCAAGGATGGTAGGGTTTACTGCCAGGATGTAACACATGGTCAAGAAGGTTGTCATACCAGCTATCAACTCAGTCTTAACCGTAGTAGTCTTCGGGTCGAAGCCCAACAATGCTTTTAATTTATTCATTTCTTATATTGCGATTGATTTTTCTCTATTTTCTTTATTTCCTCTATTTTATTCTTTTTTTCTCTATCAACTCTATTTTTCTCTATTTTATTTTCCCCATTTCCACAACCCAGTCGCGTTATTTTTCGGAGCGCACAAAAATAAGAAAAAATAATGAAGAACGCCTTATTTTACATAAACAAATCATCCAGAGTTACTGATGCCTTGAATATATCGGAATAGTCATTACCCACCAGTTCTGCTATTTCCTTTTTTCTACCTATAATTTCACACATAATCATACACAATTGGTTCGCTGCAAATATACAACTAATTTCGGAAATAGCGAAAGAAAATAGCGTTTATTTCGCTACGAAACCGTTTTTTTATCGCTCGTAGCGGAATAAACTCTATTTTAACCCGGTTTTAACACTTCAATTCTATACTCATAGAAATCTAATCATAAACCGATAAAGATTGGTGAACTTCCAAAAAGCTTTTATTACCAATAAAAAAGTTCTTATCCTTAGTAGAAAGTTATGTTCAAAAGCTCTGAACTTATGTTCAAAGGCTTTGAACATAAGTTCAGAGCTTTTGAATACACATTCAAAGGTTATGAATATAACTTTCTACTATGGATAAGAACTTTTTTTATTCTAATGTTAACCATCCATCATTAGTCCAATTGATTTTCTTCTGAACCAGAATGCTGGCACCATTCTTCGGCACACTGTAACCATGGCAGAAGAAGTAATCGCCATCGGGGAAGGAGTAGGCTGAGCAATGACCCATCGCCTCATATTCCTTCTTATCACCTTCAAGCAGCAAGGTGCCACCGCCATTGCGCATATCCTTGCCTTCTTTATCCAAATAAGGACCAGCCACCTTCCTGCTCCTGCCTACGGCAACACGATAGTTGCTCTTGATGCCACGGCAGCAGTAATCCCAGCTCACGAAGAGATAGTAATAGCCACCATGCTTCATGATGAAAGGAGCCTCGATGGCATTGGTGCCGGCAAACTTAGAGGTTGGATTTGGTTCTGCTAATGCATCGCCCACGGCATGACGGCGAGCAATGGTCTGAGGCTTGGCACCCTTCTTGACATGCATCGTCTTCCTATCCAACTTAATCAGCTGGATGCCATCCCAGAAAGAGCCCCAGGTAAGCCAAGGGTTTCCCTTTTCATCAACGATGAAATTAGGGTCGATGGCATTCCAGTTGTCTCTACCGCCCTTAGAGGCGATGAGGCAGCCCTCATCCTTCCATCCATCCTTATCAGATAAGGAGGTATTGCTCAGCAAACCGATGGCAGAAGTATTCTTGCCAAAAGTGGAACAGGAATAAGCCAAATACCATTTATTCTTGAAACGGATAACATCCGGAGCCCAGATATGGGTTTCAAAGCCCGGCACACTATCATGAGTCCAAGCGGGAATTTCATGATTTTTCAGCACGCCTTCCCTACTTAAAGTCCAAAGCTTGCGGTCAGTGGATGTCATCTGCGTGATGCCATGTCCCGTGCAGTAGAGATAGTACTTACCATTCTCATACGCCATCACAGGGTCGTGTACCATCGGTGTATCCACTACAAGGGGGTTCTGGGGAGCCAACTGCGCCTTCATTTCGGCATTCGCGTTAACAGCCGCCTTCATTTCACTACCCCTTTTAACAACAGGAGCAGCAAAGATTATTGCTGCTCCCAATAGTATTTTAGATATCTTCATTTGATCTTTTATATGATTCAAATATAAGAGATTTACTTGTTCACAAATTTTCTGCCGTTTACAACAACTACACCCTTGTAGCTCTTGTCTACCTGCTGACCAGCCAGGTTGTACCACTTGCCATCCGTCTTCTTCTGGAAGATGATAGGGCTTGCAATGCCTGTATCTACAAGACTTGAACCATCGATGTAGGAATTCTCGCCAGTAAAGAAGACATTGATCTTGGCAGGCTTGCCGCTGATGGTCTTAGAATATGAATAATGATATACCTTCTTGTCCTTGGTGGTAATCACAGCAGTCATCTTGAATGCGCCTGTAGCTGCATACTCCACGGTCATATCCACCAGAGAACCATTCATATCCTGCACAAATGTATCCCAGTTGAAATCGCTGGTACATCCGGTGTTGTTCCAGGCAATATTCTCCCAGTTATCATTACGCAACATCACATACTCCTTATAGCCAGTAGCGCCATGAGCTACGTTGGAAACACCCAATACCCAACTCTTGTAATTATCTGTACCCACAGTATAATTATAGAACTTGAACTGTGCCTTATTGCCAGCCTTCACAGTATAGTCCTGGCTCAGGTTGGCAGCATAGACATTCGTTGTATTCTTCTGTTCAGACACAGGATAATAAACCGGAGTACTTTCCTCAGCATCAGCATCGATATTCAGGGTATAATCCTTTACATACTCATAGTCGTCCTTGCTGATGGTCATGGTCAGGGTGACCTTGCCTTTACCCTTCACCTTGCCCTCATCGGTCAAGATAGAAGTATCGCTCGACTTCCATGAAATATTCGCACCCATCTTGCCCTGGACAGGCAAAGAAGGAGCCGCATTCAGGATGGCACCATCAGAGAATGGCAATGTCATCTTGCTGAGGGTGTACTTGATGGCTGCCTTGGCATCAGCCTTCACAGCCCAAACCTCCTGCTGATAGGTAAAGTTGTTCTGTCCCATAGTCAGACTACCGCTTGAAGATGAGAGTGCCGAGATGGCGATGGCTGGGATATTGGTATAGTCTACAGTCTGCTTCACCAACACACCACGATAGACTACATTATTGATAGTCAAGTGGATGTAATCAGTACCAGCCGTACGCTTCCAGGTTCCCTTCTCAGCACCAGTGATGGTTCCATCGGCATTGAGGGTGATGTTGACTGGAGTTTCAAAAGCCTTTGCCTTGGTATTCTGACCATACTGATGACGCATGAACTGATAGTCGCCTGCAATGTCTGCATCTGCGATAGATGCCTTGGAAGCAATAGCCTCATCGGTGATGGTCTCACCATCAAACTCGAATGGAGCTGCCATCAACCAGCCCTCATCGTTGAGGAAGAGCTGATGAACACGCACCTGATGACCTTCGCCACCATTGCTGAAACGGGTGTGATAAACCACGAAAGAACGATTCTGCTTATCAACGAACGCAGAGTTGTGACCCTGTGCAAGTTCAGCACCACTCATGGCATCCCACTGATAACCGCCAAAGAGCAATACGCCACGGTTGTCGGCAGTGGTAGAACTATAGTTCATCTTATAACTCTTGAAGAGTGCCGATGTGCCATAGCAATCTACGAAAGGACCATCTGGATTCTCTGAACGGAAGATGCGCATCTGGTAACCGCCATCGCTGGTCAAGTCACCATAGCTCATGAAGAGGAAGTAGTACTTGCCAATCTTCTGAATATAGCTTGCCTCACCTGATACATAATATCCGCCGGCAATCTTCTTACCGAAGTAAGGGTCGCTGGTACAGTTGGCACTGGCAGCACCCGGAGTGGTGACCTTGCCATTCACCTCATAAGGGAAGGTGTAGGTATAGTCGCGGAGACCATTGGTCTTATCCAACTTAATCATAAAGATACCACCCGACCAGGATCCATAGCTCATCCAGAGATTGTCGTTGTCATCATAAAAGACACATGGGTCGATGCAGTTTGGCCAATAAGTTCCCCAACTCTTGCCTATCTTATAACGGGTAGGAAGAGTGGTTTCGCCAGTAGCAATGGCAAAGTCGGTATGCTCCCAGTCATCCGCAGCAGCGTATGAGTTGTGAGCGTATGAGCCCTGGAAACCAGAGAAGACCACCGGACCCTGATAAGTCCAAGGTCCCTCAACTTTATCAGCAACAAAGCATACGATGGAAGAGCACCAGTTGGCACCATTCAGACTCATATACATGCACCATTTCTTCATGGTCTTGTTATATACGATGTCTGGTGCCCACTGATTACCCTGCACGTTATTGCCCTTAAACTGCCAGCCATGGGCATTGAAGTTACCGAACTTCACGTTCTCGCCCTTGCTGTTCTTCACCTCTGTGATGAGATGAGAAGCATAAGCATTGGCATAATTCACCAAGGTACCCTGCTTGTTGGCAAAGAGACTGTTTACATTGCCGGTAGCTTCCTCGCCAGCCTTGAAAATTGACCATTCCTGGTAGTTTTTGGCAGCAGTAGTCTTGCCTCTACCCAGGTGAGAGCCATATATATAATAGGTAGGCGAGCTAGGGTTGGTGATGTCATCCACCACGATGGATGGGTCGTGGCAGGTAACACGCTTCCCGTATGTTCTCGACGTATAAGCATTCGTCAGGTCGTTATCGCCAACCTGCGTCTGGGCAGTTGCGCCGATGGCAGCAAGGCCCATCAGAGACAGTAATAATTTCTTCATATTTCCTAAGATTAAATAGAATATTTGAGTTGATGTGGAGAGATTTCAGAAAACCACAAAAAGGCAGACCTATGGAATGGATGTGTTCTCATAGGTCATGCCTTTATTATTTCCCAATATCTACATGAACCACGTTTTATGTTTTATCTGCGGTGAGCACGTGTATAGTGCTTGCGGGCAGAAGCTGCATTAAACTTCAAGTGGCTGCTATCAACGGTGAAGGCTACATTCAAATCACTAGGATCGATGGTGTTGATACCCAAGTAACTCTGGGTAGTTACGCTACCATCTGTACCCGTTACGATAGCCTGAACATCGGCAGTACCATTGTTACAGTTGGTTACAAACATCTTCACCTTTGCACCGTTCATGGTTGCGAGCCAGGTAGCCCAATCACCCTGTGTTCCGATAGGAGTACAAGCAGCATAACCATTACCCCAGCCATAGTTATCGGCACGAACCACAGCGTATTCTGCCAAATCAGCCTTGCGGAGGATGACCACATAGTTGTTCCAGTTGTTTACACCGCTAGAATAGTTGGTGAAGTTGAACTCGAATGTCTCACCAGCAGGAATCTTCATATCCTTTGTAAATTCTGTCCACCAGGCAGTAGAGCAATCCTCAGCACCGAGAGAAACCGGAGTAGGAGTAACCGCCTTGACAGCAGACTCAGCCACATTTACTTCTACAGTAGCTGTACGACCGTTTTCTGTAGTGATAGTCACCTCGTGCTTGCCCGCAGTAGCAGGGATTCTTGAGAAAGTCAACTTAGAGTTGTCGATGACACCAGGTTCACCCTCTACGTATGTAGCATTAACCACCATACCCGTTGGGTCGAAAGCCAAAGTATGATTTACTCCATCAACTGCAGCTGAGTTATAATAGTAGTAGTTGGTGCGGGTTGGTGCCTGAATAACAGTAATAGTCTTGATACCAGCCACTACATTAAACTTTGCATTGGCAACGATAGGAGTAGCCGCATTCTCACCCTTGAAAGTCTTGTTATAGATAACAATGAGCGTCTTTTCACCCACCTCATCCATATCATTGATGGCAGAGAAGAGCAGTTCGCTGGCAGGAATCACCTTGGTCACACCCTCTTCGAAGGTAACCGTAGCAGAAACATTCTGCATCGCCTCTTCGAGCGTTGTACCCTTGTCAACCTCGGCAGGAACATTGTTCAACACCATAGAAACCGGAGCCTTATCCTGGGCAGATGTATATCCGCCGATAGGCTCTATGTTGCTCTGCTGGAAATCAATGAAAGATCCCTCAGGAACCAGGAAGCAGCGGATGTTGGTATTGCTCTCGTCTGCATTCAGATTGGCAATCTTAGATGGCTGAATGTAGGTCTTGGTAACAGTACCATTGGTAATCTTCACCATGAAAGTATCTACACGGGAACGATCAACCGTCAATGTTACCTTACCACCCAACTTATCTACACCCTTGTCTGTATCAGTTTCAAAGGTGAGATTACTCTGCACGAAGCTTCTGTCGATATGGTCACCCCACTCAGAGTTACCGCTTGGCTGGTTATCAAAACGGATAGCACCATACTCGGTATAACCTGTTCCGCCACGATCCACATCATTGGTGATGATGAGGGCGAAGTTCTTATAGGTGTTAGTCGCAGAAGGATTGATGTTCAGATTGAACACAGCATTCCACTTCTGGTTGTCTTGAACCACATAATACTTTGAAAAGGAAGTCCAGAATCCTGAAGAGAAATCTGTGTTACCCACAGTATAAACATCCTCGTTCATACCCACGAGCACCTCCTCAGTTGAAACCTTTGACTTTTCGATTGAGTCAATCTTTTCAGAAAGCCAATCAGGAGAGTTAACACTATACATGTCACTTCCCTCGCATCCTGTCAGCGCAGTCAAGCCCATGGCTGCCACGCAAAAGACAGATGCTAATTTATTTAGGTGTTTCATATTGTTATTCTATTTTATATGATCATGAATTTTGTTACTTGCTCAAATCTACAACAGGATGAACGGTCCAACCCTTTTCAGAGAAATAGGTGGAGTTGTCTGTACTTGTATTGGCTGAGTTACCTGTCAGGTTAGGGTTGTCGTTCAGCAAGCCCTGATAGATAGGCAAGAACTCATGACCTGATACGTATGTATCGTAAGAGCTCTTCACCTGAGGGTCAGCACCTACCATAGAGTAGCTAACAGGCTCCTTGACATTGTAAATAGAACGGCGGAAGGTTCCGTGCTCCTTCAACTGAGCCAAACGACCCTGATCATAGAAGAATCCCCAACGAATCAAATCGAAACCACGACCATACTCGCAACCGAACTCCTTTGGACGCTCTACATTGGCAATCTGCTCGAAGAGCTTATCCTTGCTATTGAAGTCAGAGAGGCTCAAGTCTGCCAAGTTAGCACGCTCACGCACCTGGTTGATCCAGTCGATAGCCTGCTGTGTTGGACCATTCACCTCGTTCTCGCACTCTGCAGCACGAAGCAATACGTCTGAGTAACGCATCATACGGAGGTTGATACCGCAATGAAGACCGGTTGTTACCTTATCATAAAGGTTGGTACGGAAATTGGTCCACTTAGCGATAGGGAGACCACCATAGTTGTTGTTGGTTACGATGGTATCAGTAGCCGTCATCTGGCTGGTATAAGCCACGTTGCCATTCTCAAATCCTTCCCAATCATTCTCGTAGGTACCGATGGTCCAGTAGAGACGTGGATCCAACTTACCAGCTGTGGTACGCTCCTGCTTGAAGAGGTTGTACAACCATGGAGATGCAGAGAGGTCTGCCCATCCACCGAATCTACCTGGAGCGAAGTTAGACTCTACGGCATGACCCTGTGTAGCATTAGGACTGGTATTAACAGGAGTCCACTCATCATCTACACCCTGTGAACCGTAGTCGAGATACTGGATTTCGAAAAGGCTCTCGGCATTGTTCTCGTAAGCAGAACCCTCACGGAAGTTGTCGCCATAGTTGGCCATCAGCTTGTAAGAGCCATACTTCTTGTTCATGATGTCCTTGAGTACAACGAGTGCATCGCTATACTTATGGCGCTGCATCAGAGTGCGGGCATAGTAGCCGGCAGCAGCACCGCAGGTAGCACGGCCCTTGGCCCACTCACCACCCTCATCACGTGATGGGAGGAGTGTCATCGCCTCAGAGAAATCCTTCTCCACCTGGTCGAGTACCTCATCGTAGGTACTGTTCTTGCCATAGAGACCATCCAGAGAAGAATAGTTGGCATAATCAGTAATCAACGCAGGATTCTGGTAATATCCTGCCAATGTATAGTATGAATAACCGCGGAGGAAGAGAGCCTGTCCCTTGATGCGCTTCATGCTTTCGCTGAGCGAAGCATCATCACCTGTGGTACGTGAAAGGATGAAGTTACATACATTAATAGTATAATAAGCCTCACGCCAAGGCCACATGGAGATTTCGTCTGTCACAGGGTCGTCCATGTCATCGAATGGCATGTACCATACCTGTGATGAGTTCCATACCTCATCGCCACGTGTCACATCGAGGGTATAACCCACACGTGCCGAAGAACCTTCCATACGAATATGGTTGTATGCTGCAATAACGCACTCTTCCAGATCATCAGCATTGAAACCGAAGGTACCGGTGGTCTGCTGGTTAGGATTGGTAACATCCAACTTGTCCTCGCAAGATGTGGTAGCCATAGCACCGAGGCCAAGGAAGAGAGCTAATGATAATTTATATAGTTTCATATCAAATGTCCTTTTAAATAATGATTTTTATTCTTGTTAATTCTCATTATTAGAATGTGAAGTGGAGACCTGCCATAAATGTTCTAGCACTTGGGAAAGAGCAGAAGTTGTAACCTGGGGTAAAGGTACCGCCGGCGTAGTCCACATTATATCCATGATAGCCTGTGAAGGTGTAGAGGTTCTGTGCTGATACATAGAGACGTACACCACTGACATATCCACCAAACCACTTGTCTGGGAAGTTGTAGCCCAACTCTACGTTGGCAATCTTCCAGTAAGCTGCATTCTGAATCTTGCGAGAGCTGAAGAGGTCGTTCCATGCCAAGGTAGCGTTGTTGGCTGCATAGGTGCGTGGAACACTAGAGAGATAAGTAGAACCATCCTCTGACCAGCGGTTGGCATCCAGCATGCCTACTTCCTTGTTACCATAGCCGTAGCAAGAGTTCAAGCTATTATAGATATCATCTGATACATGATAATTCAAAACTCCGTATGTAGAAATGTTGAGGTCGAATCCCTTATACTCCATGTGGGTGCTCAAACCGAAGTTTACCTTTGGAAGACCACTGCCCAATACGGTCTGGTCGTATGCATCGATTACGCCATCTGGAGTTCCGTCTGGACCTGAGATATCCTTGTAGAGACAATCACCAACATTGGCTCCCTGTTGGGTTGCATGTCCATCAAGTTCATCTTGTGTACGGGCGATTCCCTCGTAAACCCAACCATAGAACTGACCAATCTCCTGACCTACGTAAGTAGCGTATGCACCAGAGATGTAAGAGTCCTTACCAATACCCAAAGAAGTTACCTTATTCTTCAAGGTACTTACGTTGGCGCTGATATCATACTTGAAGGCGTGGTCGCGGTTGCGATAGGTTGCACTGAACTCGAAACCACTGTTCTCCATAGAGGCTGCGTTCATGGTTACAGAGGTGTTGGATACACCAGTCTGTGCTGGCACAGGAACAGAGTAAAGCAGGTCTTCTGACTTGTTCTTATACCACTCTGCAGTGAACTCCAAGCGGTTGTTGAACATTGCCAGGTCGATACCCACGTTGGTAGTCTTCTTCTTCTCCCAGGCGATATCATTGTTCACGAAGGTAGAAACGGCAGAACCGGTTACAGGACTGTTGCCGAAGCTGTAAGTCATGTTGTTACGGTTCATGGTAGCCATGTACTGGTACTCACCGATGTTCTCGTTACCGAGTTCTCCGTAGCTGGCACGCACCTTGAACATATTAACGATGTCGCGGCTGATTGGGAAGAACTTCTCCTTATCGAAACGCCAACCTACAGATACAGATGGGAAGGTTGCCCAACGGATGTTCTTGCTCAGACGAGAGCTACCGTCACGACGAACCACTGCAGAAAGCAAGTACTTCTCATCATAGTTATAGTTCAAACGACCTACGTAAGAAGCCAGACAATGCTTGTACTCGTATGACTCAGAGTAAGTATTCTTGGCATTCTGAAGCTGGAGGAAGTATGGCTCTGTGAAGTTGATACCCCAACCTGTCAGGAGGTTGGTATTCTCCTCTTCGTATGTCATACCGGCAAGCAGGTTGATATTGTGCTTGCCAATCTTTCCATCGTATGTAATGGTATTCTCAACCAAGGCATCGCTGTAGTTGCGTGAGCCCTTGGTAAGGCGCTCATTCTCCTTGGCAAGATATACACGGTTGCTCTGAATCCAGGAAGGAATCCAGGTCTTATCCTTTGCCTCTGTCTTGCTGTAAGAGAGGTTTACATTATAATGAAGACCATGATTCTTGCTCTTGATACCAACCATACCCAACAAATCTACATCAGCAGAAGCTGTACCTACGAAGCGGTCAACCAAGGTATTGCGCTGCAGGAGGTTGTTAACCAACAATGGGTTAGAAGCTGAAATATCTCCGTGGATGCCATCATAGTAAACACCATAACCATAAGCATCGTAGCGATAAGCGTTGGCTGCACCCACCTGACTATCGAGAACCCATGTAGAGTTATCATAAGCCTTGATAGTTGGCTGCATCAAGAGTGTACCACGGAGCACGTTGGTTACATCACCATACAGACCCTGGACATACTCTGAGGCATTGGAAAGACCCATGTTGTCCTGGTTAGAGTGAGAGTAAACCATGCTGGTACGGAACTTCACGAACTTGGTGTCCATGGTGTTGTTGACACGGGCTGTATAACGCTCGTAGTTAGGACCTGCACCTTCCAAGGTACCCTTCTGGTTATAGTAGTCGAGAGATACATTATAAGTACTGTGAGAGCTACCACCGCTGAGGGCTACGTTGTGGTTCTGGCGGATACCGGTCTTGAACACTTCGTCAAACCAGTCTGTGTTGGTTGCATCCATAAAGTGATACTTGCCATCCTCACCCATCTTATATCCACCAGGGATAGGAGTGTTGGAGTTAGTGCAAGCAGTACCAAGATACTGGCTATACTGGTCGGCGTTCATCACGTCATATACATCGCCAGGAATCTGGTCAACACCGAAGTAACCCGAGTAGTTCACCTTCAGAGGCTGGTCTTTCTTACCATTCTTGGTAGTGATGATAACGACACCATTGGCAGCACGAGAACCGTAGATGGCACCCGCAGAAGCATCCTTCAAGATCTGGATGGTCTCGATATCATTTGGAGAGAAGTCACGGATAGTGGTACCCATTGGCACACCGTCGATGACATAGAGAGGAGCCGTGCTACCGAAGGAGCCGATACCACGGATACGTACACTAGGGTCGGCACCTGGCTGACCGTCGGATGTAATCTGTACACCAGCCACCTTACCTTCGAGCATGGTAGAGATGTTGGAGTTAGATACCTTCTTCATCTCCTCAGCGTTCACGATAGAAACGGAACCGGTAAGGTCTGCCTTCTTCTGCGTACCATAACCTACTACAACCACCTGGTCGAGCAAGTTATCATTTGTAGAAAGTTGGATGGGTTCCAGGATGGCGCGTCCGCGTACAGCGATTTCACGCTCCTTGAAGCCCAAGTAGCTTACGATAAGAGTTGCGTTTGCCTTGACGCGGATCTGGAAGTTACCGTCTAAATCGGTAACTGCGCCGGTCTTGGCATCCTTTGTCTTGACTGTTGCACCGATCATAGGTTCACCCTGATCATCTACAACTTGTCCCTTCACTGTAATCACCTGATCTTGTGCTACAGCAGCCATCGCTGTCATTGGGGTAGCAAAAGAAGCACCACCGACAGCTCCCAGGCATAGCATCATAGAGAATAATTGTTTCCTCATTGCTTGTTATTTTTTAGGTTTATGATTTTGTTTATTCTTGCCAGTTTTTAAATCGATTGCTCGATATGAAACGTTGTTTTGTGGTGGCAAAAGTACAATTAATCACATAATAGCGGGTGGACAATCGAAATTTATAGGTGGACAAAACGCATAAAAGGTGGATTTATACTATATTTCCTCAGTTATCCACCCCTTGTGTACCCACACAGCATTTTTAACATATTCAAAAGAAAAAGTAACATTAAAAAACATCTGCCAAGTCTGATTTTGCCATGCAGACTTAGCAGATGTACTATTATTCATCAAAGTGAAGAAAAAAGCTCTATTCCCTGAAGGAAGATGGAGAGGCTCCATACTGTTTGGTGAAGCAACGGGTGAAGTACTTCGGATCGTTGAATCCCACACGATAGGCAATCTCGGTGATGTTGCGATTGGCCACATTCTCCATAATCAGTTTCTTGGCAATATCCAGGCGATAGTTACGGATAAACTGCGCCGTAGGCAATCCACACTCCGCATTGAGTTTCTTGCTCAATATGCTCCGGTTCATTCCCATCGCATCGGCGAGTTCCTGAACGCCAAACTCGGAGTTATCATAGTTCTTCTCCATCACTTCCATGATGGAATCCATAAACGGTTTGGTATGTTCAGCCACCTCCTTCTTATCCGCCTCAATGGTTTTCTGCTGACTTTCCTGATAGCGCTTCTGGTTTTCCAGAATCATCTGGATACGACTCTGAAGCTTGCCAGGCTCGTCACTATCCTTCAAGGCAGCCTCGATAGGACGGTATAAGGCTTCCACCTCACGTTCACGCATCTTATCCAACTTGCGGATATAGGCATACTGAGCCAAAGCGATGATGCCGATGACTATTATGGTAATGAACCACCAGCTCTTCCAGAAGTAAGGCGTCACCTTCACGGCAATGGAGATGACCTGCTCGTTGCTGGAATCGATGGAAGGGATGTATTTCACCTCAAACTCATACTTGCCTGCCGGCAAAGTGGAATAGCGTACACTATGCTGTCCCGGCTGCAGCTGAACCCATTCGTTCTCATATCCCTTCATGCGATAGAGATACACGCCCTGGGTCTCGCTGCCATAGTTGAGTGCAGAGAAGTAGATGGTGAACGACTTATCGCTCTCATGGATACTGATTCTCTTAGCGATAGAGATATCATCATCCAGATAATCGCTGCCTGCAAAGGTAGGCTGGTTATCTACCAGGAGTTCGGTGAAGCGCAGTTTGCCTACCTCATGCACCGCAGGATTAGCTCCCATCACCGCCATCATGCCTCCATCCGTACCCAGGAATATCTCGCCCTTTGCATTGCGGATGGCTCCATTGAAATAGAACTGGGCACTGAGCAGACCATCATTCTTATAGAAACTGGTAAAGGTCTCCGTATCCGGATTGAAAACCGAAAGTCCATTGTCCGTAGCAATCCACAGCATGCCCTGGTTGTCCTCCACGATACCCTTGACGGTATTGTTGGCCAATCCATTGCTGGTGGTGAATGATTTCACTTCCGCTTTTCCCTCCTTATTATATTGGTAGCAGTATAAGCCATAGCCATTGCTGCCCAGCCAGATCTTACCATCCTTAGCCTGGCAGAAAGAGATAATCTTATCTATCACCCCACTCTCAGGATGATCAAGCTTATAAGGATGATACTGCACGTCAAAGGCATCCTTGCCATGGCGGGATTTCAGGTTCACCTCTACCATACCCTGCACACAACCCATCAGAAGCTTGCCATTTCGGGTAATGAGACTTCCGATGCAGCCACGCACATTGAGGCATCCCTCAAATGGCTCGATAATCTGCTGCCGCTTCATGTCGTAGAAGAAGAGACCGTCGTTGGTGCCCAGCCACATGCCATCATTGATAGGGTCGTAAGCCATGGCACCGGCAAACAGGAACAGGCGCTGAAATTTTTCATCCACCACAAGCGGCGTAATCTTGCCCGGCTGCTTGAGGTTCATCACGGCAAAGCCCGCACCCCAGGTTCCTATCCAGAGGTTGCCACGGTTGTCGGCGGCAAGAGTAGAAACGCTGTTATGAGGCAAACCAGAATTGGCAACGGTATAATGGGTAAAGCTCTTGCCACCAGGAGCCAGAGAGTTGAGTCCACCTTCCACGGTTCCTACCCACAGCGTACCATCGGGTGCCGCATACATGGCATTGACGGCATTGGGAGAAAGACTTCCTGGATCCGCCGCATCATGGCGATAGTATTCGAGCTGCAACTGGCGGGGAGCCAACTTGGTGACACCCCCCGTCTCCGTGCCCACCCATATCTGTCCGTTCTTGGCAAAGAGACTGTTCACGAAGTTACTACTCAACGGATTAACTGCAGAAGAACTATTCCAGTGCTCAATCCCGCCAGTCTTGTCATTGATGATGTCCACGCCACAGAGCGTACCCACCAGGAGTTTATCATCCGGAGTGACAGCAAGACTCGTCACCACTTCGTGCTGGAGCGAATGGTCAGTAGCCGAGCAATGATATTGCTGCTTGGCGCTATTGAAGAGACCACGGTTGGTGGCAATCCAGATTTTACCATGATAAGAGATGATTGCACCGGCATAGCGTCCATCGAGCGGTGGGAACATAGAGGAGATATCCCTGGCAACCAACTTATTGTTCTTTACCGAGAACTCGCTCACCACACCATTGTTGCACAACACCACCGTTCCCCGGCGATATACATCGCTAAGTCCCAGGTCGGGCGCATTGAAAGGATAGGCAACAGACAAGACGCTGTTCACCTCGCCCTTTTCATTAAAGCCGAAACGAGTAAGGAGGTTGATGGAAACCATCCAGATATTGCCCTTGGCATCGCAATACATTCGGGTGCAAAGGTTCTTCAATGCCTTCCTGAGCTGAGCCTCCACCTTCTCGTTCTCGCAAGGAGGAACGATGGGCTGCATGGTATTGAGGTCTAGCACCTGTGGACCTTCCTCGAAGGCAATCCAGAGGCGACGGAAATGGTCTTCATACACATTGCGGCAACTATTGCTTCGCAAACTGATGCCATTGGAACCCAATCCGAAGTTCACGAAGTTGAAACCATCGTAACGCACCAGACCACCACCATGGGTACTGATCCACACAAAGCCGTAAGAATCCAGAAAGATATCATCGGCAAAATTATTAGGCATTCCTGCTGCCATGTTGAGGTAGCTTACATTAAAGCGACTAGGCAGGCCACCTTGCGCAAAACTGCTCAAAGTTATGAAAAATGCTACTATGATGGTAAAAATGTATCTAATCATTTGTCTATATAGGTTATGCGTGCAAAAGTACAAAGAATAATTGAAACGAAAGAATGTTTAGGAGAAAAAAAATACCTATCGGTGTAAATTTACACCAATAGGTATGAAATGATTGAATATTTTAGAATTCGAGTATCATCGCCTGACGTGGACGGAGTTTGATGTTCTTGTTGACCAAAACGGTACGTCCGTTGGTTACGTCGACGGCCTTCTCTGCATTGCCGATGATTTCCGCATAGCGGGAAACATTCAGTTCGTTGGCTTCCTTCTTGCCATTGATGACGGTCATCACGGTCTTTCCGTTGTACTGACGGGCGATGACATACACACCCTTCTGCGGACAGAACTGAATCTGCTTGCCTTTGGTGATGACCTCGTTGCCCTGACGCCAATGCAATAATCGGCTGAGCCAGTCGAACATCTGGTTTTCTGCCAGTGTTCTTCCCTCGGCAGTAAAGGCATTGTGCTTATCACCAGCCCATCCTCCAGGGAAGTCCTTGCGCACATTGCCATCGGTTACGCTCTTGGTACCATTCATCAGCACCTCGGTTCCGTAATAGAGCTGTGGGGTACGGTTGACGGTGAGGAGAAGGGCCAGTGCCTGCTTCAATGCCAGGGTATCCTTGCCTTCACCCAGGAAGCGGTCGGTATCGTGGTTCTCAACAAATGCCATCACACTCTTTGGGTTTGGATAGAGATAGTCGTAGCAGAATACGTTGTAGATGCGGTTCATGCCGTTCCACCAGTCATCAGTCTCCTCGTTCTTCGCACTGTTGATGCGGTCGAAGAAAGCGAAATCCATGACAGTTGGCAGATAACTGTTCTTTTCTGAAAGTTTGCTGTCCTTCTGCCAAGCGGCAGTATAGGCAGGCTCGGTTACCCAAGTCTCGCCCACGGTATTGAAGTGAGGATATTCCTCGCCCAGCACCTTCATCCAGTGTGCCATCGCATCACGGTCGGCGTATGGATAGGTATCCATGCGGATGCCATCGATGCCAACAGTCTCTATCCACCACTCACTGTTCTGAATCAGATACTTGATGACGTGCGGATTGCGCTGGTTCAAATCTGGCATACTTGGTACAAACCAGCCATCCACAGTTTCTGCGAGATCTACCTTGCTGGCGTATGGATCGAGCACAGGAGTCAACTTATAACTTGTTTGCAGATACTTGTCGTTTACCTTGGCTGCACCATCCACGGTACCAATCTTCTTCTGATGCTCAGGAGTTTGATTTTCCGGAGCAAGCCATTCTGGAGCATTGAACCAATCCTTTGATGGCATATCGGCTACCCAAGGATGATCGAAACCGCAGTGGTTGAAAATCATATCCATCACCACCTTCAATCCCTTCTTGTGAGCCTCAGCAGTAAGCTGCTTGTACTCCTCGTTGGTTCCGAAACGTGGATCTACACGATAATAATTGGTGGTAGCATAACCATGATAGGTACTGTTCTTGCCATCATTAGGACTGTCGTTCTCCAAAACCGGAGTAAACCACAGGGCGGTTACGCCCAACTGGTTGAAATAATCCAGATGCTGGCGGATTCCCTCCAGGTCGCCACCATGACGAAGACTAGGTGCCGTGCGGTCGCAGGTCTTGTCACGCATATTCTTGAATGCATCGTTCTTCAGATTGCCATTGGCAAAACGGTCGGGCATCAGCATGTAGAGCACATCCTCGTTAGAGAAACCGATGCGCTTGTCGCCCGCCATCTCGCGGTTTTTCAACACATACTTCACCTTCTTCGACTGCTTGCCCTGCTTGAAGTTGAGTATCATCTCTCCAGCCTTGGCACCATCGAGATTGAGATACACCAGGAGATAGTTAGGAGAATCGAGGCGGGCGATGCTATCCACCTTCACACCCGGATAATCCACCGTAACATCAGCATTCTTGATATCCTTGCCATACACCATCAGCTGGAGCGAAGCATCCTTCATACCCACATACCAGTCGGTAGGTTCAATGCGGCTTACGTTAACTGCCGCATTCATACTTATTGCGCTACCCATAAGAACTAATGAAGCTATTATCTTTTTCATATTTTACACCTTATTATATATATAGACTATTCTTACACATTATTATATATATACCTTATTATATATAGACTATTTCTGATAAAGAATCAAGGCAGACTGAGGGGCAACCTCTACTTCCTTGCCAGAGATGAAGCCCAGACCTTCCTCGTTGATAACACCATTGCAGCAAGCCACGGTGTAATTGCCCTCAGGAATCTGCATCTTCTTAGCCTGCTTGTTGAAATTATAGATGACGAAGATCTGCTTCCAGGCATCAATGCCCTCCAGGTTCTTGAGCTGGAAACCTACGAGGCAAGTCTGCTTGTTGCCCTTGCTATCCTGACTAGGCAGGAACTCCAGATGCTGACGCACCTTATCGCCTGTAGAAAGACGGAAGGCTGGATGGTTCTTGCGAAGCTGAATCAGATTCTTATAGAAGGTGAATGCCTGTGGATACTTCTGCAAATTTGTCCAGGTAAACTGGTTGATGCTGTCAGGAGAGTTGTAGCTGTTGTGAACTCCCTTCTTGTCGCGAAGCATCTCCTCGCCCGCAAGGATGAAAGGAACACCCTGGGATGTGAACACACAGGTCTGGGCAAGCTGATCGATGCGAAGCAACTCGGCAGTACGCATCTCTTCAGGAATATTCTTATCTGTCAGGGATGGGATGCTTGCCTTCAATCTATCTACCAGACACATATCATCGTGGCAGCTTACATAACTGATCTGCTCGGTTGGGTTGTTGGTCCAAGGCTTCTTGTCATAATTCACCTTGTTCATATCCACCTGCGGATGAGCGATGCCACCCACGATACCGAACTTCAGGCTCTCCTCCTGTCCAGGAAGACTAGCCAGGAGCGCACCCTTATGGTCATCAGAGAAAGGACCACGGAGGGCATCACGCATATCATCGCTGAAGGCACCGATACCATTCAACTGATGGGTATTCGCCTTCATGGCGAGTTTCTCCGTAGGATAAGCACAGCTGCCTGCACTCCATCCCTCACCATAGATATAAATGCTAGGATCGATGCGGTTCACCATCTCACGGATAGCCTGCATGGTCTCTATATCGTGAACACCCATCAGGTCGAAGCGGAAGCCGTCGATATGGAATTCATCTATCCAGTACTTCACGCTCTCGAGCATAAACTGGCGCATCAAAGGCTTTTCTGATGCAGTCTCGTTGCCGCAGCCGGAACCATCGCTATACTTACCCTCCTTGGTCTTGCGATAGTAATAGTCAGGATAGGTACGCTGGAAGTTGCTGCCATTGATATCGAAGGTATGATTATACACGGCATCGAAAATCACTCGGATACCAGCCTTGTGAAGCGCCATCACCATCTCCTTGAACTCCTTGATGCGGGTTCCCGGAGTATAAGGGTCGGTGCTGTAACTGCCTTCCGGCACATTATAGTTCTTCGGATCGTAGCCCCAGTTGAACTGAGGCTTGTTGAGCTGGGTTTCATCTACTGATGCGTAATCGAATACCGGCTGGAAATGGATGGCATTGATGCCGAGGTTCTTGAGATATTCGATAGCCTTAGGCTCGGTGAGAGCGAGATACTTGCCCTGATACTTCAAGCCCGATGTAGGAGAAACGGAGAAATCACGTACGTGGAGCTCGTAGATAACGAGGTCGGCTGGCGACTGGATGGCTGGGCGCACATCCTTGTCCCAGCCTACAGGGTCGGTATCATAGAGATCTACGATGGCACCACGGTTTCCATTCACACCTACCGCCTTGGCAAAGGTTCCCGGCGTTTCGCCCTTACCGATATCAAAGGTATAGAACTTACCCTTCAGGTCGCCCTTCACGGTAGCCCCCCATCGTTCATCGCCCATCTTCTTCATCTTCAGCGTCTTGTAAGCCTTACCTTTTTGTCCATCCTTATAAAGACGGATGGTAACAGAAGACTTGCCGGCTGTAGGAGCATTGAGAACGAACATGGTTTTCTCCTTGGAATACATCATCTCATTGAATGTCTGCTGCGCATTCAATGAAGTTGGTAAAATCGATGCTGTCAATGCTGCAATTATTAGTTTTTGGATATTCATTATCTATATTGTTAATTGAATCTATATTCAAATGGATAGTTGCCAAATAGAACAGAAAAGGAGTTTAGGGAAGAAATATGCATCTTCCCTAAACTTCTACTTCTCTATGTTCCTAATCATTATTTAGCAAGCAATGAGATGGCGAAACCACCACCACGTGCTTCTTTAATCTTCAAGACATCACCCTTCTTCACAGTCTTGTGGATGATCTGGTAAGATTTAGGATTCTTCTCGTAATCGGCTGTCTTGCCGTCCTGATAGATGGCGCAAGCATACTTCTTGCCCTTATCGAGGAAGTCGAGCTTTACTACGGATGTACGTGCTGCATCAGTCTTGCCACCAACAAACCAGTTGTCGGTACCCTTAGCCTTGCGGGCTACGGTGATATACTTAGCTGGCTCTGCCTCCAGATACTTGGAATCGTCCCAATCGCAAGCTACGTCGCGGATAAACTGGAAGGCATCGTCATACTTCTCATAATGCTCTGGAAGATCGGCTGCCATCTGCAGCGGACTGTACATCACGAGATAGAGCGAAAGCTGACCACAGAGAGTGGTATGAACATAGCTTGGGTTGTTGCTCCATTCAGAAAGCTTGGTCTCGAAGATACCAGGAGTGTAATCCATCGGACCACCCTGCAGACGGGTGAATGGCAACATCACGGTGTGATAAGGCTTGCTGCCGCCAAATGCCTCGTACTCAGTACCACGGGCACTCTCGTTACCCACCAGGTTAGGCCAGGTGCGGCAGATACCAGTAGGACGGGTTGCCTCGTGGGCATTTACCATGATATGATGCTTGGCTGCAGTTTCAACCACACGCTGGTAGTGATTGTTCATCAACTGACTGTAGTGATACTCACCTCTTGGGATGATATCGCCCACATAACCGGTCTTCACGGCATCATAGCCATATTTATTCATCAGGTTGAAGGCATCCTCCAGATGGCGCTCGTAGTTGAGAGCAGCAGAAGAGGTCTCGTGATGCATCATCAGCTTCACACCCTTAGAGTGTGCGTAGTCGTTGAGCATCTTGATATCGAAGTCAGGATATGGAGTCACGAAATCGAAGACATCGAGCTTCTGATGACCGAACCAGTCTTCCCAACCTTCGTTCCAGCCTTCTACCAGCACCTCCTGCAAACCGTTCTTGGCTGCAAAGTCGATGTAGCGCTTTACTTCCTCGTTGGTTGCACCATGGGTGCCATTAGGCTTGCACTTGCTGTAATCGGTTACACCGAGGCGAACAGAAGGCAGGTCGTTGGTATAGCTCCAGGTCTTGGTGCCAACGATCATGTTCCACCATACGCCGCAGTACTTGGTAGGATGAATCCATGAAGTATCCTTAATCTTGCAAGGCTCGTTGAGATTCAATGTCAACTTGCATGAAAGCATATCACGGGCATCATCGCTCACCATCACGGTACGCCAAGGAGTATTGAACGGAGTCTGTATGAATCCCTTTCTGCCCACGGCATCAGGAGTCAACCAAGACTCAAAGGTCAATGTCTTCTCATCCAGGTTGAGGTGCATGGTTGGATAATCCAGACAGGCAGCCTCGTGGATATTGATATAGAGACCATCCTTGGTCTTCATCTGGAGCGATGTCTGAACACCGGTATCCGAGAAGACGGTGGTAGATGAATTGCTCTTGTAAGCTTCACGGTTCTTGGCAATGACTGGACGGATGCCGGTCAATGGAGTAATGTTGTAGTCATACTCCTGGGTGTCGTAATCGCCCGGAATCCAATAGGCAGTATGATCGCCTGCCATGGCAAACTGGGTATGCTCCTCCTGAATCACAAAGTAGTTCAGACTTTCCTGCTGAGGGAACTCATAGCGCAAGCCCATACCATAATCATATACACGGAAACGGATGGTGATGTTACGCTTGGAGGAAGCCTGGTTCAGGTTTACCTCCATCTCGTTGTAATGGTTGCGGATGGTGGCAGTCTCGCCCCATACTGGCTTCCAGGTTTCATCGAAGGTAGATGTCTTGCTGCCAGTTTCTGTAAAACCATCCATCAGGCTGGTTTCTTCCATGCCCTTAGAGGCATGCTTATCCTTCGCCAACTCCAATCCTAAGTGGGATGGCTTACATACAGTCTTTCCCTTATAGCTCATCTCGTAGGTAGGCTGTCCCTTTTCGGATAAAGAGAAAGTTACCGAGACGTTGCCGTTAGGCGACTTAACGGTCTGGGCTGCTGCCAACATCGGGAGCAAGAGGCCCATCACTAATACATTCAGTTTCTTCATACTGTTCAGTTATTGCTTATTCTTGTTTTTTTGAATCCTTGTTAGTTAATCTTAATCATAATCTGTTTATTCTTAAGACAGTGCAAAGATACAAAAAACAAAAATACCCTCCGCTAAATGGGAGGGTATTTTTCCGTATATCAAGGTGCAAACGTTTGCACGATTTTGCATTTGCTATTGCAATATTTTAGTTGCGGCCACCCTGAGCTATCAGTTCGGTGATGTTCTCCATGAACTCCTTGCTGGCAGCCAACTCTTCCAAACTCAGGTGCATGCGATAGCGCCAGTAGTGCTTTGGATTGGCAGGGATGTTGATGCGCTCGGCATCGGCATCTGGCAGACGGAGTTTTTCATCGATGGCCAACCAATCCTGAACGCTCAATACGCAGAGCATGGATGGAGAGGTAAGATGGCGGGAGATGATGTCTCTTGCCAACCAACCAGGGAGCGGATGAGGAGCTGGTCCTTCACGATAGAGCATCGTGTTGTAATACTCCTGGGTACGGGAGACATTCTCGTCCCACCACATACGCAAGGTAGGCATATCATGACTTGAGATGGTGCAGACAGAGCGGTATGGGTTACGGCTCAAATGACCAAACTTAACCGATGGATCCTTTGGCATGCTCTGGAGTTCCAGACTCAATATCTTCAATTCGTTCATCACCCATGGCACACAATCAGGTACCATACCCAGGTCTTCGGCACAAACCAGCATACGGGTAGCCTGAACCAGCTTAGGCAACTTCTTCATCGCCTCACCATACCAGAACTGGTTGTTTCGGCGATAGAAGTAGTCGTTATAAAGACGATTGAATGCTGCCTTGTCAACATCATAGAGCGACTCGTAGACAAAGTCGAGCTGTGCCGAGATACGTGGATGGAAGAGTCCTGGGTTCTTGCGGTCGCGAACGAAGAGCACGTCGCTGATCAGGGCATACAAGCCATCACGCAACCAGATTTCCTTCTCTTCTGTCACATCAGCAAAGAGAGCCTCCACCTTGCGCTGGGTATCTACCTCAGGCTTCATCTGATAGCGCTCCTCATCCAGGCGGTCGAGAAACTTCTCCTTCACTTCGTCGGCACGCTCATGGAACATACGGTCCAATATCCAGTCGGTAATGAACGGACGGAGGAATCTGTCCTCCTGGAAGTTCAAGCCGTAGCTCTGAATCTCCTCACGGGTCATGCCGAGGGCTGGGGCAAACTGTCCGAGCAAACCATGCACGCTATCCACAGGGATTTCCCAGATGCGGAAGAAGCCGAGCACATGGTCGATGCGATAGGCATCAAAGAACTTCGACATATTCTGGAAGCGGCGGGTCCACCACTGGCAACCGTCCTTCAACATCTCATCCCAGTTGTAAGTAGGGAATCCCCAATTCTGACCATTCACAGAGAAGTCATCTGGTGGAGCACCCGCCTGACCGTTCAGATTGAAGTACTTAGGCTCCATCCAGACATCGCAGCTGTGGCGATGTACGCCAATAGGAATATCACCCTTCAGGATAACGCCCTTCGCCTTGGCATGTTCGTGCGCCTCCTGCATCTGCTTGTTCAGGATGAACTGCACGAAGTAGAAGAACTCCACATTCTTGTATGCCTCGGCTTCTGGGTTGGTCAAATCCTTGCGCTCAGCCTCATCCCAGATGTTATGGTCTGGCCACTGAGTGAAGTCGGCAGTGCCATTCTTGTCGCGCAGGTAAGAATACTGTGCGTAAGGCACGAGCCACTGTTGTGTATCCTGAATGAAAGCCTTGAAATCGGCTCCCGACATCATCTTTTTACCTTCCTGTGCAAATATCTGTTGCAGATAATTCTGCTTGTAATCATTCACCTTCTCATAATCAATCTGATGCAAGGCATTGAGTTCCTTGCGGGTCTTCTCTGCCTCCTCGCGAGCCTTCTTGTCCTTCAACGCTGGCAACGCATTCAGATCGGCATACATCGGATGGATGGCAAAGACGCTGATGCAGCTATATGGATAACTGTCCGTCCAGGTATGGGTGATGGTAGTATCATTGATTGGCAGAAGCTGAAGAACTTTCTGACCGGTAGAAGCCACGAGGTCTATCATGGTCTTCAGGTCGCCGAAGTCGCCCACGCCGGCACTCTTCTCGCTGCGCAAGGAGAATACTGGCACCTGCGTTCCGGCAAGCTTGCGGTTGTAGAGGGCAAAGAAAGCCTGGTCCAGATCATAAGCGATGGCATCACCAGCCTTCATCTCCGGCAGGTCGATGGTGCGGTTCATGCCTGTTTCCCAGAAAAGCAGGTCCTTCTTCTCGTTGTAAGCCACAAACTTGAACTCCATGTGAGCGGTCTGCAGATGAACAGCATCCACATCTGCCACCCATTCGTTATAGGTGTGCTGTGTCATCTTCAGCATTTTTTCTGCATTCCATGCACCCAGCACATTGTCGGCACCCACCACTCCGAGTCTTTCTCCATCACGAAGCTGAGGGGCACGCACGATGAGGCGTACGGTCTTGGCACAGTTCTGCATCGCCAGTTCTTCTGGAGCCTGGTGATTGATGCAATCGGTAAAGGCACTGCTGTAAAGATAAGCATCCTCAGGTATCACCTTCCAACTGTCATAGAGGGTGAACTCATCCGCCTTGGTGGCGTTCAGTTCCAGGCAATGCTTCACGAGAAGCCACTCGGTCTTGAGCACCCTGCCATCGCGCTCTACACTATAATAATAGGTGTAAGCCTTTGCTGGCTGTTCTACACACCAGTCAAACGACCATCTCTCGCCATTGAGAGTGGTCATCGGGAACCTAAGTTCCTCATCCTCCTTCTGAATGTTCAAGACGAGCTGCTCGCCGAACAAGGTTCTGTATTCTATGTTAAAATGAATTGTCATAAGACTCCATTTAGAGGTTAGTTATTTTTTATTTTTATTTCCGGTGCGAAATTAGCAAAAATATCCGTAACAAGTACGGTTCTTTTGCACAAATCGAGGAAAAACAAATGCAAACGTTTGCATTTGTTTTCCTTGACTGGCATTATTCATGGTTCTTGATAAGCCTTATTTCTTTTCCTTGATGATGCTGACAGATAAAGCACCGGCGATGAGCAATACACCAGCCACTATCATCATGTCGCTCTGATGAGAACCAATCAAGCTCAGGATGGTGCCGCCACAGATGGCTGCCACAATCTGAGGAATACAGATGGTTCCGTTAAACAGGCCCAGATAAGCGCCCATGTGACCATAGCCCTGCAAGGCGTTGGTAACAAAGGTGAATGGCATTGCCAGCATGGCTGCCCAACCCGCACCAATCATCAGGAATGGGATAAACTGCAAGTATTGGTCGTGCAGGAATGGAATAAGAGCGAAGCCCACGCCACCAATCAGCAAGCTCACGCTATAAGCCATTTTAGTGTTCTTGAACTGAGGAAGCACCACAGCCCAAAGCACGCTGCCCACAGCCTGTACGGCAAAGAGGATGCCCACCCAGTTGCCTGCTTCCTGGAATTCAGCCGACTTAGGGTCGGTGGTATTCCAAACGGTTTCGGCGATGGCACCGGTAGAATAGTTCCAGAGATAGAGGAAGCCAGCCCAGCAGAAGAACTGTACCAGTCCCACCTTCCAGAAGGTAGAAGGTGCATTCTTCAAGAGCGTAATCCAATCGGCCTTACCCTCTTCTTCCTTTTCCACATCACCAGCTACGCCATTATACTCCGCATACTGCTGCGGATTCCACTCCTTCACCTTCATCGTGGTGTAGATAACACAGAGAATCAGGATGGCAGCACCCACATAGAACGACCAGATAACGGAATCAGGCACCACGCCCTGTTCTGCCACGTTCTTGATACCCAGGAAGGTAAAGAGGAATGGGAAGATGTAACCAGCCACAGAGCCGGCATTGCAGAGGAAACTCTGGATAGAGTAAGCCTTCGCCTTCTGCTTCTCGTTCACCATATCGCCCACCAGCATCTTAAACGGCTGCATCGCCATGTTGATGCTCGTATCCAGAAACATCAGGGCTATCAGTCCGAAGAGCATAGCTCCGCTCACGGTCAGGCCCAGCGAACCGGCATTCGGCAGCAGGCACATCACGAGGACGGCAATCGTGGCACCCACGAAGAGATAAGGGATGCGGCGACCGAATCGGCACCAGGTCTTATCGCTCAGCGTACCTACGATAGGCTGCACCAGGATTCCCATCAATGGAGGGAGAATCCAGAAATAACTCAAGTTGTGTGGGTCAGCACCCAACGTTGCAAAGATTCGGGAGATGTTGGCGCTCTGAAGGGCGTAGGCAATCTGTACCCCGAAGAAACCGAAGCTCAGGTTCCAGAGCTTCCAGAAACTCAAATCAGGTTTTTGTGTCATATTGTTGTTATTTTAAATTTCAATGTTCGGTGTTCAAAGTTCAAGCTTATCTCGTAGTTCCTCTTACCACGAGTCGGGTTCTCACCACTCTTTTCTCCACATCATCCTTCTGGATGGATCCCTCCACCTGTCCGATGAGGATATTTGCCGCTTCCTCGCCCACTGCTACGCCTCGCTGTTCCACGGTGGTAAGCATAGGGTCGCTCGCCTTGGCACGGTCGCCATTGGTAAAACCGCAGATACTGATGTCATCTGGCACAGCGTATCCCATGCGCTTGGCGGTATAGAGGATGCCGATGGCGGTATCGTCGTTGATGGCGAAGAAAGCATCCGGCACTTCATCCTGCTCCAGGATTTCAGGCGTGATAGCCTCAGCCTGCGCACGGTTGTCGCAGATTCTCACCCAGTCAGGGTTCTCGGTAAGTCCATGCTTCACGATGGCATCATGGTAACCGTTGTATCTGTTTTTGGAAATCTCCATGTTCATTGGCGAACCATAGAAGGCTATCTTCTTACAGCCCGTATCGATGAGATGGGTCACGGCGGTGAAGGCACCCATGTAATCATCCACCACCACTCTGGAGCAGTTCACCCCCGTACAGATTCGGTCGATGAAGACGAGCGGCACACCATTGTCCATCAACTTCTCGAAATGGTCATACTGCTTGGTATCCTTCGCCTGCGAAACGATGATGCCACACACCTTATTCTTATAGAAGTCTTCACAGATAGCCACCTCTCGGTCGTATCGCTCCTTGCTCTGCGCCACCATCACACGATATCCCCTGGCTCTCGCCTCCTCCTCTATTCCCGAGAGGATAGACATAAAATAATAGTGAACCATCTCGGGAATGATAACTCCGATTACCTTCATCGGCTGCACCCTGCTGTGGCGAAGTGCCTCGCCGATGACGTTCGGATAGAAGTTATGTTCACGCGCGTATGCTTGAATACGCTCCTTCTGGGCAGCGCTGATTCTCGGACTGTCCTTCAATGCTCGGCTCACCGTGGCGATGCTTACCCCCAGGTCGCGAGCAATATCCTTCATTGTTATATTGTTATTTTCGTTCATGTTGTTTCTAAGTTACGCTGCAAAATTAGACAAATATCCGTTATCTTGTACCTTTTTCCTTGATTAATATCAAGCAAATCAAGTGCAAACGTTTGCGCATAAGAAATAACGGAATTAACTAAAAAATAGTGCATTGTATCGAAAAACACTGTAAATTTGCACCCAGAAAGAATAAGCAACGCAAAACCTCGACCTATTTTTTTATAAAACAAGGCCGGAGACTAACAATGATATTCAACTACGAATTTAAATATAATTATAAACATAAACTTAAAAATCAAGCAAAATGATGAAGCAGGTAAAATTTAAATTGCCTCTCAGAGCATTGACCCTCGCAGGTGGTCTGCTTCTGACAGCAAGTTCCTTTGCGCAGACTAATGCGATTAAGGGACACGTGAAGGATGCTTCCGGTGAACCAGTCATGGGTGCTACCATTACAGTGAACGGTAAGGCAGTAGGTATTACCGACATGGATGGTAACTTCTCTGTTGACGCAGCTCCAGGTACCAACCTTACTTTCACCTATCTGGGAATGACTCCACAGACCGTGAAGGCTTCTAAAGAGATGAACATTACTATGAGTGATGATTCAAAGGCTTTGAACGAAGTCGTTGTCATCGGTTATGGTGTGGCTAAGAAGTCTGACTTAACCGGTTCTGTTACAGCTATCAAACCTGATTCTAAGAATAAGGGTGTGGTTGTTAACGCACAGGATATGCTTACTGGTAAGGTTGCCGGTGTAAACATTACCAGCAACGATGGTACCCCTGGTGGTGGTGCCAAGATCCGTGTTCGTGGTGGTTCTTCTTTGAACGCATCTAACGACCCATTGATCGTTATCGATGGTTTGGCAATGGACAACGATGGTGTAAAGGGTCTTTCTAACCTCCTTTCTGTAGTAAACCCACAGGATATTGAGTCTTTCAGTGTCTTGAAGGATGCTTCTGCAACTGCTATCTACGGTTCCCGTGGTTCTAACGGTGTCATCATCATTACAACCAAGAAGGGTCGCAAGGGTCAGAAGCCTACCGTTTCTTACTCTGGTAGCGTAACCATCAGCGAGAAGAAGAACACGGTTGATGTTCTTAGCGCTGACGAGTTCCGTGCAAATGTGGAAAGACTGTATGGCAAAGACAGTGAAGCTTATAGCGCACTGGGTACAGCCAACACCAACTGGCAGGACCTGATTTACCGTACAGCTATCAGCCACGACCACAACATTACAGTTTCTGGCGCAGCTAAGTCTCTCCCATACCGTGTTTCTGTAGGTTATACAGACCAGCAGGGTATCATAAAGACATCAGACTTCAAGCGTGCTACAGCATCTTTGAACTTGAACCCATCATTCTTCCAGGATCACTTGACATTGAACCTGAATGCCAAGGGTATGTATGCAAGAACCTTATATACTGATGGTTCTGTAGTATCATCAGCTGTAAGAATGGACCCTACTCAGGATCCATACAAGTTTACATCTCAATACCACAAGAATCAGTTGGGCAGCTATATGAAAGAGACTCTCTACAACTATGGTTGCTATTTCCAGTGGTCAAAGAAAGCAGAATTTGGTGACAATACATGGCCTTTCACTTATGACAGCACCACACAGATGCCTAACCCTCTGTCTTTGCTGGATCAGGGCAGTCAGATTGCTCACAGCCGTTCATTCATCGGTAGTGCAGACATCGACTATAAGGTACACGGTTTCGAGGACTTGAGATTGCATGCAACCTTGGGTGCAGATATCTCAAAGGGTCGCCAGAGCCAGTCATTTGCTTCATCTTGCACAAACGCAATGTACTATGGCAGCTACGGTGGTGAGGAAATTCTGAAGCGCAACCTCTCTTTGAGTGCTTACGCTCAGTACTACAAGGATTTCAACAAGATTCATCACTTCGACATTATGGCTGGTTATGAGTGGCAGCACTTCTGGCGCAGCAAGAACAATGACTATGTAGGCTATTATCAAGATACAAATAACGATGCAAGTCTTGCTGGCACAGAGCGTCCTCATTCTCCATATAGCGAGAAGAGCGAAAGCTACCTGGTATCTTTCTTCGGACGTGCCAACTACACATTGCTCGACCGTTACTTCCTGACAGCAACCGTTCGTGATGATGGTTCTTCACGTTTCAAGGAGCACTGGGCATGGTTCCCATCATTCGCCTTTGCATGGAAGGCTAACGAAGAAGCATTCCTGAAGAACGCTAACTGGTTGTCTGACTTGAAACTCCGTCTGGGTTATGGTAAGACAGGTCAGCAGGCTGGTTCCATCGGCGATTATGAGTGGATTCCATCTTATTCTATCAGCACAGGTACAAACGGCTTCTATCCAGTTACTGGTGAGGGTGAACTTTACAGACCAAATAACTACCGTCCTGACTTGAAGTGGGAAACAACCTCTACCTACAACGTAGGTTTGGATTGGGGCATCATGGATCAGAGATTGTCTGGTAGCGTAGATTGGTACTACAGAAAGACTACCGATCTGTTGAACTATGCTCCACTTTCCTCTATGGCAGGTTACAAGAACCAGGCATGGCAGAACATCGGTTCCTTGAAGAATACCGGTGTTGAAGCAGCTATTACCTGGCGTGCTATCCAGACTAAGGACTGGTTTTGGACCATGACATACAACTTCACTTACAACAAGAACGAGATTACCGACTTGAATGGTGTATCTGAGAATGGTGCTCCTGTTGTTAATACAAACATCAAGGTAGGTGATGGTTCTGGTGCTTATCTGCAGGCTAACCAGGTGGGTTATGCAATGAACTCATACTATGTTTACCAGCAGGTTTACGACAAGAACGGCAAGCCAATTGAGAACTGCGTAGTTGACCGTAACGGTGACGGTAAGATCAATGAAAGCGATAAGTATCTCTACAAGAGCCCAGCAGCTCCTGTAACTATGGGCTTCTCTTCTCGCCTGGAATACAAGAACTGGGACTTCGGTTTCTCTTTGCGTGCAAGCATCGGCAACTATGTATATAACAATGTTGAGCAGGGCATGAGTAACATGAATACAGGTGAGTGGTTCTCTAACTCTTTGAAGTACTTCTCTAACCGTTTGAAGAGTACTGTTGAGAGAAACTGGCAGACCTACGAGATTACTTCTAAGTTGTCTGACTACTATGTGAAGAACGCTTCATTCCTGAAGTGTGACAACATCACATTGGGTTACAGCTTCAACAACCTGTTTAAGTCAAGCGGCTGGCATGGACTTTCAGGTCGTGCATACGCTACTGCATCAAATGTATTCACAATTACAAATTATGACGGCTTGGATCCAGAAGTAGGCGATGGTAATGACAACAACCTCTACCCACGTCCATTCTCTGTTGTAGTTGGTCTTAGCTTGAATTTCTAATAAGAAAGGATATTCATTATGAAAAAATATATTAAAAATATTGTTCCTGTAGCAGCACTCCTGCTTACAATGGGAACAACAACATCATGTGTCGGTGATTTGGATGTTACTCCGATTAACCCAAACATCCAGACAAACCTTAACATCGATGGCCTTTTCAACAAGTGCTACGCTAACTTTGCCATGGCTGGTAATGGTGGTGCTAATGGTGACTGCGACATTGATGGTATTGATGGTGGTACATCTGGTTTTGTACGCCAGACATTCAATGCAAACGAATTACCAACCGATGAGGCTATCTGCGGTTGGGGTGATGATGGTATAGCCGGCTTCTGCTATAATAGCTACAATGCCACAAACCCGATGTTGACCGGTTTGTATGCCCGTATTACAACTGGTATTGCTTATTGCAACCAGTATCTTGCAGAAGCAGGAGATCAGGATGCAACCAAGCTTGCAGAGATTCGCTTCCTGAGAGCATACGAATATTTTAGCTTGATGGACGGATGGGGCAACATCCCATTTACACTTCAGCCATTGACCAAGCCTGAAAGATATACCAGAGCACAGGTTTACGAATGGCTCGAGAAGGAGCTTCTTGAAATAGAGCCAAACCTTTCTGAAGCAAAGGCTAAGAAGTCAACAGATGCTGGTTACGGTCGTGTAGATAAGGCTGCATGCTGGTTGCTTCTTTCCCGCCTCTACCTCAATGCAGAGGTTTATACAGGCACACCTCAGTGGGAGAAGGCTAAGGAATACGCCAAGAAGGTGATGGATTCTTCTTATAAGCTGAACACCACAAGCGTAAACGGCTGGAGTGCTTACCAGATGCTCTTCATGGGCGATAACGGTGAGACAGATGCTGCTTACGAGGGTATCTTCCCTCTCTTGCAGGATGGTTTGAAGACCACAAGCTGGGGTACTACACTCTTCCTGTTGGCTTCTACCTACGATCAAGATATGCACGCTAATCCAAACAACCCTAAAGCTACCAATGGTACTGACCAGGCTTGGGGTGGTAACCGCGCTCGTCCTGACTTGGTGAAGAAGTTCTTCCCTAATGGTAACGTTCCAAATCTTGAAAGCTACGCTACAGCAGAAGCTGCTGGTGACGACCGTGCTCTCTTCAATGGTGTAAACCGTTCATTGGATAATGAGGACGTTTCTACTTTCAAGAGCGGTTTCGGTGTTGCTAAGTTTACCAACTTCAAGACAGACGGTAGCGCAGGTCATGATGCTACATTCCCAGATGCAGACTTCTTCCTGATGCGTGCTGCAGAGGCATACCTGAACTTTGCAGAAGCTGATGCCCGCCTGCATGGTGATCAGACTACAGAGGAAGGTACCGCAGCTATCAATGCTATCCGCAAACGTGCACATGCCTCTACTCGTGAAGACAAGGGCTATTCTCTGAGCGATATCTGCGATGAATGGAGCCGTGAGTTCTACTTCGAGGGTCGCCGTCGTATGGATCTGATCCGTTTCAACCGTTATGGTGGAAATGTCAACTACAACTGGCAGTGGAAGGGTGGCACCAAGGAAGGCCGCAACTTCTCTAAAGATTTGAATATCTTTGCTATCCCAACCAACGAGTTGACATCTAACAAGAATCTGATTCAGAACCCTGGATATTAATTCGCAAACATAAAAAGGAATTCATTATGAAAAATATAATTAAATCAGCTCTACTCGTTGTCATGAGTTTAACTCTCATGACAGCTTGTAGCGACGACAATGACTCTAATCCGTCTATTCAGACACCAACAGAGTTCAAATTGAATACTCCAGCATTGGAGAATACACCAATCGACCTGGCGAATTCGTCTAAGATTATATTGACCTGCTCACAGCCAAACTATGGCTATACAGCAAGCGTTCAATATACAGTTCAGGTTGCAACAGATGAAAATATGACTGATGCTGTTGAGCTTTCAGAAACCAGCTCAAGTGCCAAGGTTGCAATCAGTGCAGATTTATTGGCAAGTGCCTTGACTAACATCTATGTGGAAAAAGGCAAGACTGAGGCTGATTTCCCTATGGACGTAAAGGCTTACTTCCGCTTGAAGGCAAATATTGTGACCAGTAATGGTAATGTTGTAGAAGGAACAGAGATTCTTTCTAATGTAGTTTCACTCAACAAGATTCACCTCTTGTTCTCATTGCCACCAGTCAACTTGCCTAGCCATGTATATACTGTAGGCAACTTCTGTGATTGGAAATGGGACAATTGCTTCGATATGGTTCAGGTTTATGGTACAGAGGATACATTCTGGCATCTTGTCTATATCGACGATAGCGGTATCAAGTTCAATACTGCAGCAGCATGGAATAATAGCGAAGTTGGTTATGCTGGCATCACTGTTTCCGGCGACTGCAAGGACGACATCATTGACAATGGAGGCAATATCGCTTCCAAGAACCCAGGCTGGTATCTGGTAATCGTTACAACATCTGTTGTAAACCGTGAAATCCACTATGACGTTCAGTTCAACAAGCCAACAATCTGGCTCATTGGTCCTGCAGCTGGTAGCGACGATTTCGCAGAGGAAGCTGAAGGCTGGTCATTCACCGTACCTACAACCAAGGACGGAGAATTCGTATCTCCTGCATTCGTAGGTTCAGTTCCTGCTGGTACTGATAAGGGTGTACGTATGTACGTTAAGATTCCTGGACACGACTGGTGGCATTCTGAGTTCGTCACATTAGACGGTAAGATCAAGTACCGTGCAACAGGCGGCGACCAGGATAGAGCTACAGGTTCTGTAGGTCAGCAGGTTCACCTCAACATCGCTAAGGGAACTGGTGAAATCAAGTAAATAACGATTTAAAATCGAAAGACAATGAAAAAGTTATCATTATATATCTCTATCGCACTTGCAGGCCTCTTTATGGGGTCCTGCAGCGAAGATTTCAAAGACTGGGCAGATCCTCAGACTAACCCACAGGAAGATGCCATCACAATTCCTGGCTACCAGGCAAGTGCTGTTAGCGCATTAGACCTGGCTAAAGTAGCAGAAGACAGCGTGAATGTTTATACCATCAGCTCTGCCACTCTTCCAGAAGGTTTCGAATTGGGAAACAGCCGAATCGAACTGACCCCTAAGGGTGTAGAAAATGCAACTGCCACAGAAGTAAAGACTTCTAATGATGGTAAAGCTACCAAGGCAGACTTGCAGGCTCTTATTGAAAGCGTTTATGGAAAGGCTCCTGTTGCTCGTACATTCGCCGGTCACGTTTACACAACTGCCGTAAAGGATGGACAGGCTGCTTTGATAGATGCAGGTACTGTGGAGGTTACTGCTACACCTGTAGCTCCTAACATCTCACAAAACTACTATATTATTGGTGGTACTTTGGATTGGACTGCTGATGCAGCAAAGACCCAGAAGTTCAACCATAGCGACATTAATGTTTACGACGACCCTATCTTCACAATCACAATTCCTGCAAAGGAGGGTGACGATACTTGGTTCGGTATTGTAGATGATAAAGCTTGCGAAGCTATAGCTACTAATAATGACTGGAATTCTGTTCTCGGTACAGCAAAGGGTAACGGCAAAAACGCTCTGAATGAGACAGAGCAGTTGGATACCCGTGCAAAGGTTGGCGACGATGCTTCATTCAAGGTTTCTAAAAGTACTGGTGCCAAGTACATCAAGGTTGAGATCAACATGTTGGACTACACCTACAAGATTACTCCTCTCTCATTCGATGAGTACTTCTATGAGATTGGCGGTGATTCTAATTGGAAGTCAACAAATGCCCTCTATGGTGGAAATGGTGACGGCAAGTATCAGGGATTCTATTACCTGAATGGCGAGTTCAAGTTCAAGCCACAGGCTGGAACTGCCGACTGGGCTGGTGACTATGAATTCGATGGCGAAGGCAAGATTGCCGACAATGGTAACGGCAAGAACTGCCCTGACCCAGGTGCAGGTTTCTACCAGATTGACGTTGACTTGCAGGCTGGTACATACGCTCTGACTCAGGTGAAGTCTATCACTGTAGTAGGTAACCACAATGGTTGGAAAGAAGCTGATGCAAACTGCCACATGACATACAATAAAGAGGCAGGTTGCTGGGAGCTCACAACAGCATTGAAGGATGGCTTCAAGTTCGCCATGAACGATGCTTGGGATACAAGCTGGGGTGGTGCTAACGGCGATGCTACCGCTTACGATAACATCTCTGTTAATAATGGTAAGGACCTCAATGTTCCTGCTGGCGAAGGCACTTACAAGATTCAGCTCTACCTCTCTCACGAGGGTGCTAACAAGGTGGTTCTCACCAAGCAGTAAATAAACTACAAATAGATTTACTTCATCATAATAAATCTATAT
>SKEU01000186.1_pt1 | contig 52982 bp, 97 predicted proteins | sample 4819571 | NCBI WGS metagenome assembly SKEU01 (sample SAMN11008801, study PRJNA524170) | human gut metagenome | biome: Human fecal sample; material: Feces; isolation source: fecal sample from pouch patient p8, p16 | host: Homo sapiens | place: Israel: Tel-Aviv | collected 2015-06-23
CGCAAAACAAGCCGACAGCTTAATGCTGTTTCCTCTTCTTTACGTTGAACGGTGAGGATTTCGATAATATCGTGTTGGTTTTGCAGATCGGAGAGGTATTTTGGCAGTTCTTTTTGTGAGGAGACGGAATAGGGACCGGTTCGTAGCTGACTAAACGTGAGGTCTTGCATCAACAGTCGCGCCGCGCTATTGGCATAAATTAACTGTTCCTCAAAGGGCGAAACGATCCAGACAGGACCAGCGCACTATGTTTAAAGGCGTTTAACTCCGTTCAATCACGTCAATAAAATCACTTAAAAATCATAAAGTTTAACCAAAACCCGGCATCACGTTTCTAATTCCGTACAATACTGTTAATATCCGTACAACAAAAACTGTGTACCAAAACGTGACCAAAAATGGGGGGGCAACATGCTTACGGATACCAGGTTAAGGGCCATCGCCAACAAGCCATACGACGGTCCAAGCGAGATAGCTGATCGTGATGGCCTGTCAGCCAGGATAAGCCCAAAAGGGAAAATTACTTTCCAGTACCGTTACAGATTCAACGGTAAGCCAGTGCGAATGAAGATCGGTGAATACGGGAAAATGAGTCTGAAAGACGCCCGCTATGCGGTGTCTGAATACAGGGAGTTGCTTACGAAAGGGAAGAATCCGGCACTGTGCGTAAAGCAGGCCATAGCCTTTGAGCAGGGCAAGCGATCTATATCCGACGTAGTGGAAGACTATCTATCCCTGCCGAACGTCATTAAGCTGGTGGCATATAAAGAAGTCAAAAGCGCATTGATGCGCCATGTTGTCAACAAGTACGGCGACTACATAGCTGACGACGTAACGACAAAACAGTGGATGGATATATTTGGCGAGATCACTGCGGCGGGTCACGCGGTTACGGCTGGTTTGATATTGAAGCGAATGAAAATCATCGTTAACAGCGCAATCAGGCGCGGGCTAATGACTAACACGGCGATAAACAATATCCGTGTAGCTGACGTTGGCGAGCATTATGCGGTGGGGGAGCGTTACCTTTCATGTGAGGAGATAGGCCACTTCTGGCGCACGGTAGACAGTTCGCAGATCTATCCGCAGAACAAAATAGCCTTAAAGCTATTATTGCTAACCGGGTGTAGGGTTGGTGAATTGCAGAAAATGAGAAGGGAACACCTAGACCTGGACAACGGTGTATGGACCGTTCCGGCGGCGGTGGCGAAGACAAGAAGTGAAATCAGGCGGGGATTATCTGACTTGTCGATAAAAATGCTCAGGGAGGTTTTAACCTCCCATGAGTATGATTATGTATTCCCGCCAGTGATTAACGGCGGCAACAGGCCAGTAAACGCATCAGTGATAAAAGTAGCTGCAATATTCGTGCGTAAAAGGATGGGCGGTAAATCATGGTCCTGTCACGACCTCCGCAGGACGTGCCGGACACACCTTTCAGCTATAGGTGTTCCGGTACATATTGCAGAAAAGGTCTTAGGCCATTCATTAAGGGGGATACTGGCGGTGTACGACAAATATGATTATCTTGATGAACAAAAGGAGGCACTAAATAAGTTTGCGGATTATGTATTATCTTTGGCTGACGTTAAACCAATCTGATCAAAGAACTGCATTACGTCCTGATAGCGGTACATAACGCCACGCCCGGTACCAAGTACATCAACAGGGGCCGGGAACGGAGTTCCGTTCCGTTCCCACTTTTTACGCCATAAGTAAAACGTTCCCCTGCTAATTCCCCCCAGCATACGGCAGATGGCAGGGCGACTAAGAAGAATTGTTGCCGTTTTATCCATTATTCACCCCCCGTGTATTCAACGTGTCCTATACATCCGTCTATAATAGCTTGCGCCATATTGCGATAATCGCACGAAAATTCGTTGTCGCGGTTAAAATCAATTTCTTTTGCAGCATCTTCACCGATAACCTTAGTAGCAAGTGCAAACGCAATTTCAGCCAGTATTTTTTCTTTCGGATCTACATACAACTTATGAGCGAAATGCTTCCATTCCCCGGCTTGTTCAAAATCAGGCGCATCCATTTCTACAAAAAGAGCAAGGCGATCACTTATATACTTGTATTTCAGAATAACATATTTCCGACCATCGACAGGATCTAGAAGCTCAAGCCATACTCCGCATGGAGGCTTTTCTCCTGCCATCCATTCCGTAACTTCTGGCGTATCGCAATCATGCCGCTCATCTTCGATTAATTCGTCAATGATTTCACTTTCTTTGTTCATGCCATCATCATCTTTATTAGATAAATTGGCATATTTATCAAACTTCCAGCTTGCCGCCATAACAGAATAAGTGCCGCGATCAGCGCGAACACCAACTAAATAACATGATCCAAAATTATATTCTTCCCTGCATGTCGATACTTCAAACGATGGGTAGCATTCAGGGTTAGTGCGATGGCTAATCACACCGATTGCTTTTGATTTACTCATTTGTTTATCCTCAATTATGCCACTGGTACATCGTCAACTTTAATAAAATAATGTGGATGATTTCTAATATCTCTCAGGTAGTAGCACTGACACTCTCGCCACTCATTAGCCGCGCGATTAAGATAAAACACATTACCATTTTCTACCTTGTAATAAATCCCGGTCGGTTTAGCTTTAAAATACTCAACCATTATTGCCCCCAGCGTTTTATAAATTCCTCGTTTAATTTCGTATCACCTGACCACTGAACGCCATGCTCAGCGCCGAACGAGTAGATCAGTTCGATTAATTCGCTAAATTCCGCTTTACTCATCCGGCTGGTTGATGTTCCCAGCACAACAAAGCCTGATTTGTCCAGGTTAGGGACAACGCCATATTTCTTAAGCCCGGCAGTGAATACCGCCTTCCAGTCTTCCGGCGACAGCCTCTTACCGTACCAATTAACCTGATCACTAATGTCGGTTAGCAACGCCCATAGAAGGCTATTTTGGCTTAGCGAGCGGGTTTTCTCCTGGATGGTGATTATCAGCGGGCTTTTGCTATCAGGCTGTATTTCCCTTATCTGCCTGATAGCATTTTCTTTCACGGCGTCGTTGACTATCTCAAATCTAATTTGCCTCATAATACACCGTTGCTATTTTTCCATTGCGCCCGCGCATACATGATCGCCCATAAAGAAATGAGCCTTGAACTAGCCATATGGTCGTTTTTTAGTTTTTTCATATCAACGACGACAGGACGATCAGGATCATCGTCGCGCATGTATTCCGCAATCGTGCTCAGGTCTTCAACTGTTAAATCTAATTCCTTATCCATAACGCCACCTCACACAATACGCATTGTGTTTCGTAATTCACCGCGCAGCGCCTGCAGTGCATCACGCATTGGTACAAAAACCCGGTTAAATTTTACGTGTTTATATTTCCGCATCAGTGGCGGTGTATACACCTTTGCGTCGTATACTTCCCACGGATAATAAACGCGCGTATCGTCAATAAACGTTTCAACTGAATAAAAGATTACCCGTCTCATAATTCCAACCCCGTTTCACCGTTAAGTTTTTCGATCTCAAATACTGGTTTATCCGGCAGCAGGCCGTTATTTTTCCGGTATTCATTCAGGCGGTTGTTAAATTCAAATACGATAGGACTCGAACAACCATAGAAGCGAGCTGATCTAAAAAAGTATTTCCCATCAAATTTATTAACTGTTAATAAATTTTCACTGCCTAACATCTTTAAAACCCGACAAATTTTCCTCTGTTTTATTTCGAGTTTTAATTCTTTTTTAACATCCTCAGCAGAAAAATAATCGCTACTATTCAGAAATAAAGGCATGATTTTTTTTATTGCCATTTCGCGCACTGACTTCAAGCAATATGATAATCGCGGCCCTCCCATTTCCACAGGAATAATAGCGCCGTCAGAAACCATATCACGCAAACTATTAACGATCTCGATTTCAGGACCTGGAATAGATTTAATAATTGTTGCTTCACCAGCAACAGTGGCATCCTGTAAAAATTTCGCTATTTGTGTTTTATAAATGGTTTTCATTGTTTCTAGCCTCGATTTAAGCGCGAAAACAGCCACCAGAAAGCGGTAAACTTTCCGGTAAGCCGTTTCTCAAGTTAATTAAAAAGATGCGTTATTCTGGTTGTTTCGTGGTGAGAATCGGCTTGCAGACGGACGTTGTTGCATAGACTGAATGCAAGCCGAAGCCGCGCGGGCCTGGTCGCATGGTAAAATGTTGCCGTTATCATCAAACCGCTGGTAAACAGTACCCGTTTTCCCGTGACGGTTTTTTGAAACGATAATCTCCATGTATTCGCGGGCAACAGATTGTTCGTTGTAGTAGCCGTCGCGGTAGACCATGATGATCCGGTCTGCGTCTTGTTCAAGATTACCGGAATCACGCAGATCAGAATTGTTCGGGCGCTTGTTCGGTCGTTCCTCAACGCGGCGGGATAATTGCGCAAGTGCCGCCACTGGCACGCGCAACTCCTTCGCCATCATTTTCAATGACCACGACAATTGCCCTACAGCGAGATCATGACGCTCGGCCTTAGCCAGCTTCATTAACCCGATGTAGTCAATCATTACCATCCCCAGGTTAGGATGGTCCTGTTTCATCCGTTCGACGGTGGCGCGTATTTCCTCGACCGTTAACTGCGATGCGTCAACAATCCACACGTCGAGATCGGCAAGGGCGCTCATTCCCTGTGCTACGTGCGCCCAACCTTCGTCATCCAGTTTTACCGGATTACGTAGGCAATCCGTTGATAAGTTACCCGCGCCAGCGATAGCGCGTTCAGTCATCTGATCGAGCGACATTTCAAGCGTGAACAGCAAAACGCCGACCCGCTGACCTTCGCCTCCAGGGTATGGACGTTCAGCCGCCGCGCGGGCAATTGCCAACGCCAACGCCGATTTACCAGACCCTGGGCGTCCGGCGATAAGCACCAGATCAGTAGCGTTAATGCCGCCTAACATTTCGTCGAGTGGGTCAATCCCTGTTTTGATGTTGTCAGAGTTCACGCCACACTCCATGCGTTTACTTAACACTTCCGTGTATTCCTGGACCGCATCGCGCAACAGCACCGGGATAATTTGATCTTTTGTTACCTTTAATTTTGAATACCGGGAATCAAAATCTTTCATCGTCTCCCTGACGACTTCAAGCGTCCCCGTTTCCAGTTTGTAGCGCATATCGTCGATGAGTTCCAACATCTGCCGCCGCTGGTGCTCTTCACGTAGTAGCTGTGCGTATCCCTTCAGGTTGGCAGCAGAAGGACACGATCGCGCCGTTTGCATCAGTGGTACAAAGTTTTCATTGCCAATTTCATCGCCAACCAATAAAGCGTCGATAAGATTTCTGTTTCTGGCTTGCGCCCGGATAACTTCAAACGCACGTTTATAAAGCGGGATCGTGAACACTTCAGGATCAAGTGTGGCGAGAACATCTTGAGCGTTAGGAGTAAGGCCACCTAACAGCAGCCCGCCGATAACTGACGCTTCACGTTCCTGCCGTAGTGAGTTTATTTGCTCAGTTACCATTATGTTATTGCCTCCTGTTTACAAAATGGAATGTTCAGGGTAATAAACAAAGCGCCAGATCTCCCCATGATCCGGGCTGTAAATAATCACCGCTGCCAGACGCCGCGACCGCCAGCCGCCATTAGTTGAATAAGCGTCTTTACCCGCTAATGTGCCGTGATACTCAACAACGCCTAGCGATGATTCAATCAGCCGTTGATGGTGCCAGTGCCCGCAATGAGCGTAAACCGCCGCAGACTTGCCGAAATCCTCACGCCAGTCAGCTACGCAAGCAGACAATAAATTTTCCGGCTTTTTGATAGTGTGCCCGTGGTGGTAAGCAAGGAATGTTTTGCCGTACTGTGTGTGGTGGACGATAGCAGGGGACACATCAACAGTTACGCGCGGTTCGTCTTCGTAAAAAGCCGCCAGCGCAGCACGTAGCCAAATCATACCAGACTGGTCGTGATTGCCTGATAGTACCTGGATTTCAATATCCCTATGATTTAACAACATCTTCCCGACAGCCCGCCGGACCGACCTGATCGCTACATAGACAAGTTTTGCATAGCGCGAATCGCAATCAAGAACGTGATTGCTTGATGGCGTAACTGGCAACAGCCCGTCAGTGTGAAGAACATCCCCACCGAGAAGCAAAACAGCTTTCTCAGACATCGGCGCAGCGCCTACAGCGTAGTCAAAGAATTCATTCAATACGCGCTCAGCGATCCCAGTGTCGTAACTCTCGCCGCATTCAGCTTTATGAGCAAGCGCCCCGATATGCAGATCAAATACCGGATAAAGGGCCAGGCTTTTTTGAAAATCAATTTCCGGCACTGGCACGGCCTCCGCGCGTGGGATTTCTTCAGTGAAAGCGTCGCGGGCCGCTTCCATTAGCCTTTCCATTTCATCGCGATCACGGGCTGTTTTAATCCAGCGCATGACTGTATTCCCATCCTTATCGACAAGAACCGACTCACCAGTAACGCCAAAACCAGGGGCGCGGCGCGTTGATAATAAACCGCGTTTCGCCAGCTTTGCGCCCAGCCGCTCGACGTTGCGTTTTGACATGCCATATTTTTCAGCGATCTGCTTGTACGTTAAACCGTTGTTATATTCAGCGATCAATTGCTCATCGCTGATTTTTCTTTGCGACATAATGTTATTTCCTCATGTTTACATTTTGTATATTTATTGACAGCAAACAATCTCTTTATATGTTTCTTCTACCATGTCGAATACTTCCGGCCTGTAATAAAAAAATTCAGTGCTACCATCAAACTTAACAGGGAAGTTTATTTTATAGTCACTGAAAGCATCGTGCATTTTGCTTTCTATTTCCTGCATAATCTCAGTAGGCCCATTCCATGTTTTAACTACCTGTAAATCAGTCAGCCTTACACCTGCCTTACGAGCACTTTTAAATACTCTGTTCCTCCTTTCGTTCTCTTTTACGCTTACACCAATTTTCATTTGTGTAGGCACTTCAAGATCATCAACCATGATGTAAAGTTTTCCGTTGTAGTGTGATAAAAACCCGTATTTAGCGCATTTCGGGCAACCGCGCCCGCTCTTAATGTCTCTAGGTTTAGCCGACCACTCATGATCACAAACCTTGCAGCGGCATAATACTTTTGTACTGTTATTAACTATTTCAACCAGCACTTCAATATCAGGATTAACCTTAGCAATAGCCGATATTTGTTCTTCATGCGATAACTTCATATTCCCAGCGCATTTCTGGCAACCACGTCCATATTTAATATTGCTAGGTGTAGCCGACCATTCATGGTTACAAACTTTGCAGCGACATAATACTTTTGTACTGTTATTAACAATTTCCCCTAACACTTCAACATCAGGATTAACTTTCGCGATAGCTGCAACTTGTTCTTCATGTGTTAACTTGCGCATCGCTCCAACTCCTTAAGAACATCATGTGCGCTACAACGCAAAAACCCACCGCGACACCCGTTTGCACAGGTTGCAGTGTCTTATTGCGTCAGAGACGCCATCAGGTGGCTAATTTTCGATTTACAGAATGGTAGGTAGGTTATGGATTGATTAGCAGGTACAGACCGCCGAACAAGGCGACGTTAACAGCGATTGCCGCAGCGATGGCAAAAGCCAGGGCGAAAACGTGTTTACCGTCCATTTTAAAATCCTCTCTGTAACGCTCTATAACGAGCTAATCGCAAAAAGGTAAGCAAGTGTAGCACCACATGCGATTTAGCTCGCTGGTGAGGTTGTTTTGTGGGTAATTTTGGATTTTTGCGGATCGTGATTGGTCAAAGAACGCCAGCGCGCGTATCACGTAGCGTTTTTGGTTTAAGCAGGAAATCAAGTGTCGCAGTGAAGCCATTGCCGAAGTAAAAATCTGAAGCCGTGTTTTTGAACGTTTCGAAGTAGGCGACAAAGCCGTTAATGCTTTTGTCTTTCAGGTAGTCAGTGAACGCATAGATCTTGCGTTCAAGATCCCGATCCAGTTCGGCAGGTGGTAACAGGCCGTCAAACGTGCTGTTAAATGCTTCCACCACGTCGGCAGCGTTTACAGTAGATGATAGCTTGCGCCATTGTTCAGCATCAGCCAGATACCCATCGAATTTAGTTACCCGGCAAATGTTAACAGGCTTAGGCACTCCACCACGGCTACGCCATTGTGTCAAAGCCCATTCGATTACTAATGTGATCTCATCCTCCGTGTATGCCTTACGTGTTTTTGTTTCTGTCAGTAGTTCGATAAATGGTTTAGCGTCACGACACTTGCATCCTGCCTTGTCGTTGTAGAAGGCCAGGCAACGATAAGCCGCCAGATTAACCTCCCGATCTTCTTCGCTGATAGACCAGTCTTTTTCCAATACACGGAGTGTATTGTTTTTAATGTTCTCTTTACTGGTTATATATGACTGGTTAGGGTGACTCTGTGACACTACCCCCGGTGACTCTGTGTCACTACCCCGGTGACTCTGTGTCACTACCCCCGGTGTCACAGTGACACTACCATGCAATGACGGAAGGACTATTACATAGAAATTACTAGTTTGCTCTTTTCCTCCGATTAAGTATCTTGGTTGTTTAATCAACAACCCTTTTTCACAAAGTGAGTCTACAGCCCTCATAGCTGTTCTTTTGCTGATCTCACACTCCTTTGCTATGTGATGGTAAGAAGGGTAACACTCGCCGTTATCATTAGCGTTATCAGCTAACTTCAACAGCACTAGTTTGTGCATTGGGTCGCCGACCTCAGTATGGAAGACCTCTACCATTAGCCGCATACTCATAAGCATTAACCTCATGGCGAACTAAAACATTAACTGATAAACACAGAAGAAACCTGGCAGCTGGCTGATTAGGCCGCTTCTTTTCAGTTGATGCAGTGCAGAGATAGTGTCGCGTTACGAAATTTCGCACATTTCCGCGATCTCTTCTGGCGTTACTTCGCTTTTGCCGTTGCATCCAGCCTTTGTTGCCAGTGCAATTAAGATGAGTTTTTGCGCCGGATCATTGTTATTCAGGCGAATATCAAAAGCCTTGCGCACGTAATACATATTCTTTTCTCCTATGGTTAGAGTGAACGCGCGGGCGGGCATCCCATTAGCATTAGATAGCAGTGACTGACCGCTGAACAGATCCCGCCGTTGCGTGATATTTGTTTTTCGCTTCGCAGCGACACCGGATTTTTAAAGAGCTTAAGGTAAGTGCCTTTTTGTGCCTTCCGTTATCTTTTTCCTTGCGTCTTTGCAAGTATGGCCTTACCTTGTCTGCAAGTTTACAAAATGGAATTTTAAGATCAAGGCTTAAAATACACGTTTTGTGACTTGCATCAAACTTTTTGAGGTTATAGGGTAGCGACATGAAAACAAAATGGTATGACTTAGCAAAGCAGCTCATGCGGGCGCAGGGCATGAGTCAGGATTCACTCGCAGATCTCATGGGGATAACTAAAGGCGGCCTGTCACACTGGCTGAACGGTCGCCGCGAGCCAAATCTTGAAGATATTGCGCGGATTATGCGGGCGCTTGGTCGTCGGCAGTTCACTGTTACACATGATGGTATGGTCATTGATGATTCTGTTTCTAATACACTTCAGGCCGCACCGCCGCGTGATTTAGGTAGTTACCCGGTTATTGACTGGAAGGACACAGTAAACAATATGGATGACACAAGGCGATCAGCATTACCACACGTTACGACTAGCGTTATTTGTTCAGATGATAGTTACTGGCTGGTTGCCAAAGGTGAATCAATGAACGCGCCGCAGGGGTTGAGCATCCCGGCGGGGACGATGATACTTGTTGACCCGCACGCGCCAGCTATTGACGGCAAACTGGTTATAGCCCAGCTTGAGGAAGGGCAGATACCGACGTTTAAACAGTTGATTATTGATGGAGGTCAAAGGCTTTTACGTTCGCTCAATCCGCTGTATCCGCCAATCCCTATGAATCCAGAATCAAAAATTATAGGCGTGGTGGTTGATGCGAAGATCGTAAACCTGCCATAAACATTAGCCGCCGGATGGCGGCTTTTCTTTGCCTGGAAAACGCCAAAACGTAAACAGAAAACGTTGTTTATTGTTTAAATATCAATAGCATATAAAATATTTTAAAAAAGTATACAAAATGGATTGACTCGATGTTTTACGGGGCGTATATTGCGAGTCAAAGGAAGGGCGCAGGTAACAAAAGCAACTTCCTGGCACTTTAAAAATCAGGCTTAACACCTTGTCAACCGTGGAGTAACTCCCCGATGGGGGACCGAAAGCGGCACTGATAACAAGGCGCATGGGGTGTTTAAAGCGTTACATCCCCCACGAAACCGCACGCAAGGCGACTAGTCAGCTTGCTTGGAGTGAGCAAGGTCACGCCGGGAACGGCGATGATTGCGGGATTAGTTGAAAGATGTTAAGCCGCTCATTAACAATCTGGTCAGCCGCTGGAAGTGCGGCAATTAACGAAGATGATTTTTTATTAAGTATCATCAAGGATATACGGAGATCAGATTATGAGCGTTACAATTATATATGGTAAATGTGATAGCAAAATGAATGCCAGGGAACGAAGAAGGATAAAAAGAGAAAACGAAAGAAAATCATCACCTGCAATCAATAAAACAGACAATGTGGATAAAGCTATTCGATTTGCAAACGAGGAAAGATGCAAACCAAATAGCATTAAAGAACGTCGCAAAGGATCAGTAAAATGGTATACGGAAAATGAAAGCGGCAGCTACTACCACGCAACGCAACCACGCCATTTAGGGGAAAAACCCCTGGATAAAGTTCGCTACCATTAATACAAAATGTAAACATCCGGAGATGACATTATGGTTATTCAGGCGCTTCAATTCAAACTGGCAGTAGCGGAAATGCTTCACGATGCCGAAATGTGGAGCGCCGCGAATAAAGCCTTATACATAGTGTTAACAGCACGGGAGATTAAATAGTGAAAACAGAGTTACATAAAAAGCTATGGACGATTCAGCAAACGCTGAACGCGCCGAAAAATCAGCGTAATAATTTTGGTGGATATAATTACAGGTCGGCGGAGGATATTTTAGAGGCGGTTAAACCACTGCTTCAAAATATCACGCTGACTGTTAGTGATGAAATTGTCCTGATCGGCAATCGCTATTATGTGAAAGCAACGGCGACGCTAAGCGACGGTGAAGACGTAATAGCGGTAACTGCTTATGCCAGGGAGGAAGAAAGCAAGAAGGGTATGGACGCCAGCCAGCTAACAGGAGCAACATCAAGTTACGCGCGGAAATATGCTTTGAACGGTTTATTCTGTATAGATGATGCTCGCGATCCTGATACTGATGCTTACGCGAAGCAGACAGGCCAGCAGCCGCGACAACAGAAAAACCCACCAAAACAACAACCGCAGCAGCAGAAATCGCCGCCAAATCCTGATGAAGTATTAGCACGTTTCTGTGATGCGGCAGCGAAAGCGCAGGACGAAAAAGCGCTTAAAGATATTTTTGCTAAATGCTGGAAGTTATTACCTGAAAACTCAGAGCAACGACAGAAAGCGAGCGACGTATACCAGATCAGAAAATCAGAGCTTAACGGGGAGATGGGTTAATGAGCTTAAATTCAATTACGCTGGGCGGGAATATCGGAAATGACATGGAAGTCCGCTACACACAAAGCGGGAAAGCGATTGGTAGTTTTCCGTTAGCTGTAACGAATGGCTACGGCGATAATAAGCGGACAATGTGGGTCACTTGCCTGGTATTTGGTGAGCGTGCGGAAAAATTAGCGCCACATATCCGCAAGGGTGGAAAAATAGTGGTAAACGGTCGCCTGGATGTTCGGCAATATGATCGGAACGATGGCACGAAGGGTACGGCGGTAGAAGTGGCGGTTAACGAATTCGAATTCATGAACGTTAACCAGCAAGGCCAGCAGCAGAAAGCGCCACCGCCACAGCAGAATAACAACGGGAATAATCCTCCGATGGACTTTGACGACGACATCCCGTTTTGAATCAATAGGTTAGTAATGGGCGATTATTTAAAAGCGCCGCCGCCACCACGAACAAAAGAGCAAGTATTAAAAGAAGCCCGCGATCAAATCGATCGGGGGCTTTTTTTATGCGGCACGGCAGCGGAACGGATGGCAAAAAGATTTAGTGACCTGTACGCAAAACAAATATGGTTCGACAACTGGCAGGCAAGTTTTTATCCGCTGCAAAGAAAACCGGATATGCACTGGCCTGAATATGTCGATCCACGTATGCGCAAATATCGCGGGCGTATGGGCCAGGTCATTAACGATTAATGAGGTGTTATCATGATTGAAGAAAAAGAAGTAGACAAGGAAATTCCTGACGGTTGTGATGAGCTTATTTGTTTTGACGGCGGCCTGTATGAGTTCGAAATGTCTGCAGGGTGGCACGATAAATGGCCTAAGCCTACTCGCCAGGAATTAAGCGACCGTAAATCATTCGGCGAAGATGCCGAACGGCTGGCTAATAACAAATGGCTTGATAAGTTAATTGCGGAGGGTGGCAAATGAGCTTTGCAAAAATTGCCGCATTGCTTGCGGCTTTATCTATCGCCGTGCTGTATCTCAGTGTATCTCTTTATATCACGGTAGCGATCATTAAACTCATTACTAACATGTGAGGCCAATCATGAAAGTCGGTAAGGATATTGTGACTGTCGCGTTTTGCATTATTTGCTTCCTGTTTGTGGTTGTTTCTTGTGGCGCATTTGCTGCGTTGGTTAGCTTTATTTTTAGAGGGTTGCCGTGATGAAAACATGGGATGCAAAGGCTGGTGATCTTGTTGTGTTGCCTGAATATCGTGATGACCCTGGCCTGGTTGTACTGAATAAGATATATAACGATCTCGAGCGCCCGCTAGTGGTTAAATACCTGGACGGAACAATCATAGAACCGCGCTACTTTGATGAGATTGAACTAAAGGCCCACAATGTTCGCGTTAAGCCGTTCCGTGCTTATGTTGAAAACCACTGGCGGAAATTGTTCGCCGGACTGAATGGGATGTTTGGCGTATGGCTATAAAATTAGTGAAAGTTAAAGACCTGAAAGGCGGCGAAAAGATCCGCACGTGGTATGGCTATAAATTTATTGTCGCTGCCTTTTCTTTCGGGTCAGGGGGTCAAGTAACATTATTTGATGAAGAAGACGACGAGGTGGGTAAATGGCATCTTGAACAATATGTTGAGGTGTTAAATGAAAATTAAATTACATAAGGCCTATGATAGCGAAACAAATAAGCTATCACTATTTATTGAGTTCGAACGCCGGATCGTGTGTGTACCGTGGGCGCGTCGCTTTAATGATGCAGCAGGGCGGCGACAGTTCGCGTTAGACATGTTGTTGCGCGGTTGCGGCCTTATGCGCCCGCTATCTGATTTAAAACGGATGATGCCTGGATCGTTCGGTCAGATTGATGAAATAGAAATAGGCCAGGAAGAGCTAAAACGGGCGCGTGATTTATTCCTTTCAAGTGAAGGAAACCCGTTCAACCCAGAAACTGAAATGAAATGGCATCACCCACTATAAAAGGATGAACATCATGAACGACATCAAAACAGCTTATTCACTTGGCGGCAATGGCATGTTAATCACTCGCTACACTGAAGACGCAAGTGTTCATGAAGTGGAAACGAAGGATTATCACGAAGTATTAAAAGATATGGAAGCTGGCGCGTATGACGCTGATTTAAACCTGGCTATGCAGATCGTTGATATTGTGATGGACGCGTCGATCCGCGATTATGTTTCTTTAAACGCTGAAGAAAAAACGGTTGTAGCTCGTTATGTCTTCTGCCTTACTTTCGTAAAACGCATGGAAGAGGATTTTGGTCGAGTGCCAGTGCCGGAAGAGATTGACCCGATGGCGTTCGGAAGTGCTGTTATCTTCCCGCTGGATGAAAATCATATGGGTAGCATTGCACTGCATACTATGCGTGACATGATGAAAAAACTGTTTGAAGTTAAATTGCTAGAGAAGTTCGTTGATGACGGTTACGAAGAAGAAGAAGTTAAACACCTTATGCCATTGTTTTACGGCGAAATGGTTGGCACTGATATGCGTGCAAATGATTTCGGCGTGCAGGCGGCTATAGCTGTGCTTAATGATGCACGGAAAAACTCACAGCCAATGCCTGAACCGGAAAAACGTGTACTGCATTAACAGCGTGATTGCGATCACATAAATATACATTTTGTGCTGTGATCGCGTATCCGTTTTGTAAACCGAAATCAAAAGGTTTACGGCACGAAGGAAAACAAGATGGCCCGCGAATACATGCTTTATTGCGTTGAGGGTGGCGTAGGCCATGATGCCTACGTCGCCGGGAAAAGCTATCCAGCCGATGAAGTGCTTTCTAATATGCACTTCCGGGAAAATGAAAGCCAGGTGTCTGTGTGGAAACGGTGCATTGATGGTATTGAGGTTGTAAGCATCGAACGGTATTTAGGTGCGTTTGATTACGGTGTTATTGAGGCTTAATTATGGACGACACATTGTTTTATATGTGCTGTTGCTGGGGTTTTATTGCCTTATGCCTGTTTATCAGATGGTTTATTGAATACCATATGAGGTGATATATGAAATGCGTTGGAGAATATAAGTTACCGGACAACGCCAAATTAGCTGGTGTCGGTTATTGCGGATGTTATTACTACAACTCAATCGGTGACATTTACCTAATCTGCATCATTAAAGGCGTTCAGCATTTTCGCTTGATGCCTTGCACATTAAAAGATCTAAAACAGGCGGTAAAAATGTATGAAGTATAAACGCTATAAAGAGTGGAAAATCCCAGAAGCAGCAACAAAGGCAGCGCCCGGAAACTTTTCGGGCGTTTACTTTTATATGGAAGGCAAATGGTATTTCGGCAGCAGGCCTGATCACTATTATCAGGAAATATGCAAACCTCATGTATGGGATATAAAAGAGCGGGTGAAAGACGGTGTAATAGACGAGGTTTAAAATGGTTAAGAGCTTTTTAAACTGGTTAAAGGCGTGGCTTTTGGTTACGCTTTTTGTTTTTTTGGTGTTCAGTGGCGCTATCGTCATATTTACGCTGGGTATGATTTTTGTTACATGGTTAGTACCTGAATTTAACGACATTGAAAGCATTCTTTTTACTGTACGCGCTTTATTGGCTGGTAGCGCATTCATCGGTTTTTGCTTTACTGTTTCGCGTGATTAGGATGAATGGTGATCCTATGGCTTTATTCAATATGTCAGAGCCGCAATTTAACGCCGTAAAGACTGCCGCCCGCGCCGCGCTTTCGGCCTGCAAAGCGGAGGTAGAGAAGAACGGCTACAGCGATAAAGCCACGCGGCTGATATTAGAGAAGCATTATCGCAAGGTTGCCCCACTAATCAGCATTGAGCGTTTTGTGTGGTTGGTTGGGTATCTAAATAATCGGTGGGGTACTGATCAGGATTATTTCTGATGGGGGTCATGATGAAAAATGATTTTGGAGGTAGTCACACTCCAAAGGAAATTAAAGATCTATGGCAGACGCCTAAACCAGTTTTCAGAGGAATGGACCGCGAATTTGAATTTGTCGCGGACGTGGCGGCAAACAAAGCAAACGCGCTAGTTCCGCGATATATAACCGAAGAAATGGACACGTTGCATTATCCGTGGGGAGCGGTGGCAATGCCTGGTGAGTATGTTTGGCTTAATCCACCATATTCTAATCCTGGGCCATTCGTTGATAAGGCGGCGCTTGAACATCAACGAAATCATATTGGCTGTGTAATGCTATTGCCCGCTGACATTTCTGTTAGCTGGTTTATGAACGGCGTGGATACGGCAAACGAATGCCGATTAATCACGCGCGGGCGTCTGGCGTTTATCAATGCCGCTACTGGTAAGCCAGCAAGCGGAAACAATAAGGGTAGCTTGTTCTTGATCTGGCATCCACGGTGCAGACATGAATGTATTTTCACGCAGATAACACGTAAAGAGCTATATGCAAGAGGTGCAGAAAATGAATAAAGCGGCTGAATTGCTGAGACTTGCGGCTGAAACTATCGAGGCAAGAGGGGAGCAAAACGGATACGATCGAAAAGAAGAAAAATCAGCGCCAAAAATAGCCACTATTTTCAACGCTAAGATGAATGCGAATTTAACCCCACTTGATGTATGGGATCTAATGATTTGCCTCAAGGAAGCGCGTTTAGGGGCTATTCTCGCTAATGGAACTGATCCGCTCGACACTCTTATAGACCTTATTGCTTATAACGCGCTTAAGGCCGAACAGATATTAGCGTATCGGGAGGAAGAGCTAAATGAAGATGGTGGCAATTGACAGGTTATTAGCCTGCGTTTATGTCGCCGTTTTCGTTATCATCAATCTTATTGTTAACCACTGTGGCCCGTGGGTAATTCCGATCACCACGGTAGCCGCCGTGTGTGTCAATATGATGATTCGTGATTTTCTGTTATATGACGGCGGCCTTAAATGGTCGGCTACAACATGCGCCGCCGCTGGCGCAATCACGGTGCTGATAAATTACGACGCCGGAATGGTGGCGATCGCCTCATTCGTCGCGGTTGTTTCCGGTTCGCTTATTTCTGGCGGCGTTTACCGGGTTTTACCTGGTGATTTCGATTCGAAACGCTGGCCTGCAAATATAGCGTCAGCCATAGGCGATGCGTTGATTTTCCCTACACTATCGTTTATGGCGTTTATGCCGGAAATATCAGCGATGCAATTCATCTCAAAAATGGCAGCGGTAACGGTGATCACTATCATCATGCGCCGCTATTTCACGTTTGAGGGAAGAAAATGAGCAAGGGCAAACATTGGTTAAATAATTGGCTTAGAAGTTGGGTGGTGTGGTCGCTGTACGACGGCAGCGGGTACGCCGTTAAAGATTGGGCGGAAGCGGGATATAAGTGCTATTGCTTCAATTATGACGGTGCAAATCACGGCGATTATGAAGGCGTTAAAATCATTCATCCTAATATTGAATACGTTAACGTGTGGATTGACAGCCATTTCCTGGTAATGTTCTCGCCTGAATTGTCTTCTTATCCAGCACCTGACATTATATTGGGCTTTCCGCCGTGCGACGATCTCGCCGTTTCAGGCGCTCGCTGGTTCGCTGGTAAACGGGAAAAAGATCCTGCCTTCCAGGTAAAGGCGGCGTATAACGCAAAACTGGTAGAAAAACTGGCGAATATGTATAACGTGCCGTGGATGGTGGAAAATCCGGTGGGCGCACTGTCAACGTTATGGCGCAAACCTGATTTTATCTTCAACCCGTGCGCTTACGGTGGCTACCTGCCGGAAGACGATAAACACCCTGCTTTCCCTGAATACATAGCGGCCCGCGACGCATACACGAAGAAAACTTGTATCTGGTGCGGGAATGGATTTAAGCAGCCGCTATTCCGGCCTGTGCCAATGCCTGATGAATGGGAAGACAGTAAGCAGCACGCTAAGTTAGGAGGAAAGTCGAAACGCACTAAGATGATCCGCTCACTAACGCCGCGCGGCTTTGCCCGTGCTGTATTCCTGGCTAACGACCGGGCCATCAATCGCACTACGCTTAACCGCGTTTTACCGGACTGAAATTTACAAAATGGCGCCATTGCGTGATGTGGATCACATAATGGCGCTATTCACTTTGTTCTGGTGTATCCATTTTGTATACTTCAAGCAAACGAAATGCTCTTTAAAAATCCGGCAGCGCTGAAATGCGTAGAAATCACCTGAAAAGGAGAGAGCATTATGTCTTTTGATGATTACCAATGGCATGACGACTATGAACGAGAGAGCGTCATGCGTGCAATGTGCAATGTATGCAGCACAAAGAAAGGAGGCTGTAACGAGTGCAACGAATGCCTAGATCATTGGCTAATGGCCGGACACGCCGAAAGGCTGAACGAAACAGAGAATCAAAAATAATCGGGGTGGTTTTTATGCAGAACCCTAAAAAACCCATAAGACGCCGTTGCAAATGCTGCGGCGTTTTTTTTGAGCCTAAATATCACAATCAAACGTGGTGCAGCGATGAATGTCTGGAAGAACTGAAGTTTGATCAGCTATGCCGCGATCGTGAAAAGGCTATGAAGGCTATGGAACGAAAGAAACACCGTGATAGCCAGCGGGAAGAACGCAACCGGAAGCGGAAGCAGTTAAATCCGCGCAGCTACTGGATTAAACAGGCGCAAAACGTTTTTAACGCTTATATACGCGAGCGTGACGCGCGATTGCCGTGCATATCATGCGGGACTTACTACGGTGAGCAATGCGGGTGGGATGCAGGCCATTACAGGACGGTAGCAGCCGCCGGACACCTTCGCTTCAACGAGGATAATTGTCACAAGCAATGCAGGCACTGCAACCAGACACTAGACGGCAACATCGGAGGGTATCGCCCGGCGCTGATTCGAAAAATTGGCCTCGCCAGGGTGGTAGCTCTGGAGAACAACAACGAAACTCACAAATGGACGATTGCAGAATGTAAGGAGCTAATAAACATCTATCAGGCGAAATTGGACGCCTTAAGGAGAAAGGCAGCATGAATGAATATTCTTTTACCCTGCCTTACCCGCCATCGAACAATCGCTATTACCGACATTCGCGCGGTTTTCACTATATAAGCAAAGTGGGGAAGGAATATCGGGAACAAGTAAGAGACATCATCGAGCTATTAAATTTAAACATTAACCTACCTTGCCGACTGGCAATCGCCATCTATGCCGCGCCGCCGGATAACCGGATCAGAGATCTGGATAATATCCCTAAATGCCTTTTTGATAGCCTTACCTATGCCGGATTTTGGAAGGATGACGGGCAAATTGACTCAATAAAAATTGTCCGCTGTCGGAAGGTAAAAGGCGGACGCTTGTTTATTAAGATCCGCGAACGCGGCGACCTGCTACCCGATATTGACGAATACGCAACGAATATATGGGGGTGACAATGGAGCTAATAAACATTGTTGTTAAATGTACTCAATCAAGCGTCGATTTTTTCACTGAAGGTAAAAAATATTCAGGTTTTATAAAGCATGGGTGCTTTGCTTTCATTCTACAAGACGATCTTGTATCGGATTTCGACGACGCCTACGCATGGCGATTAGTCCAGTATTTCCCGTCAAAAAATGAGTATTTTTTGCAGGGTCATTTTAAAACTCGGTTTAAGGTGGTGGAGAAATGAAAAACGAAGTTAAAGATCTGCAAATAGATATTCAGCGCGATGAGCATGATTTAGCTACAGTCCGACAAATCCAGGCTTTTCATATGCGCGAATTGCTTGCATTGAAAGAGCTTGAGAGGAAGTTAGTCCAGTCTATTTCTGATCGTAAACGCCTTATTGCTCGTTACGGGGGCAAATAATGAATCTGGAATCAATTCTTAAATTCCACTTCCCAAAATCACCGCGTTTGTCAGATGAAAGCCGGGGCACGTCCCCGGATGCGCTTAATACTACGGATGCGCTAACTGCCGCTGGTATGGCGCAATCGCGCGTAGAGCTTGGTTATAGCGCTTTTCTGGGAAAGATGGAACTATCACAAGCCGAAAAACATAAGGCTGTAGTTTTGCTTACAGAGCGTTTAAGAGCTATGGCAAAAGATTACGAATACGTCATGGAGCTGGACGAGGACAAACGCAATGATCTTATTATTCTTGTTGCCGTTTTCGCGTTTCGGGATTACTGCCAGAGTGCCGCGACAGAAAAAACTTGTATGGATTGCGGCGGATATAAATTTACGTTTGACGACTACGGAGAAAAACACCTTTGCAAAAAATGCAAGGGGCATGGAAAAGTTCGCAATCATTGTAAACGATGCAAAGGGCGCGGCGAGATACCGGATAAAGCAGCCAGTGAAGCAGCGGAAATGCCAGTGTTCAAAACGTGCCAGCATTGCGGCGGGCGCGGGTACTCGCGTTTCCCTGTAGATCTTGTCCGGCGTGCGGTTAATCAGCTTGTATTTCCGGTAAGCCGATCAACATGGTGGAAAAAATACCGGGTTTTCTATGAAGACGCCATCGCTGAATTGTTCAAAGAAGAGGCGCGGGCTGATAACGAAATTAAACGAGTGACGCGAGGTGAATGATGGATAAACTGGAAATAAACGATCAGTTTGCTGTTATCTTGTTCGAGGATAAAACAGGCGGTGCATGGTGTAAGAAAGTCACTGGTGCTGAAGCGCGTTTAATATTGGGAATGGCAAGCGCATTAAACGATGGCGAATTGCCCGCCGCACCTATTGAGCCTGTTCATATTTATGGGCGGGTAACGACAATGAAGCCTAAATTAAAAGAACATCTTTTTGCAAAACTTGTTAATGACCTGACGTTATCAGCGCGGTTGTGTGGTGATACACAACAATTACTGGCGTGGATAGCAAGGGATTTGAAAAAATATATTGAGCCTGGCGGGCCTGGTGACGAAATGACGGTTGATAAGGCCATCGAGCGCCGGACGGCTGAATGGTCAGTAAGTAATACCGGATTAACCGGATACATCGAAGGCTATAACGACTGTTTACAGGATCATAGCGATGGCAAATAAACACTTACATTTGAATTTAAAAGGTGAATACTTCCACGCCATCCGGGCGGGAAAGAAGGTGGAAGAATACCGGCTTTACAATGAATACTGGCGTAAACGCCTGGAGGGGCGGGAGTACACAAGATTAATCATTAAATGGGGTTATCCATCGGATGATGAGAAAGACCGGATTATCGTATTGCCTTACATGGGGTACGAAATCAAGTTGATTCAACATCCACTATTCGGCCCTGATCCGGTGAAGGTATTCGCAATAAAGTGTGATATTTACTGGCAATACAGATTTTAAGGTTTGTTGAGCAATGAAAAAAGCTGGCCTGTCAATTAGCCGCGTATTGTGCGGTGATGAAAACGAGATCCGCATAGAAATTAAATTTAGCACTGGTAAAGAGATAATTCTTTACACGACACCTGAAAACCTGACGCTGGCGCTTACTGGTAAATCTGAAACGCCGTGCGACGTCCGGTTGCGCAATATTGAGATCAAGGAAATAGGAAGGGTGAAAAATGAAAAGTAACCGTAAACGCCTGGTAAGGGCGTATGACAAAGCGTTAAAGGCTTTTGATGATCTGCGACACAATAAGCGCCAGCGCCGCAAATGGGCGCGTATGCTTGTTTATAAGTGGCATTATTTTTATGCTTTTATGGAAAATGCGCCGCTATTAACACAAGAACAAGCCGACGAAGTAGCTAACGATAACGTTTATTATATGATGTGGTGATAATATGCAAATAATCATTGATTACCTTTGCCACGCTGCAAATACGCTTTTCGGTTTTTATCAGCAACCATTCCTGAAAGAATGGGACGAAATGCTTAATGACATCCTCGACAAAGGGTTAATAATGGAATTCGGGGAGCTAACAATCAAATTTAATTACGAAGGCAAAGAATATGACATATGGGTAGGAAACAGATGGTATGCATACGGGCATATTTATTCAATTGGCGGTAAATACATTAAACGAAGTCAGGAATTTAGACCGCGCTTCCGCACAATGCGACGACTGCATGACCTGCATATGAAGATATTTGGAGATCAGGAGGCACGGGAATTATTCAAAATTTACGGGGGTAAATCATGGAGCTAAAAATCTGGCAGGCTATCGACGTAGTTGATAATGAATTAACAATGTTTGCCACTGACGGAAAGCGCGTGGTTATCGCTACATGGACGCATAACCATGATGATATTGTTTTTCGTCGCAAGGCTGCGGAGTGGCTTTTCTCTGACAACGGCTACACGATGAATATCATGCAGCTTTCCAGAATGAAGGATGAAAAGCTGGTTGATAGTTACACAACTGCATAGTGGGGCAAATATGTGTATCTATGAACACAAGCGGGATAAAACCCGCTTTTTTGTTCGTGCTGGCGTGGCGTACCAGTATCACGAATGTGGATATATTGAGGTGCTTGCTTACAACCTGGATTTCGAACAAGAAAAAGAATGGTTTGACTTTAAGATTTACCGTAAGCGCAAGCCAACGCGCGACGAACGACACGCTATCCGGGACTTTTTAATCAGCATAGACCACTGGGAGGCAGACGAATGAAAGTTAAATTCTTGCACGATCACGGATACCAGTCATTGAAACAGGTTGTTGGTAAGGTCGTTAATGTCGTTCATAGCGATGATATTACTTGCATGATTAATGGTGCTGATCTCATTGCCGCTGGTGCTGATGACCATTACATCAATCCGGCGTGGTCGTATACGTTCAGCTTGGGCGATTTCGTCAGGGACAAGGGGCGCGGGCTTGAGATTGTAGAGGATTAACGGTATGGACGTTTACGAAGATCTCTACCTACAGACCAATAGCCGCACTTTTTATTTTCTGAAAAGCGGCGTCGTATATCGCAGCGACGACGGGGTGATAATGAAAGAGTGGTTATTTAAGCGTAAAGACCTACTCGAAGATCTGGTTTTTGCCGGGATATTTCGTAAACGTCCGGCTAACCTGGAAGAAGAAATGTTGATCGACGAGGTGTTAAAATGAAAGTGAATTATTTCAGGGCAAAAGACAAGGCAACAGGAAAGCGGGTGGCTATCCTGGTTAATGAAGCAAATTATATGTTTGTTCTCCAGCCGTGGTGCATAGCTGACTATAACGATGATTATCGCCGTCACGCTGCGCGGCGGGCGGTCGGGATGAAAGGCTGGCAGCCTCGCGACATGCTTAATTACTGCGACTGGAATCTGATAGCAAAATACACGGTCGATTATAAAGGGGTTTTCTGATGCAAGTTAAATGCTCATACTCAAGCAATGACAGTGTTTTCACGATTGGGAGTATTTATGACGTTCACATCGTTTATGGCAATGAAGCACACACAATGAGTAATTGCCTTGCCTTGATTGATAATCATGACGAAATATGGGTATTCAGGCCGAGCTATGAAGGCGGTGAAATATCCGGTGTAGGTTTTGCTGCCAGCTTTGAACGTTATTAAAGGGGCAACAATGAAACATTTATATTTTGAGGTATTGCAGACGCGCGACCGCAATATTTTTGAAGAAGGGAAGATCTATTGCGGCGTTCAACTCCACGGCGCACCGGGCGGTGATGGTGCAATGGCGATAACTGGCGATGATGATAAAGTTTATTTCGCTTATGTTAGCCATATCAATAACGCCGCTGGTTTGTATATTTATCGCATAGTGCATGATTTCCGTGAGATCGCGGAGTTTTGCGCCCGCGAAGGCAGTAAACCGGAATAAGTGAGGTGCTATGAATCGGAAACATAGATACCAGTGCACATACTCACGATGCAGCGCGTTTTTTAAGAATGGCAAGATCTACGAGGTTGACGCGGCATTGGTTGACGCAAAGGATCAGGAATATATTCATGCCATTACTGACGACCAGGGTCAGTTATGGCGATTTTATAAGATGGGGTATGGCACGGCACTTGTTTATGCGCGTGCTGGTGGTGGTGCTTTTGCTGCGTTTTCGTATGTAGGGGTATGAAAATGATTTTAACGTGTAACGAATCGAAATTAGGCTGTTTTGAAGAAGGCGCACAGTATACGGCTGAAAAACCGATGGGATTGTCTCCTAAATTGCCGTTTATCGTCGTTACTGACACTTACGGTCACTTATGGTATGCAGAGCCGCGCTGGGGAGCTGGTCGCTATGTTGTCCGTAGTTCGGATGGGGCGATGAAGGTTACTTTTACTGAAGAAACGTAAATGTGATCTGTATTACAATGTTTACGAAATGGCGTTGTTTCGGCAGTGCCATTTTGTTATATATAAGCCACTGAAAGACGGATGGCAAAATCATGAAAAGCGATAAATTCATTGCGTGCTGTTTTGTTGAAGTGCCTAAAGGTGATGTTTTCTGCAATTATGAATTTAAAGACAGTTTAGGCAGATCTCATGTTGTTGTTGGTAAGCGCGGAGACTGGTTATATATCACTGATGGTGACAGGATCTTCACCAAAAACCAGTTATTCAGAATAAAGGCAGAAAATAATGAAATACCTGTAGGAAATATGGGGATTATGAACTACCACGCCTGCCTATGTTTAAAGCATGACGCGGTGAATAAAGCGCGTAGCTTATCTGGTGCGGAGTTTTAATTATGGTTGTGTTCAGACTATGGCGCGGCGTAAGTAAGATTGATGGCACATATAGCCGCGTGATTGAAGATGTTAACCGTGGGCGTTTTTATGAACTGGCATACAGGGAGGGAATGGAGAATACCTATTTTGATGAGTCAATCCCTATGTGGCGGAAGATAGCTGGTGAAATAGCTTTCGTTGCTCGCTATGGGACTTATAAAGATCACAACACGCTAACAGATGCCGAACTGGTGGCAATTCTTTACGAAGGGGAATAATCAATGTCTAGTTTTGTCAGCGTTAAAGTTTTCCGTGGTACTTTACCGAACGAAGAAAGATTGGGACAGTACGCCGGGCAACCTGGCGCATGTTTCCGCGTAGCTACTGATAACGACGCTCACATCAAGTGCTTCCATGTATCTGAACCGCCTTTCGATGTGAAACACCTTGAAGATGAAAATCACGTTAAACACTTCGTTTTTGCCTCGCTGATGTTTGATTCTAGCCATAAAACATCTAAAAACGAAGTGGATTTGATCGGCGCTGAACTGGTTGCGGAATACAAAATCACTGAAGGAGAAAACGGAGTGGCGGAAATTGAGCGCATCAAACAAGCTGTATAAAGTCAGGTGTAAAGGTGAATATCCTGGCTTTACGGTTGGTTGCGAATACCTGGGCCATATTGGGTACGGCCCTTTCGGTGAACTTGGAATGAATACGATGGACGACGACGGCGACAGCAGGACGCTCGATCTTGATTCTGATGATTTCGAATACGTACCGCCAGTAACTTACCGCGTCGTTGATGATTTCCTGGCTGAACATGAAGACGATGAAGAGGATGATTAACTATGAATGACGAATACGTTAAAAATTTTATTGTTATGTTTCTTAGTGAGAACTGGCGCATGTTTGAACATTATTGTTTTGAGCGCGGGGAAAATGCTGAAGAAATCTATCAATATTTAGGCGGGGAGAAAGAGGATGATTGAATGTCTTATCTTTGCTGTATTTCTCCTTTATATCGCTGGCGCTATCCTGATGTCTTGTTTCATCAAATGTAACGATCTCGATCGTGGTGGCCTTGAGATTCCTTTCTGGCCTGTAGCGGTGTTTATCGCTTTCTTCGATGCAACGCTAGTGCAGATTAAGCGAGCCATTAAGGAGCGTAAAAATGGGAAATAGCGACCATCAATATGACGGCGTTTATCAGTCATTGGTGTCACGCGCTTATTATCGCCTTGAAGGTGAACACGTAATGATGCGATCACGCCAGTTTGAACCGTGGCATGAAACGGTTTTACCTGTGACAGCGAAAGAAGTTATCACGATGTTTAATCACGGACATTGGAGCAAGATTGGCGATATTAAGTTCAGGATGTTTAAAGAGGGCGGTTAAATGATTGAAGATGGTATATACGCCGTGAACCTCATTGATGAAATGTTTTACCGCGTGGAGGGTAATGATATTCGTATCAGTATCGATGGTGGCGAGTGGAAAGAGCCATTCATGGATATGACGCGGGAAATAATTGAAATCATGCTTTATAACGGCGACGTGGTGAAGGTTAGCGACCTGTGAACGAGATCGAAGACGGCATCTATTTGCATAAGGTATTTAACATCGTCTATTTACTTAAAGGTAATAAGGTGATGATAAGACCTGATGACGATCCACATTGGGAATCAAGCGGCATGGATCGCGAACACATGCAAACATTGCTTGATAATGGCCTGATATACAGAAAGCAGTAAAGCCGTATTTGTTGGGGGTAATATGGAAGAAAGGGTTTTGCTGTCATCAATATGGCATCGGTTCGGAAGTGAAAAAGGTTACTCACCTGCTTGCTGGCTGGATAGTAAAAGCGGAAAGGAGTATCAAAACGAGTGCGAATTTAGAAGGGAGTGGCGAGGCGGTAAGGAAGTGCAAGGATATTTTGCACCAAAACACGTTGCCGTCAAATACAAAGAATGGCTTGTTCGTTTGCTTGGACCTTATCGTTAACGCCGTATTTGTAGAGCGCAAACAAACAGATTAAAATATTTCCTAACAATGCGAAATTGTAATTACCCGGCCCCGCGCCGGGTTTTTGCTTTGTTGGAGGAAAATCTATGTTCGACAGAATACGGGAGGCGTGTGCGTATGTGACTGGGGCCGTAACTGCTTTTTTCGGCGCGATAACCATCAATGACATCGCTGTTTTCGTTGGTATCTTATCAACCGTAGGCACATTTGCCGTTAATTATTACTTCAAATCACAGGAGAACAAGCGGGCGCAAGAGGAACACGACGCGCGAATGGGGAATAAGTAAATGATTAGCCAATCGCTGAAAAACAAGATTGTTGCGGCGGCGGCTGGTGGGGCGATCGCTATTGCGGCGGTGATGATAAAAGATCTTGAAGGCGTTGAGTATAAGCCATACAGAGATGTCATCGGTGTTTACACGATATGTTATGGACACGTCGGAAAAGACATCATGCTTGGTAAGACTTACACGCAATCAGAATGCGATGCTTTGTTAAATAAAGATCTACACAAGACCGCAAAAGCGATTGACCCATATATCAAAGTCGAAATATCAGATTTTAACCGCGCAGCACTTTATTCATTCGCCTATAACGTAGGCGCTACCAACTTCAAAACATCAACCTTACTAAAACTACTCAATGACGGCAAGAAATCAGAAGCGTGCGCACAGCTTAAACGCTGGGTATACGCTGGCGGTAAGAAGTGGCAAGGCCTGGTAAACCGCCGCGAGGTTGAATATGCCGTTTGCGAATGGGGGGAAACGTGGACAAGGTGAAGGCGTTAATTATCGCCGCTGTTGTTTGCATTATTGCCGGACTGACCGCCGTAACATGTTATTACCAGGGTGAGGCGGCAAGGTTACAGGAAGAAGTCACGGTAACGAAAGGCGCACTGAAAACGGCAAGTAACACTATTCAGCAGATGAAGGAGCGAAACGCCGAACTGTCAAAACTTGATAAGAGGTATCACGATGAGATTAAAGCTATCAGATCTGACATTGCCGATCTGCGCACTGGCATTGATAACGGTACTATCCGGTTGCGCGTCAACGCAATACCCGTGCGAGTGTCCGACCCCGCCGCGACCGCCAGCCGCATTGATGGAGCCACCTGCGAGCTTGATGCCACTGCTAGACAATCTTATCTATCCCTCAGAGAACAACTAAAAGAGAAAGACGCACAGATCACTGGCCTACAGGACTACATCAAAACTCAGTGTTTACGCAAAGAATAGCAGCGCGTGGACGTGTCGCCGTTTCTGTCAGCCAGCCATAACCGGGCCAATCCTTCCCGCGAGCGACGGCGGAATAGTCAAAAACACGTAATACCGGATCAACAGTCCCATTAACAGGTCAGGCGCTACCTGGGTAGAAGAAAGCGCCATTCACCAATTTTATAAAATTCTGGAAACGGTACTGATGAAGCGCCGTTTTCAGTGTTTTATAACTGTTTTCACTCCCTGCGGTGTCGAGTTTTGCGGGGGTTATATTTTTCAGAATAGGAGATTATTCTGATGGCTAAGGCTAAAGGCATTAAATTGCCTCAATTTAAGATCCCACTCTTTGAGCATACAACCGTTTTCTTTTGCCCGACCCGCGAGATGTTCTATGAATTTTGCGAAAAGGCAGGAATTCCGATTGAACCTGATTTCGAGTTGGCTGGAGGATTAACGCTTACTTGCACTGGCGAGAATGGTGGTAACTTCTACGTGATCGCAGTATTCAACAATGAGTTGGGAACGCTGGTCCATGAATGCGCCCACACTACATTCCACGTTTTAAGTGATGTAGGCGTCGTGGCTATCACGGATCCTACCCATCCGGCGAATGAGACTTACGCTTACATGGTAGGCCGTATCTTCGATGCGTTTTTCCCTATCCTAGCAGAATCAAACGAAGCACAGGTTGCAGCAATGCAGGCGGCAGAAGTCGTCGATCAGGCGCTGGAACAGGCAGAACAGCCGAAGGAAGAAGAAAAGCCAGCGAAGAAAGGTAAACGTAAGCCGAAAGCAAAAGAAGCGCTTGTACCGCGTGTTATGAGTTTTAAACGAGGCTGATTATGATTGCGTCAATACTAACTTTCGTCGGCGGGATGGCGGCTGGATTCATCCTTTGCCTGTTTCTGGTAGTTATGTCTATGCGAGACTGATTATGGACGCTTATTTATTTATCGGAATGGCGGCGGCTGTAATATTGTTTTTGTTGTGGAAGTAATGATTATGGACGCTTACATCATTGCCGGATTAATCGGCGTTTCTGTGTTTCTTGCTGGTTCTATTATAGTTGCGCTGATAAACGTATATATCAAGTATTTGGTGGGGTGAAAAATATGATTGACCCGCTAATTATCCTTTCTGCCTGCGTCGCTGTATGGCTGGCGATCATGATATTCATTGAAAGCTGAAGGTATCCACAATGAACGCATACGAAATGCTATTGCTGGTGGCTGTAGTTGTAGTCATTGCCGTAGATGTTTATCGGGAGTTTAAAAAATGAAATGGCTTGATTTCTTTTTCCTGATCGTTGCGATTGTTCTTACCATGACCGCGCTGACTCAATAGGTGAATATATGGAAGCTATCGAAGCCGTATTATTCGTATGTATCGCTGCGGTTGTTATTGTGGGGCTTATTATTAATGTCTGACGGCGATTTCTTAATCATGGCTATATGCACGTTATTAGTCGTTATCGTTTTCTTCACATAAAGGGCAAACAATGAAGGAGCTATTCGATTGGTTGGAAGTATTAACATACTGTGCAAGTTTTGTTGCTTGCGTATATATCATCAATAAATATTGAGAGGTGAATTATGGCCCGCACTAAAAATGCAAAAGCTGACGACAAAAAGCCAGCCGCTAAAAAGGTGGGCCGTCCGCATGGTTATACCGAAGAGAAAGCGTTAGAGATCTGCGAACTGGTAGCGGACGGTCAGAGTATTAACAAAATATCAAAAATGCCTGGTATGCCTACCCGTTCAACAATCCTGAAATGGTTTCGTGATGTGCCTGAATTTTCGGACATGTATGTACGCGCGAAGGAGATCGGCTTCGAGGTGTTGGCTGATGAAATCATCGATCTGGCTGATGCCGCAGAGAACGCAGATAAGGACCAATTGCGCCGCCATCAACTGATGATTGAGACACGCAAGTGGCTACTGGCAAAACTCCAGCCGCGCAAATACGGCGAACGCGTCACACAGGAGATCGTCGGTAACAAGGAAGAAGCACCCGTCCAGGTAGAAGTAAATCAGACTACTGTCCTTGAGATAATCGATAACCTGAATAAGGAGTACAATACACATGGAGACTGCGACGACAAAGATTGACAGAGAGGTTCTAAGGGGGTTGTGTGTTAAAGGTTGTGCTCCCAAAGACATATCAGCACCTTTGTTTTTTAGTTCCTACTTTTATAAGCAACAGGTTGGCAAGGACTTTTTGGTTGGGCGTCATCACAGAATAATTGCCGATACGCTACAACGAGTTATTAATGGTGAAATCACCAGGTTGATAATCAACATCCCACCGGGCTATGGCAAAACAATGATTGCCACAATTCACATGATGGCCCGCTGCCTCGCAATAGAACCCCGCACCAGATTCCTGCATGTATCGTATTCACACGGACTCGCCTTGCTTAATTCCTCAGAGACAAGAAACATAATCACGATGCCGCAATATCAGGAATTGTGGCCTATGCAAATGCGCAACGATTCGAACGCGAAAAACCTGTGGTGGACCACTCAGGGTGGCGGCGTGTATGCGACGTCATCGCTTGGACAGGTGACAGGGTTCCGCGCCGGGTACATGGAACCTGGGTTTAACGGCGCAATGATTATTGATGACCCCCTGAAACCAGCTGACGCTTATTCTGATGTGGTGCGAAAGCAGGTTAATACCAATTACAACGACACGCTTTCTTCGCGCCTGGCTGTGCAAACAACGCCAGTGATCGTCATCATGCAGCGTATCCACTACGATGATTTATCCGGCTACCTGTTACGTGGCGGTAGTGGTGAGAAATGGCATCACCTTTGCCTGCCAGTGAAGATCGACAACAGTCTTGACTATTGGGATCTGTACCCGGAAAACAAATTCGCTATTCCTGTTCCTCACAACCTGCCGGATGGCTGGCTATGGTTGCATAAGCATAGTGATAAAGATGAATCAACTCTTAAATCACATCGCCGAACATTCGAAGCTCAATATATGCAGTGTCCGCGCAAGTTCGATCAAGAGGGCGCATTGTGGACTGAAGCGATGATAACCGCCGCGCACAGGATGCAGATAACGCAGGAGAAAATTCGCACGGTGATAGCCATCGACCCGGCAACAACATCATCTGATGAGTCGGACGAAACCGGGATCGTGGCATGTTCCGCTTATGGTGGCGGCAAGTACGCTCAGTATTCTGTAGACGGTGACTACTCAGGCCGCATGTCACCTAACGACTGGGCGCAAGCAGCAATGAACGCCTACAACATCCATGAAGCTGACGCGATGGTTATCGAAACCAACCAGGGTGGTGATATGGCAGAGGCCACACTACGCAATGCCGGATTCAAAGGCCGCATTGTTAAGGTACACGCAAGCAAAGGTAAATTCGCCCGTGCCGAACCAATATCTGCGCTATATGCACAGGGAAGGGTGGCCCACACTGGTGAGTTGTACACGCTGGAAAATCAAATGATGGAATACGTGCCAGCCACCGCTAAAAAATCCCCTGACCGTATGGACGCTATGGTATGGGGTATCACCGAATTAAGCCAACCACAGGCGATGGGCCTTATGTTACCTAAGCGCCTGCGCGGATTTTAAGTTATTGATTATTATCAACTTCGAAAAATTTCCGAAGATGAACAAGAATAATTCTCAATTGGCTACATAAAATCTGCCTCACAATCCCCCGCAAGTTTTTATATTTTTCGCGTAGCAACGCGTAAACATGTATTCAGGAGTAAACATTATGCCATCCAATTTAGAATTGGCGGTTAATGCTGCCTTGTCACAACGCCAGGCGGCCTTTGCCCGCTATGCAGCCGCTAACCCATTCTCAATGGGTATTGATGCAAAACGTGATGCTGCGTGGAGTGAATACGGATTCAAAGAAGAAATCACCTATGCCGATTTATACAAACTGTATCGTCGCGGTGGTATCGCTCACGGTGCTATTGAGAAGATCATTACTACGTGCTGGCGCACCAGGCCAACGCTGATTGAAGGTACGGAAGACGAGAAAGCGGAAAAGGAAACTTCGTGGGAAAGAGAAATCAAAAAACGATTCGACAATAGATTCTGGCGCGTAATTGCTGAATGCGATCGCCGCCGCCTCATCGGTCGTTATGCTGGACTGTTAATTCACGTCAGGGATAACAAGCCGTGGGATCAGCCAGTAACAAAAGGCGTAGGCATTGCCAAATTTACCCCCGTATGGGCTGGTGCTCTTACACCGAAGGACTTCGAAGAAAACCCGGATAAAGAAAACTATGGCCTGCCTACATGGTGGGAATACAAGGAGCGCATTAACAGTAAGACCATAGCAAGAAAGATACATCCAGATCGCATATTTATCTTCGGTGATTATTCTGATGATGCCATCGCTTTCCTTGAACCGTCCTATAACGCATTCGTTTCACTGGAGAAAGTGGAAGGCGGCAGCGGTGAATCATTCCTGAAAAACGCAGCACGTCAACTGGCTATCTCGTTCGATAAAGAAATTGATTTCCGTTCTCTGGCTGCAACATACGGTTGCGACGTTACAGAGCTACGCGAAAAATTCAATGAAGCGGCAGAGGATATAAATAAAGGTAATGATGTGATGATGGCATTACAGGGAGCTACCGTTAGCCCGCTGGTTACTGCCGTAGCAGATCCTTCCGCTACCTATGACGTCAACCTGCAAACCGCAGCCGCTGGTATCGATATTCCAACGCGTATCCTGGTTGGGAATCAGCAGGGCGAACGCGCATCAACCGAAGACCTCCGCTACTTCAATAACCGCTGCATGACCCGCCGTGAGGAAATAGGAGGTGAGCTTGAGGAGCTATTCCGCAAGATGGCAGATCTCCGCCTTATCAGTATGCCAGTAGACGTATCTGTACTGTGGGACGACCTTAACGCCATGACAAAAGCAGAGCTACTCGACGCGGCATACAAAATGGCACAAATCAATCAGGCATGTCTCGCTACTGGTGAGGAAATATTCAGCGGTGACGAGATCCGCGAAGCTGCCGGATACGATGGCCCGGCTAGTGAGGTAGAACTGGAAGAGGAAAACGATGATGAATGTGAAGAAGATAATCAGGCGAATACCTCCAGCCGCGATAATGCCATCTAACACCGAAGACCCGACCATGACAGGGAAGTTAAGGTCTGGTGCTATTAAGCGTTTCAAATCCTGCCTGAAAAAAGTAGCCGATCCATATATCGCCATATTGGACAGAATCCAATATAGCCTGGCTGTTAATAAGAAATACACCTTTCAGATTTACATGGATGAATTTCACGACATGCTGGAGGACGCAAGCGACATGATTGATGAGATATTCGAGTTAACAGACCCGGAAAACTTCTGGTTCTGGCAGAATTACGTGAAGGTGGCCTATCAGCGCGGCACGGCACAGGAATATGCCAACCTCGCTAACCAGTCTGTCACGTACTCAAGCGCCTACCCTGATGTATCTGCCGTGTTATCAAGCACAACTTACCGCACCCGCCTTGCCCTGGTACGTACCCGTGTATTTGAGGAAATGCGCGGGCTGACCGCACAGATCAAAAAGGATATGGCAAGAAGATTAACCGAAGGTATGGCGCGCGGTTTAAATCCACTGGAAATAGCGCGCACATTGAATCAGGAGACGCGGTTACCGCTATACAGGTGCAAACGTATTGCCCGAACTGAAATATGCACAGCGTTACGCACAGCGCGTATGGATGAGGCAGAAGCGGCGACAGAAGAATTTAATCTGCGCACTATGCAAATGCACATTTCGGCATTATCACCGACTACCAGGCTATCGCACGCGCAGCGGCACGGTAAAACATACACCATAGATGAGCAGCGCGAATGGTGGAGTAGATCCCCTAATTCAATTAACTGCAAATGTAGCACGATTACCGTATTAGTTGACGAAGACGGTAACATATTAAACGAACGAATATTAGATCGGGCGCAAGAAAACTATAAAGTTGCGCACGCTAAATATGGCGAAGATTGGGAGTAAAAACCGTGAGTAAAGAATTAATTCAGGTTAATACCAAATTAACCGCTAATACCATACGCCGGGAAACGTATAACGGGCGGGAACATATTGTTGTTCCGTCCTACACGTTACCCTTTAACATCGTAATGAACCGGGAATATTACCCGGAAGCTGAAATTATCGCTAATTACCAGTCACTGGAGGGTACGCTTGCCCCGCTGGGCCATCCTACCGTTGACGGTAAATTTGTTTCAGCATTTAGCCCGGAAGGATTAAACACGGGTTTTTGTGGTGCGTGGAACAGAAACGTTGAGTTACGCGGCAACCGTGTTTATGTGGAAAAATGGGTGGATGTGGAAACCGCCAGCCATTCAAGCCAGGGCCGCGAATTATTAGCCCGACTGGAAGCACTGGAGAAAGGAGAAAGCAAAGATCCTATCTGGTCGTCCGTCGCTGTATATCGCCAGCGTATGCCAGCCACCGAAAAAATGAAAGCCCAGGGTGCTGACCATGTAGTGAAAATCATGTCGATCGACCATGACGCTATCTTGCTGCATGAGCCGCCAGCCGCTTCGCCGGAACAGGGCGTAGGCTTAATGGTTAATACCGACCAGGCGAAGCCGTTAATGGCGGTGGCAATGAAAGAAAATAGCTATCGCACACTTGAAAAACAGTTAACCGCTGCCGCGCGGGAAATGTTCCCTGACGCTGATTACGTATACGTGGTGGACTTCACTGATAGAGAGGTGACGATCGCCACTAATGAAAACTGTGCGGAAAGATACAACTACGAAAAACAGGCTGATAAAATTATTCTCAATAATGGCGAGCTTGCAACCAACGAGGAAAGTAAATCATGGTTTGCTCAGTTCGCTGAACACCTTTCTAATCTTTTCTCCCTGAATGAAAAAATTAAGGCCAATAAATCGGAGGACGATCCCATGCCTTTGACAAAAGAAGAACGCGCCGAACTGGTAAAAGAAATTAACGAAGGCTTAGCCGCCAATATCGCTAATGCAGTAGCAGAGGCATTAAAACCAGTACAGGCAAGCGTAGAAGAATTGCAGACCAACCAAGAAGAATTACAGACCAACCAGAAAGCAATTAAAGAAGAAATTGCAGCAAACGCAAATAAAGAAGTAGCAGAAAAACGCGCCGCAGTAGCAAAAGTTCACGGCGAAATTGTTGCTAACGCATTAAGCGGTGAAGCATTAGAGGCAATGTTTAAATCCCTGGGTAAAGCAACTCCGCTAGCCGCCAACACAGCAAGTGAAGACAAAAAAGGCGAAGTCCCTGACTTTAACACTTATTTCTAACTGGAGGGAATACAATGTCTCGTTTTCGTCGTGTAAATATTGATGGTAAATCCATTACCGAAACCTACACTGCTAAGGTCGCAGTAAAACCAGGTGAACTGGTAAAACTGGACGGAGGTGAGTTTGCAAAAGCAACCAGTGCTGATGTCGGTGCAGCTCAGTTGTACATCGTCAACCCGGCATTCCACGAAGGCAAAACCATTACTGATGCAATCGCTGCAAATGAAACTGTTGTTGCTGATTATGTGGAACAGGGCCGAGAGTTTGCTCTCCTTGTTCCTGCAGCCGCTTATGTTAAGGGTGCAGCTATTGCTCTCGCAGCCGACGGGGTGAAACTGTTTGTTGCGCCAAGTGAACAGGCAGCGCCAGATCCGATCATCGCATACTGCCAGGAAGACGTAACCCTGGAGGCGGAAGATTTTATCCGCGTTCGCGTTGCTTAATTTAAAAGGGGAAAAACATGTACTTTACAAAAGAAAACCTTGCCACCAACGCCCGTATGCAGGGCCATTGGAAAGAACTGTGGGCGCAACGCAATATCTTCAACGAGCAGCACAACGCCATGATTGCTGCAAATCAGGCAAATATGACCGCTGAAATGTTGACCTGTAACGCCGTCGGCGGCTTCGCAAAAGAATTCTGGAAAGAAATCGATAACCAGATTATCGAACTGAACACCGAAGAAATCGGTATTGAGATCGTAAACGACCTGATGGGTGTGCAAACCGTACTGCCAATCGGTAAAACGCTGAAAATGTACAACGTATCCGGTGACATCGATGATGAAGTTGTGATGTCTATGGATGGTCAAGCGCCACACGGCTTTGATCACACCGAATACGGCAGCGATGGCGACCCGATCCCGATGTTCGCAGCGGGTTACGGTGTTAACTGGCGTTTAGCTCAGGGCTTAAATACTGTAGGCATCGACCTTGCATTAGACAGCCAGCGCCTTAAACTGAAAAAATTCAACAAAGCACGCGTCCAGTTCTACCTGAATGGTAACGATCGCATCGTGGTTGATGGTCATAAAGCAATGGGTCTTAAAAACCACAAAAACACCCAGCAACTTAAACTGAAAACTGTCGCTAAAATCGACCTGACCACCGCGACTTTCGATAAGATTATTGAATTCTTTACCACTGGTGAGTTCGGGAAACTGGCCCGCGCCAACTTCGTAGCTAAATACGATGTAATGTGGGTATCGCCAGAAATCATGGCTAACCTGGCACGCCCACACATCGTTAATGGCGTAATTGTTGGTAGTGTACTGGATGTTATCAAGCCGTTTGTCCCGGTTGATGATATTCGCCAGACCTATGCGCTGACTGGCAACGAATTTATCGCTTATCAGCGTAGTCGCAGCGTCATCACCCCGCTGATTGGCATGACCACTGGCGTAGTTCCGTTACCGCGCATGATGCCGACCGATAACTACAACTTCCGCATTATGTCTGCTGAGGGTCTTCAGATCACCTGTGATATGAAAGGTCGTTCAGGTGTGGTCTACGGCAGCAATACCTGATTGATATGTTTCCTGTAACTCCCCGGCGCGATGCCGGGGATTTTTTTGTATGTGGAGAAAACAAAATGGTCACTACAGAACAGGCGCGGGAATATATTGAAAGCCAGGGTATTGACCTGCCAGACGTTATCTTATCTTTGCTGGTGGAGCAGGCAAATAGCGTTAATGAATGCCTTGATGCCAACTATCCGGCCTCCACTGCAACATTGATTCAGCTTTATCTGATTGGCCTGTTAGGACTAAGCCAGGCTGATAAATACGTTTCCTCGCAGACTGGGCCGAACGGTGCGAGTCAGTCATACCGCTATGTCGATTTTAATAAGCGATGGAAGGCGGCCTATTCGTTGCTTTACTCACTGGACAAACACCATTGTACAGCCGAACTAATTCCACCAGATCCAGAAAACACCGCGCACGCCGGGCTGTGGATTGGTAAGAGCAGGAGGATGTGACAATGTGGAACGACCTGACATTACCAAATCCAGTATTGCCGAAACCATTTACCCGCGTGTGGGTTAAAACGGATAGCGGACGCCAGGTGGCGGCCTACCTCAATGATGCTGGCTTATGGGTAATTCTTTGCCCGCGCGTGGCGAAAACTCATCCGAAAATTGTTAAATGGAGTTACGGCTATGAGTAAGCTATCGAGATTTACTTACAAGGCGTTAGCCACCATTTACCCCGTAACGCGTGACGACTGGACAAACTCCGATGTATACGGTACGCCATACCTGGTAGATTGTGCATGGGAGCGTACTGACGGAACTGCAACAGACGCAAACGGCAACGAGGTGAGCAACACAATAACCGTATATACCGAACTGCTTCACAAGATGCAGCCAGTACAGCGCCCGGAAAAAGGATGGATGCTTGCCACTGGTGACACTACTGCTATTGCCGACCCGCTTGCGGCTGGGGCCAACGTTATAACCGGGATCGTTGAATGGGATATGAGCATGTTTAACGACACGCCGGATTATAAGATCGTGACAGGGGGTTAATCATGCCTATCAGGGGAGTTAAACGCGTCCGTGAGAGATTAAAGCAGGAGCTAAAGGAAATCACCGATAAAAAGACGCACGAAGTTTTATGGCGCGTCGGTATGCTGGCTGGTGGCTTTGCGGCAAACATGACACCAGTTGATACGGGTTTTTTAATTAACAGCCAATTTCAATATATAGGTAACACGGCGGAGGGTATGCAGTTACGGCTGGGATATACAGCCCGTTACGCTGAATGGGTGCACAATATGCCAGGCACATTAAAAGGCCAGCCGCGTGAACATTTCGGGAAAACAAATAACCTTTCAGATTTCGGGCCGAAACAGGTAATTGAGTTCGGCGGCGGTACTGGCAAAGGTAAATATTGGGACCCAAACGCGGAGCCGGAATTCTTGCGCAAGGCATTCGAAGATCCAAACAACGCCGACGATATTTATAAAGAGATTGTAGAAGGTTACAAAACATGAAGCGCAGCGAAGTATACGACGAAATAAGGGATTGGATTCAATCCCACGGATACGATGAGGGCTATATTTTGCAGGCCCGTTTCTGGAATGAGCGGAGCAATTCGAATAATGACAGATACATCGTAATCCAGCAAAACGGCGGCGCGGCTGGTGAAGAAGCAATAACCCGTGATTATTTCCGCATTCTGGTTATTTCAGCGCGTAATGATACAAATATCAGTGAAGTGGAAGACCTTGCCGATGCCATCCGTCAAAGTATGTTAACAGAATATAAAACTGATAAAATTACACACATGAAGCCAGTTGGCGCTATCCCTGCAATGCAGACAAGAGAAGGGCGCTTTATTTTTACCGTAGCTTTTCAAACCATCATATCAAGATAAGAGGTAAATTAACATGTCTCAGACTTGCGAAAAAGGCACGTTTACAGGCCGTGACGTTGCTGTATTCTTCGCTATCGCTTGTCCAAATGCGAAGCCGGAAACTGGAGCGTACAAAGCGTTAGGCATGATGCGTGGTAAAACACTTTCCGTTGAATGGGAAACCGCTGACGCCACCGCCGATAAATCAGCCGATTACACGAAAGAATCAATGGTTACTTACAAATCCGTTTCTTTCTCCGGCGACGGTGTGTCCCGCACTGAAGAAATCCATAATCAGAAAGCGCTGAAACGCCACGTAATTACGCCAGGTGAAACCACCGGATCACAACCTTATGTATGGCTGAAGATCGTTTCTCCTGTAGACGTAACTGAAGGCCCATTCCTTTGCACTTCCTTTAAAGAAGAAGATCCACACGATGATGTTTCCACCTGGTCCATTGAGTGCGAAAGCGCTGGCAAGGTAACGGTAGGCGACGTTCCGCCAGCATAACAGCCAATATTAACAATCGGGGCCATTTGGCCCCTTTTCTTTTAAGGTGAATACTATGATCCATGTTCGTACAGGACAATTTGCGGCTGTGGTGAACGGTAAGCGCTATGAGTTTAATCCTTGCTTTGCTGCGATGGCTAAAATCGGCAACGATAGTGAGCTTGTCGAATATTTCGCACTTATCCACGGCAGCAAATACCCATCACGATTGCCTACAGATCCAGACCTCCGCAATCGCATTATGGCGCGGTGTTATGGTGAGATAGTACAAACGTCAATGCGCATCCTGAAATGTTGCTCAGACGACGAAATAGCCCCGTTATTGGGTGAATGTAGGTTAACTTCTTCCGCCAAGTTACGACTAAAACCCGGACTGATGCCGACCAGTGACGTTATCACGCTGGCACAACATTGCATGTACCACGGTTTAATCGGTGACGGGCCAGAAGAAGACGCCGGAGAGATCCGGGAAGGGGAATATAAGCCGACTTTTAACGTGCTGGAATTCGTTTATTCTGCCGTAGCTCACCTGGGGTTATCAGAATCAGAAGCATGGAATATGACAATGACCGGATATAGGGCCGTTGTACGCGCTAAAACGCCGCCAGAAGCAAGAAACAAACAAAAACGCCCAAATGTATTGCTGGATAAAAAGGCTTATGACGATGGAATGAATGGTGCTATGGAGATACTAAAAAGAATGAAAAATCGCGAGCAAGAAAAAGCCCGGTAGATCCGGGCGTTTTTGTTAAGTTCGCTTATGCTATTTTTTCGTAAAGCACATTCATCTGGGTGCGAATCACTGTTAATATATTGATTGCTGCGTTCTTATTAATGCGTTTATTCGCTACTATTTTTGTTTTCCCATCAATAACAACCAGATCTGCGTGCAATACATGGTTGAAGTTGACAATGTAATAATACTGTTTATCGCCAACATGTTGAACATATGCACCATTTAGATTTCCTTTATACCCACAATCACGCTCTGCGACACCGAAGTCAAATTCGCGGTTCATCTTGCGATTATATGCTACTTGTTTATGTTCCCATTTTCTCATCCATTCATCGCGTTTCATGTTTCACCCTTAATTCCATTTGCAAGCGTTTTTCACTTTGTCGATGTGGTTATAAAGACCATCAATGTTAAACACTGCTTTCTCAATGTCGCCAGCTTCCGGCACTACTTCAATGATAAATTGTTTTTCGTTAACCAGTTTTTTAATCATTGGAATGGCTTTTTTGCCGTTCCATAATCCAAGAGCTTTATAGTTAGTTGACCGACTCCATTCAGTAGCTACAGCTTTGTGATCGCCGATCCGGTAGTTAATATAAGTAGTGTCCCCAGCGTCAGTTACATGGTTTGACCATGCTACGAACATTTTTGTTTTATTACCCTGGCAAGCGATTGTTAATACAGGTTTGTTTTCATCCCGTGCTTTCAGTGTAGGGAAAGCATCAAGACTTCCGCTGAAATGTTCTGCTTTCACGAAAAGGAACACGTTTTTTGTGTCCTGCATATCATCTTTTCTTTCGACCACAAGCCACTGTTTACCAGCTTTTTCTTTTGCTAACTGTGCCTCATATGCGGCTTGTTTTGCTTGTTGTTCTGCAAGCCATTTAGCATTTTTCTCTGCTAATGCTTGTTGTTCTTGAGTGGTCACTATAGGCGCTTTTTCATTATCCTCATTGCAACCAACCAGACCCAATACCGCCGCAATCATTGCCACTTTTGCTAACCGTTTCATAACCCACCACGCTAACTTGATTTACTGACCATTCCCTTTGGCTTCTTTATACAAAATGGAGTCGTTGAAGTAAAGCCATTTTGTATAAAATAGATACACAGATCACATTTTTGCATGAGGTTAAATCATGGCTACCAGTGTAGGTACAATTTATTACGAAGTTGATGCGAAAACTGGTCAACTTCTCGTTGCACAACGACAGGCAGACCAGGCCTTTGGGCGTATAGAGCGCGGCGCAAAACAGGCTGACCGCCAGGTAAACACCCTGAAAACATCCATCAAGGCACTGACCAGGGTTATCCATTTGCTAATTGCTGCGGAGGCCGTGCGTCAATTTATGGATATGGCGGAGCAAGCAAAAATGCTTCGCGTAAAAATCAAAATGCTTACGGGCGATGCGGAGTCCGCCGGACGGGTTTTTGATGGCCTGAAAGCAATATCAAAAGAAACAGGCCAAAGCATGAAGGATACCGGGGATCTGTGGCAAGGCTTAGCTATCTCACTGAAGAACACGTCCGCCACTGAAGGGCAATTGCTTAACCTGGTAGGTACGATTCAGAAAATGGGGGCGTTGGGCGGCGCGTCAGCGGAGCAGATGTCAAACTCAATGCGTCAATTCCGTCAGTCTATCGACGGTGGCGTGTTGCGTGCTGAAGAATTCAACAGCCTGTTAGAAAACACCCCAACCATCGTACAGACAATGGCACGCCAGATGGGGTTATCAATGGGCCAATTCCGCGCCGAAATGCTGGACGGTAAGATCACGGCAGAAAGGATGGTTAACGCAATCCAGGCGGCTACGCAGGAAACAAACGAGAAGTTTGCGCAGTTGCCGCGCACATCCGGCATGGCCCTGAATGAGCTTAAAGTCGAGGTTATGGGACTTGTTGAGCAATTGGATGATCTTTTCGGTGTATCCGATACGGTTGTTGCTGGTATCGATCTTGTAACGAAAGGTGTTAAGGCTTTAGGTGAAGGCGCTGATTTCGCTAAAACCTGCTTTAACACCCTGAAGACGGCTGGTGGCGAATTCATCGACATGTTTGAAGATGTCAGAATCAAGGCTGGCGAGGTAGCCGAGAAGATCATCGCAATGGTGACGCCAATCAAGGCACTAATGGATGCCTACAAATGGATGAAGGAGGTCGTAGGAGAGCAAACCGACGAATATAACAGCAACTACGAGAAGAAATACGGTAAGACCGTTGGCAAGGTCATGCAACTACAGGATGATCTGACCGCAGCAATCCAGGCTACAGAAGAAGCAAGGAAAAATGAACAGAATGCCGCCAATGACGGAGCGATTACCGGATTCGACAAGCCAGTAGACAAACCGAAAAAACAGAAAAAAGAGAAGAAATCTGAAGCTGATCGTCTTGGCGATAAAGGTATAAGCGTTTCTGACCAGTACAACAAAGACGCCGCCGCTATGCGCAAAGCGTTAGAGAGCGGCAAGGCCATTGATGCTGCATTCGCCCAGGGTAAAATCACTCTCCTTGAGTACCGCGCCGCGCAAAAAGGGATAGGTAAGGAACTAAAGGAAGAATTAGCACAAATTCCGGTAGAGGAATTGCGCGACAAATGGGAGCAAATAGTAAGCCCGATGGATCAGCTAAAGGGCGAAGTAGACCCTATTCAGCAGGTTCAAAATGAATGGGCCGTCCGTAAGCAAATGCTTATCGACCTGGGCGTGACGGAAGCGCAACAGAAACAGGAACTGTTAGCCTATGAGCAACAGATCCGCGATCTGAAGTGGGAGCAATGGCAGGCGCAAAGCGACACAAACAGCCTTATCGGTGATTGCGTTAATGGCCTTAAAGGTGGTATGAGCAATGCACTTGTTGGCCTGTTAAATGGTACTCAATCATTGAGTGATGTTTTTGCTAACTTAGGCAGCAATATCCTCGGGAATATCGGTAACAGGCTTTCAGACATAGCTGCAAACTGGATAGCAGATCAGATCATGATGGAAACGCAAAGCAAAGCGACTCAGGCAAGTACCACGGCGGGCGCGGTAGCGGCGCAAGGCCAGATTGCTGCGGCGGCGGCCCCGGCGGCGGCGGCAACAGCGGCGTCAACTGGCGGCGCATGGGCGGCGGCTGGTTCTGCGGCACTCACTGCGATCATGTCGCTGGCTACGTCAATTTTTGGCGGCGGTCGCTTTAATGGTGGTAGCGTCATTGGTGGCAATATGTACCGTGTAGGGGAACACAACAGGCCGGAGCTATTCCAGACATCTAACGGGAATCAATATATGATTCCTGGCGAGAACGGCAGAGTTATTCCGGGCCGTGATATTGGCGGCGGTGGCGGTATTAGTATGCCTGTCAGTATCAGCATTCAGACCACGAACGGATTCAGCGACGAAGACAGCCGCAGACTTGAATTAACAATGGAACGTGTAGCCATGAAAATGATAACAAGGGAATCTCAAAGACCAGGCGGAATGTTGCAACCTCGCCGCAAATAAACTAAACCCCGGTGCAATGCCGGGGTTATTTTTCGTATTTATAAACGACCATTCCGCGCGATATATCCCCTTTCGAATATCTCGACTCACTTATGAGTGCCTTTCACGCCACATAACTTGTTATAGGCATGGTGCTCAACAATTAACCAAATCTTCAAATCTTCGCTAAACAGCCTCCAATCAAGATTGATATCCATTTTGTATCCGTAACCGTCGCGTAACTTTTTGGGGTAAACTTCTTTTCTCAGAAAGGCTTTAAGTAATTCCTTACCTTTCTTGATGATCCGGTCCTGTGCGTTTTTCTGTGCTTTCAGATTTCTGTCAATCGCTACCAGTTTCATAACTCACCCCATCATCCTTAGTTAAGTGCCTTCAGGAAGAAGTCCCGGTATTCATCTTCTTTCGCATTCATCATGAATTGACCGTATTTGAATGCGTCGTCGAAACCCTTAACGATTGCTATTTCCACTTGTTCGAATGCGTTATTTAGCATTACTACTACATAGCGTTTCATTTTGGGCCTCCTTCGTTGGTACTACTTTCTTCTTGCTTTCTATATACATCTTGTTGTGTGCTATGTGAAGCCATTTTGTAAACTAGCTATAATCATTGTGACAATGATCTTATTTTTCGCGTAGAAGCGCGTAAAGATATATACAAAATGTAACTTATGGGGGGTTTTATGCCGGAAGTGTTCAAATGGACGCCGCAACGAAGCTACAGCGTAACCAGGGAACCGAATGTGTCCGTTGTCAAACTTGGTGATGGTTATGAACAGCGCCAGGCGAAAGGGATCAACACATTGCTTGACAGCTACACCCTGGTCTTTAAAGGCAGTAGCGCAGGATGCGGTGATGGTGGAAACGTGGCGATCCAGGCTGAAGCATTCTTGATGGCGCGCGGCGCTGTCGAGGCTTTTTACTGGTCGCCGTCGATGGATGGCGTGCAAAGGCTTTTTGTTTGCCGTAGCTGGAGTATGACGAAAGACGGTCCTGTATACACGCTTAACGCAACGTTTGAGCAAGTTGTTAGATGATGGTGGTTAATATGTACGGGACTTGTGTAGTGGACAAAACTGACGCTTTCACATTGTTTGATGACTATGAGATCAACGACCTTGCTGTAAAAGCTGATAATGGCGATATATGGTATCTTCACGACGTTGGTGATGGGTATGTGGGGTGCAGATCCAGAGAAGGGAAGGAAGTTTTGTTTTTGCTTGATGGCGTATAAACACGACCCCGCGAGAAGCGGGGTTATTATTATTCCATTTCCATTAATGCTATATTTTCTGCTATCGTTTTCCAGTCCAGATCTACAGAATGAACGCCAAATACTATCAATCCCATTATTATTAGCGCCAAAACTTCTATTTTCATAATCTGTCACCTATAAGTTATCACGCAGATAATTAACGCCCTTATCAGTGACGAATGAATGGTTAACCTGGTTTTCATCTGTCATGATGATGAATAACTTTTCCTGTAGGTATTTCGCTTTTGGGTACAGCGTTAAACAGACCTGGTACAGTATCCCGCGCTCAATCATCAAATCAATAAATTCGTGCTCATGATAACCGACGAGGCGGGCGGCCTGTTTCAACGTGTACACATAATCACCGTGATTGCGCCGCCCCATGTTGCCGCCTTATTTATCGAATGCTGAAAGGTTATCGATACAGAAATCTTTCGCCGCTTTTTCGTATTCGCGTTTTGCTTCTGGATCGTCAGCCGGGAAACCTTTTGCGTGTATTTCACCAGGGCAAGACTGGTCCATAGAATCTGCATAATAAGCAGTGAAGCTACCATTAATATCTTTCGGGTTCATATCTTCCACCTTATCCGGTATTTGTACTGGAGTAATTTTGAATTCTCTGGCGCGACCGAAGAATCGAACGAGTTTTTCTCCTTCCTCGACCGCCATTTCGTAACTGTCATGCAAACCGTAACCTTCCCAATCATCACTACCAGCCATCCAGACATCAAGACGATACTTTTGCATTTTGCTAACCCTCATATTTGACAGGTTCGATCTGGTATCCCAAAAGGCGGTCATCCTCAGCAAGTAAAAGCGCGTCAACCAATGCTTCACCCTCGTCGTCATACAGGGCGATAACCTTTTCCCTACCGTCTGTCATGAATACCGTCAACTTCCATAGCTTTTCAGTCATAACGCACCTCCGCGCCATTTTGTTAACTATGCTTCCGTTTGAGTAAAATATACATATTGTAAAAACCGCGATCAATCCATTTTGGTATGATTTAGCGTGACGCAGATCACAGAATGACAAGGTGAGAAAATGCGCAATATTCCGAGAGAAATGATTATTGATTCCGTCGATGCCGGAGTCGGCGCGGTAATTGACTTGTTTGAATTAGACCTCACGCCCCTGGGTGGCGAGGTTATCCGCTTCCATTCCGGCGTGAATGGCTATTACGGCCCGGTTATCTGGAAGGGGGTGGCTTACAACAGCTACCCTATCGAGGCCACTGGCTTCGAAATGAAAAACGAGGGTGTCTATTCACGCCCGCAAATGGTTGTAGCCAACATTGGCGGCCTAATCACCGGGATGAATAACGATTTCAACGACCTGCGAGGAATGAAAGTTACACGCCGCCAGGTGGAAGTAAAATACCTGGACGCCATCAACTTCCCCAACGGCAACCCGGATGCAGATCCGTCTATCGAGGCGGTGTCTTTTTACGTCGTTGAGGCGATGAGCGAAGAAACAGCCGACCAGGTGCAATATGAGCTGTCAACGCCAATTGATGCTGACAAGGCGGTTATCCCAGGGCGCACAATCCTTGCTGACGTTTGCCAATGGCAATATCGCGGCGACGGTTGCGGATACAGTGGCGGCCCTGTAGCTACTGATAAAGACGAATCGACCAGCGATCCAAAGCTGGATAAATGCAGCCACCGCCTGAGCGGTTGCCGTTTACGTTTCCCGCGCCCGAATCCGTTACCAATTTCATGTTTCCCAGGATCGAGCAAGGTGGGTTGATTATGGCACTTGAAGATAAAATGATTCGCTATGCAGCAGCCCACCCGCGCGAGGAAGTGTGCGGGCTGGTGATAGATAACGATTATTTTTACCCGTGCGCTAACGTGTCTGAAACGCCGCACAACAGCTTTAAAATCTCGCCTGACGATTATATCAAAGCTGACGAATTGGGCGTTATAACAGCCGTTTTCCACTCTCACGTTGAAGATATTCCGGTATTGTCGGCACGGGATCGACAACAGCAGGTTATTTCCGGCCTGCCGTGGTTTTTATGTTCCGGTGGCATGGTGAGGAAATTCCGCCCGGTGGCGCACCTGTTAGGCCGTAAATTTGAACACGGGAAAACAGATTGCTACTCGCTTTTTCGTGACGCCTATCACCTTTGCGGCGTGGATCTGCCTGACTTTGAACGCCACGATGGGTGGTGGCTGCGTGGGGAAAACCTGTACATAAAAAACCTGCCATTGAACGGGTTTTTCATGGTTGATGCGCAAAGCATTCAGCCTGGTGACGTGATTATTCGCCAGCCGTTCAAGGGTGCTGACCCATGTCACGCGATGATTTACCTGGGCGATAACACTGTTTTGCATCATGACAATGCCGGACTGCTAAGCCGCCGCGAGCAAATGCGGCCCGCGTATGTTCGACAAACGCATTCAATATGGAGATCTGACAAATGCTCAAATTTAGATTTACGGGCAATCTTCGAAGATATTACGGCAAAGTGTGTTTAAACGTTGATACGCCAGCACAAGGACTTAGCCTATTGACCGCGCAGAATCAGGAGTTCAAGAAGGCTTTTTTAAATACACCTTTGCGGTTACGGATTGCCGGGAAAGATTATAACGAAAAGACGGCCCCGGCAGCGGTTAATAGTAAATACCCTGACGGAACTACCGTCATTATTGCGCCAGTAGTTGAAGGCGGTATTGCTGGGATTGGTGTTGTAGGCTGGATCCTGATTGGTGTTTCGGTGGTTAGCGTTGCGTTCTCAATCTTTATGTCCCGCAACATGAAGATAAAAACATCGGCAGAAAGCGCACAAGATAACACCATAACGAACAACACCTACACCAGCATTGAAAACAAGGTGGGCCAGGGTAGACCAGTGCCAATACTATTAGGTGAAATGAAAATAGGTTCAAACGTCGGATCGTTAGGCATAGACACAAGCAACAATAGAGACGCCTTAGACGTTGTAAGTTAACAGGAGAAAAACCATGAGTAGCGGCGGCGGCAAAGCCAAAACACCAACATTATTGAACGATAACCTGTATCACAAACAGTTTTATCGTGTTTTAGATATTCTCAGCGAAGGGCCGATATACGGTCCGGTAAACCAGAAAGCGCCATTGAATGACGTGATGCTTAATGACACTCCTGTTACTGACGCAAACGGGAATACATCAATTCCGGGGATTAGTATAGCCTGGCGCAACGGCACGGCTGACCAATCGCCGATTAATGGTTTTAACGCCATTGAGTCAACCGTTATTGTCAACGCAAAGGTAACTCACGACACACCAATAATCAGGACTGTTTCAGATCCAAACGTTACCCGCGTCAGGTTGAATCTTGGTGTTGATGCTCTCGTTCAGTCAGATGAAAAGGGCAATCAATATAATACATCCGTCATGTTGATGGTTGATGTTAAACCGTCATCATCTTCTACGTGGTCGCTGATTAAAGACATACACATTGGCCCTGGTAAACAAAGCGGTGAATACCTGGAAGCTCACATCATTAAAGCGCCGGATGAAAAACCGTTTGATATTCGCGTTCGTCGCATAACACCAGACAGCAACGGCGATCTATTGCGGAATGATACGCGGTGGAGTAGTTACAGCGAAATAATAGATGATAATCTGTCTTATCCTCATACCGCTGTAGCTGGCGCCGTAATTGACCATGATCAGTATACTGATACGCCTACCCGCACCTATCACCTTCGCGGCCTGATTGTTGATGTGCCTGACAACTACAACCCTGAAACGCGCACATATTCAGGTTTATGGCTTGGTGGATTTAAAAAGGCGTATACCAATAACCCTGCATGGCTTTTCCGGTATCTGGTTAAAAACGAGCGCTTTGGACTTGCTCGACATGCTGGTTACATTGATGTTGATGATGGCGCTTTGTACGTGCTTTCTCAATACTGCGATCAGTTGGTTGATGATGGCTATGGTGGCCTTGAACCTCGCATGACGCTTAACGCTTACATTACGGAGCAAATGAGCGCCCGCGACCTACTGGATAACATCGCAGGTATGTTCCGTGGTATCGCGTTATGGGACGGACAACGTCTTACCGTGATGATTGATGCGCCACAAGATCCAATCGCCACCATCACAAATGCAAACGTCGTTGATGGCGCGTTTACTCGTTCAAGTATCGCACGCGCAGAATGCTACAACGCCGTGATCGTATCCTGGACTGACCCTGAAAACGGCTGGGAGCAATCAAAAGAATATGTCGCAGATGATAAACTAATCGCCCGTGATGGTTATAACGAAACCACGTTGGAGGCGTTCGGTTGCACTTCACGCGGGCAAGCGCACCGCGCTGGTAAATGGCTGATCGAAACAGCGAAACGCGAGCCGTCAAAATTCACATTTAAAATGGCCCGTGACGCCATTCACTTTACGCCGGGGGATATAATCGAGATCCTCGATAATAATCGCGCAGGCGCTCGTTTAGGCGGTCGCATCGTGGCGAACAATGGCAGAGCGATCACGGTCGACAAGGTTGATTCTGAATATATCGCGGCTGGCGACACCATCAGCTTACTTGATAGCGATGGTAAATTTAAAAAACACCAGATCATCGGAGTTAACGGGAACATTATCACCCTTGCAGCCGCCCCGGCGTGGATTCGTAACGGCACTGTTTTTGCTGTATCAACCAACGCAGCAAAACCCGTTTTATGTCGAATCACCAGTGTAGCAGAAACAGAAAATAACAGCGTATACACCATCGAGGCCGCACAGCATGATCCACATAAGCAGGCCGTAGTCGATAATGGCGCAATCTTCGAGATCAATAACGACACGCTTAATCACTTCCGCGTGCCGAACATTGAAAATCTGAAGGTGTTAAACGTTGGATCTGAAACGGTTCAATGTCGCGCAACATGGGAAACACAGACGACAACGCGTCGCCTGACCTTTGAGATTCGCGTGTATAACGCCGAAGGCGCTGTAGTTAAAAGCTACGAAACCACGAATTACAGTTATGATTTTTATGGCATTGATGCTGGCAACTACTCATTAGGCATTCGTGGCAGAAATGACACGGGCATGAAGGGTGCGGAAAGCATTGTCGATCTGGTTATTGGCGCACCAGCGGCCCCAGTTGGCGTTAATTGGGTTCCCGGTGTATTCCAGGCTACAGTTTACCCGATCAGCAGAACAACGCTCACCACTGATACCAGTTACGAGTTTTATTACTCAGGTGAAACGCAGATCACTGATCCGGCATCAATAACCACTAAAGCACAATATACCGGGCGTGGTCATCAGTGGACGTTTGGCGGCATGAATACAGGTCACACATATTACGTTTATGTGCGCGCGCGTAACGCTTTTGGTGTGTCTGACTTTGTGGAAGCGTCAGGTAAGCCAACAGAAAACTTTGATGAAATTACCGATTACGTCACCAAAGACGTAATGAATTCCAAACAATTTAAAGAAATGGTTGGTGACATTAAAGATCTAGGCGACCGCACTGATCTTATCGAAAGCGCTACGAATGACCTTAAAACTGCTACTGACAACCTCAAAACTGCAACTGATAATCTGACCAACATAACTGACGATTTAAGGACTGAAACTGACAACCTAACCATAGAAACAGGATCAATAAAAGCTGATACTGATACGCTCAAAAAAGAAACGGAAGATCTTTATAAAAAAGTTAAGGAAAACGCCGATGATATTGGACAGCATGAGTCGAGAATCGACTCGCTGGAGGTGTCTAGCGAAAAAGTTGGCAGCGAACTGGCGCAAGCAAAAGCAAGTCTGCAAAACGCCTCACTTGCTCTTATTAATAACTCGCTTGCACAGACTAACACTCGCGTAACTCTTACCGCTCAGTACAAGAAAGGCAGGACAGAGACGAAAGCGGAAATTGACCGCATTGACAACGTTATCGCTGAAGAGAAAAAAGCGACAGCGGAATCACTGGAAACCATCACGGCAGAAATGAATGTGATGGACACAAACCTTAAAGGTCAGATCTCTAATGTGCAACGCGCAGTAGCTGACGAGGCCAGCGCCCGCGCTGAAGCTATTAACGGTGTAAATGCCTCAATAAGCAATCTTGACAAGAAAACTGACGCCAGCGTAAACCGTCTTGATCAGGCAATTGCAGACGAAACAAGTGCGCGTACTCAGGCTATCAGCGACGTGAACGCAAGTATCTCAACACTTGACAAGAAAACTGACGCCAGCGTTAAGCGCCTCGATAATGCAATATCAGATGAAACGCAGGCAAGAAGCGACGCAATAACAGTGGTTAAAGCTGATTTAACAACGCTTGAAAATAACACAAATGCCAGTGTTAGCCGTCTTGATCAAGCTATCGCTGATGAATCAAGCGCACGTGCTCAGGCGATATCAGGTATCAGCGCGACGCTTGGCGGCGTTAAAAGTGAGGTTGATAAAAACAGCGACGAGATAGATCAGGCGAAAGCAAGTCTGCAAAACGCATCTCTGGCGCTTATTAATAACTCAATGGCGCAAAGCAAGATGAGCACTGTTATTGAGGCGAAATACAGGAAAGGACAAACAAAAACAAAAGCGGAAATAGCAAGGGTAGACACAGCAATCGCAGATGAGGCGAGCGCACGCGCAGAAGCTATTAGCAACGTTAACGCCAGCGTCAGTAGTCTTGAAAGCAAAACCGACGCGAGCGTTTCCCGTCTTGATAAAGCAATCGCAGATGAGGCGAGCGCACGCGCAGAAGCTATTAGCGGGGTTAATGCGTCAATTTCCACGCTCGATAGCAAGGTGACAAGCAACGTAACCAGGATGGATAAAGCGATCGCAGATGAGAAGAATGCACGCACTGACGCAATCAGCAGCCTTAACTCATCGCTTACCAGTACGATTAATTCGAAAGTATCCGAAGTGTCAACTGCACTTTCTACGCATGAAACATCAAGCGCGGAAAAATTTGGCCAGATCTCGGCATCTTTCGACGATGTAAACTCAAGCATCACGGAATGGTCACAGGCTATGGCAACGGCAGACGAGGCATTGTCAACCAGAATCGACCAGTTGAAAGTAACTATTAACGGAAACACAACGGCGATAGAAACGACATCAAAAGCACTGACTGACTTCAAAGGTAACGTTGATGCGTCATATTCAATTAAGATTGCCACTGATAAAAACGGTATGAAATACGCTACAGGAATGTCGCTCGGCCTTACTGGTAGCGGGACTAACGTTCAATCGCAGTGTATTTTCCTCGTTGACCGTTTCGTGCTTATGACTGCGGCAGGTGGCTCCTATCAGACCCCGTTCTATGTTACTAACGGTGCTTGCTACATCCGTGATGCGTGGATCAGAGACGCATCAATCACTACCGCGAAGATTGCGCAGCAAATTCAGTCAACCAACTATAAAGCTGGTTCGGCTGGCTGGATGCTAAATAAAAACGGCAATGCGGAGTTCAACAACGTCACTGTACGCGGTACGGTGTACGCAACATCTGGTAAATTCACTGGTGAGATTCAGGCCACAAGCGGGAAGTTTAAAGGTACAGTAGAGGCAAAGTCATTTGTCGGTGACGTTGCTAACATGGGGGTTGGTCCAGATCGAGTGCTTGGGCATAACGGAAGTTATAGCGCAACCATCACATATAAAGACAGCACGGATAATGCATTGACGAAATCAGTTATGCTTATGGCGACTATTTCATTAATGTCTGGTGAATATAGATCCACTTATAACGTAACGTTTAGTTGCGGAGATAAAAACAAAACAATTTCATATTACGTGCCTTATGGTGGATGCACATTAACAGTGCAATGCGCTTTTTCTGGTTTAAAAGCATCAGATATTATCGGGAAAATATATTGTCCTCAAACATCATCATCTGAAGGATACGCATATTGTACCGCGTTGTATTCTCCAACAATGATAGTAGCAAGAGGCACCGGATCATTTAGAACATCAACGACAGCATAAAAAACGGGGCATAAGCCCCGTTTTTTATGCATTGTTTTTATTTTTTACACCCATCATTTACACCAGAAAAATGGATAGGTAAATTACATTCACTGTCAATAATTTTACCTTGTAGTTGTTTTTCTTTCCATGAGTCAGTATTGAAATAACTCGAACGTTGGTTATCAAGGCCAGTATCACCATATTGAGCAGTGCCAGCATCACTCTTATCTGTCGAATTTACAGAAGCAAAAGCACCAAAAGACAGAGCTGATAAGATGCAAGCAACAATTAGTTTTTTCATTGTATTCACCTTACTGTTTGTTTTACTGTCATTTGTTGTTCGTGATGATCCACCCATCCGATGAGCAAATCACCGCAGAAGCTATCATTTCGTATGTTGATATAGATCAAAAAATACATTATGTATAAGCCCAAAGTGTAACACAGATCACAAAATGGTAGAATTGTTTAGTTAATTAACAAAACGGAGTTATTGCGATGATTTACACAACAGGCACTATAGCTGTTAGCGGAAACACAGTTACCGGGGCAGGGACTGAATTCAACGCCGCATTATCTCTGATCAGAGTGGGTTGCACTCTTATTGCCATTAGCGATCCGGTGCAGATTTTTTCAATCACAAAGGTAAAAAGCGCAACAAGTTTGTCGGTAACTCCTGCGGCAAGTCCGGCTATTCCGGCTGGAACTAAATTTAGCATCCTGCTTTCAGATTCGATCTCTGTGGATGGTCTTGCTCAGGATGTCGCCGAAACACTGCGTTACTATCAGGGCAAAGAATCAGAAATAGCGGACGCAGTTGAATTTTTTAGCGACAACAAAGATGTGATTTCAGCCTCAAAATTAGCATCACAATCAGCTACCACTGCAACCAACGCTGCAACAACAGCGACAAGCGCAGCCGATTCAGCTAAGACATACAGAGACGAAGCCCACGAATACGCCAATCAGACGGCGCAGCCTTACGCGTATGTTTTACAGCCGCTGCCGGATGTGTGGATGCCCTTTAATGATTCGCTGGATATGATTACGGGCTATTCTCCGGGTTATAAAAAAGTGAAGATTGGCGATAATGTGGTT
>SKEU01000193.1_pt1 | contig 51287 bp, 30 predicted proteins | sample 4819571 | NCBI WGS metagenome assembly SKEU01 (sample SAMN11008801, study PRJNA524170) | human gut metagenome | biome: Human fecal sample; material: Feces; isolation source: fecal sample from pouch patient p8, p16 | host: Homo sapiens | place: Israel: Tel-Aviv | collected 2015-06-23
GTCTCAACCTGAAAAGATTGAAGGCAGGCTGGGATGAAGAGTACCTGTCAAAACTTTTGGAGGGCAGCGCAATTTAATGCGTCTGCCCTGCGTACAACTATAACCCCTTTAGTCGTACAACTATAACCCCTTTAGCCGTACAACTATACACCCTATAGTTGTACAATCGTAGCTTTATAGTCGTACAACTTCCCCTTTGTTAGCGACTCCGATTTATACCTTGCATAAAAAAAGCAGTAACAGCTGATTAAACAAATGCAGCTACTGCTTTTTCTCTGCGGGCTGCCTCCTACTAAACTCAGGTGAAGGGTGGTGAAGAGTGGTAAAGAGTGGTGAAGAGTTGCAGAATCTCAGGCAAGCTAATGTAAAGAAGATTCATTCTTAACAAAGCCACATCACTACATCTACGGGTAATTCTTGCAAATCACCTACTTTACCTTCCACCCATCAATGGTTCCCGTCTTCGACGAGAAGTTGCAGCCTATCTGATAAATCTTTCTGCCATCTGCCGCATATTCCCTGGCATAGCCCATATCCTCTATCTGCTTCAGGGCTTCCTCTGGCAAACCATCACGCTTGAACTCGAAGATGTAGATATAGTTCTGGGTCTCTACCACGCAATCTACCCTACCTTCGCTTTGCTGTTTTTCGATGAACACCGTGAAGCAGCTGATCATTCTCAATACGAGATAGAAGGTATATTGGAAGTAACGCTCCTTCTCACGCTCGTCATCCTTGCGACGCTGGTTATAAGGAATGCTGGCAAAAAAGGAAGTCATCAGATTCTCCAACTGATAGCAATCTCCCTTCGACATCACATCTACTACCTGAATGACCCAGGCATCCGTTGACTTCGATGGCTTCAGATAACTGGAAGCTACCAACGTCAAGAATCCGCTTCGCACTTCATCATTCGGGAAATCCAGGAGATAGGAATCGGTATCCATATTCCAGTCTTTAATGGTGAGATAACCGCTCTGATAAATCATAGGCAATGGTGCTTCCACATCCGCCTTGTAATCGATAAAACTACTCGTAGGATAAAACCTGTTCACCATCTCGTTGATGTTCTCATCAAAATGAGACAGCAAGCGAACAAGATAGGTTGGCGAACCGGTGCGGAACCAATAATCCGCCAGAATCTTCTTGCTCAAAGCATTTAAGATACTGAAAGGATTATAGATATCAAGCATATTGGGACTGAAGTGATAACCATCAAACTTCCTCTTCAGCTTGTATTTCATTCCTTCCTCTGTGGTTTTATATCTCACGGCCATCGCCTTAATTTGCTCATCAAAGGTAGAATACAATTCATCTTCCGTAATGCCACAAAGTGCCTCGTAATGCTCATCCATACTGATGTCGTTAGGCTGATTGAAACCACTGAACACGCTTACCTGCGAGAACTTGGTAACACCTGTGAGCAAGACAAATTGCAGATTAGCATCGGCAGCCTTGAAGACACTATAGAAACCTTTCAAGATTTCGCGATGCCAGTCCTCCAACAACCGTTCCTCACCCTTAATTGTTGTTTTGATTTGTGTATCAAGCACATCCAATATTGGCTTATCATACTCATCAATTAAAACCACGGCACGAAGTCCTGTTTTCTCATGAGCTGCTTTCAATACATATTCAAAACGACCTCCTAAGGAATCCCTGAAAGGACTTTTACCATATATCATCTCATGCGATGCAACAAAGTTCTCTAATATGACCTCAAGTTCTCCAGGATTAGTGAAATTATTACCATTAAAGTCAAGATGAAACACAGGATATTGCTTCCACTCCTTCTCCAGTTTGTCGATGGCAAGTCCCTTGAACAACTCCTTCTTGCCCTCGAAATAGCATTTCAAGGTAGATACGAGCAACGACTTTCCAAATCGTCGAGGACGACTCAGAAAGTATATTTTACCATTAGTCACTAAGTCATAGACCAATGCCGTCTTATCGAGATAAACATAACCATCTTCTATGATTTGTTCGAAACTCTGTATTCCTATAGGATATTTCATATTGCTGCCTTTTTAAAATCTTTCGGCAAAGTTACAAAAAATAATGATACAAGCAAAGGAATATCCCGAAAAAAAGATAAGTGATGCAGGAATTCCCGTCTTCGACGAGGAGTTTCTACCAATAAAGGAAGGAGGAATGAGTATATCTCAAGGGGAAGTTTACTCGTATTTACGATGAAACACCAGAAGACAAACGGCTCCAGCCAATGCCATCGGCACACCGATGAACGCAGGATAATTATATCCCAATCCCATCGCCACAGGGATTCCACCCAAGAAGGCACCCAGGGCATTGCCCAGATTGAACGCTGCCTGGATGCAGCAACCACCCAGCATCTCGCCTCCCTCGCTGTGCTTCACGATGAGAAACTGCTCTGGCGAACCGATACCGAAAAGGCAGGCACAACTGATGAACATCATCGCTGCAGATACCCAGCCATTGTGCGAGAAGAAGAAGGTGGCAAGCAAGGCTGCAGCAGCCAGAAACTGAAGATAACAGGTAAAGCGACCCGGCTTGAACCTATCTGCCAGCAAGGCACTCACCTGGTTTCCTACCACCATTCCCAAACCGGCAAGTATCATCAGTACAGAGATTGATGCCGCATGGAATCCGCCATCTATCTGCAAAAGCGGTGAGATATAACTGAACCAGCAGAGAATACCGCCATTGCCCAGGAAGGTGGCGGCGATGATAAGCCACGGAGCCAGATTGCGCATGAACCTGAACTGCGCCTTCATGCCCTTGTTAGGCAAAGCCTCTACATCAGGAACCCACTTGTAAATCATATAAAGCGTAATGACTCCCAACGCCACCGACATCAGAAAAGGTACTCGCCAAGAGAAAGCATGACTCAGAAAGGTGCCCAGCGGAACACCCATCAGGTTGGCGAAAGGCATACCGGCACACATCATCGCCACCGCCTTGGTTCCCTTGCCCTCCTTCGCCATCTTCACAGCCACGATGGTACCCGTGCCGAAAAAGGCTCCATGAGGAAGTCCCTGAACAAATCGGGCACAGAGCAAAAGCCAGTAGCTTGGGGCAATCGTTGCAATGACGGCACCCAGTGTAACCAGCGAAGTGAGAAACAGGAGAATCTTCTTGGGGCGGTACTTATGCATCAAGATAAGAGAGAAGGCACCGGCGCAAACGCCCAGCGCATAGATGGAGATGAGATGACCAGCCTGAGGGATGGACACGTTCATATCGTGCGCCACATCGGTGAGGATTCCCTCGATAATAAACTCTGCCATACCCAGGGTGAATGTGCCCAGGGCGAGAGCAAACAATCCTTTTTTCATTTGTGCTATCCTAATTCTTTTTATCTTATATATTTGTTTTCGGGGTGCAAAATTACAAAAATATCTCCACAATGAAAGGATAAGAGGGCAAAAACTTTGCCCTTTCAAGAATTATTCGTAATTTTGCACTCAAAAACGAAAGAAGAGGGGTGATGGTGGATGCCGGAATCCCTCTTTCAACATAACTAATAAAAAGAAGAAAGCCAATGATAAATATTGCCCAATACTTCCCGATTACCGACCCTACGTTGATCTTCTTCGTAGTGCTCCTCATCATCCTCTTTGCCCCCATCATCATGGGTAAACTCAGAATTCCCCACATCATCGGAATGGTGCTGGCGGGTATCCTCGTGGGCAAATACGGACTGAACATCCTGGAACGAGATGCCTCGTTCGAACTCTTCGGAAAGGTGGGACTTTATTACATCATGTTTCTCGCAGCCCTGGAGATGGACATGGAAGGCATGAAGAAAAACAAGTTGCGGCTCATCATCTATGGTCTGCTCACCTGTTTCGTTCCGTTCTTTCTCACCTTCGGCATGAGCATCTGGCTGCTGCATTATTCCACCAAGGCTTCTTTTCTCTTGAGTTGCATCATGGCTTCCAACACCCTGATAGCCTACCCTATCGTTTCCCGATTCGGATTGCAGCAGAAGCCGAGCGTCACGCTGAGTGTGGGGTCCAGTATGCTTTCGCTGCTGATAGCGCTCATCATGCTGGCGGGTCTCGTCGCCTCGTTCTCCAAGCACGACGGCGTTCTCTTCTGGCTTTTCTTCGCCGCCAAGTTTGCAGCTTACTGCGGAGTCATGATTTTCCTGATTCCTAGATTAACGAGATGGTTCCTGCGCCGGTACAGCGATTCCGTGATGCAGTTTATCTTCGTGATGGCGATGCTCTTCATGAGTGCGGCTCTCTCGCAGATGGTGGGCATCGAGGGCGTGTTCGGTGCCTTCTTCGCAGGTCTTATATTAAATAGGTATATCCCGCACGTTTCTCCGCTGATGAACCGACTGGAGTTTACGGGCAATGCGCTCTTCATCCCTTACTTCCTGATAGGTGTGGGCATGCTCATCAACGTGGGACTGCTTTTCCAGGGCAGTCATATCCTTTGGGTCATCTTCTGCATCGTGTTCTTCGGAACCTTGGGAAAAGCCATTGCAGCCTATGCCGCCTGCTTCGGATTCCGGTTGCCGCTGTCATCGGGTCACATGATGTTCGGTTTGACTTCTGCCCATGCTGCCGGAAGTATCGCCATGGTGATGGTGGGTATGAACATCCTGGTGGGTCCGAACACCTATCTGGTCAACGATGACATGCTGAATGGCGTGGTGATGATGATTCTCTGCACCTGCGTCATCTCTTCGATGCTCACCGACTGGAGTTCCAGAAAGATTATCCTCCGAGACAAGGAGCTTCCTGATGCCGAGGATACCAAGAAGGTAAGCGACGAGAAGATTCTCATACCGGTGAAGTATCCGGAATATGCCGACAATCTGATGAGCCTCGCCTTCCTGGTGAGAAACCAGAAACTGAACAGAGGACTGGTCTGCCTGAACGTTGTATATGATGACAAGGACATGCGATACAAGCAGGAACAGGGCCGACAGCTGCTGGACCATTGCAGTCAGCTTGCCGCAGCCACGGATGTGATGACGCAGACGCAGGTCCGCATTGCTGCCAACATCGCCAACGGCATCAAGCATGCCTTCAACGAGTTCCAGTGTTCAGAAATCATCATCGGCATGCACATGCACCCGGAGGTTTCGCCTAAGTTCTGGGGAGAGTTCCACCAGAGTCTCTTCAACGGACTGAGCCGTCAGATTATCATGGCGCGCATCAAGCAGCCGCTCAACACCATCCGCCGAATACAGGTGGCGATACCATCGAGAGCCGAATTTGAACCGGGCTTCTACCGATGGGTAGAGCGACTCGCCCGACTTGCCGGCAACCTGGATTGCCGCATCCAATTTCATGGCAGGGAGGAGACGATGGCACTCATCAACGAGTACATCACCAACCGCCATCATGAAGTGAGAGCCGACTACACCCTGATGCACCATTGGAACGAGATGCCGCAGCTTGCCTCACACATAAGCAAGGACCATCTCTTTGTGGTGGTAACAGCCCGAAAGGGAACCGTTTCCCACAAGTCGGCATTGGAGCGATTGCCGGAAGAGCTAACCCGTTTCTTCTCGGGCACCAACCTGATGATAATCTTCCCTGACCAGCACGGAGATTCATCGGGCAATGTACTGACATTTGCCGAGCCTCAGCACCAGGAGGAAATCAGTGCCTACGTGGCATTCAACCAATGGTTCAAAAAGAAATTCAGAAAATAAAGAGAAAACAAAGAGAAAACAAAGGATACTAAAAAAAGGTCGCCAGCATTTTGGCGACCTTTTTTAGTATCATATTTATTTCGTATTCAAAACCTGCTTCTTAGCTTTCATCTTTTCACCAGCTACCGAAAGTTCTATCTTTCCTGGCTTATCGCCTGCTCTCAATATCACGAGGGCGGAACCCTGGAAGAGATTGCGCTGGATGGACTTCTCCAACTGGGTCTTTCCGATATGAAGTTCATCAGATGCGATGTTTCCATTATCCACCGCCACGATATTCGCATCGCCCTTCACCTGGAAGGTCAACTTATCGAATGCCTTGGCATCCTTCACGTTCAGAACTCTTCTGCCCTTCTTATCTACTGCATAGATGCGAACGTGCATCAGATCCTTACCATCCGCATGCCAGGTCTCCATATCCGGAACCAACTTCAGAGCAACAGCCTCGCCCGTGGTCTCTATCTGATGGCGAGCCACCACCTTGCCGTTTTTCTTAGCCACAGCCACCAGAGTGCCTGGAGCATAGGCGATGTTGTCCCACTTGATGCGGGCACGGAGTTTAGGATCGTTGCTGTTCTTCTTCACTCCCAGGCTCTTGCCGTTCAGGAAGAGTTCCACCTCGTCGCCATTGGTATAGGTATAGAGCGAAACCTTCTCGCCTGCCTCACGGTTCCAGTTTTCTGAAAGCTTTCCGGCAGAAACATTGATGCCATTCCACTGGATGTTGCCACCCGATTTCTCGATAACACCGATGTGAACGGTTGGCTCGTCAGTAAACATGCTCTTCACGAAATAAGCATCTGGCTTTGGCTGAAGAGAAAGGTCGAACACACCCTGATTCCAACCCTTGATAGGCCATCCCATGCTCTCGCCCAGGTAATCGATGGCACCCCAATAGGCAAGACCAATCACCTTGTCGAGATCCATCTCGTAGAAGTTAGGACCCATGGCAGCCACACTTGCCTCACTCTGATAGAAGGTTTTCTCCGGATAGCGCTTGCTGTCGCCTGGGAAATACATGTAACGATAGTTATATGAATTCACCTCTGTCTTTATTGCCAGGTCTGCTGGAATGGAATCCGTCTCAAGGTTACGATAGCGCGGATGCATCGCCACAGTGGTGAGTCGGGTATCATCATAACGGTGCAGCAACTCCTTCTGAAGCTTATAAGCTGTAACGCCCCAATCGTTGAAAGGCAGGTTGCTATACTGCTGCAACTCATTTCCCAAGCTCCACATCACCACAGAAGGATGGTTTCTGTCTCGCTTCACCCACTCAGGAACATCCTTCTGCCAGAGACTCTCCCAATCCACTCTGCCACCGGCATATTGGGTGAGCCACTTGTCGTAAAGCTCATCCACCACCAGGATGCCATACTTATCACAGAGTTTCAGGAAGTCCTCGCTATATGGATTATGAGAGGTGCGGATATGGTTCATTCCGAATTCCTTCATCAGTTTCAGTCGCTTCTCGATGGCACGCGGATAGGCGGCAGCACCCAGGGCACCGAGGGTATGATGGTTGGCATAACCTTTCAAAAGCACCTTCTTGCCGTTTACCAGCAAGCCCTTCTGCGGAACGATTTCGATGGTGCGCACACCAAACGGCTCCTTAATCTGGTCGGCGATATTGCCCTCACTGTCATAAAGCGTCACCTCGGCTGTATATAAATAAGGTGAATCCGGCGACCACAACTTGGCATTTTCCAAAGAGATGCTTGGCAATTCATACTCTCTGTCTCTCCACTTGGCATTGAAATGGATGTCGTTCTTCTGCTCAGCCACCACCTTGCCATCGGCATCGAGAATACGAACGCCCACCGGCATCTTGGCAGCGCTCTGACCCTTAGCCACCTTCTGCTGGTTGATGATTTCCGCCTTGATCTTCACCTCCTTGTTGCCCTCTGTACGGATAAAGAGCGGATGGCGAGGGAAAAACAGATTCTTATTGGTAACGATGAGGTTGACATCACGATAGAGACCGGCACCCGTAAACCAGCGGGAGTTACTTGGATTTTGCGTATCCGCCTTGACTGCGATTTCATTAGGCTGTCCCCACTTCAAGAGTTTGCTCAGGTCGATATCGAAGCCCAGATAGCCATAGTCTGTGCCACCGATACGCTTTCCGTTCAGATAGACATCGCCCACCAGCATGATGCCCTGGAAGTCGAGCACGATACGCTTTCTCTTCCATTCATCCTTGGGAGTAAGCTCGTAGCGATACCAGCCGATGCCCATCTCCTTGAATCCACGGGAACTCAATCGGCTGCGCACATTGCTGCCCGCATCGCTATTGTCAGGTCGCTCGCTGGCATCCGGAGCCACCCAGTCCTGTCCTATCAGGAAATCATGTGGCAGATTCACCACATCATCCCCACTTTGAGTTGACTTCAACTCAGCAATATTCTTCACATCACCACGATGAAACTGCCATCCCTGGTTGATACTGATAGTATCGCGCACCGCAGCCTCAGCCGAAAGGGTTCCCACCAAAGGCAAACCGCCCAGCAGCAACGAGGCGAAAAGTATTGTCTTTTTATTCATTTCAAATTCATTTTATTAATTTCCGTCTGGCTTGGTTACATCCTGATTCACGGATGGATACCATACGAATTGATTGAAATCATCTGGCTGGGCAGGATTGAAATCCTTCCAGTCAGCACGCAGATACTTCACGATAGGCAGATTGAGCTGCTTCATACCCATCACCACCATCTTAGCCACCTCGTAGGCACCGTATGGATTGAAGTGGGTGTTATCCTCCAAAGCCTTAGGCTGGTTTGGATAAGTATTTGCCGGATAGTGAACCAGCGCCTTCTTACTGTTCTCGTAACCCAAAGTCTCGAAGAAAGTGCGGGTCATATCGTGAAGTTCTATCACAGGCACGCCCTCTCGCTTCGCCACAGCTCTCATGGCATCAGGATAATCACCATGAGTCTCCTGAATCTTGCTATGGGTAGCCTTGTCGAACATTCGGCGCTGGGTAGGAGTTACGAAGATGATGTTGCCACCCTTCTTGCGTACCTCGTCGATGAATTTCTTCAGATTATAAGAGAAATTATACCAGGCACCACTGCCCGCATACTTCTCCTTCTGGTCGTTATGACCGAACTCACAAATCACGTAGTCGCCCTTCTTCATCATCGCCAGCACCTTGTCCAGACGATTGGAGGCAAGGAAGGAACCGGCAGTCAATCCGCTTTCAGCATGGTTTGAGATAGCCACCTCTGGACCAAACCAGCGGGTTACCATCTGTCCCCAGGAAGCGTATGGCTCCGTAAACTGATCAACTACCGTAGAGTTGCCACAAAGGAAAACGGTGGTAGTTTCAGCAGGGGCCGGTTCTACCTTGATACTCTTTACAGCTGGGGCTGCACCAGTAAACTCCAAGGTCAGCTTTTCATCCCAGGTAAAGTAATCCTTCTCGCGAGGCTTGATCTTTACGTTCATCTTCGCATTGATATAAGGGCTGCGCTTGTTCACTACGAAGGAGTAAGTCTTAAACTCACCTTTCTTAGTGCTCACCTCATCGAGCATCAATCTGCGGTTCTCTGCACGAACCACGGTCTTGCCCGCCTTCTTCTTGGAACCGATCACCACGGTTACCTTATAGTTACCATCCGCCACCTTCACGGAATAGAAGAAAGGCGCATTGCTCTTTGCCTTTGGAGCAGCCACGATGTCATATCCCTGTCCCTTCTCTGCGGAATAGACAGGCTGCACCTTCAACATATCAATATTGAAAGTCTGGGCATTGGCGGCTACTGTAGAAGCCAGCGCCAGCAGACCGGTGAATAAAAAATTTCTTGTCTTCATTTTGTTTCTTCTATTAAAAACAACCTTATTCCATTGCTTTACTTCAGATACTTTGCCAAAGGACTCTTCATTTTCTTCAAGCCCTTGGCCACACACTTGGCATTGTGCTGGGCACCCTTCAGACTGGTGTGTGTATGATCCTTCTTGTAATATGCCTTCACCTTTTCCTTGCCTATCTTATCGTATGAATCGGCAGCGATGTTGTGGAGATCAAGGAAGGCAACGCCTGTCTCAGCCACGATTTCGCGATACCACTTGCCGTAGGTATCGTTGCGGCGCTCCATCTTGCCATGAGACCACTCGTTGCGAGGAGTCAGGGACACGAGGATTGGGGTAGCACCCTTCTCACGCACATCCTGGATGAACTTCTTCAGGTACCAGCCGAAAGAATAAACCACCTCATACTGCTTGCTTTCTTCCATCTGATAAACATGACAGGTATCCTTGGCACAAGGAATGGAACCACGCATCTTCTTATCGGTCATAGAGCAGATGTCGTTATGACCGAACTCGATGAGCACGTAGTCGCCTGGCTGAAGACTGTTATACACCTTCTCCCATCTTCCTTCATTAAGATAAGAACGGGAACTGCGACCTGCCTTGGCTGCATTTACGCAGGTAATCTTCTTTGGGTTGAAGATGGTGTAAGCCTGAGATCCCCAGCCCCACATGCCGTCTTCTTCCTTATCGGCATTCTTCACCGTACTGTCGCCTGTGAAGAAGACAACAGGTTTGCCCGGCTCACGCTTGAAATTTTCTACAGGCAAAGCCACATTGACCATCATCGCCTGCAATGGAGCCAGACTCGGGTCCTTACTCTCTGCCAATCCCTCGGCAGCCGAACGGGCATTCATCATTGCTCCGAAACGGGAAGTGTGGATATGGTCGGTAAAGAAATGATACTTCTCCTTCCAATGCCCATAGCTGTCGAGCTTAGCTGCAGAAATCTCATTCAAATCAACGAAAGGAACGCCTTCCTGCTCAGCCACCTGCTTTGCCCACAAGCCGAAGGTCTTGTTGACACGAACTATCTTATCATTCTCATCGTAGGCATCACGTGGAGTCAGCGACATCAGGATAGGATGAGCACCCAGCGCCTTGCAGTCGTTGATGTATTTACGCATGTATTCGCCGTAAGTATAGACGGTTTCCTTCACACCCGTCTCCTTGATGGTGACATTGAGCGAATCCTTGCCGATGCCAGGGATGCTGGCACGTGCTCTGCCGCTATCGTATGGTCCATTGTCGTTATGACCGATGGAAATAATCACCCAGTCACCTGCCTTGATGCCCTTGCGCACATCCGGCCACAGACGGTTGTAGAAGGTACGGCTGCTCATGCCGCCCAAAGCCTGGTTCTCTACGGTAATCTTGTTGGCATCAAAGAACTCGTGCTCGTAATAGCCCCAGCCCCACTGACCGTTGTTACCATTACCCAGAGTACCATTGCGCATGGTAGAGTTACCAATGAGGAAGAGCACAGGATTGTTGCCCTTTCTGCTGGTACCCGGCTTGATGCGTGCCGTCATCGCCTTGTTCAGACTATCCACGGTATTATCAATCACATGGTTTACATCTTCCATAGGTCCTGCCACCGTAGGCTTCGCCTTATCTGCAGGTTTTGCAACCTGTGCATAGCTCATGCTAGTAGCTGCTGCCATCAAAGACATTGCAAATAATAATCTTCTCATTTGTCTTAGCGTTTATATGTATTATTGTTTATTCAAATTATTTTTTAACTCTTTATCTTACTTCACTTTCTCTGCTTTATCGGGCAGATAATATCCCAGATGAGGCGGCTGATTATATGCCACATTCTGCCATGCCACACCCATGCGATAGATATGGTCGTGCATCAGGGTTGGCACACGATACTCAGTAGGGATATTGGTGGTGAAGATATTCAGATGCGAGGCGTCGGTCTCATCCCAATAGATTACTTCCTCTCGCCAATCGCCGAAGAGGTCGGCTTGCAGGTTAGGCGTTGCCTTCGACCAGTTGCAACTTGCCGAATGTCCCATCTCGTAGAGCTGCTTGCCATTGCTCAGCGGCAACGGAACGGCTTTCTTGCCATCCCATTTCTGGAGATAAGGCACGAAATGCGGTCTGCCCAGGTTGGCGAGCAGTTCTTCCTGCAAGTCGCCATCCCAATAGATGCGGAAGTTCATCGCCGGCCATCTGAATCCGGGGGTATAGGATTCCCGCTCACCATATTCGTGCTTTCGGAAACCACCCAGTGAAATCTGATCTCCCTTGATATTTCTTACGCCTGGAACATCTATGCTCCAGAGTTCACAACCGCGATACTTGGCATCAATGTCGGCAGCCACGCCTCTTCCGGTATCATCCCTATCCGTATGATAGAGCAGGATTTCGCCCGTTCTGGCATCACGCAGATCGGAACCGTAAGGATATTCCTCGTGCACCATGAATACTTCCAAGCCCGGACGGTCGGGATCCAGGTCGCTGAAATGCAAGGCATCACCATGTCCCAAACCGGTGGAATATAATAAGGTACCATCGTTGTTAATGGCAGCAGAGCCGTATGTAATCTCGTCGCATCCATCGCCATCTACATCACCCACCGCCAAACTGTGGGCACCTTGGGCGAAGGCTGTGGCAGAAGCATCATTGCCTTTCGGATCTCTGTTCTTCAATCCGTGAGCCTCTCTGATCATCTTTCCTTCGGCATCTCTCACCTCCCAATCGTTAGGGGAAACGGATGCGTGGAGCCATCTGGTCTTTAATTCCTTGCCGTCGAAATCCACAGCCCAGAGATAAGAGCGGGTATAATAGCCACGACACATCACGGCACTCGGATTCCTGTCTATGCCATCGAGATGAGCTACACCCGCCAGGTATCGCTCGCCACGATTGCCATAGTTGTCTTTATCGCCCCAGATGGAAGAATACTGAGGATAGCCATTGAGCAGACTTTCGCCCTCTGCCACCTGCTTGCCTACACCAAAGGCGCGGTTTGGATTATACCAGACGGTATGAATCGCCTCGCCCGTAAGACCACGGAACACGGTGAGCATCTCCGGACCTTCCATGATGCGCCCCACCTTGTTGCGATAATCTGCCTGGTTATCCACCGCCCTGATTTCTGCATCGGTGGCAGCTTGGCTCACAAAACGCCCCTTTCCATCCAGGCTTCCTGCCGAGGTCTTACAAATCAGTTCAGCCTTGCCGTCGCCATCAAAATCATAGACGAGAAACTGGGTATAGTGCGCACCGGCACGGATGTTCTTACCCAGATTGATGCGCCAGAGTTGGGTGCCATCCAGTTTGTAGCAATCCAGGATCACATCGCCCGTATATCCATTATGCGAATTATCATGGGCGTTACTTGGGTCCCATTTCAGAATCAGTTCATATTCTCCATCGCCATCCACATCGCCCACGCTGCAATCATTAGGGGTATAGCTATAGCTTTTCCCATCGGGAGTGATGCCACCCTCTGGATGGTTGATGGGCAGAGAGCGATATAAATCCGCCCAAGGCTTGACCGCCTTCGACACTTCCCGCCTTGCAGCAGCATCTATCTTGGGTTCATCCTGATAGGTGATGATGCGATAGGTATGGAATGCCGAACCTTTGGCATCTGTATAGTTGGTAGCCTTGATGTGATGGGCGATAACCTTTCCGTCTCGTTCCACATCGAAGCATACGTTCTTGCTATCGGTACCCAGCATGCGCCAGCTGATGAAGATGCCCTTGCCGGCAGCAGGCAATGCCACCACGCCACGGTCGAGTTTCTCCATTGCAGCTACAGATGGACAATTCTGTTTCTCGCTGGCTTGCATCGGCATGCATCCCATCAGGAGACAAGCCGCAGGAACCAACAATTGCTTGAATTCTATCATAATTTACATTCTTAGGTTATTATTTGCTGCAAAATTACTCATTATGATTGTTACCTACCTTGCAATATTATTCAAAAGTACGAAATATCATCCAAATTGTTAAAGTTATCTGTATTTTAGTACAATATTCGCCATTTGTTTTGCCATTTTATTTTTTTATCGTACTTTTGCCATTGAAATCAAATCAAACCATTCGGAAACCATATTAAACGGCCGAAATAGAAAAAGTGAAACAAAAAATGATAAACAAAAACAACTACAAGGCGTTCTACACCTTATTATATATAGTAACCGTCAGCCTGCTGATGGTGGCTATAGACGTGCATGCCTACGACCTCAATTTCAACGTAACCCGCCTGTCGGCAAAAGACGGACTCTCGTGCAACACCATCAACAGCGTGCAGCAGGACAGAGATGGATTCATCTGGCTATCCACCCCCAACGGCATGAGCAGATACGACGGTTATCAATTTCAGAACTTCTCAAAGTTCAACAACAATGCGAAACAGAGAAACTACTCCTCGATATCGCAGCTCATCAGTGATAACACCCACGGACAAATCTGGGGATTCACCCCGAACAATATCCTGTGCTGTTACGATCTGGAGGCGGCACGCTTCTCAGATTATTTCGACCTGGATGCCACCACTACCCTTCTGGGCAACCGATACCAGAGTTCAAAGGGAACCTGGATTTCATCTGCCGACTTCGGTGTACGATTCATTTACGTGAAAGAAGGAAAGATGCAAAGTATCGACTTCACCCCACAAAACGGAAAACTGCTGGATACCCATAAGCTGAACTTTGGGGAAGACGGCAGGAACAACATCTGGATTGCATCCGATAAAGGCGTGAACCTGATTACTCCCGACTTCAAGAGCCGCATCATCCTCAAGAACAAGAAGATTATCGTGATGACCTGCGACGGTTCGCACATCGCCCTGCTCACAGACAAAGGCGAAGCCTTCCTCTACAACGACCACGCCCAGCTCATCAAGCATTCACAGCTTCCATCCATGCTGGGATTTGTGGGCAAATCGCGTGCCTCATTCTTCTGGCAGGGCTGGTGGTATATCTTTACCCAGGGTGAAACCTTTGCCATGAATCTGAAGACGGGACAGTTTCATAAGCCTGCCATTCAGGTTCCGAACGCCATGGACAAGAACCAGCTCAAGTCATACCATTTCCTGTACGACAAGCAGGGCTATGCCTATCTCTTCGGCAAGCATTCGGCACTCTTCAAGAAGTTCCATCTGCTGGACAATCCTATCTATATCAATGCGCGCGACAAGAACTTCGTGGCTGCAGAAAGCCAGGACAAGAAGGTGTATATCGCCTCATACGGTAGTGGTTTCTTCGTATATGACCCGAAAACCGACATCCTGCAGCAGTTCTCCGTGCAGAACGAAAATTCACTCTTCCATTCCGACTTTTTGCTCAATGTATTCGTAGATAGAAGCGGTTGCGTATGGGTGGGCACAGGCGACGGCGTGTTCTGCTGCGTGGAGCAAAAGGAACTGAACTCCGAGTTTATAAAGATGGAACCAGAGAGCAAACATGAATGGAGCAACACCATCCGCCACATCAGCAAGGTGGCACCCAACAAACTCGCCGTCAGCACCCGCGAGAACAAGACGTATCTCTTTGATACTCAAACCCAGCAACGCACCCTGGTACTGCAAACCGATGCCTGCGTATATTGCTACGGCATAGACGCACGGGGCAGAGCCTGGATTGGCACCAAGGGAGACGGCATCCTCATCGATGGCATCAAATACTCGAAATGGGAAAAGGAGCACTATGCCCCAACCATCAACTTCTACGACGTTGCATTCGACAAGATGGGAAAAGCCTGGCTCGCTACCTGGGGAGACGGATTGCTCTGCACCCGGGCAAACGATGCCAATACGGGAAACCTGAAGTTTGAATCGTTCATGGCAACCAATGGTAAGGAGGCGCAAATCCACGACCTGTTCCTGGACAAGAAAGGAAGACTGTGGGCTTCCACCAACAACGGTATCGCCATGATTGATACCCGCGAACGACAAATCACCGACAAAAAGATTCTGAGATTCAGCGAGGAAAACGGGAAGCTTCCGGTGAGCGAAGTGGATTGCGGAATTGAAGCGCACGACGGAAGTCTATGGTTTGGAACTACCAAAGGCGTGATGAGATGCACCTACGATGAGAAAACGAAAAAGCTGGATTGCCAGCTTTTCAATACCACCAACGGACTTACCACCAACACTGTACGCTCGGTGGCAGAAGACCGGTTTGGCAATATCTGGATAGGAACCGAGGAGGGTATATCGAAAATTAACAGCCATACCCTCGACATCCGTACCTACCAACTCAGGAAAGACATCCAGAGCAACAATTTCACGGAAAACTGTGCCGTGAGTCTCGAAGATGGTCGCATCGCCTTCGGTACCAGCAACGCCCTGCTCCTCCTTACTCCAACCCAGAAGACCAAGGAGTATCCGCACGGCACCAAGGCAACCATCACCAACATGACCATCAACGGCATCTCTATCTACGAAGCCGAAAACGAAGATCTGCTCACCAAGGCACTGAACCATACCCGGGAAATCAGTCTGCCTTCCGACAAGAACTCACTGAGCATCTTCTTCTCGAACTTCGACTATCCGCACATCAAGAATGCCATGTACCAGTATTATCTGGAAGGACTCGACAAGACCTGGTGCCCGATGACCAGCGTGAACCATGCCGACTTCAGCAGTTTGCAGCCAGGCACCTATACGCTCCACCTGCGCACCTTCATCGGCAACAACAAGTGGAGCGAGGAGACGCTGTTCAAGATTACCATCCGCGAACCTTGGTACAACACCTGGTGGGCATGGACGATATACCTTATTATAATAAGTAGCGTCAGCTTCCTGTTCTACCGTTCATGGCTGAGAAACTTCAACCTGAACCAGCAGATAGAGATGGAGAAGCAGATGTCGAATTTCCGCATCGAGTTTTTCACCCACATCTCGCACGAGTTCCGCACTCCACTCGCCATCATCCAGAGTGCCGTGGCAAAGCTGAACAAACAAGGAAGGTTCATCAAGAAACGCCCTGCTCACCCTGACCCGAAGCACCCGAAGGATGCAGCGGCTCATCAACCAACTGATGGAATTCCGCAAGGCGAACACGGGCAACATGAAGCTCACCATGGAAGAGGGCGACATCGTGGTATTCATCAAAAACATCTTCAGCGATGTGAGACAGGTGGCACAACAAAAAGGCATCAACATGCTGATGACACCATGGAGCAGCAACTACAAGATGTACTTTGACCACGACAAGATGGAAACCATCGTGTATAATCTGCTGAGCAACGCCGTGAAATACACCCCAGACAATGGCGCCATCGAGGTGAAACTCGCCCTGAAAGACGAGGAACTCATTTTCCAGATAGAAGACAATGGTCCTGGCATTAAACCGGAAAGAGAGAAAGACCTCTTCAAGCCATTCATGCACGGCTATGTATCGAAGGGCGGTATGGGTATCGGACTCTATACTGCCTACGAGATGGCGAAGCTGCACAAAGGCGATTTGAGTTACCAGCGTTCAGACAACCTGGGCGGAAGCATCTTTACGCTTACCCTGCCTACCGACCAGAATCTGTTTGAACCAGAAGATTTCGTAACCACAAAAGCCATCGATAGCAGCAGCGTGGATAAGGAAGAAATCGACATGATGGTGAAGGAGATGACACCGCAGGCAATCAACAACGTGACGGTGGTGGTTATAGAAGACGACCCGGACATGATGGAACAGATCAAGTCTGAACTCTCTACCTACTTCCGCGTGGAAGCTTTCATGAACGGCAAGACGGGATACGAGAACATCAGGCGAATCAAGCCAGCCCTCGTGATTAGCGACATCATGTTGCCAGGCATGAGCGGCTACGAGATTGTAAGCAACCTAAAGGCTGACCCTGAGACACAAGACATCCCAGTGATCATGCTTACCGCCTTTGACGATGCCAACCACATACTGAAGGCATACAAGAGTTTTGTGGATGACTACATGGTGAAGCCTTGCAACTTCAAGCTGCTCGTGGCAAGAGCACTGCAATTCGTGGCAGCAGACATGAAGCAGAAGAAATCTGCCCATGAAAGGAAGATGGCAGCAGAAACAGGAAAAGAGATGACTACAGAAGCAGAGAAAGAGCCGGCTACAGAGAAAGCCGAGAAAGAGCTGACTACAGAGAAGACCATCAAGATCAAGCCTGTGAAGGAACTGAAAAAGGATGAGCCTACCCTCTATATGTCTGCTCTCGACAAGAAGTTTAAGGATACATTGGAAGCCATCGTGGCACAGCACATCGGTGACAACGGTTTCAATGTGGATAAACTGGCTGAGTTGCTCAACCTGGGCAGAACCACGGTTTACAACCGCACGAAGAGCATCATGGGTGTATCGCCTAACATATACATCCAGAACGAGCGCCTCCGCATCGCCGCCAAACTGCTGCTCGAAGGCGAATACTCCGTGGCAGAAATCAGCGAGAAAGTGGGATTCTCTGATTCCACCTATTTCTACAAATGCTTCAAGAATAAATATGGCGTGGCACCAAGCAAGTATGGCAAATAAAGCTTGCTTGGGCGCCTGCCCTTTCAAGGAACATGGGGCAACCCAAATAAAAAGAGAACCGTGGGAACTTCACAGCACCCACGGTTCTTTGTTTTTTTAATCTACTAAATTTATACCTAATAACACTTAATTAAAAAACTTATATACTTAAACCTAAAATATACCAATTTCTTTTACTGGGTGCAAAATTAGCACTTTTTCCATCAATCAACCTTCAAATTCTGCTCAATGAATCGTGTTTTTTGGGAAATATTCTCCTTATCGTCCAATAATTGATAAATTCATCCATTTTAAAGCTTTTTATATATAATATAATAAGGTGTAAACCGATTTTTTTGTATTTTTGCAAAAGAAAATATGATAGAACCAACGATAAAATAATCAATAAATATAGAATTAAACAATTAATAAAAAAACAATATGCAAACCAGTAAATATCTGATAGCAACAGAAAGAGACGCCGAATGGGGTCTCACCATCAGTACCGTGGGACGGGAAATCATCGCCCCAGGAGAAGCCTATCCCACCAAGGGGCACGCCGATGGTTATTACTTCGATATCCAGAAAGGAAGAACCCTCGACGAATATCAGCTCCTCTACCAGCCTGAGGGCGAAGGCGTATTCCAATCGGAACACATCCCGGAAACCCGAATCAAGGCTGGCGACATCTTCCTCCTCTTCCCGGGAGAATGGCACACCTACCACCCTTCTGCCACAAAAGGCTGGAAGAGCTACTGGATAGGGTTTAAGGGAAAGAACATCGACGACCGCGTGAAGGCGGGATTCCTCTCACCAGAAAAACCCATCTACCACGTGGGATTCAGCAACGAGATTCTATCCCTCTACGAAGAAGCTTACAGAACGGCACAGGAAGAGGCAGCCTACTCACAACAGACCCTGGCGGGCATCGTGAACCATCTCATCGGCACCATGTACTCGCTGGAGCGAAACATCGTGCTCAACAAGAACACCCAGCACGTAGACCTTATCAATAAAGGTAGACTCCGCATCCGAGAAACCCTGGAAGAAGCCGTCTCCATCCAAGACATCTCACAGGAACTGGGCATCAGCTACTCCAGTTTCCGCAAACTCTTCAAGGAATACACCGGCATGGCACCAGCCATGTATCAGCAGTCGCTGAGACTGCAGCGTGCCAAGGAACTCCTCTCAACTACCGACGAGAGCATCAAGGAGATTGCCTACCGGCTTAACTTCGAATCGCCTGATTATTTCTCTGCCAAATTCAAGAATCAAACCGGCATGAAGCCATCAGATTTCAGAAATATGACGAGATAGACAAAAAATCATGCTTTAAAATCAATTTCTCGTGTTCCTTATCTCTTTTTTACCCTATCTTTGCAACCGAAATCAATAAACAATAAGGCTTAAAGACATAACTTAAAAGATAATGGAACAAAAGAAATACTTTTTCGCCGTAGATTTAGGTGCTACCAGCGGAAGAACTATCGTAGGAAGCTTGTCGGATGGAAAATTCGACTTGGAGGAACTGACTCGCTTCGATAACAACCTCATCGAAACAGGCGGTCACTTCTATTGGGACATCTATGCCCTCTACTTCGAAATCATCAAGGGCTTGAAGCTCGTGGCTCAGCGTGGCATCGCCATCCAGAGCATCGGTATCGATACCTGGGGATGCGACTTCGTATATGTGGGCAAGGATGGAGCCATCCTCCGAAACCCGATGGCATACCGCGACCCTCATACTTTCGGCATGATGGAGAAATACTTCGACGAGAAGATGAGCAAGGAGAAGGTTTATGAAAAGACTGGCATCCAGTTTATGAACTTCAACTCATTGTTCCAGATGTATGCCATGCGCAAAGCAGGCAACGTGGCTCTGGAGAATGCCGACAAGATTCTCTTCATCCCTGATGCCCTGAGCTACATGCTCACCGGCAAGGCTATCTGCGAATATACCGTGGCTTCTACATCCCAGATTCTCAACCCGATGACGGGCGACCTGGACAACGATCTCGTGGAAAGTCTCGGATTGAAGAGAGAACAGTTTGGCGAGATGACCAACCCTGCTACCATCATCGGCACACTGACCGAAGAGGTGCAGAAGATGACTGGCTTGAATGCCATTCCTGTCATCGCCGTAGCAGGTCATGATACAGCCAGCGCCGTAGCAGCCGTTCCTGCCAAGAACGAGGAGTTTGCCTATTTGAGTTCAGGAACCTGGAGTCTGATGGGCATCGAGACCAAGAACGCCATCATCAACGAGAAGAGCTACGAGCTCAACTTCACCAACGAGGGCGGCATCGAGGGCACTACCCGATTCCTGAAGAACATCTGCGGCATGTGGATTTACGAGCGTTGCCGCAAGGAATGGAAAGACGAGGCAGCAGCCAAGAACGAAGATATGGCAACTCTTGCACACAGCGCCCTGATAGCCGAGGCCATGAAGCAGCCAGCCTTCCAGAGCATCATCAATCCAGACGATACCTGCTTCGCCAACCCATCGAGCATGGTAGAGGCCATCAAGCAGTATTGCGAGAAGACAGGACAGCACGTGCCTCAGAGCTATGGCGAATTCTGCCGCTGCATCTTCGAGAGTCTTGCACTCCGCTATCGCCAGGTATTCACATGGCTCAAGGATTTCGCCGACATCGAGCTCAACGTGCTCCATATCATCGGTGGAGGTTCGCTCAACCAATATCTCAACCAGTTTACTGCCAACAGCTGTGGCGTAACCGTATTGGCAGGTCCTCAGGAAGGCACCGCCATCGGCAACATCATGCTCCAGGCAAAGGCATCCGGCGACGTGAAGGACATCTGGGAGATGCGTCAGATCATCGCCAACTCGCTTGAGCTGAAGAAATTCGAGCCACAAGACAAGGAGGCATGGGATGCGGCTTACGAGAAGTTTTTAAAGGTAAAAGGGTAAAAAAGTAAAAATAAACAATAACAAACAAAATACATAAAAACAATGAAAGCAGATTTGATTTTAAAGAATTACGAGATTGCAAAGGAGCGTTATGCTGCTCTGGGTGTGGATACAGACAAGGCTATTGAGACTTTGGAGAAGACTCCTATCTCATTGCACTGCTGGCAGGCTGACGACGTGGTTGGTTTCGAGCGCGGCGAGGCTGCTTCTGGTGGTATCCAGAGCACAGGTAACTATCCTGGCAAAGCTCGCAACATCGACGAGCTCCGTCAGGACATCGAGAAGGTGAACTCTCTCCTGGCTGGTACTTTCCGTCTCAACCTTCATGAGATTTACGGTGAGTTCGGTGGCACGCAAATCGACCGTAACGAGGTTTCTGTAGACCAGTTTACAGGCTGGATGCAGTGGGCTAAGGAGCAGAACATGAAGCTCGACTTCAACTCTACTTCTTTCTCTCACCCAAAGAGCGGCAGTCTCTCATTGTCAAATCCCGACCCAGCTATCCGCGAGTTCTGGATTGAGCACACCAAGCGTTGCCGCCGCATTGCAGACGCTATGGGTAAGTTCCAGAACGACCCATGTATCATGAACATCTGGGTACACGACGGTTCTAAGGATATCACCGTTGAGAAGGGTCGCTATCGCGAGATCTTGAAAAACTCTCTTGATGAGATTCTGGCAGAGGAGTTGCCAAACATGAAGTCTTGCCTCGAGGCTAAGCTCTTCGGTATCGGTTTGGAGGCTTACACCGTAGGTTCCCACGACTTCTACGCTGGCTACTGCGCTAAGAACAACGTGATGTACACCCTCGATACAGGTCACTATGAGCCAACAGAAAACGTATCAGATGCAGTTTCAGCACTTCTGCTCTTCGTTCCTGAGTTGATGCTCCACGTATCTCGCCCAATGCACTGGGATTCAGACCACGTAACACTTTTCGACGACAACACCCGCAACCTCTTCTCAGAATTGGTTCGTGCCAACGCACTCGACCGTGCTCACATCGGTCTCGACTACTTCGACGGTTCTATCAACCGCATCGGTGCTTACATCATCGGTGTACGTGCAGCCCAGAAGTCATTGTTGCAGGCATTCCTTGAGCCACTTGATACACTCCGCAAGTACGAGGACGAGGGCAAGCTCTTCCAGCGTCTGGCTCTCCTCGAGGAAGAGAAGACATTGCCATTCGGTGCAGTATATGATTACTTCAACTTGAAGAACAACATCCCAGTTGGCGAGGAGTACATCGCTGACATCGAAAAGTATGAGGCAGAGGTTCTCGCTAAGAGAAACTAAGATATAAGATATTAAAGCAGGCTAAAAAGTCCTAGGCTCAGCGAAGCCTAGGATTTTTCAGTCTGTTTTAACCTAAAAACCAAGCAATAAACAATAAAATGGAAATATTAATAGGACTTTTAATCATAGCCATCGGCGCATTCTGCCAGTCCAGCTGCTACGTCCCAATCAACAAGATTAAAGATTGGAGTTGGGAATCCTACTGGATAGTTCAGGGTGTGTTCGCATGGCTTATTTTGCCTTTTTTCGGCGCTATGCTTGCTGTACCAAGCGGACATTCCTTCTTTGAATTATTCGACGGTTATGGCTTCAATGTAGCGATGACCATGCTCTTTGGTGTGCTCTGGGGCGTAGGCGGACTGACCTTCGGTCTTTCCATGCGCTATCTGGGAGTAGCTTTGGGTCAGAGCATCGCCCTGGGAACCTGCGCAGGTCTCGGCACCATCATGGGTCCAGTATTGCTCAACATCTTCTTCCCAGAGATGGACGCCCTCTCATCGCTCACTTTCAGCGTAATTCTCGGTGTGGTAGTCACTCTTCTCGGTATTGCCATCATCGGTGTGGCAGGTAGCATGAAGGCGGCTTCTCTCTCAGAAGAGGAGAAGAAGGCAGCAGTGAAGGACTTCAACTTCCCTAAGGGTCTTGCCATCGCCTTGCTGGCTGGTTTCATGAGCGGATGCTTCAACGTGGGTCTTGCCTTCGGCGACGACATCCATTTCGGCAGTTTCACTCCTGATATGTACAAAACCTTGCCAGCCACCTTCCTGGTTACCTTGGGCGGTTTCATCACCAACGCCATCTACTGTTTCTATCAGAACACCAAGAACCATACTTGGGGCGATTATCAGAAACAGGAGGTATGGGGCAACAACCTTCTGTTTTGTGCCCTTGCCGGTGCCTTGTGGTACAGTCAGTTCTTCGGTTTGTCATTGGGTAAGGGTTTCCTCACCGAGTCTCCTACCCTCATGACCCTGTCGTTCTGTATTCTGATGGCACTGAACGTAGTGTTCTCTAATGTATGGGGCATCATTCTGAAGGAATGGAAGGGCTGCTCCAAGAAGACCATCACCGTATTAATCGTCGGCATCATTGTCTTGATTATCTCAAGCTTCTTGCCACAGTTGATTTAACACATTAAATAAAATGAAAAGATTTGCATTTAAGATGTATCTCAAGAAGGGATGCGAAAAGGAATATGCCAAGCGCCACGCTGCAATTTGGCCAGAGTTGAAACAGATGATCAAGGATCAGGGTGTGAGCGACTACAGCATCTTCTGGGATAAGGACACCAACCTACTCTTTGCCGTTCAGAAATGCGACAGCGATACCAATAGTCAGGACACCACCAATGTGGATCCTATCACCCAGAAATGGTGGGATATGATGGCAGACATCATGGAGGTGAATCCAGATAATTCGCCAGTCAGCATCCCATTGGAAGAACTCTTCCACATGGACTAAGATAGAAGTAGAAATCTATCATTTTTACATATTAATAATATAAGTTACTAAAAATCCCCAGGCATTTTCCAACGCCCGGGGATTTTCTATTTTAAAGTTTCCTCTTATATTATCTTGGCAAATTGAAAGCCTTGGTCATCTCAGCCATCTCTTCCTGGCTCATACCATCAGGCTCGAATCCCATGCACTTGGAATCGATGTAGATTTTCGCGCTCTTAGAGAGCACATCAATCTGGTCGAAGGCATCCATCACGTCCAAGCCCTTGGCAAAGACACCATGCTTCTCCCACATCACTACATCATAATCCTCCAATTCCTTCAAGGTCTCCTCAGCAAGTTTCAAGCTGCCAGGCAACTGATAAGGAACGATACCCAAGCCGAGTGGACAGAATGCCTTGGTCTCTGGAATCATACTCCAGAGCAGGTTGCTCAACACGTCCTTGCCCATAAACTTCTTGTTGTGGCTCATAGCGATGAGTTCGATAGGATGAGTATGAACGGTTGCCTTGTAGCTGGAACCCTTCTCGATGAGACGGGCATGAACGCTCAAGTGGCTAGGCAACTCTGATGTTGGTATCACGGCGTTATCTGCGATGATAACATAGCTGGCACAATCGTCGAGGATGCGGATGATAGAGCCATTCTCCATAGGCCAGCGAGCCAAGTCGCGCATACGCTTGCCTGTACCCTTGCAGAAGAAGTAGCAACCCTTTAAGGCTGGCAATGCTGTACCAATCTGCTTTACTTCGCTGATGGCAGGCAAAGCCTTGATCTCGTCATCTACCAAGTCGGTAATGTTTACGGTGATGTTACCACCATTACGCTCAGCCCAACCATTCTGCCAGAGGTATCCAGCAACTTCAGCAATCTTCTCGACCTCCTTTTTCAAGGCAGGACGACCTTCTAAAACACTATTCATAATAATCTTGTTATTAGCTTGTTTAAAATTTCTGCTGCAAAAGTAATCATTTTCCCCCATATCCACCCTATTCTTTTGATATTTCTGCTATGACATTTGGCATCTTTGCATCATTTACTGATTACAGAAGAGGCTTTCTATCTTCCATCATCCCCCAAAAACAAATGGCGGACAAAAACACAAAATTTTGAATGGAAGAACAAAAAAACATCGGTTTTTTTTCGTAATTTTGCACCATAATAATATCACAATAATAATAATGCAACAAAACAATCAAAACATCATTAGAATGAGAAAAAGACTATTTCTACTTCTACTCGCTTTCATCTCGCTCTGCCAGATGAATGCAGTGGAAAGAACAAAGCTCAATTTCAATGGAGGATGGTTGCTCAAGGTGGGCGACTTCCCGGGAGCAGAACAGGCAAACTACAAGGATGCCGGTTGGAAACAGATTACGCTGCCTCGTGCCTTCAACGAGAAAGAAGCGTTCAAGGTTTCTATCGAACACCTCAGCGACACCATCATGTGGTATCGCAAGCACTTCCATATCCAGGAAGTGGGCGACCGCAAGTATTTCATCGAGTTTGAGGGCGTGCGCTTCGGTGCCGACATCTGGCTCAATGGCAAAAAAGTGGGATATACCGAGAATGGTGTGATGGCAAGCGGATTCGACCTGACACCTTATATTATAAAAGGTGAAAACGTCATAGCCGTACGTGTGGATAACTCCTGGAACTATCGTGAGCGCACCAGCGGTCAGCGTTTCCAGTGGAACGACAAGAACTTCAATGCCAACTATGGCGGTATTCCAAAGAATGTGTTCCTCCACATCACCGACAAACTCTACCAGACTCTTCCGCTCTACAATAATCTCAAGACCACAGGTATCTATATCTATGGCAGCAACTATGACATTGCGGGAAAGAAGGTAACGGTGAATGCAGAATCGCAAGTAAGGAATGAGGATTCCAAGTCTCGCTCTTTCCGCTTCTTCGCCAAGATTCTGGACGCTGACGGCAAGGAAGTGGGCCATTTTGATGGCGAAAGATATACCTTGAAGCCAGGCGAAACCAAGACTGTGAAGGTGAGCGGACTCCTGAACAACGCCCACTTCTGGAGTTGGGGATATGGCTATCTCTACACCGTGAAGACCCTCTTGAAGGCGGATGACGGAAGCAAGATTGATGATGTGGTGACCAAGACCGGTTTCCGCAAGACCCAGTTCGGTGAAGGCAAGTTCTATCTCAACGACCGTGCCATCATGATGCACGGCTATGCGCAGCGCACCTCCAACGAGTGGCCTGGCGTGGGTATGAGCGTTCCTGCCTGGTTGAGCGACTACAGTAACAAACTGATGGTAGAATCAGGCGGTAACCTGGTTCGCTGGATGCACGTCTGCCCTTGGAAACAGGATATCGAGAGCTGCGACCGTGTGGGACTGATTCAGGCGATGCCAGCAGGTGATGCAGAGAAGGATGTCTTCGACCGCAGATGGGAACAGCGCCTGGAACTGATGAAGGAAGCCATCATCTACAACCGCAACAACCCTAGCATCATCTTCTATGAAAGCGGAAACAAGAAAGTGAGCCGCGAGCACATGCTACAGATGAAAGCCATCCGCGATGAGTTCGACCCTCACGGAGGCAGAGCCAGCGGCAGCCGAGAGATGCTCAACATCAACGAGGCTGAATATGGCGGCGAGATGCTTTACATCAACAAGAGTAAGAAGCACCCGATGTGGTCAATGGAGTATCATCGCGACGAGGGTTTGCGTAAATACTGGGATGAGCAGAGTTATCCTTACCATAAGGATGGCGACGGACCATTGTATCGTGGCAAGCCTGCCCTCGAATACAATCACAACATGGATACCTTTGCAGCAAGCATGGTAGAGCGCTGGTTCGAATACTGGCAGGAGCGTCCGGGCACCGGCAAAAGAGTAAGCGATGGCGGTACCAAGATTATCTTCTCGGATACCAACACCCATCATCGCGGTGAGGCAAACTACCGTTCGAGCGGTGTAACCGATGCGATGCGCATTCCGAAGGATGCCTTCTTTGCTCACCAGGTAATGTGGAATGGCTGGGTATCTCCTGAAAAAGATGCCACCTATATCGTAGGCCACTGGAACTACAAGCCAGGAACCATCAAGCAGACAGAATATGTGGTAAGTACCGGCGACGAGGTAGAACTCTTCATCAACGGCAAGAGTCTGGGTATGGGCGAACGCAGCAGCCAGTGGCTTTTCACCTGGAAGAATGTACCTTTCGAGGAAGGCAAGATTGAGGCTGTGGCTTATACATACAATCAGGAAGATAAGAATTCTAAAGATTCAAAAATCAGGAAGGAATCTAGCCGATATGCTATCGAAACTGCGGGCAAGCCTCATCACATCAAGCTCACCAGCATCCAGAACCCGGAAGGTTTCAAGGCTGACGGTGCCGACATGGCACTCATCCAGGTAGAGGTGGTTGATAAGCAGGGCAGACGCTGTCCACTCGACAACCGCACCATCCACTTCAACTATCAGGGCGAAATGGAATGGATTGGTGGATTGGCAACTCCTAACGAGGAAACCCAAAAGGCACTTGCTGCCAAGAACCAGTGCCTCGTGGTAGATAAGAACGAGACAGCAGAACAGAAGGCAGCCCGCAAGGCTGCAGATATTCTGGACTCTACAGATAGCGACAACACCTTTGATAATTATATCGGAAAGATTGATTTACCTGTAGAATGTGGCGTGAACAGAGTTCTGATACGCAGTACCGTAAATCCTGGCGATATCAAGATTTGCGCAGGTGCTGATGGCATCAAGGGCGTAGCAAGCATCGATTTAAAGACAAATAAGGTAGATATCGAACACTATTTGCCTCAGATGACTCTAAAGGGAGATCTCTCTCGTGGTGAGACTCCATCTACCCCATCCTATACCGATACCAAGGAGACCATCGACATCACCGGTGCCGTGGCTGGCGTAAACCAGGAAGATGCCCTGAAAACATTCGATGACGATGAGACCACAGAATGGAAGAGCGATGGGAAACCTGAGAATGCATGGATCACCTATCTGTTTGCCAAGAAAGAGATGGTGGATGAAATCACCGTAAAGCTCACGGGATGGAGAGACAAGATGTATCCGCTCGCCATCTTTGCCGGCAAGAAGAAGGTCTGGGAGGGTTATACCTATGCTAGCCTCGGCTATGTTCACATCAAGATAGACAAGCCAGTGATGGCAAAGGACATCACCATCAAGATGATGGGCGATGCCAAGAGCAAGACCCAACTCAGCGACACCAAGGAGCTGGCGGGCGGCAAGGCAAGCACCCTCGATTTCATCGGAATCAAGAAGGGCAAGCCGGTATTGAGAATCGTAGAGATTGATTTCCTGAAGAATAAATAGCAGGAGAGTTTATTAAAAAAGAAAGCTAGTTGCCTTTGCTGGGCAACTAGCTTTCTTTTTTGTAGTTTCTTTTTTGTAATCAACATACACAACATGATTATTTTCCGGTTCTATACTTGGTAGGACTAACTCCAAAGAAGTTCTTAAACATCTTGCTGAAATAATAAGGATCATCCACACCCACCTGATATCCCACCTCAGCAACCGTAAGTCTGTCATCTTTCAACAGTTCAGCCGCCTTATTCATGCGCAGGGTGCGGATGTAATCATTCGGCGTGGTACCCGTTATACGCTTTATCTTTTTATAGAAGGTGGTACGGCCATACCCCATACTCTCGGCAAAACTATCAATATTGAGCTGTGGATCGGTGATGTGTTCTGCAAGCCAGGCATCCAGCACAGTCTGGAATTTCTTGTCCTGTTCGTCCTTGATTACCTCTGGAACCATAGCCTTGACGCCAGCCGCAGGTTGCTGTCCATACACCTGCTTCAGGTGGTTGCGCTGTTCCAAGAGCTGACAACAGGTGGCAATCAATATATTGGTATGGAATGGCTTCTCGATATAAGCATCCGCACCCACATCAATACCCTTCAACTTCTTGTCGTCGGCAGTTAAAGCCGTCAGCAAGACGACAGGCAAGTCTGTGAATTTAGCATCTTCCCTCACCTTCTTTACCAACTGATAACCGCTCATTCTAGGCATCATCACATCACTCACTACCAAGGCAGGCTTCTGTTCCTGTATTTTTTCCCAAGCCTCCTGCCCATCTGCAGCCAGTTCTATCTCGAAATAACGCTGCAACTCGTTCTTCAGAAACTCTCTCACATCATTGTCATCCTCTACCACAAGTACCCGATAATGATTCAACGGCTTAGGCGGCATCTCACGATACTCCATTTCCAGAACAGTTCGCGGCTTACAGTTCTCCTCTTGTGTCACCGCATTATCCACAGCCATGAAGTCTTTCTCCTCATACACTTTTTCATCCACAGGCAATTCCACACGGAAGATGCTGCCTTGAGGCTGATTATCGTGATAGGAGATTTCACCATGATGTACACGCACCAACTCTGCCGTCAGATGCAAACCGATACCGATACTATCATGCGAATAACTACTGCGGTTAAAACGCTGGAAGAGTAAATCCTGCTTCGATTTCTCAATCCCCACACCCGTATCTTCCACTGATATGAGCAAACTCCGATTGTCGTTCAGCGACACACGCAAAGCAACATCTCCATGACTCGGAGTATATTTCAATGCATTCGACAAGAGATTGTAGATAATCTTATCCAGATAATTGCGATCAACATACATCTCGTAACTCTTGTCAAAAGGCAGGAACATGAAATTGATGTGCTTACCTTCGGCAATATTATTGAAGTTCAAGAAAATGTCTTGCAGAAAGGCTATGACATCCGTCTTCTCCAAGGCAAGCTGCAGCTTGTCGTTCTGCATTTTTCTGAACTCCAGGAGCTGATTGATGAGTCTCATCATTCTCTCCACACTTTTCGCCATCGACGAGAGCGGTTGCTTCATCTCTCCCGGCACCTTATCTACAGTCTTGAGTCGGTCCATATCACCCTTGATGATAGTGAGCGGCGTACGGAACTCATGCGAGATGTTGGTAAAGAACCGAAGCTTATACTCCGTGAGCTGATTCTCTACCTTCACTTTATTGCGCAGATTATTGATACGGCGGAAGTTGACATACACATAATAGATAGCAAGCACCACGAGTACTATATATATAAGGTATGCCCACCAGGATGCATAGAAAGGTGGACGCACCTCTATCTTGAGAACAACCTCTTCTGGCGACCACACGCCATTGGCATTGCAAGAACGCACATGCAGGGTGTAATGCCCTACTGGCAGATTGCGATATTGCGCAAAGTTGATGCGCGAAAGATTGCTCCAATCCTTGTCATATCCCTTGAGATAATAGGTAAACGAGCTACCATTCTTCTTGGCATAATAGAAATCTGAAAAATAGAAGGTGAGCGAATTCAGATGATAACTGATGGAAAATTCCTTGGCACGGGTCAACGTACCATCCAATCGTGCTTCATCCCCTTCCAATTCTCCGATAGAGATACCATTTGCCTCTATCTTGGTAATCGCCAAAGGAAAAACAGGCTTGTCCTCATGGATATCATTCGGATTGAATGTCATCACACCATGATGGGTGGCAAAGGCAAGGTTACCATTGTCCAGCTCCACGACATTATTCTCCGTACAGGCATTCTCCAAAGAGTTGGCACCGAAATAAAAATTATTGAATGTACCCTTACGGAAACGTGATATTCCATTATCAGTACCCAGCCATATATCCCCAGACTGCCGATGCTCCACTATACTTTGCACATTGTTGTCGGCTAGTCCATCACGGGTGGTATAAGTGATGGTATCCTTTCCATCTATCATCTTCACGCCGTTTCCGATACTTCCAATCCATATTCTTCCCTTGCTATCGGCATAAACACTATGCACCTCATCGTTTATTTGATTGGTAGGCGACACATGAATGTTTTGATAAGCCTTGTGGTTACGCAAGATTTCATCAGGATTGAAACGCAAGGCCCCCTGACTGGTACAAAGCCAGATGTAGCCCTGTTTGTCCATTTCCATGTCACGAGCCTGCAACGACTTGCTCTCTATGACATGTATAAACTTTCCGTTCAGACAAACCTCTAATCCTGCATCAAAAAGCGAAACCCACATACGTTTTTTCCGATCAAAGAGAATATCGCTGACCTTTCCCTTTCCCAGCGATGCAGGATCATCAGAATGCACATAATTCTTGCCATCATCAACATCGAAGATACCTTTCTTGCGAGTACCCACAAAGAGTTTGCCCTTGGCATCCTGCGCCACTGCCGTAATATCATCGTGATAACCATCGAAAGCCTGAAGGTTCTTCAACAATCCATCTGCCACCTTACTGCCATTCTGCATATTGCTGATATAGATTTTATTCCCCACACGCTTGAGCAGGCGCACATCATCTTCGTGATTGATACCCGCCCTGTCACCATTATAATATAGATAGCGGGCCTCTGATTGGGCAAAGTTGATGACATATACACCCATATTCTCCAGAGCTACCCAAAGATTATGCGACTTATCGACAAAAGGGGTAAACGCATAAGGAGATGGGAGTAAGTCGGCATACGACGAGAGTCTTTCCTGTTGAGTATCATAAGAAAAGAGTCCATTTCCATAGGTAGAAATCCATAATTTGCCATCGCCTGCAGCATAAAACTGGTAGCGTGGTTCACTGTTCAACTGCAAGAGATGCTGACTATAGATACCCTTGAAATGATACGTCTTCTTAGGAGTAAGATAGAAGACATCGCTACCATCCAGAGCTAGGATGACAACATTGCCCATGTTATCCAACACCACATGAGGCTGCTTAGGATTGTAAGCAGAACGAACCATCTGTCTTGATTGGAGATGATACTGATAGATGCCATCATTGGTGGTCAAGAAGAGGGAACCGCCAAAACAGGAAGCCTCTGTTACCTTGCGCACTGATTTATTGACGAAGGTAGAAAAGATATTAACAAACTTGCCATTACTATATTGATAGATGACACCATTGGCAGCCACCAGAAATTCCTTCTTTTCTGCCTGAATGTAATTGACTACATCAGAAACAGGAAGCGGAATTTTAACAGAAGTAAAGTGCTCTCCATCAAAATGGATACGTGTTCCCTCCCCTTTCTCGTTCCAAACCATCATGTCTGAAGCAGAAAGAATGGTGTAACCTTTAATCGGTTGGCTATAGCTGCCATTGCCCGTAAAATCTACATAAGAATTTCTCTCTATGTCATAGCAGCAATAGAGACGACCACGAAGACGAATCCACAGAAATCTGTCTCCCCACGGCTTGATGCCCAGAATACGGAAATCCTGCATGAACTTATGATTGCCCGTAGTAGATGGCTTCAACACTTCGGTTTGGTAGCCATCGTAACGCACCAATCCCGAAATGGTAGCAAACCAAAGGTAACCATACTTGTCTTGTTGTATCGTACGAACATAATTCGTAGGCAATACATTGTCAACTGAGAGTTGATATACGCTCTGTGCATAAATCTTTGGTGGCAATAATACCACTAACATCAACATCATGATGCCCCAAACAGATAAAATCATCTTGTTATTCATCAGCCAGTTTTTTAATCGTTTTACATAAAATGTGTTGCAAAAATAGCGAAAAATCCTGTATTCATGTACAAAAATACAAAAAAAGAGAGCTAGACTAGGATTTTTTCCATTATATTGTACTATATTACATTTATAACATCCCCATTCCTTATACTTTTGCAGTCGAAACAGGACAAGGCATCACTTGAACCAAAACCAAGCGATAGCCTACCTAGCAAAATATCATTTAATATAAACAATAAAACAACAACAATTATGAAAAAGTTTTTCACTCTTATCGCATTAGCCGTAATGGCTGCCGCACCAAAGTCAGCTTTTGCCCAAGAGGGCATTACCAAGACTACGTATTGGAACTTCGACCAGTTCCAGCAAGGAAATGAAGATGTAGCATCTTCTACACCTCTGAACTATGGTGGACTGTACATTGTAGGACATGCAGATGCTACTGCAGCCACTAGCGTAGCAAAAAGTTTAAAGAATGTCACCTTAGGTAACCAGACCTACCAGATTAACTATGGTATCAAATTACCTGGTGCTTATACCTCTAAGATTGCTACGAAGGCTTCTGAAATCACCAAAGATGCCATTGCCTTCGATGCAGGATGTGCAGGAACACTTTATGTATATGCAGAAGGAACAGACAAAGATCGTGGCATCATTGTTTACTTCAACGGAGAAGAGAAACAAAAATTTACAAGTTCTGTTAAAGGTGAACAGTTCGCTGCCAGCGTAACCAACGATCAGGCTGGCACCTATTATATCACAACAGTTAAAGCTGCACAAATTTATGCCGTGAAGTTTGTCCCAACAGGCGAAACAACCTCTACAAGAAGCATTACTTTGCCTGAGCAAGGGGTCATGACATTCTCTGATGTTCATGCCTGGACTGTACCAGCCGGTTTGAAAGCTTACATCGCAAGCAGCCAGAAAACTCAGAAAGACGGAACTATCACTTTGTCACTTACTGAGCTTACGACAATCCCAGCATGCACAGGTGTAATTCTTGAAGGTATGGGTGGCAAGAGCTACGATTTGACATCAACCGACTGTGGCACAGCCATGAGAGAAGATGGAACAAAATCACTGGTAGATATGAACTATGGGCTGCGCCCCGTTATCTCCGACTATACTCTGGAGAAAACTGAATTAGACTTTACAGGCGACAAGAGTACAGACAGCAAGTTCTTCCACAACTATATTCTTGCCTCAAAGGATGGCAAGTCTGTATTTGCTCCAACAGATGCAGGTACCCTTTCTGCCGGAAAGGCATACTATAGAATCCGCCGCGACCAAGACAAGCTCGCCAAAGCTATCAAGGAAAACCCTGCTGCAGCAAAGACTATTTTCTTCAGCCTCGGTGGTAATGGTGAAACAACAGGCATCAATGGCATTGAGCAGGAAAAAAAGATGAATGATGGCATCATGTTCAACATGGTTGGCCAGAAGGTTCAGAAATCATATAAGGGTATGGTTATCTTGAACGGCAAGAAGTTCATCAACAAGTAATCAAACGAATCTTATTATAAAAAAGATAAGAACAAAATTTAAAAGTTATTCATTATGAAGAAGAAACTGTATATAGCTCCTAGTATGGAGGTATGCAACATAGAATTAGAGAATGCAATCCTGGCAGCATCTGGCTTACAAGGCGATGCTGAAGGAATCGGCTTCGATGAAGAGTATGCTTCGCCAGAATCTGCCCTTTCAAGAAAGCATAACAGCATTTGGGACGATTAAAGGTTTAAAAGTAAATAGTTTCATTTGAATGCAAACCTCTCCATATTCTTTTCAATATGTGAGAGGTTTCTTTTTAGAATCCATTCTTTTATTCCGCAAACTAATATAAAAGAAGCAATAACATGACAAATAACTTGAAAAAACTTATTTCCTTTGCATTATTGATGGTATTATCGCTTCAATTACATGCCACCATCTACTACATTTCTCCATTAGGAAATGACAACAATGCAGGAACCAGAGAGGAGACACCTCTTGCCTCTCTTGCTACTGTCCAAAAAAAAGTAAAGGCAGGTGATATAGTGTATATTCTCCCAGGAATCTACCATGTGAAAGAAAATGAGATGATGGACAAGACATCCAGCAATGTATGGGACATTATCTTCGATTTTGCCATCAGCGGAACTGAAAGTTCACCTATTATATATAAAGGTATACAGGATGCTCAAGGCAATCGCCCTGTTTTCGATTTTTCTGCTATCAATACAGGCAAGCGACTCACCGGATTCTACATCCGCGCCAAACATCTGGAGTTCTTCAACTTCGAGATTATCGGCATTAATGTTCCTAAATCTTCAAGCAACACACAATCAGAAAACATCCGTATTAACGGGGGAAGTTACTGCAAATTATATCATATCGCAGCCCATGACGGCATGGGAATCGGATTCTATCTTACAGGACGTTCGGCTCATAACACCATCAGCAACTGCGATGCCTACAACAACTTTGACTCCGTAAACATCTCTGTAAACAATGGCGGAAATAGTGATGGATTCGGTTGCCATGTCAGTGCGAACTGCGAGGGAAACGTTTTTGAATATTGCAGAGCCTGGCAAAACAGTGATGATGGTTTTGATTTTATCAACTGTCTGTCTGCTGCTACAGTAGAATACAGCATAGCCTATCGCAATGGTTTCGACAAAGACGGCAACAAACGTGCCGATGGCAATGGATTCAAGGCCGGAGGTTATGGGATGGGCAAGAAAGTAAAAATCTCTTCTGTTCCGATGCACGAGGTAAGTCACTGCCTGTCTGTGGGCAATAAAGCCAATGGCTTCTATACCAATCACCACCTGGGCGGCATCAAGTTCGACCATAATACAGCCTACAAGAATGGAAGTTACAACTACTCTTTCGTCAACAGAAAAGGAAGTTCTCTTGATGATGCCATCGATGTGGATGGTTATGGGCACATCGTAACCAATAATATCTCATACAATTCCAGCAAAATCGTAAAATCCATCGATATCAACCGATGCACCATCCAGGGCAACTCTTTCAGCTACATTAACCAGACATGGATTAATGAAACCTTGAATGATGACGATTTCTACAGTCTGAGTCTTGACGAGTTAACAGCAGCAAGAAATACAGACGGGAACCTGCCAACCATCAACTTCATGCGATTGAAAGAGGAGAGTAAAAACTTTGGCTACGGAACTTTCAACCCTGATACATCAACCACGGGCATAGGTAGCACCATCATCAATTCATTCCATGAAGATTACTATTATACCCTAGATGGCAAGCGGGTGACTCAGCCCCTTTGCAATCACATCTATATTCATAACGGAAAGAAATTCATCAATAAAAAATAATCATTATGAGAAAAATCATCTGCATTCTATCTATTCTGGCACAGGTCATGACACTCAGTGCCAAGAACTATTATGTGTCTCCACAAGGTAAAGCAAAAAACAATGGCGAAAGTAAGGCGAAAGCCTTTGCCTCTCTAGTCCAGGCCCAAGCCATCGTAGCCCCTGGAGATACCGTTTTTATCATGCCAGGTACTTACAAGGTGAAACAAAAAGATTTGATGGCTCCCACCTATCAAAAGGTATATGCCGTAGCCTTTTTGCTTGACAAGAGTGGAACTCCTCAGAAGCGCATCAGTTATATCGGAGTGACGGATGCTCAGGGCAATCGCCCTGTATTCGATTTCTCTGAAGTAAAACCAGATGCCCGAATCACAGGATTTCTGCTCAGAGGCAGCTATCTCCACATCAAAAACATAGAGAGCATCGGCATTCAGGTAACCCAAGCTTATCATACCCAAAGCGAGAACTTCAGAATATTCAATGCTTCGCATAATAAACTTGAGAACATCTCAGCCCACGATGGCATGGGAATCGGATTCTATCTTATCAAGAAATGCGCTCACAATTATTTCATCAACTGTGATGCCTACAACAATTTCGATACCGTTTCGGAAAACGGAAAAGGTGGCAACAGCGACGGATTCGGATGTCATCCAGGTACGCTCGATAGCGAAGAGAATGTGTTCATTGGCTGCAGAGCATGGTATAACAGCGATGATGGTTACGACCTCATCAACGCACAAGCCCCAGTGAAGTTTTTCTATTGCATCGCCTATAAAAACGGATATGCTAGCATCAATGGAGAAGATAAGAAGATAGCAGATGGAAACGGATTCAAATGTGGAGGATATGGCATGGGAAAGGTGGCTAGGACAAAGTTTGAAAAAGCACCTATGCACATCGCAGAAAACTGCATATCGGCTGCCAACCGTGCCAATGGTTTTTATGCCAACCATCATCTGGGTGGTCTGCACTTTATCCATTGCGCTGCATATAAAAACGGAGGTGCCAACTATAACATGACCAACCGAAAGGATAGAACAGAAACAGGAAACAGTAACGTGAACGGTTATGGACATATCATAGAATATTGCCTTTCATACGGATCGGATGCCATCAAGAGCAACAAACATCTGATGAAGGTTGATGGCAACAAGAAAGACTGCATCATACAAAACAATTCCTTCAGCTGGAATGCAGACACCCAGAAGTGGGATAACAACAAGAAACTGACAAAGAACAGTTTTAAGAGTCTGGATACAAAAGAACTCCTGGCGCAGCGAGACGGTCAAGGCATGCTGCCACCCTTCCATTTCCTCGAACCAACCCAGTCGAGCGAATATGGTTACAACTTTACAGACTATCAGCGCCTGGTAAATGAATACCGAAATAGATAAGAAACATAAATTTCCATCAATATGCACGATAATACAAAGCATATTGATGGAAATATCTTACTTTTGCAGCAGAAACAACCCAACAGACAATCACAGATTATAAACTTATAAACAAAATAATTATGATATACGAAAGTAACATGAAAAGAATTCTCATCATTGCATTAGCCCTATTGACTCTGGTGCTGAATGCAAGTGCAAAGATTCACACCATCGGCGATTCAACCATGGCAGATTATGACCAGGCAGAACCAGACCAGAAAGGTATGTATGGCTGGGGACAAGTATTCGGCGATTATTTCAGCAATGGCATGACAGTAAAAAACTGGGGCGACCGTGGTGAGAGTGCCCGAAGTTTCTATCGTAAGTTTTGGTCTAAGACTAAAACAGAAATCAAGAAAGGAGACTATGTTCTCATTCAATTCGGCCATAACGATCAAAAATCGGTAACAACAGATGTTTATCGTGAATATTTAAGTAGGTTTATATGTGAAACGCGTGAACTTGGTGCCACTCCTATCCTTGTGACATCCATTTGTCGCAAGCTCTTTGAGGGCACCAAGATATCACGCCTCGGACGTATAGACAATGGTAAGGCACATGGCGTGGATGAGAATGACCACACCTACGACTATCCTCATCACATGAAGAAGGTGGCCGATTCTCTGAAGGTTCAATGCCTTGACTTGACTACAGCCTGCAAGGAATATATGGAATCTTGGGGACCAGAAGGTTGCAAGCAGTTCTTCCCAGCAGGCGGTTCTACCCACACCAATGAACTGGGCGCAAGAGTCAATGCCCAATTGGTGGCACAGTTGATGTACAAGACAAATATCCTCAAAAAATACATAGCCATCAACAAAATCAATCTTCCTCAAAATAAAGGTAAAATAACGATTGTTGCGGACACCAAGAATGAATCAGATTCAGCAGAAGAAGACTGGAATTACTATATGGTGAAGACGGGAGCCGATGGTTATGCCGTATTCGGCAATCTTTCTGGAAAGAACCTCGCTGTTCCCGATGGCTTGATAGCCTATGGAGTTATCCAAGGCACTGAAAGTAATCTGGTGAAACTTGTAAAGGTTGGCAATGTGATACCGGCTAACGTAGGCATCATCGTAAGAGGCAAGCCCAACACCGAATATTCACTGACTGCCACTACAGAGACTCCGATGTTCAAACGTCAAAAGCAGAATATGCTCATGATGAGCGAAAAGACCGGCACCATCAAAGCCAAAGAGAAAGGCAGTTATAACTATCTCTTTACAAGCGAAAAAAAGAAAATCACCTTCATTCCTGCAGATGGGAAAACTTCGGTGCGAATTAAAAGAGCATATCTTGCAAGTCCCAACAAGCAGGCAAGCATCTCTATTGAGCGTAAGAAGACCCCGAACAATGCAGCTTCAAAATAGAAAAATTACGCCATCATATAATAAATAAGAAAAAATCACGTGTCACAATATAAAACTGAAAACAATGAACAAGAAAACTTTCATGATTCAAGCCATCCTTGCCGCTTGCTGCATCATCACATCCTGCAGCAGCGACACGGTGGATGGCAACAAAGAATATTTTACTCGTGGGCAAATAACCTATGTGCAGGAAGATGAGAATAAAATTTTCTTCTTCGATAACCAGGATGGTACTGCTATGGTAACTTACAACCGCAAATATCCTATCCAGCTCAACGACAATAATCAGGCGAAGTTGACTACCTACGTAGGCGAAGTAACCATTCCTGCAACATTCGCTGTTGATGGCAAAACTTACCGAGTTACCAGCGTGGATGAGATGGCTTTTGCCAACAATACCATGCTTACCAAACTCACACTTCCTGAAACCATTACTGTCTTCGGACAAGGTTCATTTACCAACTGTTCTTCGATGACAGCCGTCAACATCCCTGCTGCTATCCAGGATATTCCAAGCGCCTGCTTTGCTCAATGCAAGAAGATGGCAGCCTTCACCCTGCCCGAGCAGGTTAAAACCATAGGCAACCTGGCTTTTGCCAATTGTGCCAAAGCAAAAAAGATAGAACTCAATGAAGGTATTACTTCTATTGGAAACCGTGCTTTCCTGGGTTGTACATCTGTAACAGAGATGACCTTGCCAAGCACCGTGAACCAAATTGGAGAGAATGCTTTTCTCAGAGCCAGCAAACTGACCAAAATTCATGTTAAGGCAACAACCCCTCCTGTCCTTATCGATTCATTGGGCGATTACATCTCGAAGGCTACACTCTTTGTACCAACAGGGAGCAAGAGTGCATACGAAGCTGATAAACTCTGGAGTAAATTTAAAACTATAGAAGAAGAATAAGTCATGAAACATATATTATTCACCCTATTGCTTGCCTCTGCCAGCATCTCTGGTATGGCACAAAATACAAAGACGATTCATGGAACTATCACCGACGGAAACGGCGAACCTGTGATTGGTGCTACCGTCAAAGTAGGCAAATTGGGTACCGTTACCGATATGGACGGCAACTATACGCTATCTGTTCCTAACAGCACCCACCAGGTAGAAGTTTCCTACATCGGCATGAAGACCAAGAAAGTCAGCATCAAAGGCAACAAGGCTAGTACCACCCTGCAGGAAGATTCCAAAATGATGGACGAAGTGGTGGTTATCGGTTATGGTTCCGTTAAAAAAGGTGATGTAACCAATGCCGTAGCCAAAGTAAAGGGAGACCAGTTGAAAGACCGTCCTGTGAGCAATATTGCAAGTGCTTTGCAGGGAGAGTTGGCTGGTGTTGAAATCCGTACCACCAGCGGTGCGCCAGGCAGTGGCGTTCAGATCAACGTGCGTGGTGCAACATCTATCAACGAGAGTGGCAACTCAAATCCTCTCTTCGTGGTAGATGGCGTTCCTATGGACGAAGACTTCGACCTCGTCAACCTCAACCCTCAGGACATCGAGAGCATCGAGGTATTGAAGGATGCATCTTCCAGCGCCATCTATGGAAGCCGTGGTGCCAATGGTGTAGTAATCATCACATCCAAGAAAGGTAATGATGAGGGCAAGGTGAGAGTAAACTTCAGTGCCGACTATTCCCTGAACGCTCCCGAACGATACATGGACATCATGAGTCCTACTGAGTGGATTGAATGGAGAAAGAAGGCTAACAATGTGCGCTACGTCAACCAATATGGATTAAAGGGTGCAAAGGAAACCGATACTTACGCTGAACGCATCGCCTTCATCGGCAGTGTGAGCGTAAACTATGTAAACGATCCTCGATGGGATATGCCAAACTATGGCGGTCTCTCTCTCATCGACTGGCAGAAGGAAATCTTCCAGACAGCCCTGGCACAAAATTACAACCTCTCTGTTTCATCAGGCAACAAGAAGAGCAACTTCCGTGCTTCCCTGGGCTATGTCAACCAGGAAGGTATCGTTATCAAGACAGGATTCGAACGCATCAATCTTAAGATGAGCGCACAGACCACCGTCAAGGACAAGTTGACCTTGGGATTCGACCTGGCTCCACAATTTACCGTTACCAAGGGTGGCAACGTGGACGGCAAGGGCAATACCGCCCAGCTGGCCCTGACCCTGGCTCCGGTTGCCGAAGCCGAAGCCGGACTCTATACCGGTGCCCAGCCATACACTCGCTATCTCTGGGCAGGAAGTGCGATTAGTCCTATTGCCAACATGGAATACTCCAGCTATCGTGACGAGAAAATCCGACTCAATGCATCTGCTTTTGCCCGTTATCAGATTCTTCCGGAACTGACAGTCGAAGTTTTGGGCAGCTGGCTGTTTGTCAACAGCGAGCGCCATCGCTTCACCCCAAGCAGCCTTAATAGATATTGGGCTTCTTATCCTGAAGGATATTATAGCGACGGAAGCTGGACAGGTAGTCGCAGCCATAAATATTTAGGTCAAGCCACTGCCACTTATAATAAGGATTTCGGCAAGCATCATCTCAATGTGGTGGGCGGCTGGTCTGTGGAAATGACCAAGGACGGAAGTTCTTACACCATTGGTGCCACACAATATCCAAACAATGCCCTGAATGGCGGATTCTCGGATATGACCACCGTTACATTGAAGAATGTATCTGCTGTTTATAACACAGAAGACCGACTGGTATCTTACTTTGGCCGTGCAGAATATGGCTTCGATAGCCGCTATTTACTCAATGCCAGCATCCGAAGAGATGGTAGCAGCCGATTCGGAAAGAATAAGAAATGGGGCACCTTCCCTGCCGTTTCTGGTGCATGGAGAGCCAGCAACGAGAAGTTCTGGAAGAACAACTGGCTGGTAAATCAGGCAAAACTCCGTATAAGCTATGGTGTAAATGGCTCTAACTCTATCCCGAGCAACTCTGCCTATGGCATACTCAGTAACAGCAACTATAGCCAGGACGGCAAACTGACCACGGGTTTCATCCCGGGAAGCACCGCCAATGATGATTTGGGATGGCAGAAGACGGATTCATGGAATGCCGGTATCGACCTGGGGCTCTTCAACAATCGCATTTCTTTGGCTGTGGATTACTACATGAAGAATATCCGTGATATGCTTTATCAGATTACCCTGCCTGCCGATATGGGTTATACACGTGGATATACCAATGTGGGCAATATCCGGAACACGGGTATCGAACTGGAATTGAAAACAGAGAACCTGACGGGAAGATTGCGCTGGACCACCAACTTCCAGTTCTCCTGGAACAAGAATAAGGTGATTGACTTGGGAGCTAACTCTACCATCTTTACAGGCTATGACCATTCTACCCAGGTTATTGAAGTGGGTCGCCCTGCAGGCGAATACTATCTCTATGATGCTGTAGGCGTTTACGAGACTGCCGAGGATTTGAAGAAATATCCTACCCAGACAGGTTCGGTAGTAGGTACGGTTCGTTATCGTGATGTCAGTGGTCCAGATGGTGTACCAGATGGTAAGATTACCGAGGCCGACCGTGTTCACATGGGACATCCGCAGCCATCATGCACCTATGGTATGACCAACAGCTTCAAGTATAAGAATTGGACAGCCTCTTTCCTCATTACGGCACAGACTGGTGGTAAGATATATGGTGCGCTAGGCCGTGCCTTCGACCGTCAGGGTATGGGAACATCGGTGAATGTATTGAGAAAGTGGAAGAACATGTGGTTCTCTGAAAGCGACCCGGGCGATGGCCATACACCACGTGCATGGGGATCGGGTATCAACGAAGAGTATGATAACCGCTGGCTCTATAGCAGCGACTTCATCAAGTTGAAGAATGTAACCCTCTCTTACAACTGGCGTATGCCTAAAAAGGCATTTATCAGTAACGTTTGCCTCAGTGCCAGTGTAGAGAATGTAATCATGATTGATTCATATGATGGGGGTTATTCACCAGAAAGCAACAACTCAACAAGCCGCATCTCAAGCTACGATTACGGAGCATATCCAATGGCAAGAACATTCAATTTTGGTGTAAATATTCAATTCTAAACAAGCAAAACGATTATGAAACTATATCAGTATATTATAATAGGTGTAGCAGCCCTGAGTCTCACAGCCTGTGATGATTTCCTCACGGTAACACCAAAGAATACGGAGACCACTGATAACTTCTACCAGACAGAAGCTCAGATGGACCAGGCTCTTACCGGACTTTACGGAACGCTGAAGCCTATACCTAAGTATCTCTTCGCCATGAGCGAACTCCGTTCAGACAATACCTGGGTACTCACAGACAGCAAGCAGAACGACTATGCCGATGTGGCCACCTTTAATGCCAATGGTCTTCTTACCGACAACATCGTGTCGGGATGCTGGAGCGATTACTTCAAGATTGTATCCGCCGCCAACACCTTCCTCGACAAAATAGAGGCACTCGACTTCAACGACCTGAAAGTAAAGAAGCAGTATAAGGCAGAGTCACGCTGCATCAGAGCCCTGGCTTACTTCGACCTGGTCAGATTCTTTGGCAGAGTTCCTGCTCCTACCCATATTCTCACTACCAACCAGTCGTTTGAATTGAGACAGAGCGAGGCGGTAGATGTATATAACAGCATCATCGTACCCGATTTGCAGTATGCGGTAGAAAACCTGGCAGAGACGGCTTCCGACTATCAGGGCAAGGCACACAACGAGCGCCTTACCCAGGTGGCAGCCAAGGGATTCCTGGGTAAAGTATATCTCACCATGGCAGGCTTCCCTCTCAACGATACAGCCAAGAAAGCAGAGGCACAACAGCTCTTCAAGGAGGTTATCGATTATGCCACAGCCAGGAACAAGTATTGGATGGCAGACATGGACGCCTGGAACCAGAGCTGGCTGCACGAGAACGATAACAAGTATGCCATCTTCGAGATTCAGTATATCGCAGAAGCCGGACAGGGCAATCCGATGGTAACACTCACCGTACATAGCAACCCAGGCACAGACTGGTGCGGCAACAACCTCATGACTGGTACCCACGTTTATATAGAACGAGGACTCCAGCGCCACTTCATTGCCAAAGATGAAATTACGGGAGAATATATAGACAAACGTGCCGACGGAACCCTCAACCTCAAGGAGACTGTAGATGAAGACGGTAACATCGTAACCAGCGAAGGAAAAACGTTCTATACAAAGTATTTCGAAAGCAAGGTGAAGCGTGCCAAGTTTGGAATGTCGGATATGGATGCCACTATCGTTGATCGCAGCTACTGGCCACAGAACTTCCAGCTACTCCGCATTGAAGACATCATGTTGCTTTATGCAGAGTGCGTGGGCAATACCATCGAAGGCAGAGAAGTGGTGAACAAGATTCGTCACCGCGCAGGACTTGCTGATCTGGACATCAACTTATCTGAAGAAGAATTCCAGAAGGCTGTGCAGGATGAGCGCAGATACGAACTTGCCGAAGAAGGCGTGAGATGGTTTGACCTGGTTCGCAGAAACGAGTATGTAGATACCATCAAACAGATGTTCATCAACGATGATGATACTGAGAATGGCACCTACAGACAATATGCCAACCGTGTGAATGCCGACATGTATCTCTATCCTATCCCGCAAAGTCAGATAGAAGTACGCAAGGGTCTATACACCCAGAACAAGGGATACTAATATGACGCAAAATCATCTCAAAAAAAATCATAAGATGAAGAAAATTATCTGCATTTTATTCGCAGCCATGAGTCTGATGCCGGTAGCTGCCAAGAAACAGCCAGCAGTGGTGATACTCACAGCAGGACAGTCGAACACCGATGGTAGAGTGATGAATACAGAACTTCCTGACGAAATACAACAGCAGAAATACAAATACTGCCAGTGGAGTTTTGGCTCCAGCAGTCTGTCGGGTGAAGGAAAATTTGAGACTTTCTGGCCTCGAATCTACAATAAGAACAAGCCGGGACGCTGGGCTTACGACGCCATCGTATATTGGAACGTAGAGAAAAAACTGAAGAAGAATTTCTACGTCATCAAGGAGAGTCTGGGCGGCACAGCCATCGACACCCTCTGCACCAGCACCAGCAAGCAATACTGGAATGCTTCACCAGAATACCTTGCCAAAAACGTGGCTTCCGACAAGGGCGGAAAGAGCCTGCTCAAGGCTTTCACCGAGAATATCGGTGCCTGCATCGACAACCAGCTGAGCCATCTGCCAGAGGGATACGACATCAAATTCATGCTCTGGCACCAGGGAGAAAGCGACCGCCATCAGGCAAAGAACTACTATCACAACCTGAAGCAGATGCTCACCTATATCCGCACCTATCTTGTAGAGAAAACAGGCAATAAGAAATATGCAAACCTACCTATTATAATAGGTGGAATCTCACATAAGAGCAAGCAGTGGAGCCAAGGTGTGGAAGATGCACAGCATCGACTTGCCCAGGAAGACAAGAATATCTATGTGGTAGATGTGCCAAATGCCAGCCTGCGCAGCGATGTTCTGCACTTCGATGCCGAGGGGGCTCAGGAATTGGGCAACAAGATGTTCCAGCTTATTGAGAAGAAAAAACTTCTGAAGTAAAGACATGAGATCAATAGGTTACATTATACTTTCACTTTTGAGCATGGTGCCTTCGGGCATTCATGCTCAAAGTATTTCCATCGCCAAGTATGCCGACAACAGAAAGGCTGCCATCTCCTTTACCTTCGATGATGGTCTCAAAGAGCAATACTCCATCCTTTTCCCGAAGATGAAAGAACTGGGCATCAAGGGCACCTTCTGCCTCATCGGTTCACGCATGAACCAACAGCCCAAGAACCCCGAAAAGCAAACCTTTACCTGGAAACAGGCGAAAGAAATGGCACTGGATGGACAGGAGATGACGAGTCATGGCTACAACCACAAGAACGTATCAAAACTGACTCAGGATGAACTGCGCTACGAGGTACAGCACAACGATACACTCATCTATCAGCACACTGGCATCTTCCCTCGCACCTATTTCTATCCAGGCAACAGGAAGAGCGACGGGGCGGTGGCATATTGTAGTAAAGATCGTGTGGGTACGCGCACCTATCAGGTTAGTCTTGGCAGCAAGCGCACCCAGGAATGGTTTGAGAATTATCTGCAAGGAGTGATTGATAAAGGTGAATGGGCAGTAACAATGACCCACGGCATCCGCATGGGATACGATAGCTTCGGCGATGAGACCCATCTCTGGAAAATGTTCGATTACGCCCTGAACCAAGCCCAGAATGGGAAACTCTGGATTGCTACCTTTCATGATGTGGCAGCCTACCAGCAGGAGCGTGACAACACCACCCTGAAGATAAGAGCCAGGAAGAACCAGGTAATGGTTACCCCGAAGATGAAACTCAACAAGAACATCTTCCAAGTACCACTCACCCTGATTTTGGATTTCCAACCCATCAAGGCGACGCAGGCAGGCAAGAACCTTGCCGTCAAATATAAAGACGAAAAATATCTGATTCAGATAGAACCATCAAAAGGAAAGGTGATCATCAGCCGATGACCACCTTATCTTTTTTTAATACCTTGCATTTTGCGAGGTCTTCTTTTGTGTGCAATTCCTTGACTTTTTGGCAAAACACCTAGCATATTTGTACGATTTTACATTTTTAAGAACTATAACACAGATATAATTGAGTATTTTTCACTATCTTTGCAACCGAAGTAATAAACAATGAAGTAATAATCAATTAAGGAAAACTTAAAAGCCATCAATATGATGAACAAGAAACAAAAATATAAATTCATAGGATTATCCTTTGCCATGGCATTGATGTCGTCACTCAACTGCCAGGCTCAGTTCCTCCCTACCTCTACGCAGGAAGCCAAACCGGGCGTGAGATGGTGGTGGATGGGATCTGCCGTAGATAAGGAAAACCTGAAGTGGAACCTTGACGAATACGCCAAGGCGGGCATCGGTGCCGTGGAAATCACACCGCTCTATGGTGTGCAGGGCAACGACAAGAACGATATTCCTTATCTCTCGCCTAAATGGATGGACATGCTCAAGTTCGTGGAGAAGGAAAACAAGCAGGTGGGCATCGAGACGGATATGGCCACCGGAACAGGCTGGCCTTTCGGAGGTCCTTGGGTACCTATCAGCGAGGCGGCATGCAAGGCGGTGTTCGTAGATACCATCGTGGATGTGAAGCAGAAACTGATGGAGATAGAATTCAACGTGCCACAGAAAGAGCGTGCCTTCGCCAAGCTGAAGGTCATCAAGGCGTTCCCTGTGGAGGGTGAAAAATACAAGAAACGCGTCATCGCTCTCTATGAAAGCCGCACCCGTCAGAAGGTGAAGCGTGCCGCACCTGGAGGAGAGGGATACGTTATCGACCATTTCGACTCTACTGCCGTGGCCAATTACCTGCAGCACATCGACAGCGCCTTCGTGGCTTCGAAGACTCCATATCCGCATACCTTCTTCAATGACAGCTACGAGGTGTATGGCGCCAACTGGACTCCTAACCTCCTGACAGAATTCGAGAAATATCACGGATATAAACTGCAGGATAAGTTCCCAGAGTTCCTTGATGGCGATGCTGGGGTGGTAAGCGATTACCGTGAGACCCTGGGCGACATGCTGCTCCACAACTTCACGGAGCAGTGGACCAAATGGGCAAACAAGCGTGGTGCCATCACCCGCAACCAGGCACACGGTTCACCTGCCAACCTCATCAACTGCTATGCAGCCGTTGATATCCCGGAGATAGAAGGCTTCGGACTGACCGACTTCGGCATCAAGGGGCTGCGCAAGGATCCGGGAAAGACCCGTCCTAACTTCAGCGACCTGAGTATGCTGAAATATGCTCCATCGGCTGCGCACATCACCGGAAAGAAATATACATCCAGCGAAACCTTCACCTGGCTCACCGAGCACTTCCGCACATCCCTGAGCCAGATGAAACCGGATATGGACCTGATGTTCTGCGCCGGCGTAAACCACATGTTCTTCCATGGCACAGCCTATTCGCCAAAGAACGATCCATGGCCAGGATGGAAGTTCTATGCTTCGGTAGATATGAGTCCTACCAACAGCATCTGGCGCGATGCTCCGGAACTGATGAAATACATCACCAACAGCCAGACCTATCTGCAGTGGGGACAGCCAGACAATGATTTTCTGGTTTATCTGCCAGTAAGAGATATGTGGCGCAAGGATACCAAAAACTGGCTGATGCAATTCGATATCCACAGCATGGCGAAGAAAGCACCTGAGTTTATCAAGGTGATTCTCGATATCGACAAGGCAGGATTCGACTGCGATTACATCAGCGACAAGTACCTTCGCACGTGTACCTTTAAAAACGGCATGATTGAAACAGCTGCCGGAACCCGATACAAAGGTATCATCATTCCTGGCAACAACATCATGCCAAGCGACGTGATTGAGCACATATCAGAATTGAAATCACAAGGTGCCAAGATTATCAAGGGCGATAATATCAAGGCAATGGAACAGGCGGCAAAACCGGAACTGATGAGAAAGAACCTGGGCTTGAAGATGATTCGCCGTGCCAACAGCATCGGTCATCATTACTTCATCGCCAACCTCACCAGCAAGGACATCGCTTCCAGCGTGGCTTTGGCCGTGAACGAGAAGCATGGCATCTGGTACAACCCTATGACGGGCAAATACCACGAGGCAACTATCGGCGCCAAGGGTATCCAGCTGAACCTGAAGAGTGGCGAAAGCCGAATCCTCATCACATCGAACAAACCCGTGGATGAGTGGAAGATCGGTTCTAAGGTGAAGGTAGGCGGCAAGGAAGCCATCGCTGCTGCGGATAGCAAGACCATCGACCTGACCGCAAATACCTGGAAGCTGTCGTTCACCGAGGATGCTCCAAAGGTGGGCGAAACCTTCAACCTGAAGGGCTTGAAGTCTTGGGAAGGCCTCAGCGACAAGGCGAAGGTGATGATGGGAACTGGTGTTTATGAAACCACCATCAAGCTGTCGAAGGACGATGCCAAGAAGCAGTGGGCCATCGACCTGGGTGATGTTCGCGAGAGTGCCCGTGTCTATATCAACGGCGAGTACGTGGGTTGCGCCTGGGCTGTGCCTTACATTCTCAACTGCCAGGACAAGCTGGTAAAGGGCAAGAATACCCTCCGCATCGAGGTAACCAACCTGCCAGCCAACCGCATAGCAGAAATGGACCGTCAAGGTGTAAAGTGGCGCAAGATGAAGGAAATCAACGTGGTGGACATCAACTACAAGAAGACCACCTACGAGAAATGGACTCCTGTGCCAAGCGGTCTGAACAGCACCGTGAAACTCGTGGAAATCAAGTAAATAATCATAAGTCAAGAATTAGAGAATTCAAGATTTTGTTTCTCTAGTTCTTGACTAAAACAAACAATAAACATTTAATAACAAGACAAATGAAAAAACTGATATTTTCATCGCTCTTCATGCTCCTGGGTCTGACTTCAATTTCTGCCCAGAACGCATTGCAAAATGAAATTCTGGAGGTAGCCCATCGCACCAACAACTACTTCATGACGAAGTACAGTGACCCTACTCTCGACACATTCGTAAAGAAAGTCCGCACCAGCAACCTCTGGACTCGTGCCGTATATTACGAAGGATTGATGGCGCTTTACGAGATTGACCCTCAGCAGCGCTATCTCGACTACACCGACAAATGGGCGGATTACCACAAGTGGACAGCCCGTGGCAGCGTGAAAGATACCGATGCCGACAACCAGTGCTGCCAGCAAACCTATATGGACCGCTACGTGCAGACAGGCGGCAAGAAGGATTTGAGCAAGGTGAAGGAGAATCTGGACCACCAGATGAGCACCAAGCGTGTGAACTACTGGACTTGGATTGACGCTATCCAGATGGCGATGCCAGTCTACGCCAAGTATGCCAAGATTACCGGTGAGCGCAAGTATCTGGATTATGCGATGAATTCCTACAAATGGAGCCGTGACACCTTGGCTAACGGTCTCTTTAACAAGAAAGAAGGTCTCTGGTGGAGAGACAAGGACTACGTGCCACCTTACAAGGAGAAGGATGGCAGCAACTGCTACTGGAGCCGTGGCAACGGTTGGGTATATGCAGCCCTGGTCCGCGTGATGGAGACTTTGCCAAAGAAAGATAAATACTATCAGTATCTGAAAAAAGACTTCATCTTGATGAGTAAGGCTATCCTGAAATGCCAGCGCGAAGATGGCTACTGGAACGTGAGTCTTGTTTGTCCAGCCAACTATGGCGGTCCTGAAATGACGGGTACTGGTCTCTTCCTCTATGGTATGGCATGGGGTGTTCAGCAGGGCATTCTTCCTAGAGCCACCTATCAGAAGGCGATGGACAAGGCATGGAAGGCGCTTGCCGCATCAGTTCACGAGGATGGCTTCATCGGCTACAATCAGGGCACAGGAAAGGATCCTGCAGCTGGTCAGCCTGTCACCTTCACCTCTGTTCCTGACTTCGAGGACTACGGCACAGGTTGCCTCTTGCTCGGCGCAGCAGAGTATTACAAGCTTGTAAAGGTAAAAAAGTAAAAAGGTAAGAAAGAAACAAATCATGAAGAAATATATCTGGCTGATGGCTTGCCTGGTGGCGTTTTCGCCACTAAGCGCCAACGCCGCTAAGAAACAGAAGAAAGCAAAGAAGGCACAAACCGAGCTTTGGCCTGATGGCACAAAGATGGATGCCTGGTTCAGCAACGCCCAGAAGGTGAACGTGGATACCCTGGGCAAGAAATACGTTCTCACCGACTATGGTGTAAAGACGGATAGTACCCTGATTCAGACCAAGGCTATCCAGGCTGTCATCGACCGTGCTGCCCAGGATGGCGGTGGCGTTATCGTGGTACCTGCCGGAACCTATCAGAGCGGTGCCCTCTTCTTCAAGCCAAAGACTCATCTCTATGTTTCAGAAGGCGGAAAACTGAAAGGCAGCGACCGCATCGCCAACTTCCCTGTGGTAGAAACCCGCATCGAGGGCGAAACCTGCAAATACTTCTCGGCATTCATCAATGCCGACAAATGTGATGGCTTCACCATCGCCGGTCCGGGTACCATCGACGGAAACGGCTATCACTACTGGGAGGAGTTCTGGATTCGTCGCACCTGGAACCGCCAGTGTACCAACAAGGATGCACAGCGCCCTCGCCTCGTTTATATCAGCAACTCCAGCAACGTAACCCTGCAGGATGTGCATATTCAGAACAGTCCGTTCTGGACCAACCACATCTACCGTTGCGACCACGTCCGCTTCCTGGGCTGCACCATCTTCGCCCCTACCAGTGGCATGCGGGCACCAAGCAGCGATGCCATCGACATTGATGTCTGCCATGATGTGCTGGTAGATGGCTGCTACATGAGCGTAAACGATGATGCCATCGCCATCAAGGGCGGTAAGGGAACCTGGGCTGACCAGGCACCAGAGAATGGTCCGGTGTATAATGTGCTCATCCAAAACTGCAACTACGGAAGAGTGCACGGATGCTTAACCCTTGGCAGCGAGAGCGTGAAAGACCGCAACATCGTGCTCCGCAACATCAAGGTGGGCAATGCGCAGCGCGTACTCTGGCTGAAGATGCGCCCAGATACTCCACAGCATTACGAGTACGTAACGGTGGATAACATCCAGGGCATCACAGGCAGTTTCCTCGTCATCCGCCCATGGACCCAGTTCTTCAAACCGGGCGACCGCAAGGACATGCCGTTGAGCCAGTGCAACAACATCACGATGAAGAACATCCAGATGGATTGCGACAACTTCTTCGATGTAGCCAAGAGCGACAAGTATCGTCTGGTGGATTTCACCTTCGAAGACATCACCTGCACCGACAAGAAGATGGCATTCGATGCCAATCTCATCGAGAACACCGTGGCAAAGAAAGTGAATATCACCCCTAGAGAGAAGAGCAACGGATTGAAGACTACAGGCGATGCCGACGGGTTGAAATAGCACATACATTTTATAGAAAGTAATACAGAATTGAGTACTGAAACGAGCTTTATTTGCAAGAATAAGGCTCGTTTTGTTTTTTTATATCCCTCCTTATTTCTTT
>SKEU01000197.1_pt1 | contig 50133 bp, 45 predicted proteins | sample 4819571 | NCBI WGS metagenome assembly SKEU01 (sample SAMN11008801, study PRJNA524170) | human gut metagenome | biome: Human fecal sample; material: Feces; isolation source: fecal sample from pouch patient p8, p16 | host: Homo sapiens | place: Israel: Tel-Aviv | collected 2015-06-23
GTGGCTTTGTCAAGAACTTTTTTCAAAGTTTTTTTCAACCTCTTAGAAACGACTGCCGTCTCATGCGACAGCTATATTAGTATACTAAACTTAACTTACACTGTCAACACTTTTTTGAAAAGTTTTTTCATCTTATTTACATTTTGTTTTCAAGCGTTAAATTTCGGTTATATTTGAGCTGTTATGTTAATTTAAAAATCTGCTTGAACAGCAAAAAAGAGAGCTTCTTGCTCTCTTTTTATTGTAATGCTTTTTTGTATTCTTCTGCTTCTGCTTCTGTTGAAAGCACAAAGTGTCCTGGAGTAATTTCTCGCATTTCACGTTCTTGGCCATCAAGCTCTGCAGTAGGATCATACACTTGGTGTACACGTCCACGTTCAGATTCTGGATCTGGTTCTGGAATAGCAGATAACAGACTCTTAGTATATGGGTGGATTGGATTATTGTAAACATCATCAGATGTCCCAATTTCAAGCATTTTACCCCAGTGCATAACACCGATACGGTCAGAAATGTATTTCACCATAGACAAATCGTGAGCGATGAATAAGTATGTTAAGCCGCGTTCACGTTGAAGTTTTTGCATCAAGTTTACAACTTGAGCTTGGATTGATACGTCAAGGGCTGAAATTGGTTCATCAGCAATGATAAATTTGGGTTGAACTGCAAGTGCTCGAGCAATACCGATACGTTGACGTTGACCACCTGAAAATTCATGTGGGTAACGAGTCATGTGATCTTTGTTCAAACCAACTAATGATAGTAATTCTTGAACTTTTTCATCACGTTCTTCTTTACTATTAACTAATTTATGAATATCAAGACCTTCTGCAACAATGTCACGAATTTTCATACGACCATTAAGACTTGCTTGAGGGTCTTGGAAAATCATTTGGACATTTTTACGGAATTCGTGCAATTCTTTACCTTTAAGGTTAGAAACTGTTTCACCATTAAAATCAATTTCTCCACCATTGATATCATAAAGTTTCAAGATAGCACGTCCAACAGTTGTTTTACCAGAACCTGATTCACCAACTAGACCAAATACTTCACCTTCGTAGATGTCAAAGCTAACGTTGTTGATTGCTTTTACTTCGTTCTTTTTACCTTCGTTGAAGGTCAAAGATACATTTTTAAGTTCAACAAGCTTTTTTCTATTTTCAGTCATTAAGCTTTTCTCCCTTCAAGTTCTTTCCATTTTGCCCAACGTTTTTGAATTGGTAATGGTGGTGTTACTTTAGGTGCACGTTCATCTAGCAACCATGTTGCAGCATAGTGTGTGTCGCTAACTTTAAACATTGGTGGTTCTTCTTCGTAATCAATGTCTAATGCAAATTCATTACGTGGAGCAAACGCATCACCTTTTGGCGGATTAAGAAGGTCTGGTGGAGTACCTGGGATTGATTGTAGGCTACCTGCTTCTGTATCAGTCGTTGGCATTGAATTTAACAAGCCCCAAGTATATGGATGTTGTGGGTTGTAAAATACTTCATCAACTGAACCATATTCAATCACTTTACCAGCATACATAACTGCTACGCGATCAGCCATACCAGCAACAACACCAAGGTCGTGTGTGATGAAGATAATTGATGAACCACTTTCTTTTTGAATTTTCTTCATCAAGTTAAGAATTTGTGCTTGAATTGTAACGTCCAAAGCAGTTGTTGGTTCATCTGCAATCAGAACATCTGGATTAGCTGCAAGTGCAATCGCAATAACCGCACGTTGACGCATACCACCTGACCATTGATGTGGGTAATCATTGATGTGTTCTTCAGCATTTGGAATACCAACATTTTTCATCAAATCTAGTGCACGAGCCCAAGCTTCTTGTTTTGAAACTTTTTCGTGAATCATAATTGGTTCAGCAATCTGTTGACCAATTTTCATTGTTGGGTCAAGACTTGTCATTGGATCTTGGAAAATCATCGCAATTTCATTTCCACGTACTTTAATCCATTCGTCTTCTTTTAGTTCAGTAAGTTTTTTACCTTTAAAGTCAATTTCACCTGTAATTGTTGCATTTGAAGCAGAAAGCCCCATCAATGTTTTTGTAGTTACAGATTTACCTGATCCAGATTCACCTACGATAGCAAGGGTTTCACCTTTCTTCAAGTCAAAATTAACATCACGGATAGCTTTAATTTCTCCAGCGTAGGTATGGAAATCTACATGGAGGTTTTTAACTTGTAAAATTGTTTCTTCACTCATAATTTTTCCTCCTAACGATCACCAGATTTTGGATCAAATGCATCACGAAGACCATCACCTAGCAAGATGAAAGCAAGTGAGATTAATACCAAAGCAAGGGCTGGTAGAGTAACTTGATAAGGGTAATATTGTAAATATTCTTGAGCATCAGTAATCAAAGAACCAAGTGATGCTGTTGGTGGTTTTACCCCGAGGTTAATAGCTGAAAGTACAGCTTCATACATGATGGCGCTTGGAACTGTCATCATGATTTGAACAATAATAATACCTGAAATATTTGGAAGGATATGTTTGAATGCAATTTTTGGTGCACTTTCACCGAGTGAACGAGCTGCAAGAACAAACTCTTGTTCACGATATGAAAGTGTCAAATTACGTACTTGACGTGCCATTGAAGTCCAACCAACGATGGCAATTGAAATGATGATTGATGTAACACCATTACCAAGTAACAAACCAAGCATTGTTACAATTACCAAGTTAGGGATTGAAGAAATGACTTCAATAATACGTTGCATGATCATGTCGACACGTCCGCCAACATAACCTGAAATCAAACCATAAGTTACACCAATCAAAAGGTCAATTAATGTAGCAACAATGGCAATAAGAAGTGAGATACGAACACCAACAATGATACGTTTTGCAACACTACGTCCTAAGTTATCTGTACCAAGGATAAATTTAGTTCCTTCTGGCACTCCTTGATCTGCATAAGCATCAGTGGCTTCTGTACTACCTGAATATGTGATTGTACCATTCCAGAAAGGAAGATTGTCACTGATTTTTGGTGGAAGGTTACGGTATGTTGTAACTTCTTTTGTATTAAAAGCATTTGCGTCATCACGTGGAACTAAGATTACTGAAATCATTGAGAATACTAGTAAGATTCCCAAGAACCACATTGAAACAACTGCTAATTTATTTTTTTTCAAACGGCGCCATGCATCTTGCATAAAAGAAAGAGCAGGCTTTTCAATTTTTTCTTGTGAGCTGGCTGAACCAACACCAACAAGTTTAAATTCTCTATTTTTATCTGCCATGAATAATCTCCTTATTGCAAGCGTACACGTGGATCAACAATACTTGTTGCAATATCTGTTACCAAAATAGCAACCATCAACATCATTGCATAGACAATTGTTGTTCCCATAATTACTGGATAGTCTTTAGCTGGGATTGATGTAACAAATTGTTGACCAATTCCGGGAATTGAGAAAATTTGTTCAATTAAAGCTGAACCTGTCAATAAGTTAGCTGCCATTGGACCAACCAAAGTCAAAACTGGGATCATTGAGTTACGATACGCGTGTTTACGAGCAACTTGACGTTTATTCAAACCTTTAGCTGTTGCTAATTGAATATAATCAGAACTCAAAGTTTCAATCATTTGTCCACGGAAGAAACGTGTTACCTGAGCAAATACTGGAATTGCCAAGGCGATTGATGGCATAATAGTTTGTTCAAATGAACCCCAACCAGCAAGTGGGAATAAGCTCCATTTGAAACCAAGTGTAACTAATAGGAATAGACCAATAATGAATGATGGTACTGAAATACCAAGTGTAGAAATAACACTAAGAACACCATCAATCCAGTTATTTTTGTTACGTGCTGAAGCCGCACCAACAACAATACCTGAAAGAAGTCCAACGATTAAAGCTTGAACACCCAATTGAATTGATACACCCAAACGTTGAGAAATCAAACGTCCAACAGGTTGGTTAATAGATTGGTAACTTGTACCGAAATCACCATGAAGAATATTCCATAGGTAAGTAAGGTATTGTTGCCAAACTGGCTTATCCAAACCATATTGTTTGTTCATTAAAGCAATCATCTCATCAGTTAATTTTGGGTTATTGTAAGGTGTCCCAGGCATAACTTGCATGAGGAAAAACGACAGGGTAACAACTACCCAGAGTGTTACAAGAAGAATAGCAACACGTTTAAGAATGTATTTTACCATAATATTTCCTTCTCTGTATTTGCTTTTGTTGGCAGGAGAAAACTTTTACCTGTCAACAAAAGCAAGAATTGGTCGCAACCAATTCTTGCCCATATCCATACTTATTAAAGATTATTTGTCTTTATAGGCATATGTAAAGTCAACTTGCAAACCAGTTGAATTACGAACAAGTCCTTTGATTGATGAATTTTGAAGTGCTTTTGTGCTACGGAAGTAAAGTGGATTGTAGTGTGCATTATCATAAAGTGCTTTTTCAGCAGTTTTATAATCATCTGCTGCAGCAGCAGGATCCAAAGCATCAGTTGTCAATGCTTTTTGGTAAGCAGCATCGTAAGTTGCATCACTAAATTTACCATAGTTGTAAGCTGAATCTGATGTGAACAATCCATAGAATGTAGATCCTTCTGGATAGTCACCACCCCAAAGTGATAGAACTACATCAAAGTTTTGTGTTTTAGAATCTTGCAAACGTTGTTTGAATGTTACGAATTTTTCTTCTACTTTTAGTCCTGGAAGAACATCTTCCCATGTTTGTTTAATGTAGTCTACTGATGCTTTCGCAACAGGTGTGTCTGAATCGGCTGTAATTGTCAATGTGATTGATTTTTCACCGAGTTCAGCAAGTCCTTCTTTGAAGAGTTTTGCTGCTTGTTTTGCATCATAAGTGTAATCTTGTGATACGTATTCAGATAAATCAGTTCCATCTTCCAAAGTTTCAAGTCCTGTTGGAACTAGAGCTGACGCTGCTTTTGAACCTGTGTCAATAGCTGCTTTTACAATTCCTTCACGATCTGTAGCAAGGTTAAGTGCTTGACGAATCTTAGTATTTGTCAAAGCTTTAACAGAACCTGACTCATTGTAATTTAGGTATGCTGTTGTAGCTTCTGGTGAATCTACAACGTCTTTACTATTTTTGTTTGCTTTATAAATAGCTTCTGTACTTGAGATGTTCGCTGTATCAAGCTGACCATCTTTGTACATTTGCACTGCAGTATCAGGTTTTTTAACAGCTTGGATATTAACTTTTTTAAGTTTTACGTTTTTAGCGTCCCAATAGTATTTGTTCTTCACAAGTGTAAATGTACCATTAGAGCCGTTCCATTTTGTTACTGTATATGGACCTGAATAAAGTGCTTTTTCAGAAGTTGTACCATAATCACTACCTGCTTTTTCCACAAAAGCTTTGTTTTGAGGAACGAAGTTAGCAAACGATAGAAGACTCATAAATTGAGGAGATGGACTAGACAATGTAAAGATAACTTTATTGCCATCTGCTTTTACTCCCAATTCATCAACGCTCTTAGTACCGCTGATAACTTCTGCAGCATTTAAAACATGCGCATCTGATGCAAGATATGCATACTCAGAAGCTGTCGCTGGATCAACAATACGTTGCCATGTGTAGACAAAATCATCTGCGGTCAAATCACTACCATCAGACCATTTTAGACCATCACGTAATGTTGCAGTATAGGTTAATCCATCTTCAGATACTTCAACTTTCTCTGCCAAATCAGGTTTCAATTCGCCATCTTCGTTACGACGAAGAAGATTACTACCTGAGTTACCGATTGCAATTGAAGAATAAGTATCTGTAACTTTTGAAACATCCAAAGTGCTAATTTCAGTAGGAGTGTACCAATTAATCTCATCACTTGAAGAAGTTGATGAGCTTTTTCCTCCACAAGCTGCCAATACAGCAGTTGAGAGCAAAGTAACAGCTCCTAAGCCAATGCGTTTCCATGTTTTACTTTCTAGTGACATGTGACGCCCTCCTAGTTGTTCTCTCTAAATTATATTATTTGACAAGTAGAATTATATCATAAAGTTTCTTTAAAGAAAATAGTTTTTTCTGAAGAAAGTAGTTTTTTCTGAATTTTTTGTCAGATTATCTAACACACTATTTATATACCATTAATATGGTATAATTATATTGTTGAATTTTTTAACAAAGGATGGAACAATGAAAAAGGTTATTGCTGCTTTAGCCATTCTCTTGGCTTTTATTGGAAGTAGTGTTTACGCAGATGATTTTGATGTCGCTGCTAAGCACGCAATTGCTGTCGAAGCTACTACAGGTAAGGTTCTTTATGAAAAAGATGCTACTACACCTGCTGGTATCGCTTCTATGACAAAAATATTAACTGTTTATTTAACTTATAAAGAAATCGATAAAGGAAATCTTTCTTGGGATACTAAAGTTCCAATTTCTGATTATGCTTACGATTTAACAGCTAACTCAGATGCAAGTAACGTGCCCATGGAAGCTCGTGAATATACTGTTGAACAACTAGTCAATGCTGCTATGGTCGCCAGTGCTAACAGCGCTGCAATCGCACTAGCTGAACAAATTGGTGGTAGCGAAAGCAATTTTGTAGACATGATGAAAGCTCAACTCAATGAATGGGGAATTACTGATGCTAAATTAGTCAACGCATCTGGTTTAAATAACAGTTACCTCGGCGATAACATTTACCCTGGATCTAGTTCTACAGATGAAAATATGCTAAGTGCTCGAGACATTGCTATAATTGCCCGACATCTCATTACAGAATATCCTGATGTCTTAAAAATCAGTAGTCAAACAACAGCTGATTTTGATGGTTCAACAATGAACACTTACAATTACATGCTTAAAGATATGCCTTATGAACGAGATGGCGTCGATGGTCTAAAAACTGGTACAACTGAACTTGCAGGAGCTTCATTTGTTGCTACTTCAACTGAAAACGGTATGCGCATTATCTCTGTCGTGATGAATGCGGATGGTTGGGAAGAAAATGATTTTGCTCGTTTCGAAGCTACTAACAAACTCCTTGATTATGTCAAATCAAACTACGAAATGACTACTATCATCGAAGCTGGTCAATCTTATAAAAATAGTAAAGCAAAAGTTAAAGACGGGAAAGAAAAAACAGCCCCTGTCGTTGCTGCCCAAGATTTGAATGTAGTGCATCGCATTGGCACTGATGTTTCTGCCAAATTCTCTTCAAAAGCTAAAGGTTATGAAGCAACTATTAACAAAGGTGACAAAGTTGGAAAATTTGAATATAACGATAACCAAATTGTAGGAACTGGTTACCTTGATTCAAAACCAAGTGTCCCTGCTGTTGCTAAAAAAGAGGTTAAAAAAAGCATTTTTCTTAAAGTCTGGTGGAACCACTTCGTAACTTACGTCAACGAAAAACTTTAAAAATTACCAATTTCCTTCTATATAATATATGTAAAAAAGAGACGAGTTTAAAACTCGTCTCTTTTGATTTATCCAACTGACCCTTCCATTTCATAACTGATTAAACGATTAAGTTCAACAGCGTATTCCATTGGAAGTTCTTTTGTAAAGGGCTCAACAAATCCCATAACAATCATTTCAGTTGCTTCTTGTTCTGAGAGTCCACGACTCATCAAATAATAAAGCTGTTCTTCAGAAATTTTTGAAACCTTTGCTTCATGTTCAAGAGCAACTTGTGAATTATGAATTTCGTTAAATGGAATTGTATCTGAACTTGATATATCATCCATCAAAATGGTATCACATTCAATGTGACTGACAGATTTCTTAGAATTTTTATTGAAAGTTACTTGACCACGGTAATCAACCTTACCTCCACCTTTAGCGATTGATTTTGAAACAATCGATGATGAAGTATGTGGTGCATTGTGAATCATTTTAGCACCAGTATCTTGATGTTGCCCTTTATTTGCAAAGGCAATCGAAAGCATTGTACCACGCGCGCCTTCACCATCAAGATAAACAGATGGGTACTTCATAGTTGTTTTAGCACCAAGGTTACCATCAATCCATTCAACTGTAGCATTTTTCTTAGCTGTAGCACGTTTTGTTACCAAATTATAGACATTATCTGACCAGTTTTGAATAGTTGAATAGCGCATGTAGCTTCCTTCAAGTGCAAAAATCTCAACAATTGCCGCGTGAAGACTAGCAGATGAATAATTTGGTGCTGTACATCCTTCAACGTAGTGAACACTTGCTCCTTCATCAACGATAATCAAGGTACGTTCAAATTGTCCCATTGATTCACGATTGATTCGGAAATAAGTCTGCAAAGGAATTTCAACTTTGACACCTTTTGGTACATAAATAAATGTTCCACCTGACCAAAATGCAGAGTTTAAAGCTGCCAATTTATTATCTGTAGGTGGGACTAATTTTGAAAAATATTTTTTGAACAGCTCTGGGTATTCTTTCAAAGCTGAATCTGTATCTGTAAAAATAATCCCTAGCTTATCATACTCATCTTTCATGTTATGGTAAACAACTTCAGATTCATATTGTGCTGAAGCCCCAGCCAAATAAGCTCGTTCAGCTTCTGGAATTCCGATACGTTCAAAAGTTTCTTTGATTTTTTCTGGGACATCTTCCCATGAACGAGCAGGTTTATCAGAAGCTTTTTGGTAATAAGTGATTTCATCAAAATCAATATCTGACAAATCTGGTCCCCAATCTTGCATTGGCATTTTGTTAAAAATTTCCAATGATTTCAAACGGAACTCAAGCATCCATTCAGGCTCACCTTTTTCAGCAGATAATTCACGAACAACTTCTTCGCTGATTCCTTTTTCTGTTGAAAAGACCGGTGTCACATCATCATGAAAGCCATATTGATAATCACCAAGGTCAATTGGTTTTGGTGTTACTTTTTCATTTTTTTCAGGCATCTAATTACCTTTCTGTATCTTTATCGTCGTTTTCAATAGCTTTCTTCAAGGCATTCCAAGCTAGAGTTGAACATTTAATACGTTGTGGGAATTTTGAAACTCCTGCTAAGAAACTAGCCTCACCTAATCTTTTTTGAGCATCGTCTTTTTCACCTTGAACCATTTTTGAGAAAATCTCAGCAAGTTCAAGTGCTTCTTCTTTTGTTTTACCGAGAACTGCATCAGTCATCATACTAGATGAAGCTGTTGAAATTGTACAACCGTCACCAGCAAAAGCAATATCTGAAATGCGATCACCATCAAATTTTACTGAAAGTGAAATCACATCACCACAAGTCGGATTATTAAGATTAACTTGATTAACGTCTTCTAATTTTCCATGATGGTGTGGATTTTTTGAATGATCTGAAACAACTGCCATATAAAGACTATCTAATCTAGAAAGTGCCATTGAAAAACTCCTTTGTTTTAAGAATTGCTTCTATTAGTTTATCACAATCTTCTTTCGTATTATAGATATAAAAACTTGCACGCACTGCTGAATGAATTCCTAAATAAGTAATCAAAGGTTGCGCACAATGATGTCCAGCGCGAACCGCAACACCTTCATAATCAAGTGCTGTCGCCACATCATGTGGATGCAATCCATCAAGATTAAATGAAATTACCCCAGTGTGTTGGCTAGGATCCTTAGGACCATAAACTGTTAGTCCTTCAATTGCTTGTAATTTAGGAAGAACATAATCAACAAGTTCTTGTTCATGTGCATGAACAGCATCTAAACCAAGGTCGTTCAAATAATCAATTGCAGCGCCTAAAGCAATAGCACCAGCAATATTTGGTGTTCCTGCCTCAAACTTCCAAGGCAACTCTGTCCAAGTCGCTTCTTGTTCGTAAACAAAATCAATCATTTCACCACCAAATTCAACAGGTGACATTTGATTAAGAAGTTCTTCTTTACCGTAAAGAACACCAATACCCGTAGGCCCAAGCATCTTGTGCCCTGAAAATGCAAAAAAGTCACAATCTAAATCTTGAACATCAATAGTCATATGCGGAGCAGACTGCGCGCCATCAACAACCATATAAGCTCCAACTTGGTGAGCTAATTTAGCAATTTCTTTGACTGGTTGAATTGAACCTAGAACATTTGAAACGTGAGCGATGCTGACAAATTTAGTTTTATTTGAAAGCTTGTCACGCAAATCGTCCATATCCAACTGCCCGTCTTTTAAATAGACATAAACTAATTTTGCACCTGTTTTTTGACAAACTTGCTGCCAAGGAACAACATTAGCATGGTGCTCTAAAACTGAGATGAGCACTTCATCATCTTTTTGAAGTACTTCTTGCGCAAAGTGCGCAACCCAATTAAGTCCTGTCGTCGTTCCACGTGTAAACAAGACTTCTTTAGTTGATTTTGCATTAATAAACTGACGCGCTTTTTCACGACTTGCTTCATAAGCTGCTGTTGCTCGTTCAGCAAGTGTGTGAACACCACGGTGGACATTAGCATTAATCGTGTGATAATAATCATTAAGGGCATCAAGAACTTTTTGTGGTTTCTGAGTTGTTGCCGCATTGTCAAGATAAACCAAAGGTTCGTCGTTTACAATTTGGTCAAGTATCGTAAAGTCTTGAGCAATTTTGTGAGCATCTAATTTTTTCATATCAGCGTTGCTCCAATTTATTATCTAGCACAGCAATCATTTCATCACGTACTTCTTTGACAGGAATTTCAGTAATAACAGTACCTAAGAAACCACGAATAACTAGGCGCTCTGCTGTTTCCTTATCAATACCACGACTCATCAAATAATACATATCATCTGGGTCAACTTGTCCAATTGATGCTGCGTGACCTGCTGTGACATCATTTTCATCAATCAATAGAATTGGATTAGCATCTGAACGAGCTTTATCTGAAAGCATGAGAACTCGGCTTTCTTGTTGGGCATCTGCTCCCTTGGCTCCTTTGACGATATGTCCAACTCCGTTAAAAGTCAAAGTACCGCGTTCAAGAATAACACCGTGTTGTAAAATGTGCCCAACAGTATGACAGCCATAGTTTGTGACACGTGTATCAACACCTTGAACTTGGCGTCCAGATGAAGCAGCAACTACTTTAAGATTGGCTTGACTGCCATCACCATACAAATCTGAATCAAAATCAGCAATGACATTGCCTTCATTCATAATCCCAAGCGCCCAATCCACTACTGCATCTTTGCCATGACGAGCTCTACGGCTAATATAAGTCGTAACATTTTCGCCCAAACGGTCAATAGCTGAAAACTTCACATGACTTCCGTCCAAAGCAATGACTTCAACAGAAATATTTGCAGTTGCTGTTGCTTCTCCTTCACCGATTGATTCAAAACGTTCCAAGTAGCTAATGTGACTATTTTTTCCAACTACAATGAGAATATGTTTGTTAAACGGAACATCACTTGCCTTATCTTGGAAGAAAAGCCCCTCGATTGGTTCTTTAATGTCCACATTATCTGGAACATAAAGCACTGCGGCACTATTAAAGTAAGCAGTGTGATAAGCAGCTAACTTATCTTCTTTATCTCCACGCGCAGACCCAAAATATTTTTCAATTACTTCTGGAATTTCTTCCAAAGCGCTGTAAAAGTCTGTGAAAACAACACCTTTTTCCATCAAGTCCATTGGCAACTGCTCAAGAACAGTCTGTGTTCCAACTTGAACAAGCTTAGGGTTATCTCCAAGAGCTGTAAAATCAGGAACGTTAGCAAGTGCTACATTCTCTGAAATTGTTCCATCACCAAGATTCCAACGGTGAAATTTCACACGGTTGATTTCTGGTAACGGTAATTTATCTATATTATCAAAAGCAGCCAGACGTCGTTCTTGCAACCACAACGGCTCTGCTTTTGCTTGTGAAAAATTTAAAACTGATTCTTTCGTCATAATTTGATGTTTACTCCTTTTTATATCCTACATACGAGTATCGTCTAGGTTAAAACCATAGACTTTGACATCATCAATTACACTTCTTCTTCGTATTTAATACCGAGTTCTTCGGCAATTTTTGCATATCCTTCTTTTTCAAGACGTGCAGCAAGTTCTTCACCGCCTGAAAGGACAACACGTCCATCCATCATAATATGGACAACATCTGGTTTAATGTAGTTAAGAAGACGTTGGTAGTGAGTGATAATCATGGCACCAAAATTTTCACCACGCATGGCATTGACACCTTTTGACACCACTTTAAGAGCATCGATATCAAGACCAGAATCGATTTCATCAAGAAGAGCAAATTTGGGTTCCAACATCAACAGTTGAAGAATTTCATTACGTTTCTTTTCACCGCCTGAGAAACCTTCGTTAAGGTAACGCTCTGCCATTTCTTCTTTCATACCGAGAAATTCCATTTTTTCATCCAATTTTGTGATGAAGTCCATGACAGAAATTTTTTCGTCATCTTCTTTTCCAGCATTCATAGCTGCACGAATAAACTCAGCATTTGTGATTCCAGGAATTTCAGCTGGGTATTGCATAGCAAGAAATAGTCCAAGACGAGCACGTTCATCGACTTCAAGGTCGAGAATATTTTCGCCATCTAGTAAAATTTCACCCTGAGTAACCTCATAGTTTGGATTTCCCATGATAGCAGCTGAAAGCGTTGATTTACCAGTCCCGTTAGGACCCATAATCGCAGCAATTTCTCCTGTCTTAAGAGTAAGATTGACACCCTTAAGAATTTCTTTATCTTCAATTGAAACATGAAGATTTTTTATTTCAAGTACAGACATGTGTACATTCCTCCAATTTAAATAAGTGCGGCAGTAACTTTTTTCTGAAAATTACCGCAGTTCTATAGGGTTATTAATCATTATATCAAAAAAAAGCCATAGTAGGCTTTTCAATCACTTATTATTTGTTATTTTTACGGTTTTTCCATTTTAACATGGTTGCCTGACGGTAATCACTGTTTCCGATAAATTTCAAAACATCAAAGAGCGGTGTACGTCCAACTCCCCAAATTTCAAGTCCTTCAATAAAGACCTCTAAGGCAAATGCTAAACCAACCATCAAAAGTACTCCACCTAAACGGCTAGAAACGTTAAGTAAAAGTGCAATCAATGAAAAGAGAATCGCAATGCCATAAACGACTAAAACAGCGCCGCGGTGTGTGAATCCCATAGCCAACAGACGATGGTGCAAATGCATCTTATCTGCTTCAGTCACAGGACGTCCAGATAATTTACGACGAATAATTGCAACTGTCGTATCTAAAATTGGCACACCAAGAATAATCACCGGTGTTACTACTGCAACTGCCGTTGAATTTTTCAACCCTTGAAGAGACAATACTCCAATCATAAATCCAATGAAAAGAGCTCCTGCATCACCAAGATAAATAATCGCTGGATTGTAGTTATATGGGAAAAATCCTGCAATACAAGCAATCAACAGTAGGATTGTTAATGTTAGATAAAAATCAGTTTGTGGTAAAAAGAAATACGATACCAAAGCCATCGTGATAAGGCTAATGATTGAGACACCACTCACCAAACCATCTAAGCCATCAATCAGATTCATCGCATTAGTGATAGCAATAATCCAAAAAACTGTTAAGAAGAAGGTCACAACAGAATTAAATTCTAACAGTGGTCCTCCAAATGGAATTTTAAAACTATCAAAGCGGAAATCCGTAAATGCCCAAACAATAACAGCGCCAAGAATAATACCTAGCATTTTTGTTTTGGGTTTTAATTCATAAATATCATCAATAAATCCAGTCGCCGTAATAATGAATCCACCAATGACAACTGGTAAAACATAATTAAAGTACGAAATTGTCCAAATTGGCTCTTTTAATACCATTGGCATAAAGATCAACGAAGAAACCAAGAAAGATAGAAAAATCGCAACTCCACCGCTACTTGGCATAGGGACTTCATTAACCCTACGAGCATTTGGCTTATCTACGGCACCAACACGAAAAGCAACAAAACGAACAATTGGCGTCAAGAATAGTGACAATAAAAATGCGCCAATTAAAACTAAAACATATTCAATTGTAAAGGGTGCCATACTATACCAACTCAATCATTTTTAATTTTGCAACGGCATCATCCGTCAATAATTCAACTGCGTGCTCTTGCAAGTAAGCACGAGTTTTTGTACCAGCGCCAGCGTATTCTAACATACGGGCATACATCAAATTTGCATAGTAAGAAGGTTGGTTCTGCAAATCAAGCAAAATTGTCATGTAATAAACGCCGTCCATCTTGTAAAGTTCAGAAGCTTCCACAGGAAAATCAATCGCTTTAGAAAAAGCAACTGTTGCTTCTAAACTTGGAAAATCTAAGACGTAATGAACATAATCAGATGGATTTACATCTTCTTCAGGTTCTGTATCTGCTTGCTTAGCGTGCTCTGTCAAGACTTCTTCAACAGCACCTTCCATCATTTCTTCGATTTTACCTAATTTTTCATGAGCTTCAGTGTCACCTTTAGCCATCATCGTTTGTTCTAGCGTTTTAAAGAATTCTTCTGGTGACATATTAGACACATCGTCAAATGCAGCTAAATCTTCAAAATTGATATCTTTGTTAATTTCTGATTTTGTGACAAATACATCAAGACGGTCTTTACGTGGTGTCACACGAAAACTAAGCATGCCGCTATCTTTGAAATTATCTGGTAAATCTAACTCATCCATTACTGAATAGAAGAACTCTTCTGTCTTTTCTTGCGGAATCAAAAAGTCTTTTAACTCCATTCCTCGTTCTTCTAAATCTTCCATACTAATCGTTATTTTTAGCGTTGTCTCGCTAATCTGTTTCATTTCCATACTATATACCTCGCACGAGTAGTCATTTTATTATACAAGAAAAGTCATGTTTTTTCAATTTATTGGTCACAAAAAGCAGTCCTGACACGGACTGCTGCTATTTTAAAAGATAAATTTAACAATACTGTAGAGGATAAGAATCGTACCCAAAACGATACGGTACTTACCAAAGACAGTGAAGTCATGTTTTTTAACATAATCAGTCAAGAAGCGGATAACATACAAGCTGACAAGGAATGCTGTCACACTTGCTACCATTAAAATCAAGAATTGACTGAAGTTAAGCACGTTACCATCTAAGAAGAACTTAACAGCTTTCAAACCACTGTAACCAAACATAGTTGGAATTGCGAGGAAGAATGTGAAATCAGCAGCAACTGAACGACTTGTTCCCACAATAATAGCACCTAAGATAGTTGCACCTGAACGGCTTGTTCCTGGTACGATACTAAGAACTTGGAAGCAACCAATCCAAAACGCAGTCAAATAAGGCATACGAGCAAGGTCAGTCACTTCAGGCTCAACATTTGCATTACGTTTTTCAATCCAAATGAAAGCAACACCGTAAACAATCAAAGCAATCGCAATCGGAATCATGTAATTGAAATGCGCTTCAAACCAGTCATCAAATGGCACTGCAATCAAAATTGATGGAATACATGCAATCACAACCTTCAACCAAAGCTGCCAAGTCAATTGAACTTCACGCGCTGTTTTTCCAGGTTGAAATGGATTCAAACGCTTAAAGTAAATCACAATAACAGCCAAGATTGCTCCCAATTGGATAACAATGTTGAACATATCCAAAAATGCCTTATCTTGATTCAATTTGATAAACTCTTGAACCAAAATCAAGTGTCCTGTACTTGACACAGGCAACCACTCTGTAATTCCCTCAACTATCCCTAAAAAGATAGCCTTTAGTAGTTCGAAAAATAACATAAGCTCTCCTTAATTTAATATCTCCTCAATTATAGCAGATTTGGCTGCATTTTAAAACGCTCCGCCGCCTCCGCCGCCTCCACCGCCGGAGAAGCCACCGCTAGTTCCTGAACTACCAGATGAAACAGAGAAATTCGATGCTGAATCAGCACTATGACTTGCAAGTCCTAGTTGATGCGTTTGCATACCGATTAGATAACCAAGTTCAGAGTCAACCATATAAGCTGCTTCGCTTGCGAGTTTAATATCATGAATTGCAAGATATTTTTGAACTTGCTTAGCATAGCCAAACAATGTCGCATACACTAAGATTCGATTCCAAACAATGACTCCTTGCCAATCAACTTTGTCAAATTTATTGATGTCACGCATCATGTTAGTAAAACTAATCCAAGATTGAATACGTTCTTGCCCCTCAGCTGTTATCGCTCCGTGAACATCATAATAATCAGCTTTTCTTATAACTACAACTAAACTCAAGATTACCAAAAGCAACAAGAATCCGTAGCCAAGAAAAGCAAGGTTTAAGTTAAAGATTAGATAAACTAAACCAACAACAATTGGTAGTAATGAAATAAACAAAAGACCTTTAGCATATTCAAATTTCTTTGCTGCTCCATCAGGCAAATCTTCACGAATCGCTGGCAATGCTTTTTGCGAAATTTCTTTATCAACTAAGCTAGTGATTTTCTCAAGTTTTCCTAGATAACGGTCGTTAAAATCATCGCCGAGCTTGTTTAGTTTTGCTTCCAATGTGTGACCTTTGTATTTCTTCTTGTAACTGTCAACCAAATCATCATCAAAACGATAATCCGAAAACAAATCTTCAATTTTCACCGTTTTTCTCTTACCAAATGCCATATCAAGAACTTCAGCCTCATATTTTGTCATTGGTTTATCTGGGTGACAAGTCAACTCTTGGTCCTCAGCTGTAATGATTTTACGGTCAATCAAATCAAGCAAAGTTGCCTGCATAGCTGTTTCAAATTTAAATTTCTGTGGGATTGAGCTTCCCTTAGTATCCGTATCTTCTAAATCTGCATCATATATATACTGCATTACTAATAACGGTGACCAATCTTCTGGTGCCTCATAAGAACGGATATCTCGACTAAACTTCTCATGTGCTTTAGCTGTTTGATTTCCCATAAAGAAAAGAACACCAGCTGAAACAATCATAACCCCAATGATTGATGGAACGACATAAAACAGAGTCGTTTTCAACAATTGAGTTTTTCTAGCAATCTTTTGCTCTTGCTTAATAATTGCTGCTTTTTTCTTGCCTGCTAAAGTCGCAGGAGTAGTCAATATATCTTTATCCCAATAAGCATGCAATTCTAATTTACCATCTACATGGCTAGCTGTAATTTGGTAACCATCAGCTTGTTTTTTTACAAGGGTTGATTTTAAGTAACCTCTATGTGCCCAAAGCTTGCGGTTAGAAGTTAGCTTATCTGTTGTCACTGTAAAAGTCACATGTTTTAAAGTTTCATCCCAATCACTGATTGGCACCCAGTTTAACTCAGCAACATCCTGATACGGGAATAAGAGATTTGCCAACTTCCAATGCAATTTAACAACGACAATATCACCGCTCCTTCCTGAATTATAGATTTTCACCTGATAACCATCACCAAGGTCTTTAATCTCAGAACGAACAGTCTTATCAACACCGTTAACTTGCGCAGAAATTTCTGGGTTCTTATCAATGGTAAAACCATCTGGCATATGCCCAGCCTCACCAAGTGTCACAATCTGCCCATTATACGATGAATCAAAATCATAAGTAATTGTCTGATAAAAATCAGCTGTATTATCGTCATGAATTGTCAAAACACCATCGTAATCGCTAACACTATAGTCTACATCACTATCAGCAATGACAGGTATAGCCAATCCCAAAAATGCGACGATGGCAATCAAAAATAATCTTAATTTTTTCATGATCTCCTACTCCTTTCTCACAACACTATTTTATCATAATATATTGTATAAATATTCTATTTTAAGGCTTATCGTGTTGAAATCAAGACCCATTTCATGTAAAATGGTAAGGTACAAGAATAGACAGGAGTCTTAAATGAAAAAGTTACTTTTAAGTTGTTTTGCAGCCCTTCTTCTTCTCTTTGGAGGAATGACTAGCATACAAGCCGACGAATATCTTCGTGTCGGGATGGAAGCAGCCTACGCTCCATTTAACTGGACACAAGATGATGATTCTAATGGAGCTGTTCCTATCGAAGGAACTAGCCAGTACGCTAACGGATACGATGTCCAAATAGCTAAGAAAATAGCAGATAGCTTAGGCAAGGAACTCCTCGTTGTCAAAACTACTTGGACAGGACTAATTCCAGCGCTTACTTCCGGAAAGATTGACATGATTGCTGCCGGAATGAGTCCTACAGCTGAACGTAAGAAAGAAATTGCATTCTCAGATAGTTACTATACAAGTTCACCAGTTATCGTTGTTTCTAAAAAAGGTGATTTTGCACAAGCCACTTCACTCAAAGACTTTGCCGGTGCAAAATTAACATCTCAACAAGGTGTTTACCTTTACAACTTGATTGACCAAATCAAAGACGCTTCAAAAGAAACAGCCATGGGTGACTTCAACCAAATGCGTCAAGCACTTGAATCTGGTATCATCGATGGTTATGTTTCTGAACGTCCTGATGCTATCTCTGCCGAAAATGCTAACAGCGACTTCAAGATGGTTGCCTTTGAAGATGGCAAAGGTTTTGCAACATCTAAATCTGATACAGCTATCGCAGTTGGACTTCGCAAAAATGATACTGAAACCCTTGCAAAAGTAAATGCTGTTTTAGCTAGTATTTCTGACGATGACCGCCTAGCTCTCATGGATGACATGATTGAAAAACAACCAGCGGACAACTCTTCAGACAATACTAACAGCAACTTCTTCTCAGATATGTGGAGTATCTTCAAGAAAAACTGGAGCCAATTCCTACGCGGTGCAGGAGTCACACTTCTCATCTCTATCATTGGTACAGTTGTTGGTCTTTTCATCGGTCTTTTGATTGGTGTCTTCCGCACAGCTCCAAAAGCTGCCAACAAATTCCTTGCTGGTCTTCAAAAAGCATTTGGCTGGTTACTTAGTGTTTACATCGAAATCTTCCGTGGTACACCGATGATTGTACAAGCTATGGTTATCTACTACGGTACTGCTCAAGCCTTCGGTATTTCAATCGACCGTACAATTGCAGCCATCTTCATCGTATCAATCAACACTGGTGCTTACATGAGTGAAATCGTTCGTGGCGGTATCTTCGCTGTTGATAAAGGTCAGTTTGAAGCTGCTACTGCACTTGGATTCACACACGGTCAAACAATGCGCAAAATCGTTCTTCCTCAAGTTGTTCGCAACATCTTGCCAGCAACTGGTAACGAATTTGTCATCAATATTAAAGATACTTCAGTATTGAATGTTATCTCAGTTGTCGAACTTTACTTCTCAGGTAATACCGTTGCAACACAAACATATCAATACTTCCAAACATTCACTATTATCGCGATTATCTACTTTGTTCTCACCTTTACAGTAACACGCATCTTGCGCTTCATCGAACGTCGCTTCGATGCTGACACTTACACAACTGGTGCTAACCAAAACCAAACGAAAGAGGTGAAATAATGTCTCAACCTATCATTGAAATTAAACACCTAAAAAAATCTTACGGACAAAATGAAGTCCTAAAAGATATTTCACTTTCTGTTAATAAAGGTGAAGTTATTTCTATCATTGGTTCATCAGGTTCAGGGAAATCAACATTCCTACGTTCTATCAATCTTTTAGAAGACCCAACTGCTGGAGAAATCCTTTTCCACGGTCAAAACGTTCTCGAAAAAGATTACAACTTGACAGAATACCGTGAAAAACTCGGAATGGTTTTCCAATCATTTAACCTTTTTGAAAACTTAAATGTTCTTGAAAATGCCATTGTTGCACAAACAACTGTTTTGAAACGTTCTCGCAGCGAAGCTGAAAAAATCGCTAAAGAAAACCTTACAAAAGTTGGTATGACTGAGCAATACTGGAAAGCAAAACCAAAACAACTTTCTGGTGGACAAAAACAACGTGTAGCTATCGCACGTGCATTGTCTGTCAATCCTGAGGCAATGTTGTTTGACGAACCTACTTCAGCCCTTGACCCAGAAATGGTTGGTGAAGTTCTTAAAACAATGCAAGACCTCGCTAAATCAGGTCTAACAATGATTATCGTAACACACGAAATGGAATTCGCTAAAGAAGTTTCAGACCGTGTTATCTTCATGGATAAAGGGGTTATCGCTGAAGAGGGCACACCTCAACAAATCTTTGAAAACCCACAACAAGATCGTACAAAAGTATTCTTACAACGTTTCTTGAAATAATCAACAAAAACAACCTTTTTAAAAAGAAGGTTGTTTTTTGATGTCAAAAAATTCATTTTTCAGAATAATACAGTAAATACTTTACTGGTTAAGTATTTTATGATATACTACCCCATGTTAACGTTAATAAATCTATTTTAAGGAGGTTGGAATGGCCGAAAAAACTGATTTAGCATCTGCATATCGCAGACTTAAAAGCCCTAATATCAAAACACGAAAACGTGCTCTGAAAATAATCCATGAACATAAGAGATATAAAAGAAACATGTAACTCCTATTTTAATCCCTAACAAAAACGCCAGACAAAAAATTCCCTATTGCGATTCCTTCCGTCTGCAATAGGGAATTTTTTATTATTTAGTTTTCAATGATGACAAAATTTGTGTGCGAATATCTTCAATACCTTCTGGATGATTTGGCAAGAAGAGTGTTTGATTACCTTTAGCAGCAAAAGTATTCAAAGTATCAAGATATTGGTTAGTTAGCAAGATTGACATGATTTGTTCTTCAGTCATACCTACATTGGCATCTTTTAACTCTTGAATAGATTCGGCTAAACCATCAACAATGGCTTTACGTTGTTGAGCAATACCAACACCATGAAGACGATCTTTTTCTGCCTCAGCTTCTGCTGCTGTGACAATCTTAATTTTATCAGCATTTGCCAATTCTTGAGCAGCCACACGTTTACGTTGAGCTGCATTGATTTCGTTCATTGATTGTTTGACTTCGGCATCAGGTTCAACCTTCGTAATCAATGTTTTCACGATGATATAACCATATGTAGACATTTCTTCAGCCACTTGGTGTTGAACTTCCAAGGCAATTTCATCTTTTTTCTCAAATAATTCATCCAAAGTAAGTTTTGGAACAGATGAACGAAGTGCGTCTTCAATATATGATTTAATTTGAGCTTCAGGACGCATAAGTTTGTAATAAGCATCAGTGACATTTTGCTCATTAACACGGTACTGTGTAGCAACGTTTAGAGTGACAAAAACATTGTCTTTAGTCTTAGTTTCTACAACAATTTCAGATTGCAAAAGACGCAATTGAATACGCGCAGCAATTTTATCAATGCCAAATGGCAAGCGAATATGAATCCCACTAGTAGACGTTGTTTGATATTTCCCAAAACGTTCGATGATAGCAACAGTTTGTTGACGAACAACATATAGTGTACTTGCAACAATACTCAAAACAAGTAGCAACACAAGTACAAAAATAATCAAAAACATATTAAATCCCCTTTCTTGTACCCATAGGCTAATACAATTATATTTTATTTCTCTAAAAAGTCAAGCAAAATCATAAAAACTAGCTGAGCCACAGGACCCAGCTAGTTTAGCTTATTAAAATTATTCTAAGAAAACATCTTATCAGACTAGTAGATTATAGAGGCTTTCATTTCCATGAAGGTTGATATATGAAGGATCAAAACCAGATAATCGATCAATAAAAGCCGAATAATCATTTTTATCCCCTAAAGTTATCCCAATAAGTACTGGTCCTGTCCCTTTGTTAGCACGTTTGATGTATTCAAATCGCGTGATATCATCATTTGGACCTAAGATATTATTGACAAATTCACGTAAAGCTCCTGGGCGTTGTGGAAAATTAACCACAAAATAATGTTTGACGCCATCATAGATGAGAGCACGTTCTTCCATTTCTTGCATACGATTGATGTCATTATTACCGCCAGAAATGATACAAACGACTGTCTTACCTTTGATATCATCTTTCATAACTTCAAGTGCTGCAATTGAAGAAGCTCCAGCTGGTTCAGCAATGATTCCTTGTTTTGAGTACATATCAATCAAAGTCTCTGAGATCAACCCCTCATCAACACCGACTAATTTATCTACGTATTTTCGAGCAATTTCAAAAGTCTTGTCACCAACTTTTTGCACTGCAATCCCATCAGCGAATTTATCAATTTCTTCCAATTTTACAGGATGGCCTTTGTCAAATGCTGCGCGCATGCTTCTTGCACCTGATGCCTCAACACCAACAACTTCAATTTCTGGAGCAACGTCCTTAATGTAGGTTGCAACACCTGAAATTAATCCGCCACCACCAACTGGAACAAAAATATTATCAAACGTCACGCCTTCTTCTTGAGCTTGTTCATAAATCTCATATGCCACAGTTCCTTGTCCTGCTTGGACATCATCATCATCAAATGGATCAATAAAAGTCATTCCTTCTGACTTCGTAAATTCTTGAGCAGCTTGAGCCGAAGCATCAAAAGTATCACCAACCAACTTGATTGTCACGTAAGGACCACCGAAGAACTTGACTTGCCCAATTTTTTGCTGAGGAGTTGTTACAGGCATAAAAATTGTTGCTGGAATTTTCATTTCATGACAAGTAAATGCCACACCTTGAGCGTGGTTACCTGCTGAAGCACAGACAACACCACGTTTCTTATCTTCATCTGACAACTGATGAATAGCATAATAAGCTCCACGAATTTTAAACGAACGCACTTTCTGCATATTTTCTCGTTTAAGATAAACAGTTGCACCATATTTTTCCGATAAATAACGGTCAAAATCTAGGGGTGTACGCTCAACAACATCTTTCAAGACGTCATAGGCGTCAACAACATCCTTAGCTAAGATCATAAACTACCTCTTCTAATATTTAAATATTTTATATGACAAATGGCTGATTAATAGATAAAAAACCGATGACTAACATCGGCCTTTTATAAGTAGATTTCTTCAAAAATTAGTTGTAAATTTTGAATGCATCGTCATCATTTTGGTTAACAAAAGGCATCGCTTTACGAAGTTCTGCACCCACTTTTTCAATTTCAAGTTCTGCAGCTTCTTTACGATAAGCTTCAAGTTTTGGACGACCAGCTTTATAGTCGCTTACAAATTCTTCAGCAAATTTACCTGATTGAATATCAGCAAGAACGGCTTTCATGTTTTCTTTAACATCTTTAGTGATGACACGTGGACCTGAAACATAGTCACCAAATTCAGCTGTATTTGAAATTGATTGACGCATTTTCTTGAAGCCACCTTCGTAAATAAGGTCAACGATAAGTTTCATTTCATGAAGAACTTCGAAGTAAGCCAATTCTGGAGCATAGCCTGCTTCAGTAAGAACTTCAAAACCTGCTTCGATAAGGGCAGTCAAACCACCACAAAGAACTGCTTGTTCACCGAACAAATCTTCTTCAGTTTCTTCTTTGAATGTAGTTTCAAGAAGTCCAACACGCGCAGCACCGATACCTTTAGACCAGTCCATTGCGATGTCTTTAGCATTACCAGTAGCATCTTGGTAAACAGCGTAAAGTGCTGGCACACCAAATCCCTCAGTGTAAGTACGGCGTACAAGGTGACCTGGACCTTTAGGAGCACACATGAAGACATCTACTGTTTCTGGAGCTTTAATATATTCAAAACGGATATTGAAACCATGAGCAAAACCAAGTGCATTACCTGCTTCAAGGTTTGGTGCAATTTCTTCAGCATAAAGTTTGGCTTGGATTTCATCTGGTGCCAAAACCATGATAACATCAGCAAGTTTTGTTGCTTCAGCTACTTCATATGTTTCGAAACCATCTTCTTTTGCTTTGTCGAATGATTTACCATGGCGAACCCCAATGATAACATCGTGACCTGAGTCACGCAAGTTTTGAGCATGAGCATGACCTTGTGATCCATAACCGATAACGGCAATTTTTTTACCATCAAGAGCTGCTACTTTTACATCTTTTTCGTATTCCATTGTTACTGCCATAATAAATATCTCTTTTCTATTTTTATTTTAACTGCCTGAGTAAGGCAAATGTTAACTAATTTAAGTATTTTAACAAGAAAAATCTCTTGAAAATCCTGTTGCACCCGTGCGAGCAAGATTTTGAATGCCATAAGGCTTAACGACACGAAGTAAAGCATCAATCTTATCACCATCACCTGTTACTTGAATGGTAATTGATTTTGGTGCCACATCAACAACACTCGCTCGGAATGGTTGAATAACAGCTAAGATTTCAGCACGTTTACTTGTCGGAGCTGTCACCTTAACCAAAATTACTTCGCGTTCCAAATGCGGAATATCAGTGATATCACGAATGCGAAGCACATCAATCAAACGATTAAGTTGTTTAATGATTTGCTCAACTTCTTCCAAATTCTCAACATCAATAATAATCGTAATGCGAGAAACATTTGGTTCCATTGTCTGCCCAACTGATATAGACTCAATATTAACCTGCCTTCGTGACAGGACGCCAGTAAAGCGATTGAGAACACCTGTTGAATTTTGAAGTTTAGCTGTTAACATTCTACGCATTGAACTTCACCCCCAACATTTCACTATTTGATTTTCCTGATGGTACCATCGGATAAACTTGTTCACGATCTGAAATTGCCAGTTCAATTAGCATCGGTTTATTTTCGGTAATGACCTTCAAGTCTTCTTCTAATGTGTTTGGGTTAGTGAACTTATAATGCGTAATACCATAAGCTTCAGCCATCATTTGGAAATTTGGTTCATCATCAAAGGTTGACTCGCTTCGATGCTCATCATAAAACGACTCTTGCCATTGACGAACCATACCAAGTGAATGGTTATTAACCAGAACTACTTTAATCGGAACACCGTAGCCATTTAACAAAGCTAGTTCTTGGTTTGTCATTTGGAAACCACCATCACCAACAAAAAGAATGACTTCTTTATCAGGATTAGCTAACTTGGCACCAATTGCAGCTGGAATACCAAATCCCATTGTGCCGAGTCCTCCAGATGTAATCAACTGTCGTTCATTTTTGTAAGGGTAAAATTGTGCTGTCCACATTTGGTGTTGACCAACGTCTGTAACAACAATCGCATCACCATCAGTGACTTTACCAATTGTTTCAATAGCATGTTGTGGCTTAATCACCGACTCATCAAAATCATAACTAAATGGCGCTTTCGCTTTATTAGCAAGAACAGAATCTGTCCAATTATCGTGACGCGTCTTGACCTCATCTTCATCAAGAAGAATTTGTAAAGTGCGCTTGGCATCACCAACAATCGGAATCTGTGTTTTGACCACTTTTCCAATCTCTGCTGGGTCAATATCAACATGAGCAACAACTGCTTTTTTAGCAAATGTTTTGGGATTTCCTGTTAAACGATCAGCAAAGCGCGACCCAAAGTTAATCATGAAATCACACTGTGTCAGAGCCATATTTGATGCATACGATCCATGCATGCCCCCCATTCCCAAAGAAAGTGGATGATTGATTGGCATAACCCCTAAACTCAGCAATGTTGAAACAACAGGAATGTTATAACGCTCTGCAAAAGCGATTAACTCCTCAGATGCCCCAGAGTAATTCACTCCGCCACCAGCAATAATCAGTGGACGTTTTGCTTTCTTCAGCTGCGTTAAAATCTTTTTAACCTGTAAAAGATTTGGTTCAATGGTTGGTTGATAACTTGGAAGGTTAACCGTCGGATCATAATAAAATGATGTTTTAGTTGCCGAAATATTTTTCGGAAGGTCAATCACAACCGGTCCAGGTCGACCAGTTGTCGCAATGTGAACAGCTTCTGTCACAATGCGTGGGACATCTGCCACATCACGGATCTGATAATTATATTTTGTAATCGGCATCGTAATTCCAATAATATCGGCTTCTTGGAAAGCATCTTTACCGATACCAGGCATACCAACTTGACCAGTGAAAACAAGCAATGGAACACTATCACTCATCGCATCAGCAATTCCAGTAATGGCATTTGTCGCACCAGGTCCACTTGTTACAATCGCAACGCCAAGCTTACCAGTTGATTTGGCATAACCTTCCGCTTCATGGAGGGCACCTTGCTCATGACGTGACAGAATATGACGGATACCCTCAAAATTATAAATCGCATCATAAAGTGGTAAGACTGCCCCACCTGGGTAGCCAAAAATTGTATCAATTCCTAGACTAGCCAAGGTTTCCAATAATAACTCTGATCCATTTTTGGGTTCTTCTAATCTAATCTGATTCACGAGCTCCTCCTTTTTCTATATTTTTTGAATTATCTAAAAATTCAAACAAGTTATATCTATGATAACATTTAAAAAAAATAAAGCAAGTAAAAGTAGCAATAAAATGCTAACTTTCACAAATTATTTTTAACTTTACTTTTTATCTTGACTTTCGCGTTCTGCTTTACGTTCTTCAAACTCTTCTTGAGTCATCATTGACCCACCAAAGTTTGCAGATGAAGCAAAGGCTGTATAACGGCGCAACCAACCACTAGAAATTTTTGATTTAAATGGTTTCAAATGTTTGCGGCGTTCTGCTAAAGTATCATCATCAACAATCAAATCAATCGTGCGATTAGTCAAATCAATATAGATTTCATCACCATCTTCAATAAGTGCGATATTTCCACCTTCTGCTGCTTCTGGCGATACGTGACCAATTGCAATACCACGTGTAGCTCCAGAAAAACGTCCATCTGTGATAAGAGCAACATCTTTACCAAGACCACGTCCAACAATTTTAGACGTTGGCGCAAGCATTTCAGGCATACCAGGACCACCTTGAGGACCTTCATAACGAATCACGACAACATGTCCTTTTTTAACAGTACCATTATCAATTAATTCGAGCGCTTCATCTTGAGAATCACAACAGATAGCTTTTCCTCGGAAAGTCTTAACAGAAGGATCAACACCGCCGACTTTGATAACCGCGCCATCTTGTGCAATATTTCCATAAAGAACTGACAAACCACCTACTGGAGAAATTGGGTGTTCAATTGGGTGAATGATTTCTTCGTTTTTAATTTCTGCACCAGCTACATTTTCTTTCAGAGTCTTACCAGTGACCGTAATGCGATCACCCTTAATGGTTCCTTTTTTAATCAATTGATTGATAATTGCTGAAATACCACCTGCTTCTTGAACATCGTGCATCGTGTAAATGCTTGATGGTGCAATTTTAGAAAGATATGGTGTCTTCTTAGCAATTTCATTGATATCAGTAAGGTCATAGTCAATACCTGCCTCACGCGCAATAGCAAGTGTGTGAAGAACTGTGTTAGTTGACCCACCCATAGCCATATCAAGCGCAAAGGCATCGTCGATAGCTTCTTTTGTAATAATATCTCGTGGACGCAAATTATTTTTAACATTGTCCATCAAGTGTTTTGCTGCTTGTCTTACCAATTCACGACGTTGGTCTGATACAGCAAGAACTGTACCATTTCCTGGAAGAGCAAGACCAAGAACTTCCATAAGAGAGTTCATTGAGTTAGCTGTGAACATTCCTGCGCAAGAACCACACGTTGGGCAAGCATTTTGTTCCAAATAATCTAATTCTTTTTTAGACATATCACCGGCTTGATAAGTCCCGACAGCTTCAAAAAGACTTGACAGCGTTGCTTGGTGACCTGTCATATCAACGCCGCCTTTCATCGGACCACCTGAACAAAAGACTGCAGGAACATTGGTACGAAGCGCAGCTAAAATCATACCTGGTGTGATTTTATCGCAGTTAGGAATATAGAAAACACCGTCAAACCAGTGTGCATTGATAACTGTTTCAGCAGCATCTGCAATGATTTCACGAGATGGAAGGCTATAACGCATCCCAATATGCCCCATAGCAATTCCGTCGTCTACACCAATGGTATTGAACTCAAAAGGAATACCACCCATTTCACGGATAGCTTCCTTGGCGACATCTGCCAATTCACGCAAATGAACATGTCCAGGGACAATATCAATATAAGAATTACAAATTGCGATAAATGGTTTTTGCATGTCTTTAGCAGATTTTACTTGCCCGGTTGCATAAAGAAGACCACGGGCTGGTGCTTTATCCACACCTACCTTAATCATGTCACTTCTCATCAGTTTTCTCCTATCAATTAAATCTTACACACCATGTTAACACTTTAAAAAATAAAGTCAAGTAATTTTCAGAAAATTTTGTTAGTTAACAATTTTCTTTCTATTAGATGTTTAATTGACACTTTTTCTTTGTGAAGACAAAAAAAGAAAGCACCGAAATGCTTTCTTTTATCTTTTATTAAATACTATACTATTCAACACTCATCAAGTATGGATAAACTGGTTGTTTACCTTCGTGAATTTCAACTTCAACGTCTTCGTAAGTTGATTCAAGGTAATCAGCCATTTCTTCAGCCAATTCTTGATTTCCTTCTTCACCAACATAGATAGTGACAATTTCGCTATCTTCGTCGATCATTTTAGCGAATGTTTCTTTCAAAGTAGCTGTCATGTCTGGGTTTGAAACCACAATTTTACCATCAACCATACCAAGGTTGTCATCTTTGTGGATTTCAAGACCGTCGATAGAAGTATCACGAACAGCAAGTGTCACACTACCACTAACAACATCAGAAAGACTAGCAGTCATAGCTTCAACGTTTTCTTCTAATGATTGAGTTGGGTTGAAAGCTAGCAAGCTTGTAAATCCTTGAGGGACAGTACGTGTTTCAACAACTGCAGCTGGTACTTCAGACACTTCTGCTGCTGATTGTGCAGCCATGAAGATGTTTTTGTTGTTTGGCAAGATGATAACATTTTTAGCATTAACAGCTTCAATTGCTTTAACGATATCTTCTGTAGATGGATTCATTGTTTGACCACCTGAGATAACGTAGTCAACACCTTGTGATTTGAAGATATCAGCTAAGCCATCACCAGCACATACAGCAACAATTGCAAAGTCTTTTACTTCTTTGCTAGCAGCTGCAGCTTGAGCTTGGTCTTTTTCAAGAACAGCATCGTGTTGGTTACGCATGTTATCAACTTTAACTTTTTTAAGAGCACCATATTTTAGACCTTCTTGAAGGACTAAACCTGGATCTTCTGTGTGGACGTGAACTTTAGCAATTTCATCGTCGTTAACAAGGATAAGTGAATCACCTAGACCACCCAAGAATCCTTGGAATTCATCGTAGTTAAATTCTTTTACGTAAGTAGGACCTTGTTTAAGAGCAACCATGATTTCAGTACAGTAACCGTATTTGATATCTTCAGTTGCAACGTGTTCAGCTACAGATTTGTGGTGTTCAGCGTTAATCATTTCTGTCATAACCGCTGGAGTTGCTTTGAAATCTTCAGAAGCAATGTATTCACCAGTCAAAGCAGATAAGAAACCTTCATAAATGAAGACTAAACCTTGACCACCTGAATCGACAACACCAACTTCTTTCAAAACAGGAAGCATTTCTGGTGTTTTAGCAAGTGCGCCTTTTGCACCTTCAAGTGCAGCACGCATAACTTCAACAGCGTCATCAGTTTCTTCTGCTTTTTTAAGAGCAGCTGTAGCAGCGCCACGAGAAACAGTCAAAATAGTACCTTCTACAGGTTTCATAACAGCTTTATAAGCCACTTCAACACCTGATTGGAAAGCGTGAGCAAGGTCTTTACCAGTCAATTCTTCTTTATCTTTGATTGCTTGACCGAATCCACGGAATAATTGAGATGTGATAACACCTGAGTTACCACGTGCACCCATCAAAAGACCTTTTGAAAGGATTTGTCCGACTTCTCCAACTGTAGATGCAGGTTTATCTGCAACTTCTTTGGCACCATTTTCAATTGTCATTCCCATGTTTGTTCCTGTGTCACCATCTGGTACAGGGAAAACATTAAGGGAGTTTACATATTCTGCTTGATTTCCAAGACGAGTGCTAGCAGCTTGAACCATTTCTTGGAATAAACTTGTTGTAATATTTGACACTAATCTTCTCCTACAACTTTAATATTTTGTACGTAAACATTCACCATGTCTGCTGAGAGGCCAAGTTGATTTTCAAGATTAAACTTGACACGTTCTTGAATGTTCTTAGATACTTCAGAAATTTTTACACCATATGACATTACTGTGTAAACATCGACTGAAATACCACTTTCTGTTGATTTGACAACAACACCTTTTGCGTAGTTTTCTTTACGCAGAAGCGCTTGAAAATTATCCTTAAGAGCACTTTTACTTGCCATACCAACAACACCAAAAATTTCTGTTGCTGAACCGCCAACAACAGTTGCAATTACGTCGTCAGATAACTCAATTTGGCCATCTTTTGTATTAATTTTCACAGTCATATTTACTACCTCAAAAGTTTTAATCAGTTTATTTTACCATATATTAGCCGTATTGTAAAAAATAATGGAAAAATACCGTTTACAAAACAAAGAAAAAAGCCTTTCGGCTTTTATTTTATACGCGTTCAACTTTACCAGATTTAAGCGCACGAGCTGATGCCCAAACTTTTTTAGGTTTTCCATCTACAAGAATAGTAACTTTTTGAAGATTTGGTTTAACTGCACGTTTAGTTTTGTTCATTGAGTGTGAACGGTTGTTTCCTGATACAGTCTTACGACCTGTGAAATAACAAACTTTAGCCATTTTATCTGCGTCCTCCTACTTAGATTATAGGTGTTTTACACCACATACCATAAAATGATAACATATTGGACCTAATTTAGCAAGTATTTTAGCCAATAATCATTAAAAAAGTTTTAGAAAAAGGTATATTAATTCTAAAGCTGCCCGAAAAATAAGAGTCTTTTGGAAACAAAAAAAGTCCCAAATATCGGGACTCTTCTTCCTTTTGCCGATTGCAGGAATTGAACCTACGACCTACGCGTTACGAGTGCGTTGCTCTACCGACTGAGCTAAATCGGCTAACAGGTTCATTATAGCACTCGCTAAAATAATGTCAACAAAAGAAGTGATTTCTAAAGAAAAAATCAAAAAAACTTCCCGTTTGGGAAGTTTTTTTAACGAAACGAAGTCTGATTAAGCTTTGTTAGCTGAACCAAATACGTCGATACGTTCTTCAACAGCTTCAGTAATAGCTTCGAAACCTGGTTTCAAGAATTTACGTGGGTCGAAGAGTTTTTTCTTATCGTATTCTTCTTCGTTTGCTTCGTATTCAGCAACAAATTTACGAGTAGCTTTAGCGAATGCGATTTGGCATTCAGTGTTAACGTTAACTTTAGCTACACCAAGTTTGATAGCTGCTTTGATTTGATCATCAGGGATACCTGAACCACCGTGCAATACGATTGGGAATCCTGGTACAGCAGCAGTCAATTTTTCAAGGTGGTCAAGGTGAAGACCTTGCCAGTTAGCTGGGTAAGGACCGTGGATGTTACCGATACCTGCTGCAAGGAAGTCGATTCCTGTAGCAACCATAGCTTTAGCATCTTCGATTGGTGCCAATTCACCGCCACCAACGATACCGTCTTCTTCACCACCGATAGTACCAACTTCAGCTTCAACTGAAACGCCTTTAGCGTGAGCTTTAGCTACAACTTCTTTAGCTTTTTCAAGGTTTTCTTCAAGTGGAAGGTGTGAACCGTCGAACATAACTGAAGTGTAACCAACTTCGATACATTCCAATGCATCTTCAAAGTGACCGTGGTCAAGGTGAATAGCAACTGGTACAGTGATACCCATTGATTCTACAAGGTTTTCGATAAGTGTTTTACAAAGTTTGTAACCACCCATGTATTTTGCAGCACCCATAGAAGTTTGGATAAGAATTGGAGCTTTTTTAGCTTCTGCTGCACGCAAGATTGCTTGAGTCCATTCAAGGTTGTTTGTGTTAAATCCACCAACCGCATATCCGTTTTCACGGGCAGCTTTGATAAATTTTTCCGCTGAAACGATTGCCATTATATAGGCCTCCTATTTATTTTTTGGGATATACCCTTTTTATATGTACATTCTATCACAAATTAAAAAAGATTGCTAGCTTAACTTACAATTTGGCTGATTTTATGTAAAAAAGCAATGAAAACGAAAAAATTTTTCATCACTTTTCAATATTGATTTTAAAGTACAAAAAAAGACAAGCACTCTCTGACTTGTCTACTCTGCGGAAAGAGGGACTTGAACCCTCACGATCTAAAGCGATCACAGGATCCTTAGTCCTGCGCGTCTGCCAATTCCGCCATTTCCGCTGTTCCTTAACAACATAAACAATTATATCAGTGATTCATGTTTCTGTCAACACTATTTTTCATTTTTTTGCAAAAAAGCTGAAATTTTTTCAAAATATGTTGTTGGATCAGTTTCAAACGACTTCGCATGACCCGCACCTTTTGCTATATAAAGCTCTTTCTCACCTTTTGATGCACGATAGTTTTTGTAAACCATACTTGTCGGAACAAATTCATCTTTACTACCGTGAATAAAAAGAGTTGGTCGTTCATTTTTCTTAAGCTGATTAACACAGCTTGCTTGTCCATATGAAAATCCTGCTCTAATTTTTGAAACAACTGAAACTTCATAGACTAATGGGAATGAAGGTAGGTTGTACATTTCTTTAGCTTGATATTTTATCTCATCCCAGACACTGCTGAACCCACAATCTTCAATAATATTATCGACTTGTTTCGGTAAAGAGTCTTCTCCTGAAGCCATCATGACAGTTGCAGCTCCCATTGAAACTCCAAATAAGGTGATTTGACTGTTAGAGTTCTCTAAAGCTAGTAGCTCAGCCCACTTAATAACATTTAGTCGGTCATTCCAGCCAAAACCAATAATCTGCCCTTCACTTTCACCGTGAGACATATTATCTGGCATAAGAACATTATAGCCCATCTCATGGAACATCCATGCGTAAGGTTTCATATCTTCTTTTTTACTATTAAATCCGTGAACTACAATGACAGTCTTATTTGTTTCATTTGCTGCAGGAACATACCAAGCATCTTGTTTTAAACCTTGATTAGTCATCCAGCGTGTTTCTTTTGATAATTGATCAAAATTTTGTTCGTAAGCATATAATGCATTATCTTTTGAACGCGCCTTGTGATTGATAAATGATTTTTCTTCACGAACTTGTGCAACGTGGAAAAAATAAAAACTTGCCCCAATACTTGTGACAAATAACAGTGCAACAATCCATAACAAAACAATACGTTTTCTTATTTTTCTGATTCTCATTTTTCTCATGCTCACTATTATACTATTTTTTCTAAAAATGTGAATACTTCCTTCATATAAAGTGTTTTCAAAAAAATACCCGTCAAGCCATAAAGGTTTGACGAGCATTTCTATCTATTATTTACTATTTTCAATTGCCGCTGTAACAAAGGCTGTGTAAAGCTCTTCTGGACGGTTTGGACGGCTTTGAAGTTCTGGGTGATATTGAGCTGCCACGAAGAATTTTTTCTCTGGCAATTCAACAACTTCCATCAAACGGTTGTCTGGAGAGACACCTGAGAAGACGAAACCAGCCGCTTCAAATTGTTCACGGAATTTAGTGTTAAATTCATAACGGTGACGGTGACGACGTTGAACAACTTCTTGGTTGTTGTAAGCTTGTGCTGCACGTGAGCCAGCTTTCAATTTACATGGGTAAAGACCTAAACGAAGTGTTCCACCCATATCTTCGATATCGATTTGGTCACGCATGATATCGATGATTGGGTATTTAGTATCTGGGTCAAGTTCTGTAGAGTTTGCACCTTCCATGTTCAAGACGTGGCGAGCAAACTCAACACATGTCAATTGCATACCAAGACAGATACCAAGCATTGGAACGTCTTTTTCACGCGCATAGCGAATTGCTTCAATCTTACCTTCAGTACCACGTTGACCGAATCCACCAGGAACGATGATACCGTCAGCATCACCAAGCATTTCATCAACGTTGTCAGCGTTCAAATCATTAGCATTAACCCATTTAAGGTCGATAGCTGCATCGTTAACATAACCTGAGTGTTTAAGTGCTTCAACAACTGAAAGGTATGCATCTGGCAATTCAACGTATTTACCAACAAGAGCAATTTTAGTTGATTTTTTAAGATTCATAATCTTATCAACCATTGCTGACCATTCTGACATATCAGCTTTTGGTACATCAAGTTTCAAGTGGTCGCAAACGATTTGGTCCATGTTTTGAGCTTGCATGTTAAGTGGAATTTGGTAAATGTGATCCACATCAAGTGACTCAATAACAGCTTCTGGAGCAACGTCACAGAATTGTGCCAATTTATTTTTAATATTTTGACCAGCAGGTTTTTCAGTACGAATAACCAACATATTTGGTTGAATACCAAGACCACGCAATTCTTTAACTGAGTGTTGTGTTGGTTTAGTTTTCATTTCACCAGCAGCTTTAAGGTATGGTAGAAGTGTTGTGTGAATGTACATAACATTATCTGAACCTACATCTGCTTTCATTTGACGAAGAGCTTCAAGGAATGGAAGACTTTCGATATCACCAACTGTACCACCAACTTCTGTGATGATAACATCTGAGTCAGTTGTTGTAGCAGCACGTTTGATTTTTTCTTTCAACGCATCAGTGATGTGTGGGATAACTTGGACAGTTGCACCAAGGTATTCACCTTTACGTTCTTTACGAAGAACTTCACTGTAAATTTTACCAGTTGTAACGTTTGAATATTTGTTAAGGTTGATGTCGATGAAACGTTCGTAGTGACCAAGGTCAAGGTCAGTTTCAGCACCATCGTCTGTTACATAAACTTCACCGTGTTGATAAGGACTCATTGTACCTGGGTCAATGTTGATGTATGGGTCAAATTTTTGGATAGTCACTTTAAGACCACGATTTTTCAAAAGACGACCAAGACTTGCAGCAACGATTCCCTTACCGATAGAAGAAACAACACCACCAGTAACAAAAATATACTTAGTCATTAAATAAAACTCCTTTAAAATAAAAAATGATAGCAAACGATAAGTGCTTGAAAATTAAAAAGCAAAAGAACATCAAATAATCAGCAACATTATTTGACAGATAAAAAGTAAATGGCCAATTACTTTTAGGAAAACAAAAATAGCTCCCTAAAAAGTTAGGGAGCTTTTCTCCGACCTCTAAAAAAGAGGTGCCCGAATAATACTATAAACTATCCAGAAACTTTTGTCAAATGATAAGACAAAGTTTTTTTAATTAAACTTTTTTGATTTAGATATTATTCTTCGTCTAAATCATCGTCTTCATCATCTTCTTCGTTGATTTCAACGTCTTCATCCAAATCTTCATCTGGAATAATTTCGTTGATTTCAGAATCGTATGATTCAACTTCAGATTTTTCATCATCTGGATTTTCATCATCGTATTCCATGTCTGAAGATTTTGCAGAATAATCATCATCTTCTGGATCATCATCTGAATAATCGATAGCATCTTCATCACCGTCCATAAACGCATTTACACGTTTGCGTTTACGTTTAGGTGCTCCATTTTCATCATCTTCAAGTGTAATGATTTCTTCGTCGATTTCATCGATAGCATACCATGAACGAAGTCCCCATTTGTTGTCGCCAAGTGGAATAAAGCTTCCATCAACGTTCAATGCAGAATAAAAATATGGTAATGCTTCACGAATTTCTGCATCTGATTTTTCAAGGTAATTTTGGATCTCATTTACAAGATCGCTGAAATACATTTCGTGATCACGTCCACGTTCTTCAAGGATGGCACGTGCAACTTCAATCATTGAAAGTTCGCTTTTTTCTTGTCCAGCAAATACTTCTAATTCCAAGATAGTTCTCCTTATTAATCTTAGGATATGGGCAAACAGCCACAAAAAACCTATTATCTTAATTTTCGTTACTCTCTATTTTACGCTAATTTTGCCAATTCGTCAAAAGATTTATCAAAAATTCCTGAGAAATGCATAAAAAGAGAGTGAGACAAACCAAGTTCCTGCTAAGAATTGTTTAAGATCAGAAATCTAGCTTGCTAAGCAGGCATCACTAATTAATGGTGCATATAAACATGGCACCTTCAATTGTATGAGCACAAAAAGAAGCTGAGCACTTTTGTGCCAGCCTCTTTTTAATTATTTATCTAAAGATAAATTATTTTACTTTAGCAGTGCTTGTTACCACTTCAACAGCTTTCTTCATAGCGATGTCGTGTTTAAGCATGTCTGCTGAAAGAAGGTTACGAACTTGTTCAACTTCCATGTTGTATTCTGAAGCAAGGTCGTTGATTTCTTTTTCGATTTCTTCGTCAGAAGCTTCGAATCCTTCTGCTTTAGCGATAGCTTCGATAACAAGGTTAGTTTTAACACGTTTGTCAGCGTCAGCTTCGTATTGTTTGTGAAGGTCTTCTTCAGTTGTACCAGTCAATTGGAAGTACATTTCTGGAGAGATACCTTGACGTTGCATGTTGCCCATGAATTCGTTCATAGCGCGGTGAACTTCGTCGTGAACCATTTCTTCTGGCAATTCAACGATTTCAGCGTTAGCAACAGCCAATTCAAGTGCAGCACCTTCAACAGCATCGTCAAATGCGATTTCTTTAGCTGATTCAAGTTCTTTACGGTATTTAGCTTTCAATTCGTCAAGAGTTTCAACTTCTTCGTCGATGTCTTTTGCAAGTTCATCGTCAAGAGCTGGAACTTCTTTAGCTTTAACTTCGTGAACAGTTGTAACGAATTTAGCATCTTTACCAGCAAGATCTTCTGCTTGGTATTGTTCTGGGAATGTTACGTTAACTTCTACAGTTTCACCAGCTTTAGCACCAACTAATTGGTCTTCGAAGCCAGGGATGAATTGACCTGAACCAAGTTCAAGTGAGAAGTTTTCACCTTTACCACCGTCGAATTCAACACCGTCAACTGAACCAACGAAGTCGATAACAACAGTGTCACCAAGTTCTGCAGCACCTTCTTTAACGATAAGTTCTGCAAGGTTGTTGCGTTCGCGTTCTACTTTTTCGTCAACTTCAGCGTCAGTTACTTCTTTAGTAGCTTCTACTGAAACTTCAAGGTTTTTGTAGTCACCAAGTTTAACTTCTGGTTTTGTAACAACTTCAGCAGTCAAAGTCCATTCTTGACCTTTTTCCATTGATTTGATATCAATTTTTGGTTGTGCAACAACGTCAAGGCTAAGTTCAGCAACTGCTGCTTGGTAAGCTGCAGGAAGAAGAGCGTTCAATGCATCTTCGTAAAGAGCTTCTTCACCAAATTGTTGGTTGAATACGGCACGTGGCATGTGACCTTTACGGAATCCAGGTGCGTTCAAATTTTTCTTAACTTTGTTGAATGCTTGATCAAGAGCTGGTTTGATTTTATCTTGACCGATTGTGAATGTAATCACGCCACGGTTAGTAGCTTTGTTTTCAAATGATACAGACATGAAGTCATTTCTCCTTAAAATTTTATATACAGTTTAGTTTAACATATTTCAGGCTTTTTTGTCAAAGAATAGTGCTATATCAAGGGGTTTAGGCGCTAAGTTTTTTCGCTTGATTTCAGCATTTTTTCACTGTCAATTTTTGTTTCAAAAAACAAATCAATAAAGACTTGCTTGACGTGTATTTTTTTAATAAACTATGGGTATGAACATTATTTCAAAATATATCGAACGTCTGCAGGTAGAAGAAATTGCAGTTGATATCATCTCAAAAATCGTATCACTTCTCCTTCTTCTTATCGTATTTTTAATCGCAAAACGCGTGTTAAATTTCATTTTCACACACGCTATTGCAAAATCAATTTCACTTTCACGACAGACTGAAGCTCGCAAAAAAACTATTGTAAAGTTGCTTCACAACATCATGAATTACACCCTTTATTTCTTCTTTATTTATTGGGTGTTAAGCATTCTTGGTGTACCTGTCTCTAGTCTACTTGCTGGGGCTGGACTTGCTGGGGTTGCCCTTGGTCTTGGCGCACAAGGTTTCTTAACTGATGTTGTTAATGGTTTCTTCATCTTGCTTGAAAATCAATTTGAAGTTGGGGATTCAGTTGTTATCGGTTCTGTCGAAGGAAATATTTCAAGCGTTGGTATTCGTACTACGCAAATTCGCGGTTTTGATGGAACATTACATTTTATTCCTAACCGCAACATCACCGTTGTTTCTAACAAATCACGTGGTGATATGCGAGTTCAGATTGATATTCCAATCTATGCTCACACAGACTTGGAGAAAGTATCAAACATCATTAAAACCATCAATAAAGAGCAGTTACCTGCTTACCCTGAAATCGTTGGTAGTCCGACAATCCTCGGTCCACGTACAAACACCACTGCTCAGCTAGTTTTCCGTATTGATATTTTCGTACAAAATGGTAAACAAAATTATATCTATTCTAATTTTTATCGTCTTTATCAAGAGGCACTTTTGGAAAATGATATCTCGCTACCAACCATGTACGCTAACCCAACACTTTCAAAATAACAAGACAAGAAAAAGGTTGAAGTTTAACACTTCAACCTTTTATTTTTAAAATTTACGAATTGGATCAGCGGTGTAAGTCGCACGCGCACCACCAATTAATTTTGGTCGGCTAGCTAAAGCTGTGACATGCGCACCACCTAACTCACGCTGTACTGGAATCAATGGCACTTGCACGCGCTTAACATGCATTCCAATAAATGTATCACCAATATCAAGACCAGCATGCGCCACAATTTCTTCTACTTCTACAGGATCTTGCATGAATTTAAAAGCAGCAACTTGACCACTTCCTCCAGCGTGCAGATTTGGAATGACATTAACGATTTCTAAATCCTTTTTCTCAGCCAGTTCACGTTCCACTGTCAAGGCACGATTCAGGTGCTCACACCCTTGAACTGCCAGATAAATGCCACGCTCAGTCAATTCTTCAAGAAGTGTTTTTACAATCACTTCACCGATTTCAGCGCTGCTATTTTTTCCAATCAAACCTCCAGCTACTTCACTAGATGACAATCCAAGGACAAAAATTTGTCCTTTTTTAATGGCAGAGCGTTCAATAATATCAACGACAATCACTCGTGTTTGATCCGCTAAAGCCTTTAAATCCATACTAAACCTCCGTACCTATTTATTTTCAAAACGTTGATAAGCCAGATAAACGAGGTAACCAACTAACATTCCAAAAAGATTTTGCAAAAGATTTCCAGGAATACCAGCCAGAGCTCCTCCTAGACCATAACCTAAAAGAAGAGCCGCTAAGAAATACCAGCCAACCATCAAAATACTAGCCAGAATAAGCCCTAAAATGCGTTTTTTCCCAGTCCATCCTGCAAAATACCCTTGCGCTCCATGAGCAATTAAGCTGTGAAACATGTATTGTGGATAACCTAACAACAGGTCGATGAGAAAGCCAGATAAGCCACCAACAACCGCTCCAGATTTTGAACCTAAATAATAAGCCGTAAAATAAATACCAACATCTAACAGGGTCAAATAACCCGTCGGCGTTGGGACATGAATAAACGCCAAAACAACACTCAAGGCAGTCAAAACAGCCATTAGGGTTAAATGATATGTCTTAGTCCTGCTCATAATTTTGTTTTACTCCATATTGGTCTGAGTGACGAATCGCTTGAAAAACAAACTCTTTTGATTCAGCAACTGCTTCTTTAGGTGATTTTCCAAGTACTAGCTGACTTGCAATACTTGATGCCAATGTACAACCAGCACCAATATTATTTGTGTCAAGAATGTCAGTTTCAAAGACTGAAAACTCACTACCATCATAAAAAATATCGATGGCTTTTTCTTTACTTAAACGATTTCCACCTTTGATGACCACATTTTTTGCACCCAAATCATACAAGCGTTTAGCTGCAGCTTTCATATCATCTAAAGTTTTAATTGACGTTTGTGCTAATAGCTCTGCTTCTACCAAGTTAGGTGTGATGATTGTAGCATATGGGAAAAATTTCAAAAGTTCATCACGCAGAGCTGATACTTCAACATCATGTTTTTCCTTACAAACCAAAACTGGGTCAAGTACAATTGGAATTTCTGTATGAGATTTAACAAATTCAAGTGCTAAGTCAGCAACATCCACATTCGGTAAAAGTCCAAGCTTGATACCTGAAAATGGAACATCCTTGAGGCTGTTTAATTGATGCGCAAAAACGTCATTATCTGTCGCAAAAACTTCAAACCCTTTGTCAGTCACTGCTGTCAAACAAGTTACCGCTAAAAAACCATGCAGATGATTTGTCGTATAAGTGGCTAAATCAGCATACAGACCGCCACCACTAAAAATATCATTTCCAGAAATTGCCAAAATGTACTTATTCGTCATAAATAATCTCCTTCAAATAAAGACCGTTACCCGCAGCCGTAGGTCCAGCTAAGTCACGATTTTTAGACTCCAAAACCGTCTTAATCTGACTAACTGGCATACGACCATTACCAATTTTAAGCAAAGTCCCAACCATATTGCGGACTTGTTTATAAAGAAAACCATTTCCACTGAAGGTAAAGACAAAGAAACCAGTTTTTTCGTCAATGTCAACCGTTGCTCGTGTAATCGTGCGAACTTTATTTTCTACAGATGTTCCTGAAGCTGTAAATCCTGTAAAATCATGTGTTCCCACCAAATCCTTGATAGCTTCCTGCATTAAAGCCAAATCTAACGGATATGGGTAATGCGTCGCATAATGGCGCATCATCGGATTCTTAGGACGACCAGCATCAACTAAAAATTCATAAGTTTTACTGTGTTTATTATAGCGAGAGTGAAAGTCATCACTGACTAATTCAACCTTCACCACGTCAATGTCTTCTGGAGATTGCGTGTCCAATCCAAAACGCAATTTCTCAACATCACGCGCTTGAGGCAAATCAAAATGAACGACCTGACCATAAGCGTGAACACCAGAATCCGTACGACCAGCACCATGTACTTTAACAGGAGTGCCACTGTTTAACTTCTGCAGTGTCTTTTCAAGTTCTTCTTGCACCGAACGTTCACTCGGCTGACGCTGAAAACCAGCAAAAAGCCTACCATCATATGAAATCGTTGCTTTATATCTTACCATGTGAGTATTTTATCACCTTCCTAAGAGACTTTCCAGAAAATTTCGAACAAGCTGTCCCCATACAGATTTTACCATAAAAAAAGAGACCGGAAAATAGATTCCAATCTCTTTTTAGTTTTCAATTATTCACCATCAAAGGCATCTTTAACTTTGTTGAAGAAACCTTTTTTCTTAGGATTTCCAACTTTGTCGCCACCTGCTTGCGCAAATTGTTTAAGAGCTTCAACTTGTGCATCGTTAAGTTTTGTTGGTGTCACAATATTAACAGTAACGTGTTGGTCACCTTGACCACCACCACGTAATTTTGGAGCACCTTTACCACGAAGTCGGAAAGTCTTACCAGTTTGAGTACCAGCTGGAATTGTCATTTCAACATCACCATGGACAGTTGGTACTTCGACAGTGTCACCAAGAGCTGCTTGAACAAAGCTGATATTCATTGTGTAGTAAATTGTTGAACCATTACGTTCAAATTTATTACTTGGTAAAACATTGATGATAACAAAGAGGTCACCATAAGGTCCACCGTTAAAGCCGGCTTCACCTTGACCTTGCAAGCGAATTTGTTGACCTGTTTCAACACCTGCTGGAATTTTAACAGACACTTTGTGTGTTTTCTTTTCGTGTCCAGTTCCGTGACAAGTATGACATGGCTCTTTGATTTCTTTACCTGTACCATGACAGACGTCACAAGTTACTTGGCGACGCATCATACCAAGAGGTGTTTGTGTATCAACATTAATCACACCTGAACCATGACAGCGACTACATGTTACAGGGCTAGTTCCAGGTTTCGCACCTGAACCTGAACATGTTGAACATGTTGATTCACGGTTGTAAGCAACTTCCTTTTCAACACCAAAGACAGCTTCTTCGAATGTCAAGTTAACACGGTATTGCAGGTCATCACCTTGGCGAGGCGCATTAGGATTGCGCATTCCTCCGCCACCACCAAAGAAACTTGAGAAAATATCTTCAAAGCCACCAAAGCCAGCTCCATCGAAACCACCAAAACCACCAGCTCCGCCATTAAAGCCACCGTTAGCTCCAGCAGGACCGTATTGGTCGTAAGCTGCACGTTTTTGCTCATCACCTAGCGTTTCATAGGCTTCTTGAACCTTTTTGTACTGTTCTTCCGCACCAGGTTCTTTATTAATATCTGGGTGATATTTTTTAGACATTTTGCGGTATGCTTTTTTAATTTCAGCTTGCGAAGCGTCTTTAGATACACCCAAACGATCGTAAAATTCTGTATTGTTCATAATTAAGATACAAAGGGCGTTAAGCGGACAAAGCCAAAATAGAAGATTTGACAACGGACGTTTACGTCCTAGGAAAATCTATCTTTTTGGCACAGTCCGTAGCCCGTGTTCATTTCTGAACACTTTTCCTTTCTACATCATTTAGAAGGTTATTAAAATAATCGTTGACTTTGTCTATTTACCCAAAAGCAGAGGCTGGGTTGCAACCTCTGCATTTAGATTTATGTTTTCAACTTTTGAGTTTCAACCCAATGTCATTTGTCTAGAAGACTAAATTATTTTTCAGTGAATTCACCGTCTACAACGTCGTCACCATTGTTTTTAGATGAGTCAGCTGATTGAGCACCTTCAGCACCTTGTGCTGCTTGTTGTGCTGCAGCAGCTTGTTCATACATTTTCACTGCAAGTGCTTGAGCTTTTTCGTTAAGAGCTTCAAGTTTAGATTTCATATCTTCAAGGTTGTTAGCTTCTTGAGCTGCTTTCAATTCATCAAGAGCTGATTGAGCAGCGTCACGTTCTGTATCAAAGCCTTTACCTTCAGTTTCTTTGATTGTTTTTTCTGTTGCAAAGATTGCTTGGTCAACTTCGTTACGAAGATCAACTTCTTCTTTACGTTTAGCATCAGCTTCTGCATTAGCTTCTGCGTCTTTCATCATTTTTTCAATTTCTTCATCAGTCAAACCTGAGTTAGATTGAATAACGATGTGTTGTTCTTTTTGAGTACCAAGGTCTTTAGCTTTAACAGATACAATACCGTTTTTATCGATATCAAATGTTACTTCGATTTGTGGGATACCACGAGGTGCAGCTGGGATATCAGTCAATTGGAAACGACCAAGAGTTTTGTTATCTGCAGCCATTGGACGTTCACCTTGAAGAACGTGGATATCTACAGCTGGTTGGTTATCAGCAGCTGTTGAGAAGACTTGTGATTTAGAAGTTGGGATTGTAGTGTTACGGTCAATAAGTTTTGTAAATACACCACCCATAGTTTCGATACCAAGTGACAATGGAGTAACGTCAAGAAGAACAACGTCTTTAACATCACCAGTGATAACACCACCTTGGATAGCAGCACCCATAGCAACTACTTCATCAGGGTTAACTGATTTGTTTGGTTCTTTACCAGTTTCAGCTTTAACAGCTTCAACAACGGCAGGAATACGAGTTGAACCACCAACAAGGATTACTTCGTCAATTTCTGAGATTGAAAGACCAGCATCTGAAAGTGCTTGACGAACTGGAGTTTTAGTACGTTCGATAAGATCACGAGTCAAATCATCAAATTTAGCACGTGAAAGGCTTGTTTCCAAGTGAAGAGGTCCAGCAGCTCCTGCAGTGATGAATGGAAGTGAGATTTGTGTTTGAGTAACACCAGAAAGATCTTTTTTAGCTTTTTCAGCAGCATCTTTCAAACGTTGAAGAGCCATTTTATCTTGGCTAAGGTCAATACCGTTTTCGTTCTTGAATTCAGCAACTAACCAATCAATAATTTTTTGGTCGAAGTCGTCACCACCAAGTTTGTTATCACCTGCTGTAGCAAGTACGTCGAAGACACCATCACCAAGTTCAAGAATTGATACGTCGAATGTACCACCACCAAGGTCGAATACCAAGATTTTTTCATCTTTATCAGTTTTATCAAGACCATATGCAAGAGCAGCTGCAGTTGGTTCGTTGACGATACGTTCTACTTCAAGACCAGCGATTTTACCAGCATCTTTAGTTGCTTGACGTTGAGCATCGTTGAAGTATGCAGGAACTGTGATAACTGCTTTTGTTACTTTTTCACCAAGGTAATCTTCAGCGTAACCTTTAAGGTATTGAAGAATCATTGCTGAGATTTCTTGTGGAGTGTATTCTTTACCGTTTGCAGATACTTTTTCAGAAGTACCCATTTTAGATTTGATAGAGATAACTGTATCTGGGTTTGTTACTGCTTGACGTTTTGCAGCATCACCAACAATGATTTCACCATTTTTGAATGAAACAACTGATGGAGTTGTACGGTTACCTTCTGGGTTAGCAATGATTTTTGATTCAGTTCCTTCAAGAACTGCAACAGCTGAGTTTGTTGTACCTAAGTCAATACCAATAATTTTAGACATGTTCTATCCCTCTTTTTTATTATGAATTTATCTTTATTTACTTTCAGTTATAGTTTAATGACATTGCGGTCAAGCCAATTAGTTGTAAACAACGACCATTGCTGGACGCAAGAGACGTTCGTGAAGTTTATAACCTTTTTGAAGAACTTGTGCAATGCTATCTGCTGGGTGTTCATCATCTGCAGGAAGTGTTTGAACAGCCATGTGCAAGTTGTGGTCAAAGTTTTCAGCGACAACTTCTTCAACACCTTCTTCGTTAAGCGCGCGAATCAAGCTATCACGTGTCATTTCAAGACCTTTTTTCACATCATCAGTCAAACCTTCAACAGCAAGTGCACGTTCCAAATTATCCAAACTTGGCAAGATAGCTTTTGCTAAATCTTGTGAACGATATTTTTGCAATTGTTGACGTTCTTCGTTAGCACGACGTTGAATATTTTGCATTTCAGCATGTGCTCGAAGATATTTGTTTTCAAAATCTTCAGCACGTTCAAGTGCTTTTTGCAATTCTTCGTTTTGAGCCTCTTCTTGAGGCTGTTCTTTTGTTTCTTCTTCAGTCACAACATCAGTGGCTTCAACTTCTTCTTGAAGTTCTTCGTTTTTAGTTTCTTCTGACACTGTGTCCCTCCCTATCTTTTTATCAAATTAAATTAATTACTAAACTTAGTTGACTTCGTAATGATTACTATTAAGATAACGGTAGTAATCACCAAGTTTCATCGCCAAGACTCGCCCGATAACATTAACCAAGCTAACACTTCTGCGATAATCCATATCAATCGGACCAATCAAGCTAAGAAGCCCAAATCCACGATAAGGAATCAAAAACTTATGTGTCAAAACAGTCACATCTGCTAAGGCTGGTTCTTGACTATCTGCGACCTGAACATTTGCAACCTCATTTTCTTTCATAGAAGAACGAAGAGCTACTGCAACTCTCTGGTCATTATCTAGGAAACGATAAGTTTCCAAATCAGCATAATCAAGTGAGTTAACTTTACCAGCTACGAAAACCAGTTCTCTAAACAATTCTGCAAAAATATAATCAAACAAATCCAAAACATTGTCTGTAACAGTAAAATACTTTTGCAAAACCTGAGGAATTTCAGTTCGTAACTTATAATGAATATCCATCACCGCGCGTCCGAGCAAACGCTCGTCAACGATTTCCTTCAATGTCACTAAATCCTTCAACATAAAGTTTTTTGGAATAGCAAATTGAATCGTTGCTGGTTTTGATTCATCTAAAGTTAAAACAGCTAAAGCATCATGACTTGATAATTGAACAATATCAAAAGCCGTCAATTTTTGTCGAGCTGGCTCAACATCCAAAATCACCGATGTATAACCAGTCATATCTGCTAAAACTTGACTTGCTTTTTGCAAAATATCATCAAGCTTGAAAGCTTCAAAATCAAAAGCCTTAACAACCTGATAAATATCGCGTTCATCAATACTATCAAGAGTCAATGAATGTTCAACGAAATATTTAAATCCAGCAGCGCTTGGCATACGCCCACTTGATGTATGTGCCTTTTCAAGCAATCCTAGTTTTTCAAGTTTTGCCATATCATTTCGGATAGTTGCACTACTTGAATCAATCGTCGCTTGCAAAGTTTTAGAGCCAATAGGTTCATGCGTCTGCGTAAATAATTCAACAATTAAGTTTAAAATATCACTTTGACGTTGTGTTATCATAACCTCGCCCCTTTCATTTTTAGCACTCATATACATCGACTGCTAATTTATAATTCTATTATACTCCTCTAAAAAACAGTGTCAAGGAAAAAGCGTAAAAATTAGCACTCTTTTTAATAGAGTGCTAATTCGTTATTTATCGTATGAAGTTAAGTTGTTTTCTTCAATGATTTTAACCAATTTATCCGCATAATCAGGGTCAGTACTAAAGGACATATCTTGCAATGCTTGGGCTAATTTCTTATACCCTTTATCTGAGACCATCAGCTCATAAGCTCCTTTGCTACTAGTAATTTTTTCATCCTTTAAAAGAGCAAAGTAATCATAAATCGCATCATCCCATGATTTGTAAACCGCAAATTGTCCGATTTCAGTCTGCCATTCGTTGACAAAATAATGCTTGTACTTAAGAGTGATTATCTTATCTCCTGGCTGAGCAGCAACTGCAAATAAATTATGATACTTTGACGCTAATAAATAGCGACCATAATTAGATTCCAGAGCAGCTTGTGCCATCACTATAGATGGTTTAACACCATATGCACTCGCTACTTCCTGAACACTTGGAGCGATTGTGTCAAAAAATTCTTTCTTAGTATAGGAAACTTTTTCAACTTTATCAGCATTCGGTATAGCACGATGAGCATACAATGGTGAAAAAATTCCAAATACCAAAACAGCAAGAAAAATCAGAAATTGGACTAGAGAAAATCGAGATTTCATCGCTTGTTCTCCTTCAACAATGCAATATATTCTTCAAGACTTAAATTGTTTTCAGTCATGTATTTTGCAGATTCCTTACCAACGTAGCGGAAATGCCAATCTTCATAATCAACACCAGTTGACTCCATTTTTCCTTTTGGAAAACGAAGTACGAACCCGTACTCTGGAGCAATTGCTGTCACTTTTTCAACAACATCAGCATCACTTTGATTAAGATAATTTACAGTACTCATATCCATAGCTAAACCAGTCTGATGTTCACTAGCTCCAGCAGGCTGTGAATATGTTTTTACCAATTCTTCTGCTTGCGATTGCGTCAAACTTGAATCAGCTGCCATTTCTTGAGAAACATATGAATTAAATAACTCCTCTTGGTAAGCTACACTGCGATAACCTGAGATTAAATGTTCACTAGCATCAATAGCCTGCGCTGCTGCTAAAAAATTACGAGCATTATCAGCAATACGAGAATCTACAGTAATATTATCAATTTGAGTCAAATCAGGATTCATTTCTGGAGTGATATTATCACGATTGACCAAAACCAACTCCCAATCCTTCGTTGAAACATCAGGTAAGTCCGAATTCTTTACCTTAGTCTTTTCAGATGAAGACACACTGGTTGAAGTCGTCTGACTCATCGAAACGTCCTTAACTTTTCCTTCCATTGAAAAATGGTCGCCTTGGACAAAAATAAATATTCCAAAAATAAAAATTACAATAATCAGTAACCCTACAATTAAGGTTGGTAAACTACGCTTTTTTCTCATCTTTTCTTTCTTCTAATAATTGTCTACCACGAAGACGGTAACTAACATCTCCGATAGACTCAATAGTAAATTTTCCCTTTTCAAAGCTAACAACTGTCATACTGCCGTTATCTAGTCCTAAGCCACGCGGAGTAGTTGGATCGATTAACCACAAGAAAGTTCCGATTGTCATCCCATGACTAACAACAATGGCATTACCACCACCTGATGCTTCAATCTTTTTAGCAATTGCTGTGAATCCTTCTAAAATACGCTTACTCAAAACAGGCCAAGTTTCAGCCCAACCAGCAGTATCTACCTTATAAATTCCTTCAGCCAATTCTTCATAGGTTAGCTTTGTCATATCCTTGTCAAATACTCGAGGCAAGACACCATTGAACAATTCACCATCGTAGCCTCCATCTAGACTACCAAAGCACCATTCTCTAATGCGCTTATCACGAGTGTAAGGAATATTTTCTTGCTGACACTCTCTCAATATGATTTCCATTGTCTGCAGAGTTCGACCACTATCACTTGAAAAAGCTTCTTTAAAGACCAAACCAGCATCTTTCAAGCCAACACCAAGTTCCTTAATACCTTGTTCACCTTCATCAGTCAAAGGAGTATCACTCCAACCTTGAGCACGACCAATTGTGTTAAACATAGTCTTACCATGACGAGCAATATACAATCTTGTTTTTTCCATCAGCTTCCTCCTAAATCAACCAGAAACAAATAGAGACAGTTTTAACAAAATAAAAATAGTCTAAAGACTTTAATGCCACTTTATTATATCATATTTTCTTGAAACCCCTTCACTCAAAATATATACTCCTCAAAGAAAAAGCCTAAGATAGTCTTTGAAATCTATCCTAGGCCGTTATCATCAAAATATTGTCTTAACTAGTTTTTAAAACTGTGAACAGGTGCTGGAATTTGACCACCACGGTGAATAAAATCAGCAGAAGAATTGTGATTAACACTCATGACTGGTGCTGCACCAAGAAGACCACCAAATTCAATCATATCGCCTTCTTTACCTTTTGGAATAATGCGCACAGCAGTTGTCTTCTGATTAATCACACCAATTGCAGCTTCATCAGCAATCATTGCAGCAATCGTTTCATGAGGCGTGTCTTCAGGAATCGCAATCATATCCAAACCTACTGAACAAATAGCTGTCATAGCTTCTAATTTTTCAAGATTCAATGAACCATTTTGAACAGCAGCAATCATTCCTTCATCTTCAGAAACAGGAATAAAAGCACCAGATAGACCACCAACTTGGTTACAAGCCATGATACCACCTTTTTTAACTTGGTCATTCAACAATGCTAGCGCTGCAGTCGTACCATGAGTACCTACTGCTTCAAGTCCCATTTCTTCAAGAACACGTGCAACAGAGTCCCCAACTGCTGGTGTAGGCGCGAGAGAAAGGTCAACAATACCAAATTTAACACCCAAACGTTCGCTAGCCATTTGACCGACTAATTGTCCGATACGAGTAATCTTAAATGCTGTTTTCTTAACTGTTTCCGCTACAACATCAAAACTTTCACCGCGAACTTTTTCAAGAGCACGTTTTACAACACCAGGACCAGAAACACCGACATTGATGACAACATCAGCTTCACCAACACCATGGAAAGCACCAGCCATGAAAGGATTATCTTCAACCGCATTAGCAAAAACAACTAATTTTGCTGCACCAAGATCAGATAATTCAGCTGTCTCTTTAATAATACGTCCCATGTCAGCAACCGCAGTCATATTGATACCAGATTTTGTTGAACCAATATTCACAGACGAACAAACTTTTTCAGTTTCTGCAAGAGCACGAGGAATAGAATTGATCAGAATCTCATCACCCTTTTGGTAGCCTTTTTGAACCAAGGCAGAAAATCCACCGATAAAATCAATACCAATCTCATGAGCAGCTTTATCTAGGGCATGTGCCAAAGGTAAATAATCTGTTGCATCAGTTGCAGCACCAATGATTGAAATAGGAGTAACAGACACACGTTTATTAACAATCGGAATCCCCAACTCAGCAGCAATTTCATCTCCAACTTCAACAAGAGAACCAGCCTTTTCAACAACTTTTCTGTAAATCTTATCAGCTGCCTTATTGATGTCAGGATCAATACAATCTAAAAGAGAAATTCCCATAGTAATCGTACGTACATCGAAATTTTGCTCTTCAATCATAGCAATCGTTTCAGTAACTTGTCTAATATCCACAGGTAGCCTCCTTAAATATTGTACATGGCATCAAAAATTGCCGCACTTTGAATGTTAATTTTGACGTTTAGAGTTTCACCATAAGCTTCAAATTCAGAACGAAGTTTTGTAAAATCTTGTTTTTCGTCTGATGAAACAACAGCCATCATTGTGAAGAAATCATCCAAAACAGTTTGAGAAATATCATCAATATTCAAACCAAATTCAGCAATTTTAGCTGAAACACCCGCTACAATACCTGCTTTATCTTTTCCGACTACAGTAATAATTGCTTTCATGAGAAGCCTCCAAAATTAATATTTGTTCAATTTTACCACAATTTTCTGAAAAATTCCATTTTATCAGAAAAATAATTCGTTTTTAACGAATTATTTTAGTTTTTTTACGAATATCTTTCATATTTAAAACTTTATTCCGAACAATAAAACTATATTTGGTAAAAAACAAAAAGAATCAGATTGTTCACTGATTCTTTTTTAGTGCTTAAAGTCAGAAAAGTAAGGTTCAATTTGGCGTAAGAAGGCTTTCTTCCCTTCAAATCGTTCCCCTCTGACCACTTTTGCTAGCTTTTC